>ERZ1034901.247-NODE-247-length-45397-cov-20.421684_pt1 | contig 45397 bp, 57 predicted proteins | sample MGYA00520628_ERZ1034901 | MGnify/ENA primary metagenome ERZ1034901 (study PRJEB33766, sample SAMN09781783) | gut metagenome | biome: gut microbiome | host: Homo sapiens | place: Madagascar | study: EMG produced TPA metagenomics assembly of the PRJNA485056 data...
GCAGGGGACTCTTAATCCCAAGGTCCGGGGTTCGAGTCCCCGACGGTCCACCATTGATTCTATAGGCGAACACCCTTTCATCTGGGTGTTCGCCTTTTTTGTTGGCATGAAATCATTGCCGTGATGGTCGAATGTGAAGTAGATATGGCCTTCCTGACCATCGAACTCTATGAACCTCACGAATCTATCTATGATCTTCTTCGTATCGTTTTCCTTGGCTATAAGGCCAATCCATTCCTCAAGATCTTCTTTGCTTATGCTCTCGCAGCTAGATACCGCCTCTGCTTGGGCTAGATCTTCCTCTAAGGCTGCTTTTCGGGTTTTTAGGTCTGCTATGCGGTCTTTGCCGCCAGGAGGGGCGCAGCCGTCTTCTATGGCTTTCCAGATGCGTTCAAAGGCTGCATCAATCTTGCTAATTTCCTTGCGGAGGCGTTTTGCCTCTATTTCATGTGCGCCGTTGCTGCTTTCGTCGAAGACTGCCATAGCATCGGCTAGCTGTTCTTTGAAATGCTTTCCCTTTGTTGCTTCGAACACGGCATCACATGCCCAGGCTTCAATCAAACCGCTGCGGAAAGCGCGCCGGCAGCTTGGGCAGCGGTAGTAGAAATAGCGCGTGCCGGATTTCGAGGTGCCGCATGTGCCGGAATAGTACCTGCCGCATTCGCGGCAGAACAGCTTTCCGCTAAGCGGGTACTCCTCTGCCTCGCCGCGCCTTCTTTGCGTGATGGTGCGATGCGTTAGGATGCGAATTAGCATTTCCTGCTCTTCGCGCGTCCAAAGGGCGGGCATGCCGTCTTCTATGCGCACGCCCGCATACTCGTATACGCCGCAGTTCTGCCAACGGCGCAGCAATTTCATTATTCCCTTTATGGTGAACTTCTTGCCCGCGCGTGTCCGCTCGCCCTCCATTGCGCGGGTTATCTCCGCCAGCGTCGAGCCTGAAAGAAGCATGTTCTTCATGCGGCGAAGAAGCGCCGCTTCCTGCTCGTTGACTTGGTAGTAGCCATCAACGATATCCCAGCCGTAGCGGGTTTGCCCGTTTGCCATGCCGCGTTCGGCGTTCTTCTGGATTCCATCGCGTATGCGCTCGCTGTCCACGGCGCTTTCATATTCCGCCAGAACCTCAAGCATGCCAAGGTGAAGAACGCGGGTCGAGCCGTGGCCAAGCGTTTCGCCTGCGTAGAGGATTTCAACACCCGCTTGGCGAAGCATGATTCTGGCAAGCGCCATCTCATCGCGGTTGCGCATTATGCGGGTTACCTTGTAGATAACCACGTAGTCGAACATGCCTAGTTTGGCGTGATCCATCATCTTCTGGAACTCCGCGCGTGCGGTGTTGCGGCCTGTCTGGGCGTAGTCGCTGTAGACGCACACCACATCGAGCCCGCGTTGCTCGCAGTACTCGCGCGACTTCTCTACCTGAATCTCAATGCTTTCGTCCCGCTGGTTGTGCGAGCTGAAACGTGCGTATATTGCTGCACGGTTGCCCTTTGCCATGGTATTATCACCTTGCCTTTTTGGTGTCGCCCCGTTGTGCTTTGGTCGGTGCTTACGGGGCTTCTTTTATTACTGCTTCGAATCGCCAGCGGCAAGCTTTGCCGTCATGGCGATATTTTTTTGCCATTCGGGCGAGCCTTCGCGGTAATTGCTTATCAACTCGCGCTCGTCGCTTGCCAACTCTTTATCTGAGCTGAAGCTTCCTGCTTCCTCATTCCATCCCATGATGTCATTCGGGGTGCATTCGAGCACTTCGGCACAGTTCCAGAGCTGTTCGGCGTTGGGGAACGACTCGCCGCGTTCCCAAGAGCCAACGGTGCGCATTGATACGCCCATTGCTTCGGCGAACTCGGCTTGCGAAATGTGAAGCTTCTTTCTCATTTCTTTAATTGCGAGTTTCATTTGTGTACCTCTTTCAGCAATTTTCTGCTTTGAATTGTAGTTAACTGACGAAAAATAAGCAAATTATTTCATGTTTTACACTTGCAGTAGGAAGATATTCGCTTATACTGCGGTTTGTGATAGGAAAGAAACTTCCTATTTCGATATTTCATAGGTACCCAATGAAATATAAGCGTGTTCACGTTGACAGGCAACGTGAACAAACGATTCCTCAAAGCATAAGGAGGAGGTGGGAAATGAGCTTCGACAAAGAAACGTTTGCGGCGAACCTGCGTGCCGCACGTGCAAGGCTCGGCATTTCACAGTCTGAGTTTGCCAAGCGTGCAGGTGTTTCAACCGATGCAATCGTGAAGTACGAAAGCGGGAACGGGTACATCCCTGGTGCTGACAAGATTTTCGCGATTTGCCAAGTTGGACATATCGCGCCCAACGAGCTTTTGGGCTGGAAGTAACCAAGTTTTAGAAAGGAGATGTTCCCAATGTATGAGAAAAGGGCAGATACCGCCCGTGTTCATCGTGGTGTATGCCAAGGGGCCGCAGCCGCCCCAGGTGGATGCGTGCCAGTACCGTTTCTGCGCGGAGACTGCCGCCGAGATACGTGCCTGGAAAAGAAAGAGGCTCGCGCAAGCCGAGGGGCAAGCGCGAGCGGAGTCAAAACCTTCCCGGGAAATGACGCAACGATTGTAGCGCAAAAGCCGCTTGCCGTGCGAGTTGCCGCCTATGCGCTTCTTGGCCTGACGCTTACGGGCGTGCTGCCGGCGTTCGCAGTGACCTTCATCTGCGATGCACTGAAGGCGCTCAACGCCCAATGGCTTGCGCTGCCGATGGTTATTGCCGCGTTCCTGCTGCTGGTTCGCACGGTAGGTGGGCGGCGCTGATGGACTTCGACGACATGAGCCAGCCGCTTGAGGCGGTTGTGCGGCAGGAGCGCATGGCTGTCTACCCGCTGCCGCTTAAGGTGCGCGACCGCGAGGAGCTGTTCGCCAAGTGGTGCGAGCTTAACCCAGACGTTCTGCGCGCAATAGAGTTGGACGCGCTGGCCATCGACGCGCGCGGCCTTCGCGTTTCCGCCAAGTACCTGATTGAGAAGCAGCGCTACGAGGGGCGCTACCGCATAACGGGCGTTCCCTTCCACGACGGAAACGGGGTACAGCACCTCTACGCCGTGAACAACACGGATACGCCGCTTTTGAGCAGGTGGCTGCTCGGGCGGCACCCAGACTTGAACATCGAGATTAGAAAATCCATATACGACAAAGGAGAAAACGATGAAGCGTAAGGAAATCATCGGCCATCTTAACGATGTGGCGGAGCTCGCATGCAACGTGCGCGGCTCGATCACGCTCATCAACCCCGATACCAAGAAGAAGATCGAGATCGACCCCGTCATTGCCGGGCACCTCGTGGCTTCCGCCCTCGCTGCAGCCTTGCTGATGCTGGAGGGCAAGTGGGAGCCCGTCAGTGTCCCTGAGGACTTCGAGACGATCGTGGTGGGCGCGTGCAAGGCGTACACGGAACGCGGTGAATAGCCATGGAGCCTATCGAAGAGCCTTTCGAGGGCACGCAGCACTGCGACGGCGCGGGCAACGTGTTTCCCGGCGAAGCGCCGCTCAGGTTAGGCAGCGCCGGCGCGGAGCCCAAAAGCTTCACGTGGTTCGAGAGCTTCACCGAGGCGATGCTCGACCTTGAGAGCCGCGAGGAGCAGGTGCGCTTCGTGATGGGCATCGTCGGCTACGGAGCCTACGGCATCGACCCGCTGTTCACCGAGCCTGCCCTGAAGCCCCTGTTCCGCGTTATCAAGCCGATCATCGACACGAACAACAAGCGCAAGAACGGCGGCAGCAAGGGCGGCAGGCCCAACAAATCGCAAGCCGCCAGCTAGCAAGGAACCATAGGTTTAAACCTACCTGGAAACCATATCGGAAACCATAGGTTTAAACCCCATCCAACAACCGTTGGAAACCTAAGGTTACGAACAATTAGAAGAGAAGAGAAACGAATAGAAGAGAAGTTGTCCCGGCGTTTTTGTGGAAAACCCTGTGGATAACCCATCCGATATTTCGACCCTGGAAAGGGAGGTTTTGAAATGCGTCTGGACGAATACGTGAACAAGGTGCCGAAGCGGGAGTGCCCGCAGTGCGGCAAGCGCCGCCCGCATGACTGGTTCGTCCCGTTGAGCGCCGTTTGCTGGAAGTGCCGCCAGAGCAACGGGAAGGCGGCTCGCAAGTGAGCCGCAAGGGCCCGCTGGAGGTGCGCGAGCTGCTATGCGAGCTGTCCGAGCGCCTGAACCGGCGCATAACCGTTGCCGAGCGCAAGGGCTACGAGTGCTCCAAGGTGCCGGTGGGCGAGCTGGAGGAATGGTTCGACCTGGTGCTGGACGCCATCGAGGTGGCCGATGCGGCAGTGAAGGCGGCGCGCGATGGGCGCTGAGGTCAAGCTCGATGCGCGTGGCGTTTGGTATGCGCAGCCCTACCTGGGAACAGCCCCGGACGGGCGGCAGATTCGCCCGCGCCGCAGCTTCCCCGCCGCCGGCAGCAGGGCCGAGGCGCAGGAGCTGGCCGATGCGTGGTACGCACAGCTTTCCGCCGACGGGCGGGTTAAGAGCGCCCTCATGGTCGACCTGCTGTGGGCGTACATCGAGGATCGCAAGGCGAAGGGCGCAAGCCCCAACACCGTGAAGCGATGGAGCCTGTTCACCCGAACGTACGTGGGGCGCTACCTGAGGGGTCGCGTGGCTCGAGAGCTCACCGTGATGGAGCTGAACGACTTCGAGCGAAGGCTATTGGCGCCCAAGGAGCGCGGCGGGCAGGGGCTCTCCCGCAACAGCGTGGTTTCCGTGCACCACTTCCTGCGCGGCGCGTACGGCTGGTGGGTGAGGGCGGGAATCTGCGATTCCAACCCGATGCTGGACGTCGAGAAGCCCGCCGAGCACCGCCACGAGGCGGTTGCCGTGGACGAGTGGGACTACGCGCGGCTGTCGGATTCCATCATGGACCTGTTCCTGGTGCGTGACCTCTCCGCCCGGAGCGTGCGCCGCGCCGCCTACGCCTTCGCCGCGTGGCTTGCCCTGCACACGGGCATGCGCGTTGGTGAGGTGTGCGCCCTGCGAAGGCGCGACGTGAACCGCCGCATGGGCTACGTGCACGTGTGCGGCAAGGTGGTGGAGCTGCCGGGCGGCGGAACCGAGCGCGTTGACATCCCCAAGAGCCGCAAGAGCCGCAACGTGGCCATGGCGGCAAGCGAGTTCGAGATGGTGCGGGCGTGGGTTGAGCTGCAAGACGAGCTCTCGGCCACGTTCGGGCCAGAGAGCCCCCTGGTTTCCGCGGACGGTGGGCTGATGCGCCCAACCACGGTCAGCAAGGCGTTCGCGAGGATGCGGGACGCGGCGGGGCTTCCCAAAAGCTGCACGTTCCACAGCCTGCGGCACACGCACGCCACGTGGTGCCTTGCCAACGGCGTTGACCTGAAAACGCTCTCCGAGCGGTTGGGCCATGCCAACGAGGCAACCACCCTGAGGCTCTACGCGCACTGCCTGCCGGGGCGCGACGCTGCTGCGGCGGAGACGTTCGCGGCGTTCGCCGAAGAGCTGGGGCGGGGTATGTAAACGGCGTGTAAACGGCAAGGCGGCAAGAGCCTTGTCGAAAGCGACATAAACGAAGGTCAGCCTGCTTGAACGCTGGGCTGGCAGATGAAAAGAAGCGTATCCGAAGTAAGAATCAGGAGATACAGGAAATGGAAGAGGAAAACGAGGGCAAGAAGCCTAGGCTGAAGCCCCTCCAGGCAATAGGAACGGGGGCGGTTCTGGCAGTCATGGCCATAGCGTTCCTGGCGGTTGTGTCCTGCCTTTTTGCGGCGCTGGAATGGCTGGCGCTGTGGTTCGCGGGCGGCGAGTTCACGCTTTTGTTCCCGCTCGGCGCAACGGTGCTTCTGGCGCTTGGGCTGCTTGCGCTGCTGCTTTCCGTAGGGGGCGATATCGATGGCTGAGAGCTTGAACGTCTGCACGGTGAGCGGGAACCTTGGCGGGGAAGCCGAGCTTCGCCTTACGCCTACGGGCATGGCGGTGACCTCGTTTCAGCTCGCCGTGAGCCGCCGACGCAAGACGCAGGGCGGCAGCTACGAGGACGAGGTGAGCTGGGTTCCCTGCGTGATGTTCGGCAAGCGCGGCGAAGCCCTGGTGCAGGGCGGATACCTGCCGAAGGGCGCGAAGCTAGCCGTCACGGGGCATTTGCGCGAAAGCCGATGGGAGAAGGACGGGCAAAGGCACAGCAAGCTTGAACTGTTCGTTGACAACATCGTTGGAATGAGCCAGTTCAGGGCGGCGCAGCGCCAATCGCCCGCACCAGCGGCAGCCGCGCCTGTTGCCCAGGCCGCTGCACCTGAGATACAACCGGAGCAGCAGGGCTTGCCGATGATGCCGCCGCCACAGGCAGCCGCGCCAAGCGTGTACGACGATGACATACCGTTCTAAGGGGCTGCCATGATCGCTTACGGAAGGGGCTGCGCAGGGTGCCAGACCCTGCCCCGTGCGATACAGCCCCTAAAAGCCAAGGAGCTGCCCGAGGGAACCGAGCACGGAAACTGGGCGGCGTACGGGCTGTACGGCTGCCGTTGCAAGGCATGCCAGGAATGGGCATTGCAGAACGGGAAGGGCGGCAAGCCGAGGCATGGCGCGGCTTGCCGCAAAGCCCCCGATGATTCGCAACGAGTCAGGCCCGTGCGCATCAAGAAGGAGGGTTCGCCGCGAAGCAAGGGCGCTGCTCCGGAGCTTCGGCCAGGGATTCAGCTAGGGCGCAGCATTCCCATGCGGCATTGCAAATGCTGCGGCAAGGAGTTCCGCCCCAGCGGGACGAACCAGCGCTACTGCACCAGCGCATGCAGGGTGCAGATGCACCGAAAGAGAAAGGAACAGGAATGAGCAAGGAAACCGTGGTTCGCTGCGACATGTGCGGCGCAGTGGTCGACGATAACAGCAAGGGCGTTGTGTACCGGGACGTATGGGGGCACATCGATGCCACCGACCTATGCGGCGCATGCGTGGAGAAGGTGCGCGGGTTCGTGAAGAAAACCCGCAACGGAAAGGACAGCGGCAATGACTAGCTACGACTTCTTGACCGAATTATCCGAAGGGGAAGCAGAAACCCAAGACGCGGCAAATCATTCCTGCGAGGCTGAAGCCCTTCAAAAAGCCATGTCCGAGCTTCGTTCCGTCAAAGATGCGATAGGGCGCGCGAACAGCGTTATGAGCCGCGCCTTCGGCAAGATAAACAGGCTTGAGCGTGAGAACCGGCAGCTTATGGAACGGTTGGAGGAGATAGAGGGGGGCAAGCTTCTGTTTACGCCCTTCAAGGACAAGCACGGTTGCATGATTCCGCCGGGTTCGTTTGTTTGGAACGGCCGTGCGGTCAACGTGGTGACAGCTCTTCGCTATGAAGACGGAATGGAACCCATGGTCGATTACGAAGAGGGCTGCGACCGGGTATTTAACGTTGAGCTTTGCGTGCTGGACGCAAACGGCGAGCCCATCACTGTGGGCGATACTGTTTACGTCGTCAACGGTTCGGGCGTGCCTAGAAGGGTAGAGGGCATCAATCCCGAAGCGAGTGCTGCCCTGCTTGACGATAATCTAGGTTCCGTCGATGGGAACCTGCTTGCCCACCGTAGCCCCGACAGCTGGGAGGAATTGGAAAAGAGCATCCATCAATCGCCGACCTATTATGCGATGAAGTGCAAGGGGCTTTCGCATGGGGAAGTTTGTTTGTATACCTACTTTGACATGATGAAAGACCTTGTCAGCCGAGCCAAGCGCTTAGCGGGTGTTGAGAATGATTAGCGGCGAAGAGCGCCGCGAGGTGGCAAGCAGCCTTCGGCGCGATGCGGCATGCGGCGAAGGGTCGCTCTCGGAATGGTGGGGAAGGCTTCAATTTATCGTTCTTGATGAAGACGATTTCCCGAAACCAAGGGAGGTTTTCGAGAAGCTTGCCGACTTGGTAGACCGCACGACAATGAGCATTGACGTTGATAAGCATGGTTGCGCTTACTGCACCAAATGCGGCTGCGATGATTGTTGCCTTTCTGACGGTAATGCATGTTATTGCCCAAAGTGCGGCGCGGAGGTGGAGTGATTAGCGGTGAGAATACACTGCCGACCTGCTACTCTTGCCATGCGCCGGCAAGAGAGAGGTGTGTTTCGAAGATCACTGGCGAAGATTACACGTTATGCCCTGCTTGTGACCGCAGGCTTGGCGCGCTCGTCGATTGGGACAACACGCAGCTGCTCGAGGACAATGCGATCTGCCCGTATTGCGGATACGAGGACCTGGACAGCTGGGAATACGAGGAAGGGCACCAGGAGGTCAATTGCCCGAACTGCGGCAGGGAGTTCAACCTCGAGGTTGTTGTTGACGTCAGATACACGAGTAACCGACGTGGCGAGGACATGCCAGACGGTTACATGTACATGAGCGACACGGAGAGGTTTGAGTACGGAGAAAAGCTCATGGAGGTGGTCGAGTGATTTTTTTGAGGCACCCGATTGTAATGACCCGCCGAATGCTTATCCCGCCTTGCTCCGAATGCAGGCATTTCCTTTCAGTCAACGATTAGCCATGGAGTGAAGATGCTTGCACATGCCCTAGCGCCATCAGGTTCTTTTCCAAGAGGGAAGCTTGCGATGTCAACAACCCCAAGACAGCAGCTGCGCGCGGCCGTATTTGCTGCCGTTTCGAGCGAAAGAGGCGAAGCAATGAGTGAAAAGCTGAAGCCCTGCCCCTTCTGCGGCGGGAAAGCATGGGCGTATAGCGGTACCACTTACCATTTTGAAAGCGGTTGGGGCTGGATATGCGCCTGCAAATCATGCGATGCGCAGGGGCAGATTGGCGAAACGAAGGCAGCCGCGATTGGGAACTGGAACCGCCGAACCGCGCAGCATTGCCGCTACGAGAGCACCGACCATTGCACTGAAAAATGCAGCGTTTGCGGGCGGGAGGTCGAAACTTTCCATCCAGGTTATCGACATTGCCCCCGCTGCGGATCGTACATCGAGCCCGAAGAACGGATGCGTGGTTTCCGCGGCGATGGGGACATGAAGGAGGCGGGGCTGTGAGCATTTTATCCGTCTGCATGTTCCTTCTAACGGCTTTTCTGCTTGGTGCGTTGGTAGCTCTGTTAGGGATGTACGTATCGATGAGGAGAATTGCCGGGTTCCGGAAGTTGGAGCGTGATTTGCATATATACAAGCAGGCTTACCAAACGGCCCGAGCTGAACGCGATTCCTTGAAATTCGGAGGAGGTGCGTAGCTTTTGGGAACCAATTACTACCTTCGCAAGGTAAAGCCGAGGCTGGTTTACGATGAGTACCACATTGCCAAGCGTTCTGCGGGGTGGTGCGTCAGCTTTCAGGATTCCGAGGACTACCGGGGCGAGGAAGGGGCACCTGCCTACCACTCGGTTGCGGATATCCGCAACCTCCTTAAATCGGGGGAGTATGAGTTGGCGAATGAGTACGGGGAAAGGTTTGGAGCCGATTCCCTGAAGGAATTCGAAGAGCTTTGTGAGTGGAGAGGCGGTGCCGCCTACGACGGCAAGCCCCTCGGCACCTACCCGCAGGACGAAGCACCTTGGGATCATGAGCCGGGTGCCACGGGCTACCGCGACCCTGAGGGCTATGCCTTCGACTCCCAGTATTTCAGGTGACGCGGCCGTTGAGCCCTTTTAAGGGATTCGCCAGTATCTAAAGCACCTATAGTGTCATTATGCTAAAATCCCAAATCAGGATTCATAACAATCTTCTCTAATCTGAAAGCCCCTGTTCGCAGGGGCTTTCAGATTATGACACTATGGTTTCCGCAAGGGGTGGCAAATGTGTGAGCTTTCCGAGTATGACCGTCTGCGAATCGACTGCGCCAAGCGCTACCTGGCAACCGTCCATGCGGCGCGTGCCAGGCTGGAGCGCCAATGCGCCCGCCGAATCGAGCAAGCGCAGAAGATGGAGCCTAAGGCCATCGTGTACTCGGGAATGCCCGCAAGCCCCAACGCCTACGGCGATGCGCTGCCCGATGCGGTTGCGAAGCTGAGCGTTATAGACGATGCCATTTCCGCTGCCTCTGCGGAATGGGAAGAAGCTGTATCCCAGGCGTACAAGTGCCTTTACGCGATGGAAAGCCCCGAATACTCGGAGCTTTTGGAGCGCCGATACATCAACGGCGAGCAATGGGCGGAAATCACGTGTGCCATGGGCAAGGGCATAACCTGGTGCCAGTACTCGAAGGAGCCCGCCCTTATCCAGCTTTACGACACCTTGCCGAACGAGTTCCGAATTCCGCGCGTTCCAGCGATATAGACGAAAGAAACGCGCTTCTTTTTAATCTATTCCAAGCGAATGAGCCAATCGACAAAAGAAACTTGGCATTTTTCGACAAAAATCGGCAACATTCGGCAATTTTCGTCAATGAAAAAGCGCTATAACGGTATGCGTCAAAAAAAGACAAGGAAACCCGCCAAGGCAAGCGCCGAAGCGGGTTTCTTCGTTCTCGGGAAAGAAAACCTTATGACAATCGAATACATGGCGCGCGCTGCGTCGAGGCATGAAACCGCTTTTGCGCATGCGATGCTTCACGCAATCGCCGTTTACTGAGCCTATGGAGGTCGCTTCGTATGGCCTACTGCCTAGCGTGCGGTTGCAACCGCGATACAATCGGCGGATTCTGCCGGCAATGCAGGGCAGACATGGCACGGCGCAAGGTTGCCGATGCCAAGCGAAGCATACGCGTCCCGCGCGCCGAGCAGCCGCATGGCCATGAGTCCAAGGCTTGCCAGCCATGACGCGCAACGTTCGCCGATCTTATGCCAGGGACAAGCTGAGACAGAGCATAAAGCGCCAAGGCTTGCCGTGTCATATATGCGGGCTGCCCATAGACTACAGCCTGCCGGCGGGGCACCCCATGAGCTACGAGCTTGACGAGTTGGTGCCCGTGTCCCGCCTGCCTTACGAGCAGCGCAAGGCCGCTGCGTGCGACCCTTCCAACGTCGCGCCCGCGCACCGCAGGTGCAACCAGCGCAAGGGGAACCGTATGGCAACGGACGCGGGGCTGGACGCTGCCAAGGCCGCGCCCATCGCGCATTCGCGGCAATGGTGAGAGGCTGCCTTGGTGCGGCATATCCTTCTATCTGTCTTTGCTATGGAATATAGCGATCTGACCTGGACAAACGAAGGGGTGGGGTATCCCCCTCCCCCTGGGGTGCTCCGACGCCCGGGGGCATAGTCGGAAAATACCCCCGAATCAGAAATTTTGCCCAGGGGAAGCCTTCGGAAAGGTTGTTTTTGAGCCTTGAAGCTATCCGATATCCGCCCGTACGAGCGCAACGCCCGCAACAACGAGAAGGCGATTCCCGCCGTGATGGAGTCCATCAAGCAGTTCGGGCTTCGCGGCACCATCGGGCTTGAGTCTCCCGATAACCCGGTGATCGTCTTCGGACACACCCGTGTCGAAGCTTGCAAGCGCCTTGGTTGGGAGGAGATACCCGATTCCAAGGTTGAGTACTGCGACGACCTCACGCCAGAGCAGGTAAAGGCTTTCCGTATAGCGGACAACAAGACGGGCGATATAGCCACCTACAACAAGTCGATGCTGCGCGAGGAGATACGAACGCTCAAGGATTTCGACATGTCCAAGTTCGGTATCGACTTCAAGAGCAAGAAGCTGCCGCTTGGGTACGAGGCGATGCGCACCGATAAAGCCTACAACCTGGATCTGGTGAATCGCTCCGACTGCAACGCAAGGGGATTCCCGAAGCTGCGCCCTGTGATGGCCGCACCTGAAGCCTTTGTGCCGTTCAACTACGCGAAGAGCACGAGCGAAGAGGAAAAGAAGGGCGCGGCGTGCCACTTCTTCAAGGACGATTACCAGTTCGAGCGCATTTGGCAGCGCCCCAAGGCTTACCTGGACGCGCTGGGCGGCTTCGATTGCGTGCTCACGCCCGACTTCTCGCTTTACCTGGACATGCCCAAGCCGATGATGGCGTGGAACCACTACCGGCAGATGTGCATAGGCAAGATTCTGCAGGATGAAGGGATGAAGGTAGTGCCCACCCTTACCTGGGCTGGCGAGGAATCGTACTCGTTCTGCTTCGAGGGCATACCGAAGCACGGCACGGTTGCCACCTCAACCGTGGGCGTTCTGGAAAGCGAGGAATCCGTTTCTTTTTGGAAAGCGGGCATGGCTGAAGCCCTTAGGCGGATACGCCCTAAGTGCGTGCTGGTGTACGGCGCGGAAGTGAAGTTCGACTTCGGCGATGCCGAGGTTGTCAGGTACAAGGCGCACATAAAGCGCGGAAAGCGGGTTTGCTGATGGGCGGTAGAGGGGCCTATTCCGTATCTTCAGGCAAGAGAAAGATGCATATTAGACTTCTTGGCCACGATAGCTCGTGCCACCCAAAGAACGCAGGCGGCAATCCCGACAGCCGTAGCGGTGTCGAAGAGCTCGCTAAAATGGCTGGCTTTGCTGCTACAGCGGGCACGGACGAGATAGGCACCCAATCGATGGGCGCTTACACAAGCGCGATAGGCAAGCTTGAGAGAAAATTCGGTGCTCTTAAAGCTGTTCCAACAACTTTGGCGGGAGCTGATGGCTCAGGCTTTTATGCTGCTGCCGGTGGTTCCGATAAGGGCGCTGTTCTTATGCTCAACCGCAAGGCTATGGCCAATGCTGCCAAGCATGCGAAAGCCCAGGGGAAGGAAGAGGCGGACGGCTTCAAGATGCCGACCGATGGCAAGCTCACTTCGAGGGCAAACTACACGGTTACGCATGAATACGGTCACCTTCTCCAGAACGCGCTTTATCAAAAAGCCAAGAAAAACGGTTACACTGGAACACGTAGCCAGCATGCGAAGAAAGCCTATAAGAGCATTCAACGAACGGCATTCATGAAATATGGCGCCACAAGCAAATCGCTTTCCCGCTATGGAAGAACGAATGAATTCGAAGCCTTTGCCGAGTCATTCGCGAACTTAAACTCTGGTTCCCCCAACGCATTCGGAAAGGCAATGGGGGATTACTTGAAGAAGAACAAGCTCTAAAACCGTTAGGAGGTACCCTCATGGATCAAGGGATGCCTTTCTTCATGACGAATCCTGATTGGTACACAACGTTTGATATCAGCGGCGATTTCCCCGAAGATGGCAGGGGCTATCACCTCACGGACAAAGCACCGCAAGAGGCCATCGATTCCTATAACGAGTTTTACGCGCTTCACGACCAAAACGCTTTCGACGAGATTGCCGAGCAGCTGGTGAAGGGGGCCAAATGAGCGTTAGCGATTTCGAGTTAGGGATGTACAAGGCGCTTTCCTATCTTTACGAGTGCATCCGTGAGGGCGTGGAGCCAAACGATGCCAAGGCGCAGGAAGTGACGAAGCTCAACCCTGTTTTCTGGCGGGCTGTGGAGAACGACCTTGTTAGAAACGAATTGGTTACGGCTGTTGAGGCGAAGACGCTCAAGGAAACGCTCTACGGCAATCTGCAAATCACTTCTGCCGGCGTTGCCTACCTTGAGGAAAACCCTGGCGCGCGCAAGGCGCGGGAATTCCTGGGCGCGGCTTTCGAAACAGCGCTGAAGGTTGCCGTGGAAGCCACCAGGTACCTATAACCAAAACAAACAATCGAATTCGCAAGCGCCCTGCGGGGCGCTTTCTTTATGCCCTGTTCCTAAGGAGGCGGTGTCGCTTTGCCCCTTGATAAGCCGGGGTCTGTTGCCAACGACCCCATAAAGAGCGCGAAGTGGGACGAGATAACCGAGGGGCGTAGCTTCACGCGCTCGGACGTGCCCGCGCTTGCCCTGCTTTGCCAGTGGCACAAGATCGTCGAGCTTGCCACCGACGAGCTGGACAGGTTCGGCGAGCAGACCGCCTACGGAAACGATATGGGCGATCTGAAGGAGTTTCCGCAAATCGGCACGTTGAAAAAGGCGAGCGCCGAGATACGCGCCCTGAACAAGCAGCTTGGAATAACCGACTCGCATGAGGAGGGTGAGGCAGATAGCCAGCAACAGCAAGCAAGCGTCCTCACCGTGTTCCAGGGCGGGCGTGCGCAAAGGCGCGCAAGAGCCACGGGTTAGGGTCGAGCGCGGCGAGGTATGCGAATCGGACGGCACCGATGCCGCCAACCTCATGGCGAACATGGGAATGACACTGTTCCCCTGGCAAGCCGATATCCTGGATGTGTGGTGTTCCCGTGATTCGAGGGATACGCCCTCTTTCGTGACCTGCGGCCTTTCGGTTCCGCGCCAGAACGGCAAGAACGCCATACTGGAGGCTTTCGAGTTCTACCAACTGGCCATTTGCGGGGCGCATATCCTGCACACGGCACATCGTGTGAAGACCGCCAAGAAGTCGTTCCAGCGCCTGGTGCGCTACTTCACCGACAAGAAGCACCGCGACGTCATGCGGGCTGTGGAGAAGATCCGCTACACCAACGGCGAGGAATCCATACAGCTGAAGAACGGCGGGGTGATCGAGTTCTCCGCCCGCAGCCGTGCGGGTGCCCGTGGCTTCGACGATATCCAGGTTGTCGTGTTCGACGAGGCGCAAGACCTCACGGACGACCAGCTGAGCGCAATCATGTACACGCTGGCAGCATCTGCAACGGGCTACCGCCAGATGATATACACGGGCACGCCGCCCGATATCGCCAGCCCCGGCACCGTCTTCCGCCGTACGCGCAAGAACGCGCTGGACGGCGGCGGCAAGCGCCTTTGTTGGCACGAGTGGAGCGTGGAGAGCGCCCCGAAGCAGGGCGCGACTTTCGCCGATGTGCTCGATGACGTTTACGCGGCGAACCCCTCCATGGGCTACACGCTTGACGAGGAATACACGGAATCGGAGTTCGGAACCGCTGACTTGGAGTCCTTCGCGTGCGAGCGCCTGGGCTGGTGGAAGTCGGACGTTCTGGAGCAGAACCTGATAATCGATGCGAAGAAATGGGCGAAATGCTGCATCAAGGACGATGATGCCCCGACTGGGGGAAAGCTTGTCTACGGCGTGAAGTTCACGCCCGACGGCAAGACGGTTGCCGTCTCCGCCGCGATACTGCCGGCCGAGGGCAAGCCTTTCGTTGAGTTGGTGGACATTTACAGCACCGGGCGCGGTGTCGGGTTCCTCACCGAATGGCTGATGGAGCGAAAGAGCAAGTGCGCGGTTTGCGTCATAGACGGCCGCGCGGGCGCGCAGGCGCTCATGCAGCAGCTTCGGGACGGTGGATTCCCGCGCAAGGCGGTGGTGGAGTGCACCACCTCGAACGCGATCGCCGCCGCATCGGGCTTTCTTGATGCGGTGAACGGCGAGGCTTTGGAGCACATAGCCAGCCCCGCCATGGATGATTCCGCCCTGAAATCCGTTAAGCGCGTGATAGGTCGAAACGGGGCCTTCGGCTTCGGCGACGGCCTGGAATCGCTTTCGGCCCCCATCGAGTCGGGGGCGCTTGCCCTGTGGGGCGTTAAGAACACACGGCGCGACCCTAAGAGAAAGGCGAAGGTGCACGTATGACAGTATCTGTACCCTACCAGGTGGCCGCTGCCGACGGGCTGCGCGAGGAAGACCGCGAAACCGTGCGCGGACTGCTGAACAACTGGCAGACCCATTACGCGGGCAACGTGCTTCGCAACAGCTACTACGAGTCGCACTCCATGCTGAAGGACTTGGGAATATCGGTTCCCGATTCGCTCAAGAACCTGGAGGTTGCGTGCGGATGGGGTCACAAGTGCGTGGAGGTGATGCGCGACCACCTGGCTTTCGACGGCTTCAGCGTGGAGGACGAGCGGTACGACTCCGACCTGCGCGCCATGGTGCGCCGCAACTCGCTTGATGTCCGAGTAGGGAAAGCCTTGAACAGCGCGCTTAAGTACTGCTTCAGCATGTGGGTCGTGACCGCCGACGAGGAAGGCCACGCCCGTATATCCGCGTACCCGCCCACACTGGCAACGGGGCTTTGGAACGATGTGTCAGAGCGTTTGGACGCTGGCATGTTCGTGGTGCGTTTCAAGCGCGAGAACGGCGTGAAGACGAACCACCCCGATTGGGTTGACGTCATGCTTCCCGATTGCCTTATCAGCCTGCGCGAGCAGCGCCTGGGCTACTGGTTCGCCGAGTACGTGCCGCATGGGCTGGGCGTGGTGCCCATGTTCGTGATGCCGTACAACCCCGATGACGACAGGCCGTTCGGTACCTCGCGCATCACGCCTGAGGTGCGGTGGCTCATAGACTGCGCGATACGCGCCAACGTGAACGAGGAAATCGCCTCTGCCTTCGCCGCATCCACGCAGAAGTATCTGCTGGGCACCGATGGCGAGAGCTTCGAGGGCGTTTCCCGTTGGGACGCGTTCATAGGCTCGATCCTGGAAGTGGAGATGAACTCGGACGGCGGAACGCCGCAGTTCGGGCAGCTGACGCAGCCCAGCATGCAGCCGCTTTCCGAGCACTTCAACAACCTGTGCAAGCGCATGAGCGCGGCAACGGGAATCCATGTGGGGCAGTTCGGGATCATGTCCGACAACCCCAGCAGCGCCGAGGCGATATACGCCGAGAACGAGCCCCTGATTCTCAAATGCAAGTCGTTCATCAAGCAGGCGAAGGGTGCTTTACGGCGCGCGTGCACGGCGGCGCTTGCCACCGAGTACGGCAGCGACTATGACACGGCAGAGCGCACGTTCGATGTCTCCGCACACTTCCTGAACCCATCCATGCCCACTTTGGCGCAGCAGACAGATTCGAGCATCAAGCTCGCAAGCGTTTGCGAGGGGTTCGCGGAAACGCGGGCATTCTGGCGGCTTAACGGCTTCGACGATGACGAGGTGCAGGAAATAGACTCGCAGATTCGCAAGGCACGCGCCCGCATAGCCGCCCAGAGCGCGGCGCTCGCGGCGGTGCAGCAGCAGGAAGGCCAGGCGGCAGCAGATGGCGGTATCCCAAGCGCTACTTGACGCGTTCCGCGCCGAGCTCGAAACACAGGCGGGCAAGGCTTCATCTTATGCTTTGGCGTATTTAGCGGCGATACGCGCCATGTTCCCCGATGTCGGGGTAGCCGAGGTTCGGGATGCGGCCATCGAGGGTATCCGCGAGAGCCTGAGCATCTACGGCGACCAGGCGGCCGCCTTGGCGGGAGCCCTTTTCGACCAGCTGGCCGCCGAACACGGATACGCTGCTGGTTCTACCGTGCAAAGCGTCATAGACGATGCCGAGATTGAGCGCAAGGTGCGCTACTTCGCTGGCTCGCTTGCCTCGGGCAAGGCGGAAGAGTTCGACCGCAGCGTATCGGACTTGACGGGCTACTACGTGAAACGCAGCGCGTTCGAGAACATGGTGCGCAACTGCGAGCGGAACGGAATACGATACGCCCGCGTGCCCTCAGGCACGGAAACGTGCGCCTTCTGCTTCATGCTCAGCTCTCGCGGGTTCGTGTACCGCTCGAAGGGAAGCGCAAGCAAGAACCACCGCACGGGCGATGGCTACCACCGCAACTGCGACTGCATCGTTGTGCCGGGCTTCGGCGACTTGCCGCCCGATGCCCAGGTAGAGGGGTACGCCCCTTCGCAGATGTACGACCGCTGGAGCCAATGCGCCCGCACCGTGGGCGTTGACGCCGAAAAGGCGTTGGGCTCGGAAGAGCTTCGCCGCGCCGTGCTGCAAGAGGTGAGAACCCGCGACTGGCGCTGGCTCTACACGGGCAAGGTGCCAGAGGTGACGTTCGAGAGCGAAGCACTGAAACGCGAAACCGAGAAACGCCGTCCCTGGGAGATTTCGACCGCCGAAAAACTGGCAAGGCAAGGAATTCAATGTCGGTTCGTGGTTGATAGCGTTGAATATTCGGACAACTCAACGGGCCTTATACAACGTGTAGGGCTTGCCGATTTTGAAAACGGCTACGAGATTAAGACGCTCAACGGAGCTAGCTCGTTCAACACCGTTGATGGATATATCAAGAACACGTCGAGGAAAGGCAATGCTGTTGCTTTGGTTTTCGATAACAGCGAGAACCCTGCGTTGGATGATGAAATGTTGCGTGATTACATCAAGCGCAGCAGGCGCTTTAGGTCGGGCCGTATATACATCTTGGGCAATGGCGAAGCGTTAACGAGAATAAAATGAGCGCCTCGGTCATCACGCATGGGTGATAACGGGGGCGCTCAATCAGATTATAGCAAAGAAAAACCGGAAGGAGCCATGAAGGCTCAATCCAGGCAGCATCATTCTACCTTAAATAAGGAAGGGCGCCCAGACACCGCTGACAAATACCGCGGTAGGAATCGCCCTTAATGAAAAATTATACCAAACATGGGCAGGTGGCGGAGAGGTTGAACGCGCTTGGTTGCTAACCAGGTGTGCCCTGAAGGCACCGCGGGTTCGAATCCCGCCCTGCCCGCCATACAAAGGTTGATTCAAGCAGTCCGCACGGGCTGCTTTTTTCATGCGGAAGATATGACCCGCATGGGTCGAAACGAAGGCCGCACGGCCAGGAAGAGAGGATGCAATGGCACAGGAAACCGAGCCCAAGGAACCCCAGGAGCCGACCGATCCGAAGGAACCATCCGAGCCGAACGGCGAGGGCGGCGCACAGGGAGAGGATTGGGAAGCCAAGTACCGCGAGGCGGTGAAGCACTCCCGCGAGTGGGAGAAGAAGGCCAAGGCCAACCTGACGGACGCTAAGGCGTACCGCGATTCCCAGACTAAGCAGAAGAGCGTTGAGGAACGCTTGGCGGCATTGGAAAGCGAGAACGCGGCGCTGAAGGCAAGCGCCGAGCGCGCCAAGGCCGTGAAGGAAGCCGCGAAGGCGGCGGGCGTTCCCGAGGCCATCGTGGCCACGCTTTCCGGCGAGGACGTGGAAGCCCTAACCGAGCAGGCAAACGCCATCGCGGCGGTGATGAAGCCAAAGGGCGGCGCACCTGCGGCAGCCGAGGCGGGCAAGCTCGACAACGGCACCCCGAAGCCCACCAAGAAATCGATCATGGGCATCAAGGACACCAAGGAGCGCCTGCGCCAGATAGCCATGCATCCCGAGCTTTTCAAGAACAAGAACTAACCAGAAGGAGAAACGCATATGCCAGCACCAACAGGGGCGGTAACCACCGAGCAGATGAGCTTCGCGCTCGACCAGGAGTTCGTGACCCACTTCGATCAGGACGTCAACCAGCTTAAGGACATCTTCGGCATCGTGGATGTGGAAGTGCTGAAGGCGGGCGTGACGCTCAAGCAGTACAAGGTAACGGGCTCCCTCAACGCCTCCCAGGCAGAGGAGGGCGAGGAAATCCCGCTTTCCCAGTACAAGGAAGATCCCATCCCCATCGGCGAGATGGTGCCCAAGACTTACCGCAAGCTGACCACCGCCAAGGCCATCTTGAAGAGCGGCTACGAGCACGCCGTGGTGCGCACCGACAACAAGATGCGCAAGGACGTTCGCGCCGATATCCTCAAAGGCTTCTACGAGTACCTGAAGAACGGCACGGGCACTGCCGAGGGCACCGACCTCCAATCCACGCTTGCCAACGTCGATGCGGCATTGGACGTTGCTCTGGAAGACAACGACGACTCCACAGACGGCAAGGTGTACTTCGTGAACTCGCTCGACCGCGGCGTTTGGCTCGGTTCCCACGAGATCACCGGCGCTCAGACCGCGTTCGGCATGACCTACATGGAGGGTTTCCTGGGCCTGACCGGCACCACCGTGTTCACCTCCAAGGTTCCCCGGGGCACCGTGTACGCAACGCCCAAGGAGAACCTGCACCTGTACACCCTGGACTTCAGCTCCCTGGGCAACGCGGGGCTTGCCTACGAGGTCTCCGACAACGGCTGCATCGGCGTGCACCACACGCCCGCATACAACCGAGCTAGCGCCGAGACCCACGTGATGACGGGCACCACGTTCCTTGCCGAGGCAACCAACTACATCTTCAAGGGCACCATCAATGGCGGTACTGCCAGCCAGACGATTCCCGTTGCCGTCGTGGACGAGCTGGAGCCCGCAGCAGCGGCAACGCCCGTTGTGCAGGCGGCAGTGGCAGACGAGGCTCCCGTAGCCCAGGCGGCAGTGATAGACGAGGCTCCTGTAACCCAGGCGGCAGCCGCGAAGAAGGCACCGGCACGCAAGACTGCGAAGGCAGCCGCGAAATAACCCAAGGCCGTTAGGAGGTGTCGGCATGGAAGAAACCGCTTTCGCCTCTTACGCCGACTACTCCAGCCGCTACGGCACCGATGCGGACGAGGAACGCGTTTCAACGCTGCTCTCGGACGCATCGGGGTTCCTGACGGCAGAGTACGAGAGGCGTTACGGCTGCGCTTGGGAGCAGGGCGCGCACCCCATCTTCGACCGAAACGCCGCCGCCGTGTGCTGCGGCATGGTTGCCCGCATGCTGGCAACGCCCGAAGACCTTTACGGCGCGAGCCAGTACAGCCAGGGTACGGGCGTTTACAGCGCATCGCTGACGTTCGCGAACCCAACGGGAGACATGTACCTGAGCGCCGCGGACAAGAGGCGCTTGGGCCTTGCGGGCGGGCGAATGCGCAGCATTCAGGCGGCAACCTGGCAGGACAGGGGCTAGCCATGGAGTTGATAAAGCCCGAAGAGGTAACCGTGGTTCGCCGCTCCCTTGCCCTGGACGACCTTGGCGAGCCCAGCGGCGAAACAGAGACAGCCGAAACCGTTATGTGCGTGGTTGCTCCGGGGGCAACCGCCGATTTGGCCGTTTCGCGCCCGAACGGCGTTTCGGTTGCCTACACGCTGCATTTTCCCAAGGGCTACACGGAATCCCTTTACCGCGCCCATGTGCTGGTGCGCGGCGAGGAGTTCGCCGTGGTGGGCGACCCGAAGCCCTATTCCGATGCGAACACCCCTGGCAGGTACAACCGCGCCGTGGAGGTGACCCGCGCCTATGGCTAGGTTCCAGGTGGGCATAAAGGCGGATTTCGGGAGGTTCCAGTGGGACAGGGACGGCTACGCCGCCGTTGCGTCCATGCCGGGCGTGCAGCGCATGGTGTCGGATTCCGCCGAATCAACCAAAAAGGCGGCGGATGCGGCGCTCTCGGAAGGCGGCTACTCTCTGCCCGGCCACGAGGTGAAGGACTTCCAGGGCAAGCTTGCGCCAGGCAAGGTGGTTCGCACCAAGACCGACCAGGCGCGCTACACCCAGGCGAAGAGGAAGAGCCTCACCAAGGCTCTGGGAAGCGCGAAGGGGGCGTAAGGCAATGGACATCGAAGCGGTTGCGGCACGCGCGCTGAAAGCAGCGCTTGGCGTGCCCGCGTACCTGGAGGCTCCAAAGGAAGCGCCAGATGAGTTCATCACCGTTGAGGCAACGCGGGCAACGGGCGGGTTCACCGACCGCGTGGCGCTTGACATCGACTGCTTAGCGCCGCCGAACAGCCGAAAGCGGGCGAAGGCCCTTGCGGAAAGGGTCATGGGCGCGGTGCCAGGGCTCTGCTCCGAGCCGTGCATCTTCGCCCCGGCGGTTGCCAATTGGTACCGCATGAACGAACCGGACACGAACCGTTCGCGCTACGTAGTTCAGGTAGAGCTTACGGTTTGCGAGTAGAAAGGAAGGCAGCGCATGGCGAAGAACAGCGTTGCGACGACGAACAACCAAGAGAACGTATCGGCGGGCAAGGGCGTAGACGGCGGCTACATCTTCGTGGCTCCCACGGGCACCGCCCTGCCAACCGATATCAAGGCGGAGCTCGACCCTGCGTTCAAGGTGCTGGGCTTCATCTCGGAAGACGGCTACGTTGAGACCGTTGACGAGGACACCAGCGACATCGTTGACATGAACGGCGACCTGATGGACTCCACTAACTCCAACCGTGTGGAATCCGCGCAGGTCACGCTTGCCGAGATCAAGGCGGGCACGCTGAAGGTCCAGTACGGCGAAGAGAACGTCACGGACGAGAACGGACTCATCACCGTGAAGCACAACGCGAACTCGCACCCCACGTTCAGCTACGTTCTGGAGCTCGCGCTTAAGAACGGCCGCCGCTGGCGAAAGGTGGTGCCGCTGGGCAAGTCGTCCGAATTGGACGACTTGAACGTTGTCAGCTCCGAGCTGTGTCAGCGCCCGCTCACCATCAAGTACCTCACCGACGAGCAGGGCAACACCTGCTACGACTACATCGAGTCCACCGAGACGAACGCCGCGGCCTAAAGCCGCGCGAGGAAGGCCCTGCGGCCGCGTGCTGCGGGGCTTTCCCTTTCTTCAGGGCCGTTCGCCCATGGCCATGCCGCTTCAGTAGGCGGCGGCATGGCCATGGGCGGGCCGTGCCCGCGAGAGCCTACGAGCCTACGAAAGGAAAAGAAATGACCGTTATCACCAAGCCGACCGTGGAAATCGAGTTCCGAGGGGAGCGCTTCAAGGTAAGCAAGGCCGCGTTCCGCTCCATGAAGGTGCAGAAGAGGATGGCGCTGATGGAAGAGGACCTGAAAGGCGCGTTCGAGGCAATGGACATGATCCTGTGCGGCGGGCTGGACGATGCGCTCGACCGCATCCCCGAGGACGACGGCACGGTGTCGGAGTACGGCGCTTCCGCCGAGGCTTTCGGCGCGCTGTTCGAGAAGATCGGCGAGCAGCTGGGAAAAAACTAACCGCCTTCGCCGCCGACTGGCTGGCGAACCCCGTGGACCTCATATGCGACTTCAGGCAGTTCTACGGAATCGACCTCCCGCTTCCGGAAGATGCGGAAGGGCTGGATTTCGACATGCTGCGCTGGTCGGTGCTGTGGGAGGGCTTGCCCAGGGAGTCGCGAACGGCAAGGCGGCTGGACGCGTCGCTTGAGTGGAGCCCCACCGACTACCTGCTCCATTCGATAGAGTTCAGCGCCCGCTGGCTGCAATGGGCGCGAACCAAGGACGGAACCCGAGGGCGCAACGCGCCCAAACCGATTCAGACCCCCGGCGAGCGCCAGCGCAACCGCCAGAGGGCCGATGCTGCGCTGGCACGGCGCAAGGCGATAGACAGAGTGCTTGGGATGACAACCGAATAAGGGGGCTTGGAGCCTATGGCGGCAAACGTCGGCACTGCGTACGTAACGGTGCTGCCCTCAATGAAGGGCTTCGGGGCGGCGGTCAGCAAGGAGTTCCAGGGCGCGGGCACCGCCGCATCCGCCGCATTCGGCAAGACCGCCGCCAAGGGCTTCGAGCAGGCTGGCAGCGAGAGCGGCGGCAAGTTCCTCTCGTCCGTCACCTCGAAGCTTAAGGGCGTCGTCAACGTCGCCACCAAGGCGTTCGGCATCGTGGGCGCGGTTGCCACCGGCGCGTTCATGAAGGGCGGCATAGACCGCGCGCTGAACATCGAGCAGGCGCAGTTCAAGCTCAAGGGCATGGGCATGGACGTGGAAAGCGTCATGGCATCTTGCAACACGGCGGTGAGCGGAACGGCGTTCGGCCTTGCCGCCGCCGCGACCGCCGCAGCCAACATGGGTGCGGCGGGCGTTGCCGCGGGCGACCAGATGACCAGGTCGCTGCAAGCCGCAACCGGCGTTGCCGCCATGGGCGGCGTGGAGCTGGAGCGCGTGGGCGGCATCTTCGCCAAGGTTGCCGCGAACGGCAAGCTCTCGGGCGACGAGCTCCTGCAGATGTCGGACATGGGCGTGAACGCCCTTTCCGCCCTGAGCTCGTACCTGGGCAAGTCGCAGGCCGATGTGCGCGCCATGGTCACCAAGGGGCAAATCGACTTCCAGACCTTCAGCGACGCCATGTACGCCACGTTCGGCACTGCCGCCTACGGCGCGAACGATACGTTCAGCGGTGCCATGGCCAACGTGCAGGCGGCGCTTTCGCGCGTCTCGGCGAAGTTCGCGGACCCTGCGCTGAAGGGCTTGAAATCGGTTTTCCAGGCGACCATACCCGCCATCAACGCGGTGAGCGCGCGCCTTGACCCGCTGATATCCGTGTTCAGCGCTCTTTGCGAGCAGGTGAGCGGCCAGGTCGTGACGGGCATCAACGCCTTCACGCAGGCGCTAAACGATACGGGCAACCCGATAACGGCCCTGAAGGCGGCTCTTGATGCGGTTGTCCCGGCTGGCAGCCGTGCAAGGGAGATCTTCGATACGGTCTGCAACGCCGCACAGGGCTTGCTTCCCGTTGCGCAGGAGGCGGGCTCGATGCTCGCGGGCATCTTCGATACTGCCGCTGCCGCAGCGGGAAAGTTCGCGCCTGTCGTCCAGGACGTGGCGGGCAAGGTCGTCGCGTTCCTTGCAAACGGCGGGGCGCAGGCAACCGCGTTCGGTGCGGTGTTCGCTGGTGCGTTCGCCTTGCTGGCAACGCCCATCGGGCAGCTTGCGGCGAAGCTGCCCGCGATTATCGGGCTGGTAACGGGCCTGGGCGGCTCGGTGTCGGGAATCGTCGGCACCTTATCGCTTATGGGCGGGAACTTCGCCAAGCTTGTTTCTCAGATGGGCTTGCTGAAGGGCTCCATGTCCTTCTTCAGCGGAATGCCCGCATTGTTGGGCGCTTTGGTATCGCCTGTGGGCCTTGCAGTTGCGGGCATAGCCGCGCTTGCGGCGGGCTTCGCGTACTGCATGGCGACGAGCGAGGAATTCCGCAACACGGTGATGAACCTGGTTTCCGGCATAGGGGCCAGCCTTCTTCCCGTGTTCGCTCAGCTGGGAACGACGCTTGCAAGCATCGCATCTGCAGTGCTGCCCGTGATAGTGAGCGCCGTGCAGCAGCTCGCGCCCATCTTCGGGCAGGTAGTGGCCCTGGTGCTCCAGGTTGCGGCGGCGCTCGCGCCGATGATTGCGCAGCTGATGGGCTCGCTTCTGCCATGCGTCACAACGATAATCGGCGTTCTCGCCAACATCGTTAGCGCGGTAATGCCGGGGCTGGTGGCTGTCCTCAACGTGGTGATGTCTGTTCTTCAAGCGGTTATCCCCGTTGTGATGAGCATCATCTCGGTTGTGGTGTCCGTTGCCTCCCAGATAATCGCGGCGGTAACGCCCATCGTGGCGCTCATCGGAACCGTGGTAACCGCGGTGATGGGCGCGGCAAGCATGGTGGCATCCACCCTTGCCGCCGTCGTCTCTACTGTGGTAAGCGTGTTCGGCGCAATAGCCAGCACAGTGACAAGCGTCATAGCAACAGTCGTCTCGGTCGTCACATCCGGCTTCCAGGCGGCAAGCTCGGCGGTATCCGCCGCAGTGAACGCCATCGGCTCGTTCATTGCAGGGCTGCTCTCCACGGTTTCGAGCATCTTCAACTCGATAGCCCAAACCGTTACCAGCTGCGTGCAGAACGCTTTTTCCGCCGCGCAGTCGGCGTTCAACAGCATGCTCAGCGCCATCGGCTCGGTGTGCGGGCAGATATACGGCGTGGTTCAGAGCGGCTTCAGCTCCGCCATCAGCTACATAACGGGGCTCGCATCCCAGGCTTGGCACTGGGGCGCTGACATAATCAACGGCATAGTCGGCGGTATACAGTCCATGATCGGCAACGTCGCGGGCGCGGTAGGGCAGGTCGCGGACACCATCCGTTCGTTCCTGCACTTCTCGGAACCCGATGTGGGGCCGCTCTCCGACTTTCACACTTACATGCCCGATATGATGGGCGGCATGGCCAAGGGAATAAAGCAGAACATGGGAGCCGTGTGGAAGGCGGTTTCGGGCGTTGCGGACGAGATGGCTCAGGGATTGGGAATCGCCGAGCCGCAGCTTTCCGTTGCGGGCGCTTCCCCTTACGCCTTTGGTTCGGTTTCGCGCCCGGCGGCAAGCCAGGGCGCGGGAGCGTCCTACTCGTTCACGGGCGATATAACCATCGCGTGCGAGGACGCGCAGCAGGTTCACGATATGGGCGAGCTGGCCCGTGCGATCATGAAGGCAGGCGGTTACCGTGGCTGACGCTTACAGCTCCTGGATCGTTGAATGGCACGGCGGGCGAACCCGCGCTTGGGTGAGCGCTTGGCTGGAGTCCCAAACGGACAAGACCGCCACCATCCGCGTTCAGGGGTGCTGCAACGCATGGCGAATCACGCAGTACGGCCGCCGCATCCGCCTTTACGGCGACGGCAGCGAGATAGGCACCTGTACCGATGTCGTGTTCAGCCGATACGGCAGCGGCAACTTCGGCTGGCTGGACAAGCGCTTCACGGTGCAGAAGGGCAAGGAAGCCCGAAGCGTCACCTGCTCGTGCCTCATCAAGAAAGAGGTTGTTGACGGCTACGGCGCTTCCGGCAAGAACGAGAGCCGCACCGCCAGCGTGGGCGTTTGGGTGCCCGCGCAGACCTTGCGCCCGCCATCGATGCCGGGAAAGCCGACCTGCAAGCGCGGCTCCGCCGGGCAGATAGTGATTTCCTGGAAGAACAACGCCGCCAACGCCAAGAAGACCCAGCTCCAGCGCATGGAGTACGGCGGCAGCTGGGCAACGGTCCTCAATTCATCTGCCGTGGTCGCCGACTACACCGATTCTGTGGGCGCGGGCACGTTCGCCTACCGTGCGCGCTACGGCAACGACGACGGGTGGTCTGCCTGGTCGGATTCCTCCGCGTTCATCGTATCGCTGTGCGCGCCCGCCGCGCCGACCGTGGTTTTCCCTCTTTCGGGGGACACCCTATCGCAAGCGGACGGCAACCCAACGCTGAGGTTCCGGCACAACCCCCTGGACAACTCCGAGCAGACGGGCGCTCAGCTCCGCTGGCGCGAGCAGGGGGGTTCTGCGTGGACCACCGTAAGTCTGGGAACCGCCACGCAATGCACCTTGGATGTCGTTGGCTCGGGCGACGTCAACGAGACGATTGAATGGCAGGTTCGCACCAAGGGCGCGTACGACGGCGGCGGCACAGCTGAGAACGCATGGTCGGCGTGGACGGCGGTTAGCCTTTTCCATGTGAAGACGCCGCCCACGGTTCAGGTCTCCGTTGCCGATGAGATAGCCGAGGTTCCCGTATCGGTTTCGTGGGAATACGAGGACGCGAGCGGCACGCAGGCCATGGCCGAGCTGTCGTTCACCGATTCGGAAACAGGCGAGGTGGCGTTCTCCGACCGCTTCGACGGAACGGAGACCGTTGCCACCGTTGCGGCAAGCGAGTTCACGCCCGTTCAATCCCATACCTACACGGTAACGGTGCGCTGCACCTCCACAAGCTCGCTTTCCTGCGAGGGCACGGCTGAGACCACGGTGAGGTACATCCCGCCATCGGAGCCCGTTTTCGCGGTGATGCGGGACAACGGCCTGCATGCCAACATGATTACCGCATATGACACCATCGAGCTTGACGATGAGGGCAACGCCGTTACAGCAGCAGCCGAGAGCTTCAGCGTGTTCCGTGATGGGGTTTGCATAGCGGAAGGCTTGCAGGATTCCGAGGAGTTCCTAGACCGCATGCCGCCCTTGGATGTCGATACGGTCTACCGCGTGGTGGCCTACGCCGCATCGGGCTCGGTTGCCGAGTACTCGCAGACTGTGCGCATGCCCTCGAACTCATTCCTGGTAGTGAACTACGGCGAGGGCTTGGCCAAGGTTGCCAAGGTGCGCCGCAACCTATCTCGCCCTGACGGCGTGGAAGGCGAGAAGGTGGCTCGCACGGTGGCGAGCTCGCGGCTGCCCAAGGTGTTCTACGGCACCCACCGCACGCGAAGCCACACCGCCACAGGCGATGTATGGGTTTTCGAGGACGAGGGCGGGGAGGGCGATTCTGCCGGGCTTGCCGCGTTCTTCGACTTGGAATCAAACAACGGGGACGTTTACCTGAGGTTCCCGCGCGGCATGTCGCTTTACGCCACCGTCGACGTTTCACATACCCAAGACCTTTCCAATGCCAATTGGGCGAAGGTCTCAATCGATTGGCAGGAGGTTTCGCATTGATAGACCTGCGCAAGTCGGGGCGCACCACCTCCTGGCGCTTCGTGCGCGTGCGGTGGGTGCCCTCCGACTCCACCACAAACACCCCGGCGCGCTTCGAGGAATTGGGCGAGGTGGGCGGAATTGAATCGTGCTCTATAGACGAGGCGAAGCTAACCAGCCTGAAGGTATCGGGCAGCGTGGTCTACGTGGGGAACCTGGATCTAGGGGACGACCTTCTGCGCGTGTACGCCGATATGGAGCTTGACGGGCAGCGGGAGAGCAAGTGCTACGGCACCTTCTTCTGCTACTCGTCGAAGGAATCCATAGCGAACGGCGTCCATGCGGGTACCGCCGATTTGTACAGCACGCTAACAGTGCTGGACAAGATGCTGCTCGAATCGGATGTGACGCTGACGGCCATCGATGGCAGCGTCATAGAGGAGTTCATGTGGGACGCGGCGCGGCTGCCGTTCATCCTCACGCCCACTGCAAAGACGTTGAGCGTTTCGTGCTCGTGGGATGCGGGCACCTCGACCTTGGACGTGATGAACGATGTGTGCGATGCGCTTGGTTACGGCTCGCTGGACGTTGACGTTTACGGCAACGTCGTTGCCGCCCCTTACCAAGACCCCGATTCCAAGGAGCCCGCGGACACCTTCAGCGATACCGAGGACGATGTGTGCAACGAGGAAGTGGAGCGCGAGTGGGATGTGCACGATACGCCGAACGTCGTGGTGGTGCGCTGTAGGAAACAGGACGATACCACGGTTTCGGGCACCGCGCGCAACGACGATGCGCACAACGCCTACTCTACCGTTTCCCGCAAGCGCGAGATAACGCGCGTCGAGGATGTGGAGGGGCTTGCCACCGCCGAGGAGTGCCAGGCGAAGGCCGAGGCGCTGCTGATCGAGGGCATGCAGGCCATCGAGCGCCTTACCGTGAGGCACGCTGGCAAGCGCTTCGAGGCGGGGGACACCGTTGCCATGGACTACCGGCGCAGCGGCCTTGACGGGAAGTTCAGTGCCTACAAGCGCAGCATCAAGGCAACGCCGGACATCGAATCGGAGACCACCATGCGAAGGACGGTAAGGCTCTATGGCAACGTATCGAAATCCTGACCAGCTGATGAAGGCGCTGTGCGAGGGCTGCCTGCCCTTCTTCCGGAAGCGCTTCGCACGGCTTTCCGTCCAGAAAGCGGTGGCGGTGAGCGGAACGGAAGTCTCGCTGGAAGGCGGCGGAACCGCAACGCGCTTCTGCTCGGGTGTGAGCGCTGGGAAGCTGGTTCTGGTGCTTTCCCAAGGCGGCAGCCGCTATGTGGTGGGGGTGCGCCAATGATAGAGGTTGCCCTGCGCTTGGGACTGGACAAGCCCGCCGAGTCGCGCCGCGTGGTGCTGCGGCAGGGCGAGTTCGGCAACATGAGGCTGAGGCTTGTTGTTTGCGAGGGCGGTATGGCAAAGGACGTATCGCTTTACGATGCCGCCCTGTGCGTTGCAGGGCTTTGCGTGGAAGTTCCCTGCAATATTGCTGACGGCGTGGTTTTCCTGACGGTTCCGAAAGGGCTTACCGCGAAGGCGGGCAAGGGGCGGGCGTACGTGCGCCTTTCCCAGGTTTCAGACGGCACCGCAGACGATGCCGATACCTTGCAGACCGATGTGATAACCACGCAGACGTTCGAGTTGGAAGTGCTGGAAGGGGTGCAGCCATGAGGTACGCGCTGAAGCTGGACACCGCGAAGCCCGAGGATATCCGGACCTTGACCGTCCGCAAGGGCGAGTTCGGCTCCATGACCCTCGTGTTCGAGGTTTCCGAAGAGGGCAAGCGCATAGACCTTGCCGCGAAGGATTCCGAGGGCGAAAGCGCCTACATGGTGCGCTTCTGCGCGCGAACCGGGAACGGTGTCGTGGTCGACGATGTGTCTGTTGCCGAAGACGGCAGCGCATCCTACACGCTTCCTGCCGCCATCGGCGCGAGCGCGGGCATGGTGAAGCTTGCGTACCTGCGCATCGAAAGCGCGGGCGCGGTGGCCACCACGCAATGCGTTTGGTTCAAGGTTCTGGACGCGGTTGATATGGATGCCGCACGCGAGGTGTACATCCCCGAGTTCGAGCGCCTGAAGGGCGAGCTCGACGGTTACGTGCAGCAGTTCAAAGACCAGTACGATGCAATCGCAGCAGCGGAAGAGGAGCGTGCAAGCAAAGATGCGGGCCGTGATGCAAAGATCAGCAATGCAGAGCAGAGCGCCAGCATTGCCGTCGGTGCAGCGAACACCGCCAAGGAAACAGCGCAATCGGTTAGGGACGATGCGGATTCCGGCAAGTTCAACGGTGCAAAGGGCGACCCGGGCGAGGGCGTTCCGTCTGGCGGCTCAGCTGGTCAGGTTCTTACCAAGACGGCAGCCGGGACGGCATGGCAAACACCAACGCAGGGTTCGACGAGCTGGGACGACATCGCCGACAAGCCAAGCTCCTTCGTCCCGTCGGACCACACGCACTCGGCAGGCAGTATAACGTCCGGAACGCTAAGCTCCCTAAGGCTTCCGACCGTTCCCGTATCGAAGGGCGGCACAGGCGCGACTACCGCCGCAGCTGCGCTCGCTAACCTCGGCGTGACAATTGGAACGGACGACCCTCCAGCAACTGGGGCTGCTGGGAGCATCTACATAAAGCTGGAGGCTTAGCGTGGCCTCATTCTCATACAAGGATTATCTGAACTGGTGGTACCAGTACGCCGACAGTAACAAGACCAGCGGCGGATCGCAGTTCCGCGTGACGGCCATGCTCAACGTGAAGGAGTTCGAGGACGGCCGCATGAAGGCGTACGTCAAGGCAACCCTCGCTGTGCTGTCGAACAACTTCGAGGGCGCAAACTGCAACTACGCGCTGACGGTCAACGGGGCCACCAAGAAGAGCGGGTCCGAGAGGATATACGCGGCAGGGGACATGCACACCTTCGCAGACAACCTCGATCTTGGATGGTTCGGCAGCGGAACCGAGATAAGCATCAGCCTGAGGTGCTGGTACACCGGTGGAAGCGGAACCACGTACCAGGCAAAGGCGTCGTTCAGCAAGGTTGCGAAGGGATACGACGACTTCATGCCGCCAGCGTTCACGGCTGCGATTGGCTCCGCGAGCATTACAGACAACGTGGAGATGAAGCCAGGCGGCGGTTCTGTGCTTGTCACGGTTCCGCTCTGCACCGCCGCTCAATGGACTACGCCTGTTGCGCAGCTCGGACAAACGTACCGTCCTACGAGCCTGATCATCGACTGCCTTGGAAACTCCCTCGCAAGAAGCGACACGGCTGCGGCTACGCTGAACCTTGACCCAAAGAAGAAGCTCGCCGAGCTGTACGCAGCGAATGGGGGATACGAGGGGTACAGGGATGCCATAAACAAAGCATTTCCAAACACGCAGTTCGTGCACGATGTCCCGAAGGGAACGATGGCGCTTGCCCTTCGCCAGTATTTCAGCTACGGGAACGATGAGGTTGGGTATCTGTCGAGAAGCAGGACGTACTACGTCTTGCTGAATGTCCTGACGGGCAGCATCGTCGCTTATTCTGCTGACGGCATTGCGAAAGAGGCAACCGTATACGCATTCGATTCGGACGGAAGGCTCTGTGAGTGCGAGGTGTACGCATACGATTCGGGCGGATCGCCCGTGCAAGTCCAATAGAAAGGAAAAGAGGCAAGTACCTGCGAAGGCCCACGCTGCGGCGTGCCAGGCGCGTGTGAAGCTATTGGGGCTGGTTCGCGAACTCCGATTCCATGGCCATGATCGCATGCAACGGGTTCAACGAGGTTTTCAGGAAGGCAAGGTGGCACGTATCGGCCGCGGAAAGGAAGAGATATGAGCTACGAAACATGCTCTGTAACGCCGCTTGAGGCGGTGCAGGTTGAGCTGCGCCCTGGCGGCGCGGCATCGGACGTTTGGCTTCGCCGCAACATCGAGAAGGACGTTTGCGGCAACGGGCACGATGCCGAGGATGCAACCGAGTTCTACAGGGCGGAGGAAATCCACTTCGTGCAAGCTGGCACGCCTGCAGAGGAAGAGCTGCAGGCTGCCTTCGATGATTTGTGGGAAGCCCATGAGTCGGACGAGTTGACCGATATCGAGCGCATTGATGCGCTCATGAGACAGCTGGGCACCGTGAACGCGGCATTAGACGACACCGTTTCCGCGCTCATGGAGCTTGGGGACATCGTAAGGGGTGGTGAATAGTGGCGAAGTTCTACTTTCTTGCCGTGAAGGCGGGCAAGCGAACCTTGGAAGAGGTGCCGAAGCTCTGGCGCGAATGTGTACGGAAGATGATTGAAGAGGACGAAGGTTAGGAGCCGCCCGGGTTCGGCGGCTTTTCTTTTGCTTTGGAACCAGAGAGAGGAAAAACATGGACTACCTATTCACGGAAGAGCAGCAGTGGGCGGTGTGGATCACCGCAGCGTTCGTGGTGCTCGACGTTCTGAGCGGCGTCATGAAGGCCGCGAAGATGGGCGAGCTGTCCAGCTCGAAGATGCGCGAAGGGCTGTGGCACAAGTCGGGCTACGTGCTGATAGTGTGCCTTGCCATCCTTATCGAGGTTGGCAGCCAGCATGTGGACATCGGCTTCGAGATGCCACTCATCATTCCAGCGTGCCTGTACATCATCGGCAGCGAGGTTATGAGCATCTACGAGATCGCGAAGGAGATAAACCCAGACCTTAACGATTCGAAGCTTTCCCAGTATTTCGAGAAGAAGGAGCAGTGATGGGCGATTACGAGGTAGACACCGCAACGGTGGAAGAGCTTGCGGCCATGCCCAGCGAAGAGGCAACGGATGCCGAAATCCCAGAGCAGACTTTGGAAGTACTGGAGGGCAAAGATGGCGACCGCTAGCGATTTCGTCAAGGTGGCTGCAAGCCAGATCGGCACCAAGGAGCAGCCAGCGAACAGCAACCTGACCAAGTACGGCAAGTGGTACGGGCTGGACGGCAACCCATGGTGCGACATGTTCGTTTCCTGGTGCGCTGATCAGGTCGGCGCTTTGGGAATCGTGGGCAAGTTCGCCTACTGCCCTAGCCACGTGAACTACGCAAAGAAGCTGGGCCGCTGGCTCGACCGCGAGGAGAAGCCGCAGAAGGGCGATATTGTGTTCTTCTCGAACGGCTCCCGTGCCTGCCACGTGGGAATCGTGGAATCTCGAAACGGCTCTGCAAGCGTGACCACTATCGAGGGCAACACCTCGGTCAGCAGCAACGACAACGGCGGCGCGGTAATGCGCAGAACGCGATCCTATGGCGTTAATGGCTCAAAGTGGTTCATCATGGGATTCTTCCGTCCTGCATGGGACGGGCAGAGCGCGAACGTTCTCACTTCCAAGCCAACGCAGGAATCGACCGATAACAGCGGTTGGTCGTTCACCGATTGGGTGCGCCGTTTGCAGAGCGAGTGCAACGCTCAAGGCTACTCGCATCAAACGGTTGACGGCATTCCTGGCGCAAACACGCTGAACGGCTGTCCCCAGCTTGGGCGCAAATCGCGCGGCAACATCACCAAATTGATGCAGGAACGCCTTATCGTCCTTGGCTACAACTGCGGTTCTTGCGGCGCTGACGGCATCAACGGCGACGATACGCAGCGAGCGGTAAGGGCATTTCAAGTAGACAATGGACTTGATGATGACGGCATCGTTGGGCGCAACACTTGGCGCAAGCTGCTTGGATTGTAAGCGGCTTAGCTTCGACAAAGGTTCGATAAACGGAGCAGAGTCGAATAGAACGTACCAGAACGAAAAGAGGGGCGCCAGGTTAAACTGAAGGGACTGACCCCGGAGGAGTTCCGGAGCCAGTCCCTAGTGGCGTAGTCTTTATTGAAGCCGTCCAAGTTTTGGGGTGCAGTTCAGGCTCGGTGCCCCTCTTTTCGTGTTTTATGGCGTTTTCTGTTCAAACGGATATCCATAGAACATATTTAGGACAGTATCAGGACTCGTCCAAAGTGGGTTAAGACATGTCCTAATCTAATTGCGACTAAACTAATCTAATTCTGTTAGCTGCGAGTTAAAATCAGCCTATAGCAACCGCCTTGCAAGAAAACCGCCCCGTTATCAGGGCAAGGCGGCTATTGCGGTGACGGAGCTTCACTATACGCAGAGGCGTTCAGAACCCAGAAAGGGGAAGCAGCTCGCTGACTGAGTGGTGTCGCAGAAGCCGTGAAGCCCAGGGACGGCCGCCCTGGGCTTCTTTTTCTGCCTAGGCGTCTTTATCCTTCTTGGGCTTCTTTCGTCCATCTTCGAACCTATCGTCCAATAGCGTTATCACCGCAAACCAATGTTTTGAGATTTCCATCCTCGTTGAATTGATGCAAATAACGTTGTTCTGATTAAGTGTACGTAGCTCCACCATTTATTTATTTAGCCCCTAATTGGGGCTTTTTTTGTATACAAAATCTTCTATTATTCCATTTCTTGTTCGAGCCCAAAACTTTGGCTATTTCTCATTTTAGATCTATAGCATTATTCCATTGGTTAGTTCCGGCATGCTGGGTCGGCGCTTGGTGATCTTTGTTCTATCGGTGTATTCGCACGAAGCTTGTCATGTTGGGTTTTTCTGTCGATTGGCTGCTCGCGTTTTTGGCGCTAGGGCCGTACGTTACTTTTAATAGGTACCTTTTTTGTGACAGTTAGGGGATGCCTGTGGAAGTTTTTGAGCTGATTTTGATGCTGTTATTGGCTGTGCTGCTCTCTTCCATTCTTGATCAGGTTGTTCCTCGTGTCTCGTCTCCCCTCATTCAGATTGCTTTGGGTGTTGGCATTGCCATGCTTGCTATCTCTCCGATCGAAGTAAATCTTGACCCTGAGTTGTTCCTGGTTTTGTTCATTGCGCCTTTGCTGTTCAGTGATGCCCTAGAGGCAGACAAGCTCAATCTTTGGGAAAACAAGACCACTATCGTATCTTTCGCAATTGGCTTGGTTATAGTAATTACTCTTTGCGTAGGATTTGTCCTTCATTGGCTTGTTCCTTCCATTCCTCTTGCTGCCGCTTTTGCGCTTGGAGCAGCGCTTGGCCCTACTGACGCGGTTGCAGTTCAGGCTCTGAAAAAAGAAGCGAAGCTAGGTAAGCGCGAAGGTGCCATTCTCCAAGGCGAGGCGCTTATCAATGACGCTTCGGGCGTTGTCTCGTTTCAGTTTGCCGTGTCTGCGGCTGTTACTGGTGCATTTTCTCTTGCCGATGCGGCAACTTCTTTCACTATCGGCTTTGTGGGGGGTATTGCACTCGGTATTTTGCTTGCCGTTATTTTTCTTTTCATCAATAAACGTATCCGCGAAATGGGCTTGGACAATGTCACATTTCATGTGCTGTTCGAGGTTTCAATGCCTCTCGTCGTTTATTTGTTCTCTGAGGTCGTTGGCGTTTCTGGCATTTTGGCGGTAGTTGCCTGCGGCATTATGTGGTCTATGTTCCGTGATCGTAAGATCTCTCCCTACCAGTCTCGTTTGAACATTGCCCTTACCAGCGTGTGGAAAGTTATCGGTTTTGTCCTTAACGGTGTCGTGTTCGTTCTCTTGGGGCTTCAACTTCCAAATGCTATGCAGAGCACCTGGGATAATTTGTATATCGACAACTTCGTTTTAATTGGATACGTTCTTGTGCTTACCGCCCTGATCGTGGTTTTGCGGTTTGTTTGGGCGCTTGTTATGACGCGTCTTATAAAAAATCCTGATACGGGAAAGCGGGATAAATTCAGTTTGACCATGATTAAGGATTCGCTCGCTACTACGGTTGGCGGTCCTAAGGGCGCTATTACGCTCTCCATTGCGTTCACCATCCCTTTTCTTTTGGCCGACGGATCTACGTTTCCGCAGCGTTCGCTTATCATATTCCTAGCTTCGGGCGTTATTGTATGCACGTTGCTGCTCGCTAATTTCCTCCTTCCCGTTCTTGCTCCCAAAGAAGAAGCCGAAGATGACGAAGAAGAAAATGAAGAGTTGATGCGCACTAAAATTGAGATCATGCGCACTGTTATTGAGCGTCTTATGGCAGATTCAACTGAGAAAAATGACCGTGAGACGAAAATCGTTGTCTCTTCCTACAATAATCGCATTCGCTCCATTCGCTCTATTGCAGATATCGATGAGCCTGAGGTTGCTAAGCTTCGTATTGAGGTTATCGATTATCAGATTGAACAGTTGATTCGTGCGGTTGAACTGCATGAGGTTGAAGCTTTTGAAACGTTTGAATACCTACATCGTTTGTCTAAGCAGAAAAATCTTATTGCCCATTCCAACGAGAAAACTTCGTATGCGACAAGTTTGCGTGTGGGACGTCTTCGCATCATGAGTTCTATGCTCGTTCGCAATGTTAAAGGCATTTTTACATCCAGCAGCGATGATGATCATGAGGCAATGGACAGGGTCCGTGAGCTTTCTGAGCGATTTGCTATCGAATATCTTCAGAAGCTCGTTAACAACCCCGATTACCCCAGCGAAGTTGTTGCAAAGTTGATGATCAACCACGAGCGAGCTCTATCGGTGTTTGACGAGTCTGACGCCACTATGACTTCTGAGGCTGTTCAAGATGCTACGGTGAGCGTCGATGAGATCCAGCGCCGGGGCCTCCATCTTGAGCTTGAGGTAATTCAAGACTTCTACGCTTCAGGAAATCTTACACGTGAACAGGCAAAGGATATGCGTGATAATGTCTCTTTGATGCTTCTCGATTTAGAAGAATCGCTTTAAAGGTTTTTAGGTGAATCAGGAAAAGCTTCAACAGATAAAGAATCAGCTCAACAGCGTTCCGGCTGAGCCTGGAGTATATCTTTGGAAAGATAAATCGGGAACAGTTATTTATGTCGGTAAGGCAAAACAGCTTCGTGCTCGTATGCGCCAGTATGTTAACTTTCAAGATGATCGCGCGAAAATCCCGCTCCTTGTATCGCAGATAGACTCATTCGAGTATGTTGTTACCGCCAATGAGCATGAAAGCTTGGTGCTTGAACGTAATCTTATCGAGCAGTACTCGCCTTATTTCAATGCAGACTTTAAAGATGATAAAAGCTATCCGTTCATCGCCCTTACCAAAGGGGATGTTTTTCCTGCAATCAAGTACACGCGTGAATCCCATAAATCAACAACGCGCTATTTTGGCCCTTACACAGATAGCCGCGCTGCACGCAATCTAGTTGACATTGTCCGTAGGATCGTCCCCATTTGCTCTTCTTCATGCTCTGAATGGCGACGTCTTTGTCGTAAGCTCGAACAGTCTTCCTATGATGACATCGAATTGGATGAGCGGCCGTGCTTTGACTGCCATGTTGGCTTAGGGCCTGGGGCATGTTGTGGTGGTATTTCTCCTGCGGTCTACCAGCAGCAGGTTCGCAAGGTTGAACGATTTCTTTCGGGGTCGCATAAAGAATTTATCGATGAGCTTAAATCCGAAATGGCCCAAGCTGCCCAGGATCTCGATTTCGAGCGTGCGGGGCGTATTAAATCTCGCATCGATACGATCGAATCGCTTGCTCAAACCCAGCATGCCGTGTCGTCTCATAGGCTGAATGCCGACGTGATTGGTGTGTTTCGCGAAGAGACCATTGCCGGTATTGCGGTGCTTATGTTGCGCGAGGGTCGCATCATGAATACCAACGAATTCATCTTCAACAAAGGCAAGGACGTTCCAGCTTCTGAACTTCTTCGCATGTTTGTGCTGCGATATTACGGTTCTACCGAGTCGATTCCGCATGAGCTGATAGTTGAAGAGGTTCCAGAAGACGATGACGTTATCTGCGAATGGCTAACTGAAAAGCTTGCAAGCGCTCATGGTGCTAAGGTATTTTTTACCGTCCCCCAGAGAGGCGAAAAAGCAGCACTTATGGAGATGGCTTCGAGGAATGCTCGTCATGTCCTTATGCGTTATAAAGCTCGAAGCAGCTATGACGATGACCGTATCAACGATGCGTTGCTGCAATTAGAAAGCGCGCTTGCTCTCGACGCGCCCCCAATGCGTATTGAGTGCTTCGATATCTCCACGATCCATGGACGGTATTCGGTGGCCTCTATGGTTGTTTTCACGAATGGGCGGCCAGATAAAGGGCAGTATCGTCGTTTTAAGATACGAATGGAATCGGATGAGGCAAACGACTTCGCTATGATGAGCGAGGTAATTGCGCGTCGTTATTGCAGGGAACGATTAGAGGACGAGCGGTTTGGTAAGCGCCCGGATCTTATCATCCTTGACGGTGGCAAGCCTCAGCTTTCGGCTGCTATCAAGCAGCTTAACGAGCTTGGGGCGGGGGATATTCCTGTATGCGGTCTTGCGAAACGAGACGAGGAGCTCTTTGTGCCTTGGCAGGAAAGCGGCCCAGTGGTTCTGCCGGGCGGGAGCCCTAGTTTATATTTGGTAAAGCAAGTCCGAGATGAAGCTCATCGCTTTGCTATTACCTTCCATCGCGAACTTCGAGGAAAAGGGATGACCACGAGCATCCTTGATGAAGTGATTGGCATGGGCCCAAAGCGGAAAAAGGCGCTTCTGAAGGCGTTTGGCTCGTTTGGTGCGTTGCGTAATGCGACTATTGAAGAGATAAAGCAAACGCGCACCGTGCCTGAACAGGTTGCCGAGGACGTGTATGCTGTTCTTGAGCAATATAACTCAAAATCGGAAACGCATCCGCAGGAGCAATCTGAGTAAGCCCTGCAAAGTGATATAGGGGAGAGGTTTCGATGACCCAGGCATTTTCCAATGGGGACACCCCGCAAGTTCAAGTGGAATCTTCGAGCACTGCACCTGATGTTGTTATCATTACGGGCATGAGTGGTGCTGGCAGAACCGAAGCCATGCACACGTTTGAGGATCTGGGCTATTTTTGCATCGATAATCTGCCGCCTTCGCTGATCATGAACATGATCAGCTTGGCAAGCCTTCCAGGTCAAAGCGAGATCGGCAGGAAGCTCGCTATCGTATGCGATGCTCGTAATAGGGAATATTTCAAACAGTTGGTAGGGGAACTTGCCAATATGGAAGCTGCGGGGGTGACGTTTAGGGTTATTTTCCTCGACGCTGCCGACAGTATCCTTATTTCGCGCTATAAGGCATCGCGTCGACGTCATCCTTTATGCATAAACAACAAGCGTTCTATCGGGCAGGCGATTTCATATGAGCGCAACCTTACTCAAGAGTTGCGATCGTTAGCCGATTCATATATCGACACGTCCAATATGAGCCCCCGCAAACTTCGCGAAGAGCTTCGTCGTCTCTACTCTAAGCAAACTGCAAAAGAAGGAATGAATGTAACAGTTTATTCCTTTGGTTTTAAGCATGGTGCTCCGACGGATGCGGATATCGTTATTGACGTGCGCTTCCTGCCGAATCCATTCTATATTCCCGATTTGCGTAACTTGACTGGCCTTGATAGCAAGGTGGCGGATTATGTTTTGGGCAACGAGGAAACTCATAAATTCCTAGATGCTTGGGAAAATCTTTTGAACTGCGTGATGCCTGGTTACGTTGCCGAGGGTAAGCAACAACTTGCGATCGGTGTTGGATGCACGGGCGGTCAGCACCGAAGCGTTGTGCTTGCCAATAAGACAGCTGAGCTATTGGCAGCCCAGGACTACAACGTTAACGTATATCATCGCGATATCGCTTTGGCGGACACGAACAAAGAGGTGGAAAAATGAGTCAGGGCGAACCTCGTTTGGCGGGGCATGGTTTTCGCCTTGATGCATCATCCACTCAGGCATTCCAGGCGATAGGATCTCTTCATCTGCCCAACCCTTTAAAAGGCAATGTTAATCCAGCTGATCTGCGGGCGGTGGTTATTGGCGGTGGTACGGGCGCTCCTATGTCGATTCGCACTTTGCTCGCTTTGGGGGTTACCACTTCTGCGGTAGTCGCCATGGCCGACGATGGTGGATCTACCGGTATTTTGCGCGAAGAAGCACATGTGACTCCTCCTGGAGATGTTCGCAAATGCCTAGCTGCATTTGCGGCGGATCCAGAGGATCCCCTCACCAAAGCTTTCAAGTATCGTTTTGATTTTGCTCGAAACCATACGCTTGGAAATCTTATGCTTTCAGCCCTTGAAAATGCTACAGGATCTTTTCCTGAGGCAATAAAGATTTGTGGTCAGCTTCTTGGCGCTCGTGGCCACGTCTATCCATCGACGTTGAATAATGTGACACTTTGCGCAGAGACGCGCGACGGCCGCATCCTTCGTGGACAATCAGTGGCAGGGAAATCTTCTACTGCGCTTGAACGTGTATGGCTTGAATCCCCCGAGCTTTGTCTTCCGTATATGGAGGCATTGCGCGCCATTCGGCAGGCGGATGTGGTGGTGTTGGGTCCTGGTTCGCTTTTCACCTCTATTATTCCTAACCTCTTGGTCCCCGGCATCGTCGACGCCATTCGCCAATCAAATGCTCGCACCGTATTTGTCTGCAGCCTGGCGGATCAGCAAGGAGAAACCTGGGGTCTTTCTGCTCGGGAGCACGTTGAAGCTTTGTTGCGTCATGGTATGGAGGGATGCCTTGATTACGTATTGATCCATTCCGCTCAACGGCTGGAGAGCCCTCGTCACGTAACGGGCGCATTTCATGCCTTGGCGGGGTTCGGATCTCATAAAAGTGCAATGGCTGAGCGCCGCGACGGCACCTCCCTTGAATCTCGTGTTCGACCAGTAAAAGTGTCGAAGGACGACATCGATGCTATTCAAGCCCGTGGCCCTGTTGTTCTTTTGCGAAATATGGCTGACCCCCAACGTCCTACGTGGCATGATCCGCAGGCGCTTGCCGATGCATTTATGGGGGTGTTTAGGCTATGTCGTTCACAACGGAGGTAAAAGAAGAGCTTTCTCATGTGGAGCCAACCTGTTCGCATTGCGATGCGGCAACACTTGCTGCGTTGATTCGCATTGAAGGCACGATCTTCCTTAATGGTCCTGGCCATTTTCGTCTAGAGATTTCGACGGACGTCCCCCAGGTTGCTCGCTTCATCATCAGTGCGCTCCATAGCATGTATTCGCTGAAAACCGATCTCACTATGCGTCGTAGCGTTTTGCACAAAACACCTAATTGGCTTATTGACGTGCCTGCCCAGCCTGGTTTGAATGAGGCGCTTTCGGAATTGGGCATTGTGGGCGAGAGCGGCTTGCAGCGTGGTATTGACCATGACCTTGTTAAGAAAGAATGTTGCGCATCAGCGTATTTGCGTGGGGTTTTTTTAGGAAGCGGCTTTATTTCCAATCCGCGTGGCGATTTCCATTTCGAGCTTACCGTTGAGTCTCAAACCATGGCGAGCGATATTGTCGAGTTAATGGAGGCCAAGGGGATCCACGCGAAAGTTGTTGAGCGACGCAATTCCCACACGGTTTACCTAAAAAGCGGTGCATCTATATCTGCGTTCCTGGCTTATGTTGGCGCACATCAAAGTGCGTTGAAAATGGAAAACGAACGTGTACTGAAAAGTGTGCGTAACGATGTAAACCGTCGAGTAAATGCCGAAATCGCAAATCAGGCGAAGACCGCAGAAGCTTCTGTTGATCAAATTCAGGCGATCCGCACGGTTTTGGAGCACCAAGACATAAAAACGTTGCCGCATGCATTGCAGGATTACATTCGCCTGCGCGTGACCTATCCTGATGCGACGTTGAAAGAGCTTGGCGAAAAGGCCAACCCACCTCTTTCTAAATCGGCTATCTATCATCGGGTTCGTCGTATTGAGCAAATGGCAAACGATATTGGCAAGCTATAAACCGAATACCGCTTGCTGAATGCCGTTTGCGGGTGCTATTCGATCACTTGCTTATCGTACGTCTTGCTCTATTTCGGGGGGTTCGTTTTCAGGTACAATAAAACAGCACGTGTTCATATACGTTGCGTTGTTTTTAAATCAGGCATGAAAGGGGAGCCTCATGGCAACCAAGGTTGGTATCAACGGCTTCGGTCGTATCGGCCGACTTGTTTTCCGCGCGATGGAGAAGGATCCTGCCTTCGATATCGTTGCTATCAACGATCCCGGCAGCACCGAGGCAAATGCTCATTTGCTTAAATACGATTCTATTCATGGACGTGTTTATGATGAGGTTAAAGTCGAGGGAGACAACATCATCGTGGACGGTCATAAGGTACGCGTTTTCGGCGACCGTGAACCGCTCAATATTCCTTGGGGCGAAATGGGCGTGGAGCTCGTTATCGAATCCACTGGTTTCTTTACCGATGCCAACTTGGCCAAGAAGCACATCGAGGCTGGCGCCAAGAAGGTACTTATCACGGCACCTGCCAAGAACGAAGACATTACCATTGTAGTTGGCGTAAACGATGACAAGTATGACTACGAGAAGCACAACATCGTTTCTAATGCGTCTTGTACCACCAATTGTCTTGCTCCCTTTGCGAAGGTTCTTATGGATACCTTCGGCATTAAGCGCGGCTTCATGAACACTATTCATTCTTATACGAATGATCAGAAGATTCTCGACCAGGCCCACAAGGACCTTCGTCGTGCTCGCGCCGCAAATCTTTCCATGATTCCCACTACTACCGGTGCTGCTCGTGCGGTTTCTCTGGTTCTGCCCGAGCTCAAGGGCAAGCTTGATGGCTTTGCAACGCGCGTTCCCACCCCCGATGGATCCATGGTTGACCTTACGGTGGAGCTCGAGCAGGAAGTTACCATCGAAGAGGTCAATGCTGCTATGAAAGCTGCCGCAGAAGGTCCTTTGAAGGGCATCCTGGAGTATGTAGAGGATCCTATTGTTTCCTCTGATATCGTAGGCGATGATCATTCTTCGCTCTTTGACAGCAAACTCACTATGGTTCTCGGCGGCAAGGGCAATCTTGTAAAGTGCGTTTCTTGGTACGACAACGAGTGGGGTTACTCCAACCGTGTAAAGGATCTTGCGAAGATCATGATGCAGGCATAGGCCAGCGCGCTTGATGCTTATTGTTAAAGAGAGCTTTCTGAAAGGGAAGCTCTCTTTTTAATGTGAAAAGAAAGGCTAGCTATGAGCAATGTAAAAACGTTTACTGATGCTGATGTTGCAGGGAAGCGTGTTTTGTGTCGTGTGGATTTCAACGTACCCCTGGATGGCACTACCGTAACCGACGATACGCGTATTAGGGCTGCGCTTCCTACCATCGAGTCCCTAATCGAGCGCGGTGCCAAAGTGGTCCTGTGCAGCCATTTGGGGCGTCCTGAAGGAACAGGTTACCAAGCTGAGTTTTCCTTGAAGCCGGTTGCTGAATATCTCTCCAAAGTTCTTGGCAAGCCTGTTGCCTTTGCGACGGACACCATTGGTGAATCCGCTAAGGCCACTGTTGCTTCATTGGACAACGGAGATGTTTGCTTGCTTGAGAACCTTCGTTTCGATAAGCGCGAAAAGAAGAACGATCCCGAGTTTGCGAAGGAGCTTGCAAGCCTGGGCGACATCTATGTAAACGATGCGTTTGGTGCTGCTCATCGTGCCCATGCATCAACGGCTGGTGTTGCTGCTTTTCTTCCCGCCTATGCTGGAGCTCTTATGACGAAGGAAGTCACCACGCTCACCTCTATGCTCGATAAGCCCAACCATCCTTTTGTTGCTATTCTTGGCGGTTCCAAGGTATCCGATAAAGTTGCGGTTATCGATGCGCTGATCGACAAATGCGACACCTTGATCATCGGTGGTGGTATGTGCTTTACCTTCCTGGTTGCTCAGGGCTACACTGTTGGAACTTCCCTTATGGAGCAGGATTGGGTCGAACGTGCTGGTCAGATGCTTGAAAAGGCAAAGGCTAAAGGTGTAAGCATCTTGCTTCCGACGGATGTGGTTTGTGCTGACGCTTTCGCGAACGATGCCAACACGGTAACATGCGGCGTTGACGCCATTCCTTCCGATATGATGGGTCTTGATATCGGTCCCGCTACCACTAAGGCTTACGCTGATGCTATTGCTGGCGCAAAGACGGTATTTTGGAATGGCCCTATGGGCGTATTCGAAATGTCTTCCTTTGAAGCTGGTACTAAGGGCGTAGCTCTTGCTGTAGCTGAAAATAAAGAGGCTGATACCATCATTGGTGGCGGCGATAGTGTTGCTGCCGTAAATAAATTCGATCTTGCCGACCAGATGACCTTTATCTCCACTGGCGGTGGAGCATCGATGGAGTTGGTGCAGGGTGAAGCCCTGCCTGGCGTTGAGGCGCTTAAATAAGGAGGCTCTTTATGCGTACCTATTTTATGGCGGGTAACTGGAAGATGAACAAGACCATTCCCGAAACCGTTGTCCTGACTCAGCAGCTTTGCAATCAGTACAATCGTAAGTGGGATAACGTTGATATCGTTCTTTGCCCGCCGGCAATTGATATCAAGGCTGCTTATACGGTTCTTGATTTCGACAAAACTAAAATCTCTCTCGGTGCTCAAAATGTGCATTGGGAGGAGTCTGGTGCCTTTACGGGAGAAATTTCCATTCCCATGATCAAGGATGCTGGTTGCGAGTATTGCATTGTTGGTCACTCGGAGCGTCGCGAGATGTTCAATGAAACCGATACTACGGTCAATTTGAAGGTAAAGGCGTTGGTTTCTGCCAACATTACGCCGATTGTGTGTGTAGGGGAATCTCTCGCAATGCGCGACTCTGGTGACTACGTAGAGTTCATTACCGCTCAGGTTCGAGCTGGTTTTGCTGGGCTCGATGCCATAGATATGAAGAACGTCGTAGTTGCTTACGAGCCTGTTTGGGCAATAGGAACTGGTCGTACCGCCACTCCAGAACAAGCCGAAGAGGTGTGTGCCGCTATCCGCGCTACGCTAAATTCTGAGTTTGGTAGCGACGTTGCTGATTCTACTCGTGTTCTGTACGGTGGCTCGATGAACGTTGGCAACGTTGAGGCTCTTCTTGCTCAGCCGGACATCGACGGTGGACTTATTGGCGGTGCCTCGCTTAAAGCCGATTCGTTCCGTCAGCTCATCGAAGCTGCTTCTGAGGCTCAGTAGTTCTACTATGAATTCTCTTGTCAAGCGGTTCTTTGATTCTTATAATTAGTGATTCGTGAGACTATTTAGGTAAGGATGTTACGTTGTCAATCGTTGCAATTATCTTTTCTGTTCTGCTAGTTGTGTCTGGCATTGGACTTATCGTTTTTGTTCTGCTTCATTCCGGCAAGGGCACGGGCGTTTCCGATATGATCGCTAGCTCTGTTTACAACAACCAGAGTGGATCAAGTATCATGGAAAAGAACCTCAACCGTATTACTATTATTTTAGCTGCGGTATTCCTTATCTCTTTGATTGTTCTTATGGTGGTGTATCCCCAGGGGACTATTGGTTAATTTTTGATCATACAGATCATTGAAAAGGCGATGCGCTTGCATCGCCTTTTTTGTTTATAGCATGCGCTTACAACTTGGTTGATTATTGCTTGCAGCATTCCCATTGCTGTCTGGAAGCAGATAGCAATGGGAATGTCGGTAGGTCTATTCCGTGACATTGATTTTCTCTTTTGGCATATGAGCACTTACGGGTTTACCGCGGAATGTAGTTGCATTCACTCGCATGATCGCTGCCGCTCTTTAATGTTGTTCGACCAGAGCATTGGCAATTAAATACAGCACGGTTAAGCCGCATAGGGGAGGCGTTTAGAAGATTTCGCTAAATGAAGTGACTAAATGAAATAAAAAAACGCCCAAAAGGCGTTTAAATTGATAGCTGGTGTCGGAGGCGGGATTTGAACCCGCACGCCCGGTAAAGTGGGCACTAGCAC
>ERZ1034901.248-NODE-248-length-45256-cov-13.987589_pt1 | contig 45256 bp, 34 predicted proteins | sample MGYA00520628_ERZ1034901 | MGnify/ENA primary metagenome ERZ1034901 (study PRJEB33766, sample SAMN09781783) | gut metagenome | biome: gut microbiome | host: Homo sapiens | place: Madagascar | study: EMG produced TPA metagenomics assembly of the PRJNA485056 data...
CAGAAGACCCTCTTGATAGAGCCCGTTTCCTGAGAGTGTTTCGGGAGACGGGCTTTTTTTTCGCTTTCGATCCGTGATTTCTCATGAAGACGTCATATACGAAAACGAAGCGTGCAGCGGAAGAGTCGCTTAGGGCACGCGAAAAAGAAGGACGAATTCGCCCAGCCTTTGCCTCCGACGAGAAGAGACTTGCAGCACTAGAACTTTTCGATCTCGGCTTGGGCTATGTTCGGGCCTCGCGCATTCTGAATCTCTCAGCCAACACTTTGCGAGATTGGCACGCCAAGTGGAAGACAGGAGAATTTAAGGTGCAGCTTTCCGTCAATCAGTACCGCTACGGTGAAGAAGTAAAGTCGCGCGTTCGTGAGATGCGCCGGCGAGGCGCTACCTGGCGGGAAATCGAGGCAGCAACCGGAGTGTCCATTACTACCTGTCGGACATGGGTGTTACAGAATCAAAATACAAAATCAATTCGAGCTAAAGACCTATTGGATGATGATCCATGAAGTTCTGCTGCCGCTTGTTCGAACATGATGACGAATATTGCTCTCTATCTATCAAGCAAAAATTCTCATAGTTATCATGGGATAATGGGGAATGTAATGTCTTCTCCAATCCCATTATGCGCAGGATCTTCACCACATACCCGTATTTTCTTCCCGCGGAACCGGAGCCTTTCGTTCAGCTCTTTCGCGAGCACGGGACTCTGCGCGTCGTCAATAAAGGCGAGGTATTGAAGCGCGGCGGCGAATCGCAGCGGCTCTTCTTTCTCGAGGAAGGGCTTTGCGCCTACTGTGCGGCCGAAGCGCTCGATCATCGGCCGTACATCCTTTCCATTGTTCTGCCGGGGCGTGTGATGGGCGACATGACGGCAAGCATCCGCACGCGCTGCAATGTCTATACGCGCGCCCTGAAGAAGAGCCGCGTGCTTTCAATTCCGCCCGAGGTCCTTGCTCTTGCAATTGAGGAGCGCCCCGAATACGCGAAGCTCGAGATCAGGAACGTCATTGCGAAGGAAGAGTCGCTCCTTGAAGGCATGGCGGCCAATTTTCTGAGACCTCCTCAGGAGCGCGTCGTCATCTATGCCAAGTCGCTCTGCCGGATTACCGGGACGCTCCCGCGCGAGGACGGCTGGCATGCGCTGCCTCTGGAGCTTCCGGTTTCAACCATCGGCGAACTCGTCAATCTGAACCGCGTGAGCGTGTCGCGCATTCTGAGCCGCTGGATCCAGATGGGAGAAGTCCGTAAGGTTGGCCGGACGCTCTTATTTTCAGACCGGCTCTTTGCCTCGGTCGACGACTGGCTCGAAAACCGGGCGCCGCGGCATCCGCTGCCGTGACGCTTTTCCGTCCTCGCGATTGTTCGGCGCGTCACCGCGACAGAGGCTTCTGAACGTTCTCTGCCGGAAAAAGAACCTTGAGTGCATCAAAGATGGCGGGCGGCGCAACCGTGCCGTGAACTTCATCGGGGAAGAAGCGGACCTCCGTGCGGATCCCTTCTTTTTCGAGCGTGACTGCGGTCTCCTCCTTAAAGCGCTTCCCTTCGGAGAGGTGGAAGGTGTTTTCCTTTCTCGGCTTTGAGGCAAAGGCCGTGTAAAGCTTCGGAAGATTCGCAAGAGATTGAGCGCCTGCCGCACCATGCTGACGGGCGAACGCTGCGAGCTTTCCCTGGTCCCACCAGAGGCTCGGATCGAGCGCTGCGTAGAGGTCAAAGCGTTCCGGGTGCGTGAGGAGCGCATTGAGCGTGAAGAGGCCGCCGTAGGAGTGTCCGATCAGTATGCGGCGCATGACGCGCGTCCCGGCAGGCAGGCGCTTTTCTGCTGCGTCGCGAAGTTCTGTCGTGAGGAACTCCAGGAATTTGTCTGCGCCGCCGCCGAGACGTGCCGCTTTCTCGTCGATCGAGCCGTCCCGTCTGGCATTTGATGCCGTCGGCGTAAAGTCGCGCGTTCGATCGGTGCTGACGATCCCGACGACAGCGACAGGCCCGAGAGAAGAAATGCGCGAGGCTTCAAAGAAAGCGGCGGAGGCGGCGGCTGAAGCGAAGTGCTTTTCGGCGTCCAGGATGTAGATGACGGTGAGGTCGAGGGGAGTCTCAGAGCTCTTCTTTGCTTTGGGAGGCACTCTCATGAGAAAGGTGCGGTCTTCCTCAAGAATGCGGGAATGGATCGTCGCGGCGCTCGCGAGGAGCACTGGTTCGGCGTCCGTGCAGGGCAGTGAAAATTCCGGAACGCCGGCTGGTTCAGCAGCCATGGGCTGCGCGGCGAGAAGCGAAGCCGAAAGGAGTAAAGAGAATGCTGCAGCGGAGAGGAAGAGTTTTTGCATGACGAGCAGGAAATGATTTTCATTCGCAGAAAACCATTATCGCGTATACGCATCGTCTGCTGCAGTCATGACGCCTCTCGTCGATCAGAACGAGGGGTCGCCTTTATTCGTTATCCGTCATGCCCAGAAGGGGAAGTGCATTGGAAGGCGTTACAACATGAATGCGGCATTCCGGATAGGCGCTGAGAAACGCATTGCCGGGCTTGGCCTTAGCTTTCTCAGAAAGCTTGCATTCAAAAGCTTCCATCTCGCGATTGCGCACTTCGATGAAGTCGAGCTTGTTCGGCTTGTTGGTCTTGGTGCGCCAGAAGAAAATGCGCTTGCGGTCTCGCACCGTGTCGTGGATTTTGACGCGCTCCATGAAAAAGAAGTTTTCCCAGAGCTGACCGGCATCCGGCCGCTCCGATAAAGGCGAAAAGTCGCCGATGAGGGCATTCCGGATGCCGAGATCCGTGAAATAGATCTTTTTCCCTTTCTTGAGTTCGTTGTCGAGATTCTTTGAGTAGGACGGAACGACCTTGATGATGGCGCAGCGCTCAAGCAGGTCAATGTACCGTTCGACCGTGAGCCGGTTGAGCCCGAGATCGTTTCCAAGGCTTTCGAGGCTCACTTCCGACCCGATGCGGTAGGCGAGAAGCGAAACGAGATCAACAAAGCGGCTGCTGCGCCGGATGTCCGCGAGCCTGAAGACGTCCTTAAAGAGAATGCCGTCGACATAATCGGAAAGCGTGTCGATGGCGCCTTCAAAGTCTTTGACTGCAGCAGGATACGTCCCGTAAATCATGAAGTTGGACAAGTTGTCTTCCACATAGCTCCAGCTTCGGTGACGGGCGATTTCTTTCATTGAAAACGGCCACATGCGGCGCTCGGCAATGCGGCCGACGGCGGACTCCTTGATGCCGTCGGCAAGATCAAGCGAAGAGGAACCGGTGACGAAAATTCTCGACGGGTGTTCTCTCAATTCGTTCCTGTCGACAAGCATCTTGAGGATGAGGCCGATATTGGGAACGCGCTGGGCTTCATCGATGACGATGGTCGGCGCAAGCCTCAGGAACGCATCGACATCGTTTTCCGTTTCAAAGCTCAATCTGGCCGAGGCTGCGGGCAGATCGCAGTTGAGCCATCTCGTCTCGCCGTCATATGACGCCGCAAGGTTGCGCAGAAAGGTCGTCTTTCCGCACCGGCGGGGACCGATGATGACCGCGGCTGCGGGCGGCGTTGCGTTTGCAATGGCGGATTCGATCTCTCGGCGGACAAAGTCGGTCATGATTAATTTTCACTGGTGTAATAACGAAAATTATATATTTTTTTATGTTTAATCATTAAAAAATATCAGTGAGAAATCCGGCCATCAGGATTGCATGAGCGTCTTCAGACCCGAGTCGACGGAAATCTCTGAATTTGAGCGAAAGCCGCAAGGCAGCAAGAGAGTTCGACAAAGAACGGCAGACGGGTCCCAATAAGCTCAAGGCTGAAGTGCAGGCGCTTTTCTGCATCTTTAGAACGACTCACTGGAGCACCACCATGAAGCACATCCTCCTCACACTATCCGCTGCGGCGCTTGCCCTGACCGTCGGTACTGCAGCGGCCGCCGCGGAACCTCAGGCGCCTTCGGAAGCGCAGGTCAAAGCGATTTCCGCCTCTCTCCTCGAGGCGGGCGGCACGGTCTTTCCCATCGGCGTCGAGAATGTCGGCTATGCCAAATACTTCACGGGCCAAACGTTTCTGGCTTCCCTCACGCCCGCAGGCCAGTCGCTTGGCGTCTCGAACGTAACCTTTGCGCCGGGGGTCATCAATTTCTGGCATACGCATCAGAAGTCCTGCCAGGTGCTCGTCGGCGTCTCCGGCCGCGGCTGGTACCAGATCTGGGGCGAGGAGCCGAAGGAAATCCTTCCCGGAACGACCGCGACGATTCCGGAAAACGTCAAGCACTGGCACGGCTCGCAGCATGGCGGCTGGTTCCAGCATCTTTCCATCATGTCGACGGGTGCGGGAACGACCTGGATGGAGCCGGTGGATCCCGCTGAATACGCGAAGCTCAAGTAATTTGAGGGACGCGAAAAAAGTAAAAAAGCGGCCGGAAACCTCATCAGGCATCCGGCCGGGAGTGGAGAGATTCTGGATGGGAGAGAGAAAGCGCGATCGATCGGGATCGGCGCGCTTTCTCAGGACGTGAGGGGATTACTTCCGGGCCTTGATGTACTCAGCCGCGGAGTCGACCGCAATGCGGGCGGAATTGACCGCGAAGCCCACGGTGGAGCCCGCCATCAGAAGGTCGTAGGAGTCGCCGTACATGCCGCCCACGTCGTTGCCGGCAGCGTAGAGACCCGGGATCGGATCCTCATTCTGCGTGACGACTTCAAAGCGTTCGTTGGCCTTGATGCCGCCCAGGGTGCCGAGCGTCGAGGCAACCGACTTGATTGCATAGAAGGGGCCGGTCTTCACTTCGCGCAGGTACTTCGGGTCCTTCGCAAATTCGGCATCGTGGCGCACGGCGCAGTAGCCGTTGTATTCAGCAACAGTCTTCGCGAGCTTTTCGGGATTCATGCCGGTCGCCTTCGCAAGGCCTTCGAGCGTATCGGCCTTGAATGCCCAGCCCGCCTTCACAGCGGCATCCCATTCCTTCTGGTAGTTGACGAGCTTCGTGCCCACCGGAACCATGACGCCGACGCCGAGGTCGATGCCCTGGTCGGTTTCCATATGGTCGAGCGTCTTCTGATCGTAGACCACGTACATCGTGCCGCCGATGCGTTCAAGGGCGTTGCCGGCAAACGGCCACTCGAGCATGATCTGCTCGTTGCAGAAGCGTTCGCCCTTGGGCGAGAGCCAGAGGTGCGGCTGCTTGGCGGTGGCGCTCACGTGGTTGGTCGTCCCGACGCCGCGGGGACCCGGACGGTAGGAGGCCTGCACTTCGGTGCCTTCCTTGCCGCCGCCCACGGACCAGGCCATGCGGATGCCGTCGCCGGTCTTCCCGGTCTGAGCAAGGCCGTCGGCATCGGCAAAGCGCAGATACTTCTCGCGCATTTCCTTGTTGTCGAAGAACCCGCCCGTGGCGATGATGGTGGTCTTTGAACGCACGGTAATCTTGTCGCCCGCCTTATTGGTCGCTTCAACGCCCACGACGCGGCCGTTCTCCTCAATGAGCTTTTCGCCCCAGGTGTTGAGGAGCAGCGTCTGGCCGGCGTCCTGGTACTTCTTCATGAAGAGATTGATCCAGCCCGCGCCGCGGCCTTCATAAATGTGCCAGGTGTAGAGGCCGTTCGGGTAGTTGGAGAAGAGCTTCTCGAACTTGACGCCCTGCTTCTTCATCCAGTCGATCGTCTCGGCCGAACGGTCGACGAAGGCGCGCACCATGCGGGCGTTGCCGCGCCAGTGGCCGTAATTCATGATCATAGTGAACGCTTGATCCTTCGTGAGGCCGTAGTTCCAGTCGCGCTGCATGGAGCTTTCGACGGCGAAGATGCCTTCAGAGAATTTGCCCGTACCGCCCACCATTGCGGACTTTTCGAGCGTCACGACCTTGAGGCCTTTTTCCGCTGCGGCCCAGGCAGCGGCGGAACCCGAGGCCCCGGCGCCGATCACGACGACGTCGGCGTCGTAGGTCCGGTCTTCGGCAAGTGCCGGATTCATGGCAAGAACGACGGCCGCAGCGGCGGCGGCGAGCTTGAATGCGTGCTTCATGACTTTTTCTCCTTTTCTGAGGGCGCCCGTTCTTCTGGTCATCGGGCACCTCCGAAGCGTTTTTTTCTTCAACACGCTATTTTTGAATCCTCTGCGCCCCCCTGTCTGTAGTCCCGGCTACAGCTTTGGAGGGAGGAAACAGCAATTGACCTTATCCGGAAGGCGTGCTTTGGGGATATCCGAAAGAAGGGTATTGGGGGAGCAGGGAAATTTCCGCACCACGGGAGAGCCCATGGGTTTAGCCATAAGGTACGATTTCATGAATACGCCATTGAAGCAAACTGGCGACACTCGATTCTGCCCATGGCTTTCCGGCACTCTCAGTTCCTGAGAGACGGCTTTCCTTCAGAGGAAGCAAAGCGCCGCCGGAAAAATCCGGGCCCCCGAACGGAGATCTCTCAACATGCTCTACATCTCGACGCGCGGCGCCGCAGACGGCAAGACCTTCGCAGACATCGCCTTTGAAGGCTTCGCACGGGACGGTGGTCTTTACGTCCCTGAAAACTATCCCAAATTCTCTTCAGAGGATCTCGCGCTCCTTCGCGGCCGCGACTTCCCGAGCATTGCGCTCGAGGTGCTCCGCCGCTTCTGGACGCAGATTCCCGTGCCGGATCTCTGGGGGCTCTGCCGCGATGCCTGGCAGCCCGCGAACTTCGGCAACGGCCGCGATCCCTTCAAGGCCCACGACGTCGCGCCCATCAAGTGGCTTCATGACGGCGTGGGGCTCTATGAGCTCTCGAACGGCCCGACCCTCACTTTCGACGACTTCAGCCTCCAGTTCCTGAAGCGCCTTCACGCGAAGCACTTGGGCACCGAACCCGAAAACATCACGCTCCTCGGTGCCACGACGGGCGACATGGGGGCGTCGGCCGAATACGCCTTCGGCGACCGGAAGGACACGCGCGTCGTGATGCTTTCGCCCAAGGACAGAATGTCGAAATTCCAGTCCGCGCAGCTCTATTCCAATCAGGACGAGAACGTCCTCAACCTCGAGGTCGAGGGGACTTTCGACGACTGCCAGGAACTGGTCTACAAGCTCCTCGAGGATGAGGAATTCCGCAGGACCAACAAGCTCGGCGCCGTCAACTCCTACCTCTGGGCGCGAATCGCCGTTCAGGTGGCCTGCTACTTCTACGCCTACATCCAGGCAACGGGCGCGCAGAACGAACAGGTGGTCTTCTGCGTTCCGGGCGGCAACTTCGGCAACGCCTTTGCGGGCTACGTTGCGCGCGCGATGGGGCTTCCGATCCTGAGGATCCTCGTTGCCACCAACGAAAACGATGCGATGGACAGGTTCCTCCGTACGGGCGTCTACAGCCCCCGGCCGGCAAGCGAAACGATCGCCACTTCGTCGCCCTCGATGGATATTTCGCGCGCGGCCAATTTCGAACGCTTCCTCTTTGAAGTGCTCGGACGAAACGGCGTGCGCGTGAAGGAACTGATGCAGGACCTCGAGGAAAAGGGCTCCTTCGAGCTTACTCAGCAGGAATTCTCGAAGGTTCGCCGCTCCGGCCTCGCCGCGGGCACGTCCAATCACGCGAACCGCCTTGAAATCATCGAGTCGCTCAATATCGAGTACGCGACGACGATCGACCCGCATACGGCCGACTGCCTCTATACGGGCGTCTACCTCCATCCGGTCGGCGTGAAGACGATCTGCTTCGAGACGGTTCAGGCCGTGAAGTTCCCGAAGATGACGATGCAGGCAACGGGGAAGACGGTGCCCTTGCCCCCCGCCTTCTCGGACATCTTCGAGCGCGAGCAGAGAAAGACCACGGTTGCGGTTGATGCAGCCCGCATCCGCGAGGCTGTTGCCGCCTTTGCGTCGAAGCCCTGGGCATGACGTTCCGGAAAAAGCCCTTTGCCGTGGGCTTTATCGGCCGTTCCGGGTCGGGAAAGACGACGCTTGCTGAAAAAGTGCTCGCCGAACTCGTGAGGCGCGGCCGCAGGGTCTCCGCCATCAAGGACGCGCATCACGGGATCGACCTCGACCGCCCGGGCAAGGACACCTGGCGCTACCGGGAGGCCGGCGCCTCCCGCGTCATCCTGCGCACGGCCGAACGCTGGGCGGTGATGTCGGAAACGCCCGGAGGACCGGCACCTCTTGCGGAACTGATTGAACTCGCGGGCGAAGCGGACATCATTCTGATTGAGGGCTTCAAGCACGAGGGAAGCTTCCCTAGAATTGAGGTTCGCCGCAGGGAGGCCGCTAAGGAACCCCCGCTCGCAGAGCGCGGGGAACTGAAGAACCCTCCCGTTGCGGTAGCGACGGATTTCGATGAGCCGGGATTCGAGGGAATCCCGCGCCTCAGCCTGAACGATCCGCAGGCGGTTGCAGACTTTATCGAGGATCTGATGTCCGGAGAGACCGAAACGGAAATCCGGGAAGGATCCTTTTGAAGGACAGAATCGATGATTACCTATGCTGAGGCGCTCGCCATGCTTCTTCGGGAAGCCGAGCCCATTCATGAGACAGAAACCATTCCGCTCATGTATTCCACGGGCCGCGTGCTTGCCGAAGACGTGACGAGCATGATCGACGTTCCGGGCTGGGACAATTCCCAGATGGACGGCTACTGCCTGAGGGCGGCTGATCTCGCCTCCGCTTCGGAAAATGCTCCCGTGCGCCTTCCCGTTGCCGAGCGCATTGCTGCGGGCAAGGTGGGCGTCGCGATTGAGCCCGGCACCTGCGCGCGGATCTTTACGGGCGCACCGATGCCGGAAGGCGCCGACACCGTCGTGCCGCAGGAAGAGGTGGAGCGCGAGGGCGATCTGGCGGTATTCAGAACGGCTCCGAAAAAGGGCGCCTGGGTGCGCCGTCAGGGTTCCGACGTTGCCGCGGGTTCGGTGATTCTCAAAAAGGGCGTGCGCATGACGCCGGGCGCCATCGGCATGACGGCCTCGATCGGCCGCGCCTACGTCACCGTCTACCGCAAGCTCCGGGTCGGGGTCTTCTTCTCCGGCGACGAACTCGTGCAGCCGGGCGAACCCCTTCGCCCGGGCGGAATCTACAACTCGAACCGCTTCATGATCCGAAGCCTCCTCACGCTCTTCGGCTGCGAGGCGACGGACCTCGGCAGCATCCCCGACAGCCTTGAGGCCACGAAGCGCGCGCTCGAGCATGCGGCTGAAACGTCGGACGTCATCATGACGACGGGCGGCATGTCCGTGGGCGAAGAGGATCACATCAAGCCCGCCGTTGAGGTGCTCGGACGGATCGACCTCTGGCGCGTCAAATTGAAGCCCGGAAAGCCCCTCGCCTTCGGCGAAGTGAAGGGCGTGCCCTTCATCGGCCTCCCCGGAAACCCGGTCTCGGGCTTTGTCGTCTGCCTCATGATGGCGCGCCCCTACCTCATGCGCAAAATGGGCCTTGTCAAGGTCGACATGACGCCCATGAAGATCCGCGCGGACTTCGACTGGGCGAAGCCCGGCGACCGCGAGGAATTCGTGCGCGTGCGCAGAAACGACGAGGGCGGGCTCGATCTTTATCACACGCAGAATTCTCAGGTGCTCTCAAGCTGCGCCTGGGCGGACGGCCTCGTCGACATTCCGGCGGGCGCGTCGGTGAAGAAGGGCGACATCGTTCACTACTTCCCCTTTGCGCAGTTCTTCGCCTGAGGACCGGCGGCTTTTCCAGAAGGATTTTTTTTCATGCAGGTAAAAGTGCTTTATTTCGCGAGCCTTCGCGACAAGATCGGCAAACCGGGCGAAATGATCGACATCCCGGGCGAAGCGTCGACGCTCGCCGGCGTGCGCGAAGCGCTCGTCGCCCGGGGCGAGCCCTGGGATTCGGCCTTTAAGAATCTGAAGCGCATCCGCGGCGCCGTCAATCAGGAAATGGCCGAGGATGACGCCGCCGTGAAGGACGGCGACGAGGTTGCCTTTTTCCCGCCGGTGACGGGCGGCTGACGGGAGGTTCGTCGTGGCATTAACCACCATCCGGGTGAGCCCGGAGGATTTTTCCGTTGACGCCGAAGTCGCCCGCGTGCGCGAGGCGAGTCCCTCCGCAGGGGCCGTCGTTTCCTTCGTGGGCGTCGTGAGAAACAGGAACGACGGCGCGGCCGTTTCGAAGATGACGCTCGAGCACTATCCCGGCATGACCGAAAAGGCGCTCGGGAAAATCGTGGAGAAGGCCCGCGAGCGCTTTCATCTCGAAGACGTCGTCGTCATTCACCGCGTGGGCGACCTCTCTGTAGGCGACCAGATCGTGCTCTGCCTCGTTTCCGCGCCCCACCGCGGCGAAGCCTTTGAAGGCTGCGAATACATCATGGACTGGCTTAAGACCGAGGCGCCCTTCTGGAAGCGCGAGACGACGCCCGAGGGCGAACGCTGGGTCGACGCCCGCGAGTCGGACGACCGGGCAAAGGCCCGCTGGGGCTAGGGGTCCCTGCCAGAAGTCGGTAAGAGCGTCAAACATCTCTTTGAAACCAAACGTAAAAAGGGCGCGTTCCGCGGGGGACGCGCCCTTGATCTTTTGCGCTCCACCCCCATATGTATTTCATATTCGGGATGATCCCAATACGGAGCGTCCCAAAGGGAGATTTCATACATATGCGTCAAGACAAGCTCACGACTAAGTTCCAGGATGCGCTCGGCGCGGCTCAGTCGCTTGCACTCGCCCATGACAACCAGGTCATGGAACCCCTGCATCTGCTTGCAGCCGTGCTCGCCGACAATGAAGGTTCGAGCAGGAGCCTGCTCGAGCGTGCCGGCGTCAATGTGCAGCGCTTAACGCGCGACGTGAACGAAGCCATCGACCGTCTGCCCAAGGTGACCGGTCAGGGCGGCGACATTCAGGTGTCGCGCGATCTCGTCAACCTTCTGAACCTCACTGAAAAGGAAGCGATGAAGGCGGGCGACGAGTTCGTCTCGACCGAGATGTTCCTTCTTGCGCTCTCGGACGACCGTTCCGAGGCCGGGCGCCTTGCGAAGGACGCCGGTCTCACGCGCCGTGCGATGGAAGAAGCCATCAAGGCCGTGCGCGGGAGCGACACCGCGGACAACCCCGATGCGGAAAATCAGCGCGAGGCTCTGAAGAAGTACACGATCGATCTGACGGCTCGCGCCCGTGAAGGAAAGCTCGACCCCGTGATCGGCCGCGACGACGAGATTCGCCGCACGATGCAGATTCTGCAGCGCCGCACGAAGAACAACCCCGTGCTCATCGGCGAACCGGGCGTCGGCAAGACGGCCGTCGTCGAGGGGCTCGCTCAGCGCATCGTCAACAACGAAGTGCCGGATACCCTTCGCGGCAAGACCATTCTTTCGCTCGATATGGCGGGCCTCATTGCGGGCGCCAAGTACCGCGGCGAATTTGAGGAGCGCCTCAAGAAGCTTCTGAAGGAAGTGACGGACCAGCAGGGTCAGATCATTCTCTTCATCGATGAGCTCCACACCGTTGTCGGTGCGGGGAAGACCGAGGGGAGCATGGATGCCGGCAATATGCTCAAGCCCGCCCTCGCAAGAGGCGAACTTCACGTGATCGGCGCGACCACCCTTGACGAATACAGAAAGTACGTCGAAAAGGATGCCGCACTCGAACGCCGCTTCCAGAAGGTGATGGTCGACGAGCCCTCTGTTGAGGACACGATCGCCATTCTGCGCGGTCTGCAGGAAAAGTACGAAGCGCACCACGGCGTCGAAATTACCGACCCCGCGATTGTTGCCGCTGCTGAACTCTCGCACCGCTACATCACCGACCGCTTCCTTCCCGACAAGGCGATCGACCTCATTGATGAGGCCGCTGCCCGCGTCAAGATGGAAATCGATTCGAAGCCTGAGGCGCTCGACAAGCTCGACCGCCGCCTCATTCAGTTGAAGATCGAACGCGAGGCGATGAAGAAGGAAACGGACGATGCGTCTAAGAAGCGCCTCCAGGTGATCGAAGACGAAATCGCCAAGCTTTCGCGCGAGTATTCCGACCTTGAAGAGGTCTGGAAGAAGGAAAAGAGCGAGGCTCTGGGCGAAAAGTCGGTCCGCGACGAAATCGACCGCGTTCATCGTCAGATGGATGAATATAAGAGAAGCGCGCAGTACGAAAAGCTCGCTGAGCTCCAGTACGCCGTGCTCCCGAAGCTCGAGGAGAAGTTGAGAAGAGCCGAGAAGGCCGAAGCACGCACGGAAGCGAGCGAAAAGGGGCCGAAGCTCCTGCGCACGTCCGTCGGTGCTGAGGAAATCGCTGAGGTGGTGAGCCGCGCGACGGGGATTCCGGTCTCGAAGATGATGGAAGGCGAACGCCAGAAGCTTCTTCACATGGCTGAAGCCCTTGAGAAGCGCGTGGTCGGCCAGAACGAGGCGGTGCGCCGCGTGACGGAGACGATTCTGAGAAGCCGTGCCGGCCTCTCAGATCCGAACCGCCCCTACGGCAGCTTCCTCTTCCTGGGGCCCACGGGCGTCGGCAAGACCGAGCTCACGAAGGCGCTCGCTGAATTCCTCTTCGACACCGATGAGGCCATGATCCGCATCGACATGAGCGAGTTCATGGAAAAGCACAGCGTGGCTCGTTTGATCGGCGCGCCTCCGGGATATGTTGGCTATGAAGAAGGCGGCTACCTCACGGAAGCCGTCCGCAGAAAGCCCTATTCGGTGATCCTCCTCGACGAAGTCGAAAAGGCCCATCCGGATGTCTTCAACGTGCTTCTGCAGGTGCTCGACGACGGGCGCATGACGGACGGCCAGGGCCGTACGGTGGACTTCAAGAACACCGTGATCGTCATGACCTCGAACCTGGGCGCTCAGGAAATCATGGAGATGACGGGCGAGCCGCACGAGAAGGTGAAGGATGCCGTGATGAAGGAGGTGCGTCAGCACTTCCGTCCGGAATTCGTCAACCGCATCGACGAGATCGTGGTCTTCAATTCTCTTGACGCGAAGAACGTGAAGAAGATTGCCGAGATCCAGTTGAAGCAGCTGAAGAAGCGCATGACCGAGCAGCAGATCGGCCTTGACGTGACGGAAGCCGCGCTCGACGAAATCGCGAAGGTGGGCTTTGATCCGCAGTTCGGCGCAAGGCCTCTGAAGCGCGCGATCCAGGACCGCATCGAAAACGGCATTGCACGCCTCCTCCTCGAAGGGAAGGCTGCGCCCGAGGATACGGTCAAGGTTGACGCCAGGGGCGACGAATTCACCTTCACGGTGGAAAAGCCTGCGGAGAAGGAAAAGGCCTGAGGGCTTTGATCCTCTCAATGCCCGAGGCGCCCGTTCTATCCGGGCGGGCGCCTGAGGCTTCATCGAAAGCTTTAGGAAAAGGCGCATGGGAAAAGGAACTCTGCCTCCTTCGTCCCGTGCGCTTTTTCGTTTCTTAAGCCGGACGCAAGACGCCGGCGCGAGAATCCCGCACATGGCATGGCGGAGGAAGAATATCCGGAAAGCGCCATGATTCCCTCGTACAGGAGACTCAACGTGAAAAAGACGGTTCTTGCGCTTGCCCTTTTCGGCATCGCGGCCGGCGCCGCTCAGGCTGCCGATTCGCAGATTCTGAATTCGCTTCTTGCCTGCAATGCAAGCTACTTCAAGGCCATTGCAAAGGATAAGAACATTCCGGAAACGCTCAAGATCCGCTCCGGCGACATGGCGTTTCTTAAGGTCGAGAAGCAGCCCCTTGACATCGTGATGTTCCCGAAGCCCTTCAAGGACTCGGGCCTCACCGTGACGGGCTACGTCTTCAACGACGAAATCATCCGCTATCCGGGCGTCCCCGACATGCACACCCACTTCTGGGGCCTCATCGTCAAGGAAGACTGGAAGAAGGCGATCGACGCCTTCAAGGTCGACTGGGAAGCCGTGGATACGCGCCACATGTCCGCGCACGCGAACCGCATGGTCCGCAGCAACAACGAACCGGTCTGGAAGCCCTACAAGCGCCCGGACAACTACGAATATCCGGAAATGGACATGACGGAGCGCGCCTTCCACATCCAGCCCTACAACGGCCAGACGATGATCTTCTGCGCCATGCAGACGGCGGGCGCTCCTGAAGCGGCGATCATTCAGGAAGTTCGTCCGGACCTCCTCCAGGGCGAAAACAAGGTGCCCATCCGCGAGGAAGAAATTCAGAAGGATCAGCCGAAGGCGGATGCGAAGAAGCTCCCCGAGGGTCACCCTGAAATTCCGGCGGGCGCGAAGCTCCCCGAAGGCCACCCTGCAGTTCCGGCGGGCGCCAAGCTCCCGGAAGGTCATCCGGACATCTCGGGCGCGAAGAAGTAATTTCTTCCTGAAGAACCCAATGAAAAGCCCGGCTCCTTTACTGGAGACCGGGCTTTTTCAACAGCCTTTGAACTCTGAAAAGTTAGTTGAGCATCATGCTCGGCATCGTCGGACGCGGCATGGCGTCCTTTTTTCTGAGGGGCTTCTGAATGTTGTGGATGGAGTTGTAGAGGCGGTCCATCGTGTCGGGCTCAGCCGTGAGCCAGGGACATTCGCCGTGAATGGGGGTCTTGAGCTGAATGCCTTCCATCTCAAACTGACCCACGATCATGTTGGCGATTTCGCCCACGGCCTGAGAGACGTTGGGTCCCGAGGGGAGCGGAATCGGAACGCCCGAAATCAGATCGTCGGGGGCTTCGGGGCGCGCAAAGGCGACGCGAAGCTCTGAATAGCCCTTCAAGGGATCGGAGAAGGCGCCGAGGCTCACGATCAGGTTTTCGGGCGGAACATTTTCGTCGAGCGCCGTGCGGGTGAAGACCACCATGATGCGCTTCAGGCCCGTCACGTAGTCGAGCTGCCGGACGGTGTCGTTGAGAAGCGTGGGTTCGGTCACGCAGAAGCGAAGCCCGCGGCCGCAGCGCACCGAAAGGAGCGCCGTGAGTTCGGCACCCCAGCGGGTCTTCAAAATGGCTTCGCTCGTGAGCACCGCGTTCTTGCCTTCATTCGTCGCAAACCCGAGGAACCGGAAGGGGCGCTTGAGAGCGGGCTTCTCTCCGCGCGGCGTGCGCACGGTAAAAAGAATGAGGCGAAAGCGCGCGGCAATGTCGGTGCCGTCCTCTTCGTCGAGCGTGTAGTCGATCCCTGGCAGGTCGATCGAATCGAAGGTCGGGATGAAGTCCCCCTTCGAGCGCATCATCTGCCGCAGAAACCGCTGCGACTCTCCCGCATCGACGAAGGCGCGGTGGTTGATGGGCATCAGATGCTCATAGATCTGAATCTTCGCGACCGACTCGTCGAAATATTCGTCGAGAAGAAGCGCCCTCAGCTTTTCGGCATCCTCGCGCGTGAGGCTTTCCGCGGCGAGCGCCTGGTTTTCCAGCCCGTAGGCGAGAAAGCCCGCGGCATAGAGGGTCGTCACCGACCCGTCCTCGCGCTCCGCAGCGACGATCTGGTCGTCGAGCTCGGCGTAGCCCGCCTGCTCGATAAGTTCCGTGATCTCGCGCGGATATTCCGAGCGGAGCTTCTCGAGCTCGTCATCGAAGACTTCGCTGAAGGCCATGGGGTCTTCGGCATAGAGACGGCGGAAGGCGCGCAGATAGCATTCGCGGTCGGCGCTGGCAGTATTGCGGCCGATGAAGGGAAGAATCTTGCGCAGACGCGCGGCGAGAGAACTCGATGACATTGAAAGTTATTGAAAAACGGGAAAAAGACAAGCGCTTTGAAGGGCGCTCATTGTAGCGCAATGGTTTCGTGCAGATTGTCCCCGGAGCGAGGACTTGAAGCCGCCTCACGAGGCGACCGCCAGCCATCAGACATCGTCGTCGCCGTCAAGATAATCTTCCAGGTTAGCGAGCCAAACAGCCTGGGCCTGAGGGTCTGAAACCGCATAGCTTCCATAGCCGACAGGGAAGATCCAGTCTTTTTTCTGCATGGCGCTGAGCTTTGCCTGTATGGCGGATGGTCGAAGTGGTTTGCTGCGCCCTGCAGCCTTGGCAGCTTCTTTCAGGAATGCCGACGAAAAAAGGTTTCTGCAGCCGTCGCTGCCGGCTTTGGCGATCTCCGTGAAAATCACTCTGGTGAGCCGGTCGGCTTCGCGGAGAGGCCTCAAAAACTCATCTGCGTCTGTTCTTGCCTGATTGGCGCAGACGGCAAGAAAGGCGGGATCGATCTCGGAGCCCGTGTAGGATGCAAACTGCTTCAACACATCGCTGAATACTTTGGGTCTTGCGCCGAGCATTGCGAATCCTTTGCGGAGCGCATCCTTACCGGGAATGTTCTTTTTGTTCGGAAGCTGCCCGATAAGCCAGTCGATGAAATCTGCGCCAAGCATTGGAAAGTCGACTCTATCGGCACCGTAAAAGGGCAGGGAAGAGCGGGATGCCATGGCTGAGACAAAAGACCGGTGCGAGCCCGTGCCGACGATCATGAGGTAGGTGCCGCTGGGATTATTGCGGCGCAGATTGACGGCGTCCCGAGCGGCTTTAAGTGCGAAGAGCAGATTCCTACCGGACTCCGTGCGCAGCGTCTCCTGAACTTCGTCAATGATCAGAACGATGTTCCGGTCGATTTTTTCAATGAGTTCCGTGAGCGCATCTGCAATGGAGACGCCGTTCTCGAGTCCTATATCCTCGGCTTCAAAGGTGAAGGAGAGTACCTTCAGGTCGACCTTAAGCTCTTTCAATTTCGAAGGTGAGGAAAGCGACTTCAATGTTCTGGCAATGCTTCCCAGGACGGCTTTTGTCGGCGAACGGCTTTCATGGTTGGCCCAGAGATCGACGTAGATGACGACGGCGTCTTTTTCTTCAAGACAAGGAACCAGATCGAGCTGCAGGAATGTTGTCTTTCCGATTCGCCGGATGCCGGTAAGGAACAGGCCGTCTCTGGATGAAAGCATGTCGGGTTCGAGAATGCGTTTGCAGAGCTCGTTTGCAAATTCAGAGCGGTGAAAGACGGGGAGAGGCATAGATATTTAAAATTACATAAATTTATATGATTTAGCGTAATTATATATTCCTCTATAAGTTTTCATAAGTTGCATTCAGAACCGGACCTCGGGTCGAGTCAATCCCATTCCAAGCAGTTGAGATTTTGAGGCTGCAGGTTTTCAGCCCACAAAGCGGATCACTTTATTCCCATGTGGGCTTTTCTACTGCCTGCATTAGATTCGAGACAGGAATGCCCTGACCGCGGACTCCGTCTGAGGGAGCGCGAAGAGCGTATGCGGCGCTCCGGGAATGAGGAGGATCGACGCTTGCGGATGACGGGCGAGCGTCCGCCCGGCGTGTCCGAGCGCATCCGGATTGTCGAGCCACGGATTTGCCTGACTGAAGTATTTGTCTTCAGCGCTCATGATGTTCAGCACCGGAACATCGTCGGGGATATGCGTCTGGTGGGAGACGACGTGGTAGTTGTCTTCACAAGGCCAGGAAAAGAGAATGCGGCCGGATTCCCGGCGGCCTTCGGGAGCCGTGAAGCGCGCGGCGGCGACGCCCCCTTCGCTCGTGCCTGCAACGGCATAGCGTCCCGAGAAGCCGGGCACCTCATCAAGGTGCCGGGCGGCATAGTCGAGTTCCTGAGAGCGCATGGCATGGACGCGCTCGTAGTTTTCGCGCGAGACGGGAGAGGAATAGGTGATGCGGTCGGGAACCACGAAGGAATCGGGCGCGAGGAAGGACCAGCCGAGGCTCGAGACGAAGCGGGCGAAGGCCTTCAGGGGCGCTCCGATCCCGGAACTCCCGTGCGCAAAGAGAAGAATCGGAGCGGCCGGGAGATTTTTGGGAGCATCTGAAAGCTTTCCTTCAAAAGCGCCCCGGGCAGCCGCGAACCAGGCGTTCTCAAAGGAAGCCTTGAGCGAGTCGGCAGTGTGCTTGTCGGCCGTGCCGGACATTTTGCCGGTGAGAGCAATGGTCATGTGTGAACCTCCGGGATGAAATGAAAACCTGAGGAAAAAATATATCCCGGAGGAAAGCCTCCGGGATACGGTTGAAGGAAAAGTCAGGTCACTGCCTTACGGCAAATCATTCCTTCCACTCGGCCGAATAGAAGTCGAAGCCCCCGTCGGGAAGCACCGTGAAGTTTTTGAGCTCCTTCGCGGTGCCCGACGTCACCATCTCGAAGACGAGCGGCGCCCAGGGCTTGTCGGCGTTCACGAGATTCTGGATTTCGTGATAGAGCTCGACGCGCTTTTCCGTATTGGTTTCCTTGATGGCCTCATCAAAGAGCGCGTCCACCTTCGGGTTCCTGTAGTAGGAGTCGTTGTTGAGGACCGGCGGGCAGCTGCGGCTGTCAAGAAGCGGCCTCAGGCCCCAGTCGGGTTCAGCGGCGGAATTGGTCCAGCCGATGAGGTAGAGCTGGTGCTGAGATTCTTCCGGCGTTTTGGCGCCGTAAATCACCGTGCGCTGACCGGCTTCCAGAGCCCTGGTTTCCGCGTGGATTCCGACCTGAGCGAGCTGCTGCTGCAGGAACTGAAGGGTCTTTACGGTCTTGCCGTCGTTGTAGGCCGACCAGATCGTGGTTTTGAAGCCCTGCGGGAAGCCCGCTTCCTTCAGAAGTTCGCGGGCGCGCTTCGGGTCGTAGGGGAATTCGCCGAAGTCGACCCCGCCTTCAATCTGCGTGGGGAGGTAGCCGGTTGACGGAACGGCAAAGCCGTTGTAGGCCACCTTGATGAGCGCCCTGCGGTTGATCGCGAGGCTCACGGCTTCGCGCACGCGGATGTCGTCGAAGGGCTTCTTCGTCTCGTTCATCGAGAGGTAGCGCGTCACCACGGAAGGCGTCTTCTGGAGCGTGAGCTTGCCGCTCTTAGAGAGCGGGAGGAACTGCTCATTGGGAACGGGCGAAATGAACTGCGCCTCGCCCGTCTGAAGCATCATCGCGCGGGTGGAGTTTTCCGTGACCGGCACCCAGCGGATGGCGTCGAACTTGGGGAGCCCCGGAACGCGGTAGTTCGGGAACTTGACGGCATAGAGCTCTTCGGCGGGGCTGAAGCGCTTCAATGTGTAGGGACCCGTGCCGCAGGCTTCGTAGGCGGTCACCTGCTTTGTGGCGGCGCGCTTCAGAAGGCTCGGGCAGATCATGCCGGCCGTGCCGTTCGCGAGGCGCTGAATGAAGCCCGCCGTCGGCGTTTTGAGAACAATGCGGACGGTGTAGGGGTCGACCACCTCAACGCGGTCGACGAACTTGAAGAAGGTACGGCGCGTGAGCTTCGACTCGGGATTCATGCCGCGGTCGAAATTCATTTTGACGGCGTCGGCGGTGAATTCCGTGCCGTCATGGAACTTGACGCCCTTGCGGAGACGGAAGGTGTAGGTGAGGCCGTCCTTCGAAACCTCATAGCCTTCGGCGAGCTGAGGAACGGGCTTGAGATCCTTGTCGAACGTATAGAGGCTTTCGTAGAAGGAGCGCGAAACCGCGCGCGACAGGTTGTCGACCGCATCCCAGGGATCGAGCGTCGTGAATCCCGTCGCAACAGCAGCGGTTATCTCACGCGCTTCGGCCGGAGCCGAAGCGATGAGCATGGCGGCGGAAAAAGCGGTAAGACTGAGCGCGGCTTTGAACGGGAATTTTTGCATTTTGCACCTTGTAAAGAAAACGAAAAGGAAGCTGTATACATATAAGAAGAATAGGGCGCTTCCTTCAAAATCAAAGTGTAGCTTCAGCAGAAATTCGTTTTTTGCGGGTTTAGGCGCTTCCTCTTAGGCGGGAATCCCGATGCGGTTTGGCCCGGGGAAAAGATTTGTCGAATAGCGGTTCCGGCGAACGGTCTCGGGCGGTCCCTTGCGACGGGAGCGCGGAAAAAAGCCGCAGAAGCATGGATGGCTTCTGCGGCTTGAATTCAACAATACCCGGTTCGACGGCTTCAGGAGAGCGCCTTCACCTCAGCATCCACGGCGTCGAAGGTTTTCGTGATGGATTCAGAGGGCGCCTTGTCGAGGAGGCTCCCTACCACGATGCCGATCGTTGCGAAGAGGAAGCCCGGGATGATTTCATAGATCCCGAACCAGGCGAAGTGGTTCCAGATAAGCACTGTTGCCGCGCCGATCACCATGCCGGCCAGCGCCCCGGTCTTCGTCATGCGCTTCCACCAGAGGGAAATGAGGATCACGGGACCGAAGGCGGCCGCAAACCCTGCCCAGGCGTAGGAAACGAGCGAAAGCACGAGGCTCGTCGGGTCGCTCGCAAGCCAGACGGCGACGACGGAGATCGCGAGCACCATCGTGCGGCCGACCCAGACGAGCTCGCGCTGGCTCGCGTTCGGGCGAAGGTACGTGCGGTAGAAGTCCTGAGTGAGCGTGGAGGAGCAGACAAGGAGCTGGCAGGAAAGGGTCGACATGACGGCGGCAAGAATGGCCGACATCAGGAGGCCCGCAATCCAGGGGTTGAAGAGGAGCGACGAGAGCACGATGAAGACGCGCTCGTGATTTTCCTTCACGAGACCTGCGGTATCGGGGTGCATCGAGAAGTAGGCGGAACCGAAGAAGCCCACGGCAACCGCGCCCGCGAGGCAGAAGAGCATCCAGAGGGTGCCTACGCGCCGGGCGTTCGGGATCACCTTGATCGACTTTGCGGCCATGAAGCGCACGAGAATATGGGGCTGGCCGAAGTAGCCGAGACCCCAGGCGAGAAGGCTGATGACGCCGATTACGGTGTGGCCTTCCATCATGTTGAGCATCGAGGGGCTGATCGCCGCCACGCGCTCGGTCGTTGCCGTGAAGCCGCCCGCATCCATCATGACGGCGATCGGGGTCACGATGAGCGCGATGCACATGATCGAAGCCTGAATGGTGTCGGTCCAGCTGACGGCGAGAAAGCCCCCGATGAAGACGTAGAGAATCGTTGCCGCGGCGCCGACGATGAGAGCCGTCTGGTAGTCCATGCTGAACGTATTCTCAAAGAGCCGCGCGCCCGCAACCACGCCCGAAGCGCAGTAGATCGTGAAGAAGATGAGAATCACGGCCGCCGCAATGATGCGCAGCACGTTCTTTTTGTCTTCAAAGCGGTGCGAGAGGTAGTCGGGGAGCGTGAGCGAGTTGTGCGCCTTTTCGGTATAGACGCGAAGGCGCGCCGCAACGAGCTTCCAGTTGAACCAGGAGCCGATGATTAATCCGATCGCGATCCAGCTCTGCGAAATGCCGTAAAGGAAGACGGCGCCCGGAAGACCCATGAGGAGCCACCCGCTCATGTCGGAGGCGCCCACCGAGAGAGCGGTCACGAAGCCCCCGAGACTGCGGCCGCCCAGAATGAAGTCGGCGTAGTTGCGGGTGTAGTAATAGGCAAAGACCCCGACGAGCACCATCAGGATCAGGTAGCCGATAAAAGTTACGGCAGTAGGATTGGAAAACATTTAAGGGGCGCGCTCCGTTTGTCGGTTTTTATTGGCATCCGCTTCGTCGACGAGTGCGGACAACAGGCGTCAGCGGGCTCCATCCGATTCTCCCGGGAAAACCCCGGAGCACCCGCATGGGGAGAGAGTATATGTGCTCGGACGCCCGCACGGCTTCGGGTAAGTTCCTGAGAAAAGCTGAGAGGATGGAGGTCGGATGATGTTTACGAGCGGAAAAATCAACCGCCGATGTAGTTCATCTCAACTTTCGAACGGTCCGGCGCTGCGCCGATGGCGCGAAGTTCCGAATACCGGTCCTCTCGGGCGCTCCAGATTCTGCCGAAGGCTTCCTCGAGCTCAAGGTCCGTGCAGCCGCCGCGCAGCATCGTGCGGATGTCGTAGCCGATCGACGCAAAGAGGCAGAGGTAGAGGCGCCCCTCCATCGAGAGCCTCACGCGCGAGCAGTTGCGGCAGAAAGCCCGGGTGACGGAACTGATGACGCCGAATTCGCCCTCGCCGTCGACGTACCGCCAGCGTGCGGCGGTTTCGCCGGGCGTGGCGGGCTTCAGGGGTTCAACGGCCCACTTCGATGCAATTTTTGCGACGACGTCGCGCGAGGGGACGACCTCGTCCATCCGCCAGCCGTTGGCGTTGCCCACGTCCATGTATTCGATGAAGCGCGGAATGACGCCGGTGCCGCGGAAGGTTTCGGCAATGCGCAGAATTTCTCCTTCGTTGACGCCTTTCTTGACGACGGTATTGACCTTTACGCGAAAGCCGAGCTTTTGAGCAAAGTCGATTGCTTCGAGGACCTTCGCCGCCGGGTAGCCCACGTCGTTGAAGCCCTGAAAAATGCCTTCGTCGATGGCGTCGAGACTCACCGTAACGCGCTTCAGCCCCGCATCGCGAAGCGCTTCGCCCTTTTTGACGAGAAGCGACCCGTTCGTCGTGAGCGCAAGATCAATCGGCGTGCCGTCAGGCTTCTTCAGGCAGGAAAGTTCGGCGATGAGCTTTTCAATCCCCTTTCTGAGAAGCGGCTCGCCCCCGGTCAGGCGGATTTTTTCAATGCCGTTTCTGACGGCAATGCGCGCAATGCGCATGATTTCCTCGAAGGTGAGGAGCTCCGTCATGGCAAGGAACTGGTGGTTGTGCGCGAATTTCTCCTTCGGCATGCAGTAGCGGCAGCGGAAGTTGCAGTGATCCGTCACCGAAATCCGGAGGTCGGTGAGCGGACGCCCGAAACGGTCGCGCCAGGCGCCGCCCTCGCGCCGGATTTCGCCTGTCTGCGGAATGGGGAGAGCAGGACGGGAAATCGCGCGAACCGGACGAGCCGGCCGAACGGGGATGACATTCTGTTCTTCTTGCATGTGGGATCAGGGGTCGGGGGAAAAATGCGGACGCTTGAAGGAGGAGCATTTTAGGGACTGCCGGCGGCGAGGCAATCCGTCGATCGGCGTACTTCCGGCATTGAGAACGCTCATCGCGGCAGGGGATCCGCCTCCTTCGCCACGGCTTCATAGAAGGCGTAGCGCGCGGGATCGATTTCCCCGCGCTCAAGCGCTGCCTTGACGCTGCAGCCCGGTTCATGGAGGTGCCGGCAGTTGAAGAACCGGCAGCCGTCGACGTGCCGCGCGATGTCGGGCATCGCCCGCAGAATGTCGGAAAGCGACAAATGCGCAAGGCCGAATTCCTGGAACCCGGGCGTATCGATGACGGCGCCGTGCCATTCGGGAGCCGGATGCCATTCGGCGGCGGTCGTGGTTTGCTTCCCGAGGTCGAGGGCTTCGGAATATTCTCGCGTTTCGGCCTGTGCTTCCGGAACGAGGAGATTGAGGATCGTGGACTTGCCCATGCCGGACTGGCCGACCATGAGGACCGTTTTCCCGGCGAATTTCTGAATGAGCTTTTCCCTGGCGTCTTCGGGGGCGCCTGAGGCGGAAATCTCAATCACCTCCTCGCCGATGGACCGGAGAAGCTTTGCCTGCGCTTCGGCCGCGTCGGCGCCTTCCGTCATGTCGGTCTTGTTGCGGATGACGACGGCGGGAATGCCGCCCTGGTGGGCGGCAAGGAGCGCCTTCCAGATGAACCAGGGATTGAAGGTGGGGCGCGGCGCATAGACAATCGCCGCAAGATCGGCGTTGGCGGCGAGGGTCTTCACGCGCCATTCGTCCGAGCGGTAGAGAAGGGTCGAGCGCGGTTCGATCGACTCGATGGCGGCGACGCCCGAAACCGGGGGCGTGCAGCGAACGATGTCGCCGACAACGACGTCTCCCTTTTTGCCTCGGCGGTGGGCAACGAGCTTCTCGCCCGAGTCGAGCGTCACGATGAAGTGCCGCCCGTGACCTGCGGTCACGCGCCCGGGGAAGGTCTCTGAGGGCTCGGGGGATTCAGTTTTTCTGCGCGGAGCTTTCTTCATGACGTGTTGGTTCTGTTGGTTCCGGCGATGGGGATTTGTCGGCTGCATCCGGCTCTTTCTCATCATCAAACCCGTCGTCGACGATGTAGTTCCGCTCCTTCTGCAGCGCCTGATCGAGTTCAGCCGCCATGCGGGCGCGGCTGAAGCGTCCGGCTTCCTCGTGCATTCTTCTGCGGATCGCGAGCTCGGCGGAAAGCACCGATCGCGTCGGGTGCTCGCGGTCGAGGTAGGGCGCTGTCCGGAATTTCACAAGATCCGAAGGCCCCGATTCAGGAAGGTTCTCCCGCCGGATGACGGAGCGGATGTGCATGACGCGCATGCCGGCGTGCGGACGGTCGTAATGAAAGAGCGAATAGATTCTGGAAGGCGTGAGCGTTGAAGCGTAGTCGCGGTGAAGCTTCACGAGCGCGCGCGTGAGCTCGGCCCCGCCGACCGTGCGGAGCGCATAGCGGTCGGCGCTGTACTGCATCTGCCGCGAAATGAAGTTGAAGAGCGGCCGAAGCGGATAAAAGAGAATCGGGAATGTGACGAGCGCGAGCGCGGTGGTGAAGCCCGCATGGGCGCCGGGCTGCTCGATGGTGAGCAAGGGCGAAAATCCGAGACCGGCAAAGAAGGCCGCATGGGTCGATCCCCAGCCGAGCGCTGAACAGACGACGAAGCCCCCCGCGGCGGCAAAAAAGATCCGCCACGGCGTGTGGTGCTCCTTGAGCCTCGCGAGGTTCGCGGCAATGACGGCAAGGAGCTCCTCGCGGGTGAGCTTCGCCGCGGCATGCGCAAAGACGACGACCCGGCGCTTCAGGCCCGTGCCGACGAGGAGCACGTGCGCGTGCTTCCAGACGCCGGGCTTCGTCATGACGACAAGGTCTTCCATCTGGTAGCCGTGCGCCGAGAGGAAGTCGGCGACGAGCGCCCGGAGGTCTGAATTCTCAATGGGCCGGGTTGCGCGGCTCCAGAGGACGCCCCGCACGAGGGAAAGCCGCCAGCGCCAGAGAAGATAGATGAGCCAGACCGACCAGACGACGAGCCACCACCACGTGCCGGCAAGCTCGCAGAGGGCAAGGAGAACCGCGGAAAGCGGGAGCATCGTTCCCCAGCCCGCCGCGCTGATGGTAAGCGTGCGCGAGAGCCAGTCGAGGCGCGTCTGCTTCATGTAGCCGAAGCGCTCCTTCACGCGAAAGCGCGCGAACCACCCGAAAGGAAGCTCCACGAGGAGCATGAGGAACGCCGTGATGACGATGAGCGCCCATTCGACAATGAGCGTGGTGTCGGAGAGCGTCTCAAGAAAGGCGGCGATGAAGGTGAAGCCGTGCCCGACCGTCATGAGAACGGCAAACCCTGCTCCGATGAAGGAGAGAACCAGGTTTGCGAGCGCCGATTCCGTCGTGTAGGCCGCGGCCTTTTTGTGGGCGGCAAGCGAGAGCCGGTTTTCAAATCCCTCGGGGACGCTTCCGACCGAACGTTCCGCCGCAATGATCTGACGCGCCGTGAGAAAGCACTCGCAAAGCAGAAAGAGCACCACGGAGATGAGAAAGACGTGCTCTATGAGGGCGGCGGAGAGATGCATCAGGGACGGGAGCGACGGTAGGGGAGGCCGGTGAAAAGGAAATGAAGCGGAATTCGAAAGGAATGCCGCGCCTTCGGGTAATCCGGAAATTGTACTTGGATCCTGAGATCGCCTTCGGTGAAGCCCGTCGGCGCGGTGCGGGTTCTCAGGGCCTCATGCGGGAAAACGCTCTCAGGACCGGCGACCGGGCGTTTACCCGCAGAGGCGGCGCTCCGAGGCCGCAGAGCGCATCGGAATCAACCCGACAGCACGCATGAAGCGGTAGACTTCGGTCACATTTTTCAACCGGGCTTACATTTCATGACCGCATCAGCAGATTCCAATTCGGCGCGTGATCCTTCCTATGCCGACGACAACCTTATCTGGATCGATATGGAGATGACGGGACTGCAGCCCGAAGTCAACCGCGTGATTGAGGTGGCCGCCATCATTACGGACCGCAATCTCAACATCCTCCACGAGGGTCCCGTCGTTGCCGTGCACCAGAAGGCGGAAATCCTCGACGGCATGGATGCCTGGAATACCGAAACGCACACCAAGTCGGGGCTCGTGAAGCGCGTGCTCGAAAGCACGGTCGACGAGGAGGAGTGCTCGCGCATCTTCCGGGAAGTCTTCCGGCGTTACGTTCCGGAAGGCAAAAGCCCGATGTGCGGCAATACGATCGGCCAGGACCGCCGCTTCATGGCGCGCTGGCTCCCCGGGATGGAGCGCTACTTCCACTACCGCTCGATCGACGTCTCCACCATCAAGGAGCTCGCCCGACGCTGGGCTCCTGAAAAAGTCTGGGTCGGAACCTCGGTCGGCAAGCATCAGGCGCTCGTCGACATCCGCGACAGCATTGAGGAACTCCGCTGGTATCGCCGCGAAGTCTTCAAAATCTGATTTTGATATTCAAAATCAATCCGAAACCGGGGAAGCGACGGGATCCAAATAGGTATCTCGCAATTCCCTAGCCCGTTATGCCTCATTCCGCAGGCATAATGTGACTACATGTAAACCATAACAATAAAAATCTGAAAATCATCCTGAAGGAGAAATTCCATGGGCATAACTGAATGGGTTGCCGTACTGACAATCTTTGCCGTGATATACGGACTCATCAAGCGATATGAAACACGACTCGTGCTGATCGCTTCGGGTCTCTTCCTCTGCCTCATTTCCTGGAACCTGGTGGGCGGCCTCAACGCCTTTGCGAAGTCGATGACGAATGCCTCCCTCGTGATGGCAATCTGCGGCTCGATGGGTTTTGCCTTCGTCGCCAAGTACACCGGCGCCGACCGCTCGCTCGTTCACTATCTCGCGAGCCCGATCCGCGGCCTCGGCATCTTCCTCGTTCCCGTCTGCACGGTGATCACGTTCTTCGTGAACATCGCCATTCCGTCGGCTGCGGGCTGCGCCGCCGCCGTGGGCTCCACGCTTATTCCCGTGATGCTGCGCGCCGGCATTCGTCCCGCGGGCGCCGCTGCTGCGGTTCTCGCCGGCACGATCGGCTCCTACCTCTCGCCGGGCACGTCCCACAACCCGTACGTCGCCAACATGGCCCACATGGAAGTGATGGACTTCATCGGCTTCCACGCTCCCTACTCGATCCTGGTCGGCGCCTTCGGCGTGATCGGCACGCTCATCATGTGCCTCATCCTCGGCGACCACAAGGGCGACAAGAACGCCAAGGTTGACGAGTCGAAGCTCCAGAAGAACGACGACGGCTTCGTGCCGAGCCCCTTGAAGGCCCTCGTTCCGCTCGTTCCGATCACGATCCTCGTTGTCGGCAACCTCTGGTGCCCGTTCATCAAGATGGGCGTTGCTCAGGCCATGGTCCTCGGTGCCGTCGTTGCGCTCGCCGTCGCCCGCTGCAATCCGCAGACCTTCGCGAAGGAATTCTTCAACGGTACCGGCAAGGGCTACGCTGACGTGATGGGCATCATCATCGCCGCCGGCGTCTTCGCTGCCGGCCTGAAGTCCGCCGGCCTCATCGACACGTTCGTTGCGGCCCTGAAGGAATCCAATGAAATCGCCCGCTGGGGCGGCTCCATCGGCCCCTTCCTCATGGGCGTGATCACGGGTTCGGGCGACGCGGCTACGCTTGCCTTCAATGAAACCGTTACGCCGCATGCCAAGGACTTCGGCATGACGATCGAAGGTCTGGGCGGCCTCGCCTTCATCGCCGGTGCTGCCGGCCGCACGATGTCCCCGCTCGCCGGCGTGACGATTCTCGTCTCCGGCATCGCGATGGTCTCGCCGATCGAAGTCATCAAGCGCACGGCGCTTCCGATGTTCCTCGCGGTCATCACCTGCGCGCTCGTGATGGTCTAAGGACCTGCCCCGAGCATTCCCCCGAAGCCATGCGCTTCCTGGTCCCAGGAGGCGCAGTCCGGGGAAAAAATTCAAGCCCTCACGGATTTTTGCCGCGGGGGCTTTATTTTTTCCTCGCGGCGCGGGCTCTAAAGAGACGGTCAAGGAAAGTCCTTTGTCCCGCTCGCGCTTCTTTTGAGGCATGATTCTTTCTCTCTGACATCCATCCAGGCAATTTCCATGATCAGCGCCTTCGACATCTTCAAAATCGGCATCGGCCCGTCGAGTTCTCACACCGTCGGTCCGATGCGGGCGGGAAAAACTTTCTGCGAAGATCTTGTTCAAAAGGGTCTGCTCGGGCGCGCAACCCGCGTAAGCGCGGATGTTTACGGCTCTCTTTCCCTCACGGGACACGGCCACCATACTGATCAGGCCATTCTTCTCGGGCTCGAGGGATTTCTTCCCGACACGGTGCCCCTCGAAAGGATTCCCTCCATCATTGAAGGGATCGGCAGGACCGGAAAGCTTCTCCTCAATGGTCAAAGGGAAGTGGAATTTCCGAAGGATTCCGGCATGGTCTTTCATTCGGAGTTTCTTCCGCTCCATGAGAACGGAATGACGCTTCACGCCTGGGAGGGTGAGAAGCTTCTTTTTGAGCGCACCTACTATTCGATCGGCGGCGGCTTCATCGTGGATGAAGAGCACTTTCACGACCAGCCGAAGGAAGAGGTTCGCGTGCCGTACCCCTACAGCACGGCGTCCGAGCTCATTGCTCACTGCCGGGAGTCCGGACTTTCGATTTCAGGGCTGACGCTCGAAAACGAAAAGGCGCGCCGCCCGATGAAGGAAATCCTCGCGCATTTTGCCCATGTGCATGAGGTGATGCAGGAAGGCATTGAACGCGGCACCCGCACGGAAGGCGTCCTGCCGGGGCCGCTTCGCGTGCCGCGCCGGGCGCCGGCGCTACGCCGTCAGCTTCTCTCGATGGGCCGCACGAGCGTGGATCCTCTTGCCGTCATCGACTGGATCAACATGTTCGCGCTTGCCGTTTCCGAAGAGAATGCAGCGGGCGGACGCGTCGTCACGGCCCCCACGAACGGCGCCTGCGGCGTGATTCCCGCGGTGCTCGCCTACTGGGAAAAATTCATCGGCGACCCGTCTCCCGACGACCGCCTGCGCTTTTTCCTTGCGGCCTCCGTCGTGGGCGAGCTCTTCAAGATGAATGCCTCGATTTCCGGCGCGGAAGTGGGCTGCCAGGGCGAAGTGGGCGTAGCCTGCTCGATGGCGGCGGCGGGTCTTGCCGAAGTAATGGGCGGAAGCCCCGAGCAGGTCTGCACGGCCGCAGAGATCGGCATGGAGCATTCGCTCGGGCTCACATGCGATCCGGTGAACGGTCAGGTTCAGGTGCCCTGCATTGAAAGAAATGCGATTTTCGCGGTGAAGGCCGTCAATGCGGCCCGCATGGCGCTGAGGCGCACGTCTGCGCCGACCGTGAGTCTCGACAAGGTGATTGTCACCATGTACGAAACCGGCAAGGACATGAACGCCAAGTATCGTGAAACAAGCCAGGGCGGACTCGCCATACGCGTGCTCCACTGCGATTGATTGGAAGCGGACGGGCTGGAGGAACTTCTTTCTCCGCCCGTTTTCACTTTTCTGAAGCGCCGCAGCAGGATCTGCGGTCAGGACAAGATTCCTTTGGTTTCCCGGACGGCTTCCCTGGGAGACCGGATGAGTGAAGGCATTGAAATCGTCCGGGGAGCATTGAGGATGGAGGCGAGGGTCTCCTGGTTGAGCGTCCTGTAGAAGGCTTCCCTCGCTTCATCGAGGAGCCCGGAAAGCGCGCATCTGCCGCAGAACGGGCAGGGAGGATCATTGCAGTCGATGAGCGGGTCGCTTCCCTCGAGCGTGCGCACGACATCCCCGATGCGGTACTGATCGGCGGGAAGTGCGAGCTGCATGCCGCCGTTTCTGCCGCGGACCGTCGTCAGCCAGCCGAGGCGCACCATGTAGTTGGCGACCTTGGTCACGTGGTTCTGCGAACAGTTGAGGCGCGAAGCGAGCTCCGGGAGCGTCATGCGCTCATCGGGCCTGAGCCGGGCGACAACCATGAGGACGCGCAGTCCGAGATCGGTATAGAGCTTGAGATGCATGAGGGACCAGGAAGACGAAAGGCCTGTCGGAAAAGATCCGGCAGGCCTTTGATGTTAGCAGGGAGCCTTGCGAGCCCGCGTCTTAGCTTTCAGAACCCGTGCCGAAGACTTCCGAATGAATGCTGCCGGCCGGAACGCCCGCATTGAGGAAGGCTTCCTTCATGCTGGCCATGAAGGCGGTCGGGCCGCAGATGTAGACATCGGCGTCCTTGGGCGGATTGAGGGCGAGAACGTCCTTGGCGCCCGGGCGGCCGTGATGCTTTTCAAAGGCGCAGCCGCAGCAGCAGGGAACGTCGGCAGCATCAGCCGCCGTGAAGAAGACATGAGCCTTCTTGTTCTCGAGCTTCGCGAGCTCCTTCTTCACGGCTTCGCGCAGCGCAAAGCCTTCCTTAGTGCGCGTCGTGTGCATGAAAACAACGGGGCGCTTCGGCGTCTTCGAGGCGATCGACTGCAGCATGGCAAAGAGCGGCGTGATGCCGATGCCGGCGCTCACGAGAACGACAGGATTTTCGCCTTCCTTCAGGAAGAATTCACCGGCCGGAGCGGAGAGCTCAATGATGCTTCCTTCCTTCAGCGTCTGATGGAGGTGCGTGGACATGCGGCCCTGAGGAGCGCCGTCATGAGCGTCGATGCGCTTCACGGTGATGCGCAGGCCCTTGTCGCAGACGGGAGCGTGCGAAAGCGAATACTGACGCGGCTGATCAACGCCGAGTTCCGGGAGATACGCACGGACGGAAACGAACTGACCGGGCTTGAAGGCCGGCACGGTGCCGCCGTCGGCGGGACGAAGGTAGAAGCTCGCAACCTCGGGCGTTTCCTCAACGCGCTTTTCGACAACGAAGGGACGCCAGCCGGACCAGCCGCCTTGAGCAGTGCTCTGCTCCGTATAGATGCCGCTCTCGACCTGAATCAGAAGGTCGGCAAGCATGCCGTAGGCCGCGGCCCAGGCGTCGACGAGTTCATCGGTAGCGGCTTCACCGAGGACTTCGCGGATCGAGGCAAGAAGGTGCTTGCCGACGATCGGGTAGTGTTCAGCGCGGATGCCGACCGTGCAGTGCTTGGCGGCGATGTGCTTCACGGCGCCGATGAGAACGCCCGGGTTTTCAATGTTTTCCGCGTAGGCGAGTACTGCGCCGGCGAGCGCCTTCTGCTGGCGGCCGAGCGCCTGATGGGACTGGTTGAAGACATTCTTCAGTTCGGGGTTGCCGTTGAGCATGCGCTTATAGAAGTGAGAGGTCAGCGCAACGCCGTGCTCGCGAAGCACGGGAACGGTAGCTTTGATGAGCTCAATCTGGCGGGGAGTCAGCATGGTCAGGGATCTCCTGCAATAAAAAATCTTTAGGTTCGGGGAGTGCATGCGGTAATCCACGCGCTCTCAGGATGTTTCCGAAATCTTATATTTGAAATGCAAGATTTAGCAAGAGGACCCCGGCTGCGGATAAAAATTTTTAACACTTTGCCGGAGACTCTGAATCTTGCTCCGACGGAACAGTTCAGGAAACCAGAGGAAACGGCGGCGGGTTCTGAACTCACCTGAGGCTGGCGAGGGAAGACCGCTGATCGTCGGAAAGTCTGCCGTTGAAAGGATGAATCAGGACAGCATGAAAACCGTCTTATGAAATATTTAATAATTGATATCTATGTAAAATAAAAATATAATGCTAGTTTTGTCCACTGTCTAATGCAATAATTGTCTATAAGATAATGCTAAATTTGTCCAAGTTCTAATGCTAAGATTGTCTATGCTTTAATGCAGTTTTTGTCTCAATCCGGAGATTGACTATGATTCCTCGCTGGGCGGCGAACGAACTCTATGAAATTCTGAAAGTTCAACGCATTGCATCGGTTGTTGGACCGCGTCAATGCGGCAAAACGACCCTGGTGGAGAGTGCCGATATTCGCAATGCCGACTTTATCTCACTTGACAAAACGGAGGACCTTATGGCCGCCCGCCTGGATCCTCGATATCTTTTGACAAGAAAACCCGGCAGCTGCGTTGTTATTGATGAGATTCAGAAAGCTCCGGAGCTCATTGGTGAAATCAAGTATCTCGTCGATCACGATCCACGACCAGGGCAATTTGTTCTGACCGGATCGGCGGATTATCGAAAGCTTCCTCACGCGCGGGAATCCCTTGCGGGACGGGTTGATTTCCTGCGCCTTCGGACATTTACGGCGGCTGAGATTCTGGGGGCCCGCCCTTGCTTCCTTGAAAAGGCTCTTGCCGGAGATTTGAGATTTGATGTGGACCCATCCTCCTGCGGGAAGCCCCATATTCTCGATCTGGCTATCCGCGGCGGTTATCCCCGCGTAGCGCTTGAGACAGGTTTGCCGAACGAGGCGAGGGCCCGCTGGTTTGAAAGCTACATCGAGCAGCAGGTCATTCTTGACATGCGCGAACAATGGGCTGTGCGAAAGGAAAATGTCGTCCGGGAGCTTTTCCCATACCTTGCCGCATTCTCAAGCAAGCTGCATGTCTCCGCGACCATGTCCGAGAAGCTTGGTCAAAATTACAGAACGCTCGAAAAATACACCGATGCATTGAAAGCCATGTTTCTGGTGGATCAGGTGCGGGCATGGGCGAAAAAGGACTATGACCGTCCTGGCAAGGCGCCCAAGCTCTTCATGACGGATTCGGGACTCATGGCACACATTCTTCATGTTCGGGACAGTGCTCCGCTCCTGCTCGATACGTCGTATCAGGCATCAGATCTCGTCGGCAAACTCATTGAAACCTGGGCCTACAACCAATTTGCGGCGGAGGCGGACCTGCATCCTCTCTGGACGCTCGAACATCTGCGCACGAAAGGTCACGAAATTGATTTCCTTCTCACCAATGAACACGGTGCCGTCCTGGGGATTGAAATCAAGGCAAGCGAAAGCATCAATGTGAAGGATTTCCAGCATTTGTATTGGTTCGGAGAGCATTGTCAGACGGAAGGTACGTCCTTTCGTGGCATCGTGCTCTATGCCGGGGAAAAAGTACTGTCGTTCGGAAAAAACTGCTACGCCGTACCTTTTGCCGCTCTGTGGGCAAATGCCGGCCAGTAGTTCGAAAAACTTCCCGGCCGGTGCCTGCAGCCGCTCGATTGCAGACGGCGCAGGAGAAGTGCTTCTTGCTGAGGCCGCAAAACTCTCACCGGACGTTTATCCGCGCCGGACATCGCGGGGTGACCATGACGACATTAGCCTGCCTATTGAATCTTCGATTCGGATGCGTCCGCTGCTCCGGCGACGTTTGGGACTTCTTTGTCCGTGCGGGAGACGGCAGCTTCAGCGAGCCGAATGACCGGGCGCTTGAGCCAGGCGGTGAATAGTGCAAGGCCGATGGCAAGAAGGAGCGGCCCGAGGATGAGGCCGAGGAAGCCGAAGGCGAGGACGCCCCCGAAAACGCCAAGGAAGATGAGCGCAATGGGCATCGATGTTCCCCGGGAAATCAGGATCGGCTTGATGAAATTGTCGACGCTCGAAACTGCGAGCGTTCCCCAGAGGACAAGAAAGACGGCCATGCCGAGTTCGCCCTGAGTGTAGAGCCAGACGGCGGCCGGGCCCCAGATGAGCGGAGGTCCGATCGGGATGACGGAGAGGACGCAGACGGCAAAGGATAGGACGAGAAGGCCGGGCACGTCGGCAATCCAGAAGCCGATGCCGGCCACAAGGCCCTGCCCGATGGCAGTGCCGACGATGCCGAAGACGACCGAGCGCGTGGTGTTGACGAGAATCCCGGTAATTTCTCTCGCAATGCCGCCCGATACGCGTTCGACAAGTTCGGAAATCCGGTCGGCAAACCATGCGCCGTCGCGGTAGAAGAAAAAGACGATGAAGGTGACGAGCGCGAGCTGAACCAGGCCGTTGCCGACGTTGACGGCGGCATTGACGATCCAGCTTGAAAGCGGATCGAGGATGCGCTGAACGGTATGGCCGAAGGTCGCCGGGTCGATCGCAAGGGCGAGCTGCTCATGGAGCCACGCACCCGCATAGGGAATGTCGGCGACGGCCTGAAGGACCGGGGTCGGGTCCTTGAGCCAGGCGGCAGTCTTCGTCACCCAGGAAGGAATCTGCTGGGCGAGCGCGACGAGGAGAAACGACATCGGGATCAGAAAGCCGACCACGATGAGGATCACCATCAGGGTTGCGGCGGCGCCCGAGGACTGTCTGAGGGAGGCGCGCAGCCGCCTGAAGAGCGGCCACGTGACGACGGCGATGACGGCCGCAATCAGAATGGCCGTGAGAAAGGGCTGGAGCACCATGAAGCAGCCGATAGCCACCACGGCCATCAGCGCAATGCGAACGATCAGGTCGATGCGTTCGCCGAAGCCGATGCCTCGTCCGGAGGCAATCCTCGAGAGGCGCTTGCGGGCGCCCGTCAGGGGACTTGCTGCGGGCTTGTGCGTTTCTGTCGTCTGCTCTTTCATGTTGTCTCAGGTATCAGACTGCGGGTTAGCGCATTTCGGGGTGGCTGTCGGGCAGCGGCGCGCAGCCGTTGAGCTTAAGTGAAAGCGTCGCCTCGCGGATGGCTTCGATTGCGGCCATCCGCGTGAAGCTCTTTCTCCAGACGAGAAGCGCCTTGCGGGTGGGCGGCGGATTCTTGAAGGGGAGAATCTTGATGGCGTTCGAGAGTCCCGTGAGGTAGGGAATGGCCGAGGCGGGAAGCACCGTGATGCCGAGACCCTGAGCCACCATGTGGAAGATCGTCTGAAGGCTCGAGCCCTCGACCGTCTTCTGAACGTCAGTCGCGTTGAGGTTGAAGCGGGCGAGGTCCGGACAGACGCCGAGAATCTGATCGCGGAAGCAGTGGCCGGCGCCGAGAAGAAGCATCGTCTGGTCCTTCAGTTCATCCGTGCCGATGTAGCTGCGGTTGACCCAGGGGTGGTGGGAAGGCACGGCAACCACGAAGTTTTCCTCGTAGAGCTCTTCGGTCATGAAGCCCGTGTCGACGAGCGTGTCGGCGGTGATCGCAACGTCGATCTGGCCGTTTCTGAGCTTCTGGAGGAGCTCGGTCGTGAAGCCTTCCTCAAGAATCAGGGGCATCTGCGGCGTCGTTTCCGTCATGCGGCTGATGAGATCGGGAAGCAGATAGGGCCCGATCGTATAGATGACGCCCAAGCGCACGGGGCCCGAGAGCGGATCCTGGCCCTGGTGGGCGATTTCCGTGATCCGGTGAGCTTCTTCAATGACTTTGCGGGCCTGATCGATGATGAGGCTGCCCACGGGCGTGACGGCGATGTCGTTGGAGCGGCGCTCGAAAATCGAAACGCCGAGCTCCTCCTCGAGCTTCTTCACGGCAACGGAAAGCGAGGGCTGGCTCACAAAGCAGCTTTCTGCTGCCCGGCCGAAGTGCCGTTCCCGGGCAACTGCAATGACGTACTTAAGTTCAGTAAGAGTCATGACGGGGTAATGAACAAGTGATGATGAAAAATCGGTTGGGGATAAGAAGCATTGGGTGTGATCAGGCCGTGAGGAGTTCCGCCTTTCCCTGGAACCAGCGCGAAGCGTGCTTGATTGCAAGATCGTGGTGCTCAAGGAGCATCCGGTCGGCCGCATCGCGCGCTTTTTCAACCAGGGCGGCATCCTTTTCGAGATCGCAGAACCGAAGCATCGGCATGCCTGACTGCTGCTCGCCCAAAAATTCGCCGGGCCCGCGCAGCTGCAGGTCGCGGCGGGCAATTTCAAAGCCGTCGGTCGTTTCGCGGATGATTTTGAGGCGCTCCCGTCCGATGTCGGAAAGACGCACGTCAAAGAGAAGCACGCAGGCGCTTCTGCCGCCGCCGCGTCCGACGCGGCCCCGGAGCTGATGAAGCTGAGCGAGGCCGAAGCGTTCGGCATGCTCGATCACCATCAGGGTGGCGTTGGGGACGTCGACCCCCACTTCGATCACCGTGGTTGAAACAAGCACCTGAATCCGGCCTGCGGAAAAGTCGTTCATGACGGCTTCCTTTTCAGCGGCTGGCATGCCGCCGTGAAGGAGGCCGATAGTGAGGTCCGGGAGCATCGCGCGCAGCTCCTCGGCGCATCTCACCGCGGGCGTGAGGTCGAGTGCTTCCGACTCATCAATGAGGGGGCACACCCAATAGACCTGATGGCCTTCGCCGACCGTGTGGCGGAGGACGCCGACGACGGCGTCCTTCCTGTCCATGCGGACAAGCTTCGTTTCGACCGGAGTGCGACCGGGCGGCAGTTCGTCGATGATCGACACGTCAATGTCGGCGAGGTAGCTCATGGCAAGCGTGCGCGGGATGGGCGTGGCGGAGAGCATGAGGAGATGGGGCTTCAGGCCGTTATCCATGGCGCGGGCGAGTTCAAGCCGCTGCGCGACGCCGAAGCGGTGCTGTTCGTCCACAATCGCGAGTCCGAGATCGTGAAAGGAGACGCCTTCCTGAATAAGCGCATGCGTGCCGACGGCAAGCTTTGCCTCTCCCGAACGAATGCTCGCAAGAGACGCCTCGCGTTCGGCAGCCTTTTGCCTCCCGGTGAGCCAGGCGGTGCGAATGCCGAGGGGTTCAAGCCAGGAGACGATTTTCTGAAAATGCTGTTCGGCAAGAATCTCTGTCGGCGCCATGAGCGCCGCCTGCTTGCCGGCTTCAATGGCCCGAAGGGCGGCGAGCGCCGCGACCACTGTTTTGCCGCTACCCACGTCGCCCTGAACAAGGCGGTGCATCGGATGAGGTTCGGCAAGATCCCTTTCGATTTCGCCCCAGACCTTCCTTTGCGCCTGGGTGAGTCTGAAGGGAAGTCCTTTTATGAAAGGCTCAATGAGTCCGCCCGACTGCGGCGCCTGAAGACTCTCGGCCTTGTCCTTCCTTGCGAGCGCGCGCATTTCGCGAAGCGTGATCTGCTGCGCAATGAGTTCGTCGAACTTGAGACGCTGCCAGTGCGGATCCGTGCGGTTGATGAGCGCTTCAGAGTCGGCGTCGGGCGGCGGATTATGGAGGTATTCGAGCGAGGCTCTGAGGCCGGGGAGGTGAAGCTCATCCGTGAGAGCGGCGGGGATGGGATCCTCCATCCCCTGCATGTCGAGAAGCGCTCTGGCGATGCGCTTTCTCAGCCACTTCTGCTGAATGCCTTCGCCCAGGGGGTAGACGGGGGTGAGCGCTTTCGGAAGCGTGACGCCGCTCGCAACGGGCTGGCGGATCTTGGGATGAATCATCTCAAGGCCGCCCCCGAAGGCAGGGCGCGGTTCGCCGTAGACGCGCACGACTGCACCGGGGCGCAGGGCGGCCTGCGTCCCGGGGAAGTAGTGAATGAAGCGGAGCGCAAGTACGCCCGTTTCATCCCTGAGGAGTGCAATCAGCTGCTGTCCCCAGGGCGTTGCGGTCATCTGGGAGCGAATGATCTCGCCCTGCACCTGTGCGGGTTCGCCGGGGATAAGCATTCCGACGGGATCAATCTTCGTTTCGTCCTCATAGCGCAGAGGCAGATGAAGAATGAAGTCCCAGTCGGTAACGAGTCCGAGCTTTTTGAGCCGTTCGTTCAAAGGCGCGAGCTTTCCCGAACGGATGACGCCGGAAGCTTTCTGGGGAGTGCGCTGAGCCTGATTCATCGTCCGAAAACCCGGGGGTCAGGGGGCAAGATCAACGATTGCCTCGACCTCAACGAGGGCGCCCTTCGGGAGCGCCGCGACAGCAAGGCACGAACGGGCCGGATAGGGCGCTTCGAAGAATTCGCCCATGACGCGGTTGACGACGGCGAAGTCGTCGATCGAGGCGAGGAAGATGGTGAGCTTCATGACCTGTGCGGTCGAACGTCCGGCTTCGGCAATGACGGCTTCCAGATTGCGGAAGGCCTGACGGGCCTGCGCCTCAACGCCGTGCTCGAGTTCTCCCGTATCCGGGCGAATGCCGATCTGACCGGAACAGTAGAGCGTTGCGTCGGTAGCGGTCGCCTGGCTGTAAAAGCCGAGTGCAGCGGGAGCTTCCTGAGTGGAAATAATGCGTTTGGCCATGATTGACACCTCCGGAATCATAGAAAGATGGCTTCAAAAGATTCTATCGATTTCTATCGGGCAATAGTGTTGCGATCTATCAAAGTGATACCTGAAATTGAGACAAAACGATTCGGGCTGAGGTGATGTCATTTCATAAGCATTAATACTTATGAAATGACATTTAAATTCGAACAACCTGTTAAGCAAACTCACAATTTATGAAATCAGGGTTTGATCGTACTTTCTAATAGGTATCAAGAAAAATGCTTAATACGTAAACTGATTTTTGAACTGAGAATTTGTAGTCTTTTGAAATTCAGATAAATTTTATTGTGAAAATGGAAATGTACAGATACTCCGAAAGCCCTAACTCAAGTCAAATTTCAAGATGTAATCAAGGGTTACTGCTGATATAGTAGTAGGGAGGGTGACAGTTAAACTCCCTGCGTTTTCTACTTAGTTCTTTTGAGCCCGCCACTGTAGGGTTCCGGAGCACGTGGAACGCGATTTTTCGCTCGGGCTTTGGCCTCGGCGAAGGAAAGCGGAACTACGTATTCCTGCTCAGCCGGCCGCCAGCCGGGAGGTCGGAACAGCGCTTCGGAAGCCTTGAATGCAGAAACAATCAGCTCATCGATATAAGCAGAAACCGCAGAAGAGTGAAGTTGCTCTACGTCTTAGTTTGACTGCGTCGCTACAAGGAGAACAGCAACGCAGGTGAATTCGGACGGCAAGCGCGTTCGGGGACGGCTGCTCAGGCAGAGGTCCCCATCGGGCTTTCCGGGTTGAGGAAAAGATTCCCAGGGCAGGGAGTCTTGTCCTTCGTGCGGTCCGCCTTGGGTGAGAGTCCCAGAAAGAGGACCCGCAGGAAGAAGCGCAAAAGACCCGCGCCGGAACATTCCCCGTTCCGGAGGCGGAAGCTCCTCAGGAGGGAGCATGTGCGGATGAAGTCTGCGACTAATGGGAATCGGCCGAAAGGTCGCAACAGCCCGCGGAGCCTGAATCAGGCAATGCGGACTATTTGCAAAGACTGGACGGACGCATAGTCAGGAGCTGTGCGCCGATCCTCCCGCCCAAGGGCGGGATTTCCGAGGAAAAAACTCATGAAAATCATTTACACCGACGTGCTGGTTATCGGCGGTGGCCTTGCCGGACTCCGCATGGCCGTTGCTGCCAAGCGCCGCGGCCACGACTCGATCGTCCTTTCTCTCGTTCCGCCGAAGCGCAGCCACTCGAAGGCTGCTCAGGGCGGCATGCAGGCCTCTCTCGGCAACGTGATCAAGGGCGTGGGCGACAACGAGGACGTTCACTTCGGCGACACCGTCCGCGGCTCCGACTGGGGTGCGGACCAGGAAGTCGTCCGCATGTTCGTGAACACCTCGCCCAAGGCCGTGCGTGAGCTCGCCGCCTGGGGCTGCCCCTGGTCGCGAATCACCGCCGGTGACCGTCAGGTGATCATCAACGGCGAGAAGGTGACGATTACGGAACGCAAGGAAGCGCAGGGCATGATGAACCAGCGCGACTTCGGCGGCACCAAGAAGTGGCGTACCTGCTACGTGTCCGACTGCACGGGCCACGCCATGCTCAATACCGTTTCCGACCGCATCATCGCCGAAAAGGTTCCGGTGATCGAACGCGTTGAAGCGCTCTCGCTCATTTCCGACGGCAAGCGCTGCTACGGCGCGATCGTCCGCGACCTCATCACGGGCGAACTCATGGCTTACGTCGCCAAGGCGACCGCCATCGCCACTGGCGGTGCCGGCCGCATCTACCGCGTCACGACGAACGCCGTGATCTGCGACGGCACGGGCTACGACCTCGCCCTCAAGACGGGCGTCGCCACCCTCTCCAACATGGAAGCCATTCAGTTCCACCCGACCGGCATCTTCCCGGCCGGCATTCTGGTGACGGAAGGCTGCCGCGGTGACGGCGGTCTGCTGCGCGACGTCGACGGCTACCGCTTCATGCCGGACGTTGAACCGGAAAAGAAGGAACTCGCCTCCCGCGACGTGGTTTCGCGCCGCATGGAAGAACGCATTGCCATGGGCAAGGGCGTCAAGACCAAGTACGGTGAACACCTCTGGCTCGACATCACGCTCCTCGGCGAACACCACATCAAGCACAAGCTCCGTGAAGTCTACGAAATCTGCCACTACTTCCTCGGTGTTGACCCGACGAAGGAATGGGTTCCGGTCCGTCCGGCGCAGCACTACACGATGGGCGGCGTGCGCACGAAGCCGAGCGGCGAATCCGAGACCCTGAAGGGCCTCTTCGCGGCCGGCGAAGCCGCCTGCTGGGATATGCACGGCTTCAACCGCCTCGGCGGCAACTCCGTTGCTGAAACCGTCGTTGCCGGCATGATCGTCGGCGAATACATCGCCGACTTCTGCGACAAGGCCGAAAACGGCATCGACATCCCGACGTCCCTCATTTACGATGCTCTCGCCAAGGAACAGGCCGAACTGAACGGCTACCTGAAGAACACCGGCAATGAAGACGCTGTGGCGCTGCGCACCCGCATGCAGGAAATCATGACGACCAAGATCGGCATTTTCCGCAAGGGCAAGGACATGCAGGAAGCCGTCACGGAACTCGAGGAGCTTTACAAGCGCTCCTTCAACATCCCCGTGAAGGACGTTACCGGCAACAACCCCGAACTCGTCTACGCGTACCGCACCCGCTCGATGCTTCGCGTTGCGCTTACGGTTGCTCTCGGCGCTTACAGCCGTCAGGAATCGCGCGGCGCTCACTACCGCGAAGACTACTCGGTCCGCGACGACGTCAAGTGGCTCAAGCGTACGATCGCCACGTGGAAGGAAGGCGATACGCTGCCGACCCTCTCCTACAAGGATCTTGACATCAGCAAGATGGAGCTTCCCCCGGGATTCCGCGGCTACGGCGTCAAGAACTACATCGAAAATCCCGAATCCGCCAAGCGCCAGGCCGAAGTCGACGCCATCCGTCAGAAGATGGAAGCCGAAGGCAAGGATCGCTGGGCCATCCAGGATGCGATCATGCCGTACCAGCATCTGCTGCCGAAGCGCCTCCAGGGCCGCAACGAGCGCATCGATGAACCGCTGAAAGACTAATTTGGGAGCTTTGATAGAAAATGACCCAGGAAAAGACCCAGACGGCGGCTCCGGCCGCCAAGGCCGCGGATGCTCCCGCTAAGAAGCATCGTCTTCTGAAGATCAGCATCCTGCGCTACAACCCGCAGGATCCGGACAGCGTTCCGCACATGCAGACGTACGAGCTCCAGGAATCGGACTCGATGACGCTCTTCATTGCCCTGAATGATCTCCGCGACGAACAGGATCCCACGCTGCAGTTCGACTTCGTCTGCCGCGCCGGCATCTGCGGTTCGTGCGCGATGCTCATCAACGGCAAGCCGGGCCTCGCCTGCCGCACCCTGACGAAGGATCTGCCCGACGAGTTCACGCTCGCCCCGCTGCCTGCCTTCGAACTTATCGGCGACCTTTCGGTCAACACCGGCAAGTGGATGCGCAACATGTCCGAACGCATGGAAACGTGGGTTCACGCGAAGATCGACGAAGTCGACCTCCGCAAGCAGGAAGAGCCGATGGACCCGCAGCTCGCCGAGGACATTTACGTTCTCGACCGCTGCGTCGAATGCGGCTGCTGCATCGCCGGCTGCGGCACCGTCCGCATCCGCCCGGATTTCGTGGGCGCCGTGGGCATCAACAAGATCGCCCGCTTCCGCCTTGATCCGCGCGACGAGCGCAACGACGCCGACTACTACGAAGTCGTCGGCGACGAATCCGGCGTTTTCGGCTGCATGTCGCTGCTCGCCTGCCACGACTTCTGCCCGAAGGATCTTCCGCTCAAGACCCAGATCGCCTTCATCCGCCGCAAGATGGCCGAACAGGGCATGGGCAACTACGACAAGGTCCTGCCGACGCAGAACGGCAAGAAGGCTATTCCGATCAAGCCCATTAAGTAAGCTTGACCGCAGAGCCTGACTCTGTCTGAAAGAGGCTGGTATCCATTTTGGGTATCAGCCTTTTTTTATTGCTTCGATATTTTGAGAGAAAAGTAAATTTCAAAGTTATACCTTAATTAAGATCAGTCTTTTTTATGCTTCGGAGATAAGGGCGCACCAAACCGGTGCGGCGTTTTCTCTTAAACAAGCCATCCGTTCTTACAAGTAAGGGTTCTTCCGATATTCAAAAGGAAAATGAGGTATTCACATTGAGCGAGATAAGCAGTAATATTTACTCAACGCAAGAAAGACTCTTTAAATATACGTATCTACACGTATTAAAGAGTAGTTCAAGCGAACTGCTTCACTCAGACAGCAGCGGACCACAGCTGATCCTCGGATAACTGGCTGCTGGGAGTGATTCAACTGCAAATGCGGTTTTTAAAGAGCAAATTCCGCCCTTATTAAATAAACCGCATCGGACATATTTGAGGAGCAATAAATGTCCCGTATTGAAAGCGATTTCCTTGGTTCTCTCGAGATCCCTGATGAGGATTACTATGGCGTGCAGACGATGCGCGGCAAGCAGAACTTCCACATCACCGAAATGCCGATGAGCCAGGAACCGTTCTTCGCTCAGGCCTTCGGTTATGTCAAGAAGGCTGCCGCCATGGCGAACAAGGAACTCGGCACGATCCCGGCCGACGTTGCTGACGCCCTGATCTGGGCCTGCGACCAGCTCATCGCCGGCAAGTACAACGATCAGTTCGTTACCGACTGGCTCCAGGGTGGTGCCGGCACGTCCACGAACATGAACTGCAACGAGGTTATCTCCAACCTCGCCTGCGAACACCTCGGCCTCGCCAAGGGCGACAAGAAGGTTTCCCCGAACGACCACGCCAACTTCGGCCAGTCGACGAACGACACCTATCCGACCGCTCTGCACCTCTCGCTGCTCCTTCGCTCGAACGTCCTCCTCAAGGCCGTTGAAGAGCTCGTCGGCAGCTTCTACGCTCAGGCTGAAAAGAACAAGAACGTTCTGAAGATGGGCCGCACCCACCTGCAGGACGCCGTCCCGATGTCCTTCGGCCAGGAATTCCATGGCTGGGGCACGACGATTGCTGACGAAATCAAGGTTATCAAGGAAGCCCAGGCTCACCTGAAGGTCGTCAACCTCGGCGCCACCGCCATCGGCACGACCGTTACGGCTCACCCGGACTATCCGGCCCTCGCCGTCAAGCACCTCGCTGAGATCACCGGCATCGACTTCGTCAACAGCGACGACCTGATCGCCGCCACGTCCGACTGCGGCGCCTACGTTGGTCTCTCCTCCGCCTGCAAGAGCCTCGCCGTCAAGCTCACGAAGGTCTGCAACGACCTCCGTCTCCTTGCTTCCGGCCCGCGCACCGGCCTTTCCGAACTCGTCCTGCCGCAGCTCCAGCCGGGCAGCTCGATCATGCCGGGCAAGGTCAATCCGGTTATCCCGGAAGTGACGAACCAGGCTTCGTTCCTCGCCATCGGTCTCGACACGTCCGTCATGCTCGCCGCTTCCGCCGGCCAGCTCGAACTGAACGTGATGGAACCGGTCATCTCCTTCGCGCTCTACATGCAGATGAAGGTCCTCACGAACGCCTGCATCGCGCTGCGTGAGAAGTGCGTCGACGGCATCGTCGTCAACGCCAAGCACTGCGAAGACCTCGTCATGGGCTCCCTCGGCATCGTTACGGTTCTGAAGCCGCACTTCGGCTACAAGCCCTGCGCCGCCGTTGCCCGCGAAGGCTTCCTCACCGGCAAGTCGCTGCACCAGCTCGTCGTCGAAGAAAAGAAGATGCTGACCCAGGAAGAGTGGGACAAGGTCTTCACGTACGACAACCTCATCAACCCGAAGTTCGAACAGTAATTCGAACTCGCCACGCTCTGACCCGGACAAATTAAATAAATAGATCCGGGAAGAGCAGACCGACAGAGCCTCTCAAAAAAGAGAGGCTCTGCGATCAACCACCAAAGCGGGGTCGTCTGATTTCCCGAACTGCAGCTGCTGATCAAACACCTGGGGCATGAAAAGAAATTTTCATGCCGCAGGCGTCCGGAGAAGCCGCATGCAGGATCAGTTACCAGAGCGAGCACCGCCCTCGCCTGATTGGCTTTAGAGCATTCCCATACTGGGCAAAAGCAAATCGGGAGGAGGAGATCTCAACATGCCTGGAGGCATTATGGATTTCATGCTTATTCTTCAGATCGTTGTCCTGCTCGGCGCGATCTTCCTCGGTGTCCGTCTCGGCGGCATCGGTATTGGCTACGCCGGCGGTCTCGGCGTGCTCGTCCTCGGTCTTCTTCTCGGCATGAAGCCGGGCAATATTCCCTGGGACGTGATCCTCATCATCGCCTCGGTGATCGCTGCCATTTCCTGCATGCAGCTCGCCGGCGGCCTTGACTACCTCGTTCAGATTGCTGAACGCATCCTTCGTTCGAACCCGAAGCAGATTAACTATCTCGCTCCTGTCGTGACCTACGTCCTGACGATTTTCGCCGGTACGGGCCACACCGCCTTCTCGATGATCCCGGTTATCGTTGAAGTCGCCAAGGAACAGAAGATTCGTCCCTGCTGCCCGCTTTCGATCGCCGTCGTTGCCTCCCAGATCGCCATTACGGCTTCCCCGGTTTCCGCCGCCGTGATCTACATGTCCGGCGTTCTTGAACCGTTCGGCTGGTCCTATCCGGCTCTGCTCGGCATTTGGCTCCTGACGACCTTCGTCGGCTGCATGCTCACCGCCTTCGTGATGACGAAGATCCAGAACATGGATCTCGAGTCCGATCCGGTCTACAAGGAACGTCTCGCCAAGGGTCTCGTGAAGGCCTCGTCCGGCGTTGCCCAGATGGAGCTCAAGCCCTATGCCAAGCGCTCCGTGCTGATCTTCCTCCTCGGCGTTATCTGCGTTGTTCTTTACGCTTCCGCGATTTCGCCTGCTGTCGGCCTCATCAAGAACGTTATCGTTCCGCGTGACGCCGCCATCATGAGCCTCATGCTGACGGTCGCCACCCTGACGACGATCCTCTGCAAGGTTGAGCTCGGCAATGTCGCTTCGACCTCCGTCTTCAAGTCCGGTATGGTTGCCTGCGTCTGCGTGCTCGGCGTTGCCTGGCTCGGCGACACGTTCGTGTCCGGCCATGTGAACGAGATCAAGTCGTTCGCTGCTGACGCTGTGGTTGCCTACCCGGCTCTCCTCGCCGTCGTGTTCTTCTTCGCCGCCATGCTCCTTTACTCGCAGGCTGCTACCGCGAAGGCCATCACCCCGGCCATCGTCGCTGCCCTCGGCATCAGCGCCGCCAATCCTGGCGACTCCTACATGCTCGTGGCCTCGTTCGCTGCTGTGTCCGCCCTCTTCGTGCTCCCGACCTACCCGACCCTCCTCGGCGCGGTCCAGATGGACGACACCGGCACGACCCGCATCGGCAAGTACGTGTTCAACCACGCCTTCTTCATCCCGGGCCTTCTCGCCATCGTCTTCTCGGTGTGCCTCGGCTTCGTCGCCTGCATGGTCTTCTAATACCTGACTCGCGAGGGGAGGCATCCTCAGCGGTGCTTCCCTGATGAAGTAAAAAATGCAAGGGACTGTCTTCGGATAGTCCCTTTTTTTGCGCCCCGGGCAGGCGCTCTTTCTGACCTCTGATGTTTCAACGCAAAGGACTTGACATATTTTTTGAAATCAGTAAAATCTCTCTTCTCAATGCGGGAGTAGCTCAGTTGGTAGAGCGCAACCTTGCCAAGGTTGAGGTCGCGAGT
>ERZ1034901.250-NODE-250-length-44761-cov-6.465709_pt1 | contig 44761 bp, 39 predicted proteins | sample MGYA00520628_ERZ1034901 | MGnify/ENA primary metagenome ERZ1034901 (study PRJEB33766, sample SAMN09781783) | gut metagenome | biome: gut microbiome | host: Homo sapiens | place: Madagascar | study: EMG produced TPA metagenomics assembly of the PRJNA485056 data set...
GTAGTATAGTGAAAAACTTTTTTAAAGAAAATCCTCAAATTTGTTCTGGAAATTATTATATATCAGATAAATTTAAGAAAGAACCTCAAATAATCGAAACTGTAGATTTATATAAAAATGTGGATGAACAAGAAAACAGTATTGAATTTTACGTGACATACTATGATGATGGTTCTTTTGTATTAGGAACTTTAACAGGAGAAAGCCAGAATGGTACTATTATGCCTTTATCTGAGGGGAATAAGGCAGGAAATAATTATCATGAACGTTGGGATCAAAATGTATTTGTATGGAGAACATTCGTAACAGCGACCTTTTATTATGACAACAATAATGGAAGAAAAATGTGTAATCCGGTAAGTTACGATGGCAATCAACGAGTAAGAGATGCTAATGTTGTGTATTCTAAACCATACTATGGAGTATCACACCCTTATAATAATAGTGTTTGCCGAGTACAACGTAAGCAAAGTTTTACTGAATATCCAGGAGGATATTCCAAAGGAGCAGACGATTTGCGAGTATCTTGTAATCATTTGGGTCAAATTATGAAAAACTAGAAATTATGAAAAACTAGAACGAATAACTTAAAAAATAATCCTTATGGATATACTTATTCGAATGAGGTGTCATTATGAAGAAGAAAACTGTTGCTATGGCTTTACTCCTATTTGTTGTGCCAACTGCTGCTTGTGCTTCTACGTATTACAACAGTCAAAATGCAATGCAGGGGTTAGAGGCACGAAATGTAGCTTTGACGGCATATTTACAGAAAAATGTGGATGCCACTGTTATTTATGATGAAAATCGGCGTGCCACATTGATTGAGGAATTTTTTGATACACATCCGGAATTTAATAGTGTGAAGGTGAAACAGCAACGTAGTCATGAACCAAAGGCTATTGAAAAAGCGGCAATATATCGAGAAACCCTTCAAACTACTGCGAACACTGATCAAACTGTAGAAATGGATGTAACCTATTATGATGATGGTTCTTATGTGTTAGGTATATTTACCTCTCATGGTGAAACATATTAGTTAAGCGCTTTTTGCATCAAGCTGTTAATAAACAGTTGCAAAAATTTCAATAGAAAAAGCCGTTCACTTTCCCCGAGGGTGAACGGCTTTGTTGCGTCTATTAGAGAGCGGCTTTGATGGCTGCCAAGAGGTCACCAAATTCTTCGAAGGCCGGAATGTCCGGATAGTCTTTTTTGATGGCATCGGTGCTTCTAAAGAGGAAACCTGCCTTGCTGGCTTGAATCATGCCAAGGTCGTTGAAGCTGTCGCCACTGGCAATGGTATCGTAGCCCATGGATTGCAATGCTTTAACGGTAGTGTATTTGGACTTTTCACAGCGCATTTTGTAACCGGTGATTTCGCCGTTTTCAGCGACTTCCAAAGAATTGCAGAAGATGGTTGGCCAGCCGAGCTTTTCCATGAGGGGCTTGGCAAATTCTTCGAAGGTGTCGGAGAGTACCACACATTGGGTGGTGTGACGAAGTTCGTCTAAGAAAGCTTTTGCTCCAGGAAGCGGATCAATGGTGGCGATGGTTTCTTGAATTTCCTTGAGACCAAGGCCGTGTTCTTTGAGCACGTTCAAGCGCCAGGTCATGAGCTTGTCGTAATCCGGTTCGTCACGAGTGGTACGGCGAAGTTCAGGGATGCCACTGGCTTCTGCAAAGGCAATCCAAATTTCAGGCACGAGCACGCCTTCCATGTCTAAGCATACAATATTCATTAAAAATCCCCCTTAATGTCATGAATGGTTGGTAGCTTCAATTATAACGCTTTTATTTGGTAGTTACAATCAAAAGTCTGTGAAAAGTGCGCATTTGTTCGTGAGAGATGGAATAATAAAACGCGACCATAGTAAATGGTCGCGTAAAAGGGGTTAGTCATCATTGTTTAAGGCTTTTGCCCAAGCGTCGGCAAAAGCGTTTGAACCGATGGATTCCTCTTTCTTTTGCTTGCGCATATAGTTTTGCACATCACGTTTGGAGGAGGTGTTGCGTTTTTCTTTGAGTTTCTTGTTGAATCGGTCAAATTTTTCGCGGAAGCCACAGCTACAGGTATAGATGCGTTTGTCACCGTCACCGACTACCTGTAGTCGCTTGTGACATTTTGGACAGCGCGCGTTTGATATTTGGCTGAGATATCGTCGATAGCCACATTCGCGGTCTTGGCAAACAAGCATTTTGCCTTTTTTGGTGTGGACTTCGAGCATGAATTTGCCGCACTCAGGGCAAGGCGTGCGGGTGAGGTTGTCGTGGCGATATTGCTTGCCAGCATTTTCTACCGCTTTGACGAGGTTGGTGGCAAAGGAGCGCATATCGCTGGTAAAGTCACCGGCTTTTTCCTTGCCACGGCTAATGGCTTCAAGACGTTCTTCCCATTGGGCGGTGAGCAACGGAGAGGTGAGGTCGTCCGGTACAATGTCGATGAGCTGTACACCCTTGGAGGTTGGAACGAGTTGTTGACCTTGCTTTTCTACGTAGAAGCTCTTGAAAAGCTTTTCAATGATATCGGCACGGGTAGCGGGGGTGCCGATGCCGCCGGCTTTGTGGAGAACAGATTGCGCGTGTTTATCGTCCACGAAGCCTTGTGGATTTTCCATAGCGGCGAGAAGGGTGCCTTCAGTAAAGCGTGCCGGCGGTTTAGTGCGGCCTTCGCGAATGGTTGCGGCAAAGCCTTTGAGCACTTGCCCTTTTTGGAGCTTCGGTAGGCCGGTGTTTTTGCTGTGATCGTCATCATCATTGTCGAGGTCGGTTACCATGTCTACCGCTTTCCATCCAAGGTCAACGGTCACATTGCCGTGACAAGTAAAGTGTTCGCCTGCCACGTCGAGGTGCACACGGGTTTGTTCGTATTCGTAAGCGCCGAGGAAGTTTGCCAAAAAGCGTTTCACGACGAGTTCATAAATACGGCGTTCGTTACTGTTGAGGTTGTGCTTGCTCAGGCGTTCTTCAGTTGGGATGATGGCATGGTGGTCGCTGACCTTGCTATCGTTGATGCATCTGGGCGCGATGGTGCGCTTTTCGGCGCGAATTTGGCGCGTGATGTCACCGTAGCCGTTGGATGTAAGGGCTTGCAGACGGTCGGGAAATGTTTGCACGATGTCTTTGGTGAGATAGCGGGAATCGGTACGCGGATAAGTGAGGAGCTTATGCTCTTCGTAAAGTCGCTGCATAATAGAGAGGGTTTCTTTGGCGCTAAATCCATAGCGTGCGTTGGCGTCACGTTGTAAGGTGGTGAGGTCATAGAGGGCCGGTGGTGCGGTTTTCTTTTTTTGCACATCAAGCGCACTGACGGTGGCGTCTTGCTTGTTGCAACGGCGGATGACGGTTTCACACACAGCTTTATCGCTAAAACGGGTGTGCTTGTGCTTGTCTTGATAGAGTAAATGCATGCCATCCACTTTGCCTTGTACTTCATAATAAGGCTGGGATTTGAAATCACGAATGGCGCGTTCTCGTTGCACAATCATGGCCAGGGTTGGTGTTTGTACGCGTCCGGCAGATAGCTGGGCATTATAACGGCAGGTGAGAGCGCGGGTGGTATTGAAGCCGACCACCCAGTCTGCTTCGCTTCGCGCTTGTGCAGAGCGGTAGAGATTGTCGTATTTAGTGGCAGGTTCGAGATGAGCAAAGCCTTGGCGAATCGCCTGATCTGTTTGAGAGGAAATCCACAATCGTCGCATTGGCTTTTTTACGTGGGTTTTTTCAATAATCCAGCGTGCCACCAATTCTCCTTCGCGTCCGGCGTCGGTGGCGATGATAATTTCATCCACATCCTTGCGCTTCATAAGACTGCTTACAGTGCGAAATTGCTTGCCGGATTGGGGAATTACGACCAAATCCATATGTTTCGGCAATATTGGCAGGGTATCCATGCGCCACGTTTTGTATTCTTCGCCGTAATGTTCTGGGTCGGCAAGGGTTACTAAATGGCCCAATGCCCAGGTAACGATGTATTTGTTGTTTTCGAAATAACCGTTGTTTTTGCCGTTAACGCCAAGCACGCGTGCCAGCTCACGACCAACGGAGGGTTTTTCTGCAAGTACGAGAGATTTTCCCATCATAAACATCCTTTCGTTCGGTGGAGTGTTATTGTGGTAAGTATAGCATAGGCTGGCATGCTTTGTCATAGCGGTGCTGCTTATGTATAATAGAAGAAACCAGACAAGAAAAGAGGAAAAGCTGTGAATCCGAGATCCTATCAAAAAGAGCTAGATCGCCTGATTAAGGGCATTGATTCAAATGCACCGGCGCCAAGGCTGCTTTTGCATAGCTGCTGTGGGCCGTGTTCATCCTATGTACTTGAATATCTGGCGCCGTATTTTAACATTATCGTCCTTTACGATAACCCAAATATTCAGCCTGTCGAAGAATATACGCATCGTTTGAACGAGCAGCGTCGTGTGATTGCACATATCCAAGCTCCCCATGGCATTTCCCTCATTGAAGGGAATTACGACCCGGCGCGTTACGCTCAAGCTGTAAGGGGGCTCACGCACCTCGGCGAAGGCAGTGAACGTTGCTTTGCGTGCTATCGCTTTCGCATGGAAACGGCGGCAGAGCTCGCCAAAGAACGTGGGTGTGATTACTTTACCACGACGTTATCCATCAGCCCATACAAAAACGCTGCGCGTATTAATGATATTGGCGAGGACATCGCGTTGCGCGTGGGTGTGAAGCATTTGCCGAACGATTTCAAAAAGCGCGGCGGCTATCAGCGCTCCATTGCGCTGTGCAAAGAATGGGACATTTATCGCCAGCATTATTGCGGCTGCATCTATTCCCAGCGTGAATGGGAAGCGCATCTTGCTGAACAAGCAAAAAAAGAAAGCCAAGCAAATTAATTGCTCGGCTTTCTTTTTTAGATGTCTAGGATGTACATGGTATCAATGATTTCTTGATAGAGGCTTGTTTTGTGCTTCCATTTGAAATTGTGTCCCAGCGAAACATTTACATAATGCACACCGTTCTTTTCCATTTCCATGCGGATATGGGAATGGGCACATACGCATACGTCTACGTTGTATTTTTCGTAGAGGTCGGCATAGTATTTGCTGCCCATAAAAGCAATGGTCGTGCTAAAAACGTAGCTTTGCTTGTAAAGCTCCGGAATTGGCAACATGTGAATGACTGAACAAATCTTGTAGTGCTCGCCGTTTGGCCGTTCGCGGATGAGCTTTAGCTGATTTTCCATGAACGCTAAGGTGTGAGCAGTAATTTTTTCGTTGATGTTAGGGTCATTGCTTGAATCCAACACATATTTGTATTCCGGGTTGCGACGCAAAAAGCGATGCTTTGTTGCTGCGGTCATGCGACTGTAGTTGCGATGCAAAGAAAAATCGTACCAACTTGGGCTACCGATAATGGCCCAATCATTGTGAACGATTGGATGGTTGCAAAGACTGTAGACCGGGTGGTTCAACATTAAATCCAAATATTCGTCTGCATCAAAGCATAGGAATTCATTTTTTGCACGTTTATTGCGACCGGCTGTGCAGTAAAGCTCGTGGTTTCCGGGAATTTCTAAAATCTGAGTGGACACCTGCTTTGTAAGGGTGTCATAAAAGTTCAGCGAATCAAAGGCGCCGGTGGTGGTATCCCCACAAAAGACGAGGGTGTCCAAAGAGAGATTTTCACAGATTCGTGTAAACTCTCCAAGAAAATCGTGATGTGAATTGTAATCCATGTGGCAATCGCCGATAAATCCGATTCTCATAGTCTCATCTCCTTGAGATAAGGGTATCATTGCAAAAATCCCGTGTCAATAAGCGGATAAAGGCTTTCTGTTGGGTGCGTGTTGTGATAAAATGAAATCAGAAAATTCACAAAGCAAGGAGGTGCTCGTATGGCAAGACGTTCTTACAATAAGTTGGTACGTGACAAGGTTCCTGCTGCCATTGTCGATGGCGGTGACGAAGCCATTACTACCGTACTTGAAGACAAACAGGATATCTTATTGGCACTTGACGAAAAGCTGGATGAGGAAGTTTGTGACTACCAGGTAACCAAAGATTTGGCGGAACTGGCAGACGTTTTGGAGGTCATCCATGCCATCGTTGAAACCAGTGGGATCTCCTTTGAGGAATTTGACCAGATTCGCCTTAAAAAGCGTGAAAAGCGCGGGGGCTTTAGCAAAAAAATTCTGCTCCAAGAAATCATTGAGTAATATTTGTCATCTAAAGTGGCCAGTTCGACTGACCGCTTTTTTTATTTTCTACAGTCTTTTTAAGAATTCATTAAGAAACCCTCCATATACTATTAAAGACAGCTCTGGGATTGTACTTTTGCGCGCGCTTGGCGTATAATATAGTGAAATGTGTATTTTTTCGTATAACGACCAAAGGAGCGACATTCCATGAAACAAGCAGTGGGTGTCATTGGTGGCGTTGGCCCCATGGCAACAGTTTACTATATGCAACGTGTAATCGAAATGACAAAGGCAGATAGCGATCAGGAACATATCAATATGCTCGTTATGAACGATTGCGATATTCCGGACAGAACAGCGTTTATCACAGAAAAATCACCTGAAAATCCTTTGCCGGTCATGGTGGAGGATGCCAAACGTTTAGAAGCAGCAGGGTGTGATTTCGTGGTTATTCCGTGCAACACCGCGCATTACTTTTATGACGAATTGCAACATGCGGTAAATATTCCGGTGGTAAATATTGTTTCCGAAACCATCCGTTATGCCAAAGCAATGATAAAGGACTTGAAATGTGTGGGCATTTTGGCCACCACCGGTACCATTGTTACAGGAACTTATCAAAAGTACGCCCGTGAAGCGGGATTGGACGCCGTGATTTTGAACGACGACAATCAAGCAAAGCTGATGCATATCATCTACGATTGCGTGAAGGCAGGAAAGCCGGTGCCACGTGCAGCGTTTGACGAAGTGGCAAATGCACTTCGTGCACAAGGAGCGCAGGTGCTCATTTTGGGCTGCACAGAGCTTTCTGTATTAAAGCGGGACTTGCCGATTAAAGAAGATGATGTGCTCGATTCTATAGATGTGCTTGCTTCTGAAACCGTGCGTCGCAGTGGCAAGCCATGGAACGATGCATGTTTATTGAAAGGGTAATCTTATGAAGAAAAGAAAATGGTCGCTTGTAGCGATGTTGTTAGTGGTATCGATGCTTGTAACGGGCTGCATAGGCGGTGGAAACACCGGTAATAAAGCCGTAAGCACAGAAATGCCGCGTTTTGCGAACGATGAAGGGAGCGTTGATACCGATTATGATGTGATTGTGGTTGGCTCTGATCCTGAAGGGATTGCCGCTGCGCTTTCTGCAGCAAGAAACGGCATGAAAACCTTGCTTTTAAGCAAAGATGAGACACCGGGAGGATTATACACCTTAGGGGCGTTGAATTTCATTGATATTCCGGAAACGCGGGATGGTAAAACGCTTGTCGGCGGGATTTACAAAGAATTTTACGACAAGGTCGGCGGGAGCGGATTTGATATTGTAAACGCCGCCAATGTCTTTCATGACATGCTGGTAAGCGAAGATAATCTTACTGTGCGTTACGGCAGTGCGTTCAAAGAACCGGTGATGGAAGGTCAAACCATTACCGGCATTGTAGCGACAGAAGGCGATAAGGATGTAACCTATACAGCACCTTATGTTATTGATGCAACCCAAGATGGTGATGTTGCTGCAGCTGCTGGCGCACCGTATACATTCGCTGGCGAAGATATAGGTGAACGTGACCGCGAAATGGGTGTGACCTTGGTTTTCCGCCTCAGTGGCGTGGATTGGGACAAAATGAGCCGTTACCTTACTGTTCAACGTGGAAAAGGCGAAGTTACAGGCCAATCTACTAGTATGGGTGCCAAGGGCAATATTGCTTGGGGCTTCAGCGAAGAAGGTTATGCTTACGAACCACAGGATGAAGCCATGCGCTTGCGTGGTTTTAACATGGCCAAGCAGGATAATGGCGATGTTCTTGTCAATGCGCTCCTTATTTTTGATGTTGACGTATTAGATGAAGCAAGTCGCCAAGAAGGCATTGAACGTGCTCAGAAGGAACTTGAAAATATCATCCCGTATTTGCAGGAAAACTTCAAAGGCTTCAAAAACTGTGAACTCGCCGGCACCGCCGAAGAGCTCTATGTGCGTGAAAGCCGCCATATCGACTGTGAATACAATCTGACCATTGATGACTTGCTTGAAAACCGTGACCAAACCGACCGTATTGCTGTAACATCCTATCCGGTCGATGTACAACCAACCAAAACCCAAACCTACGGCACTGTTGTAGGCTATCCGGATCAATATGCGGTAGGCTATAAGAGCTTGGTGCCAAAGGATGTCGATGGGCTTCTTGTGGTAGGACGTGCCGCCGGCTATACATCCTTGGCAGCCGGGTCTGCACGTATCGTACCAACCGGAATGGCATGTGGGGAAGCGGCAGGTGTTGCGGTAGCCGTTGCCAAAGAAATGAATGCTACACCGCGTGATTTGGTGGACAATGACAGCGCAACCAAAAAGATGCAAACCACGCTTACCAATCAAGGTGCAACCTTGGAACATTCACAAACCAAGGAAGACGTTGTTGATCACTGGGCGTATTCCGGTGTTAAAGTATTGCGTAGCTTGGGCGTTTTGGACGGTGGCTACGATAATGATTATAGCTTAGACGAAGATATCACCATGAATCGTTATCAAAACATGGTTAACAATGCTATTCGAAAAGCGGGCTTTAGCTTGGACGAAAAAATCCTCGTCAATGAAAACCCGCCGTCTCGCCAAATTATTGGCACGATGGCGCGTGCGTGCATTCAACTTGAAGGGGCAGAAAAGCTTACCGAGGATAACGACGTATACATGAAAGCGCTTAAAGAGCGCGGTATTATGACCGATGAACTCGAAAGCCACTTTAGCGATATGGAAGCCACCCCGGATGCCGGGGCAGTAACCTTACTCACAGCACGCTTCTACAGCTATCTGCTGACCTTAGACGGCGCACAGTCCTTAAAGGCTGCGGAATGTATAGACTTAGATAGCGATGATAATACTGTGATTGCCGTAACGGATTGGATGGCATAATCGGAGTTCGAAAGGAGTTTTTCTATGGCATGTTCTTATGGCGGCCAGGCCCTCATTGAAGGGGTCATGATGCGTGGAAAACGCTATCAAGCGATGAGCGCGCGTTTGGAAGATGGACGTATTGTGTCTGAAGTGGAAGAATTCACGATGCTTACGGATCGTCACAAGTTTTTTGGTTTACCGTTCATTCGTGGAACGTTTAATATGATTGATTCGCTTATTAGCGGAATGAAGGCGCTTACTTGGTCAACCAATGTTTCCTTGGCGGAAGATGAGGAAGCAGAAGAGCTCACGCCTATGGAAATTGCCTTGACAATGCTTGTTTCCATCGGCTTGGGGATTTTACTTTTCTTTGTACTGCCGGTGGTTATTGCTCATTATTTTCAACCGCTTATTCCGGGGAGCTTCTTACAGAATGTCTTCGAAGGTGTTGTGCGTGTGGCTGTGTTTCTGCTGTATTTGTTTCTCATCAGCCGCATGAAGGAAATTCGCCGGGTGTTTCAATACCACGGTGCAGAACATAAAAGCATTCATTGCTACGAAGCGGGTGAAGCGCTTACGCCCGAAAACGCCATGAAGCATACTCGTTTGCATCCACGTTGTGGGACGAGCTTTCTCTTTATTGTGATGATAATCAGTATTTTCGTCTTTGCGTTGGTGGGTGTTGATAATTTTGCTTGGCGCATGGCTTCACGCATCGTGCTGTTGCCGGTGATTGCCGGTGTAAGCTACGAGGTGCTCCGTTTTTGTGGTAAGCATATGGACAAAGTATGGGTGCGCGCTATTGCTTGGCCGGGGATGCAGCTTCAACGTCTCACTACCGGTGAACCGGATCTTGAGATGCTCGAGGTGGCTATTTATTCCTTGCAAAAGGTTCGTGCGCGTGAAGAAGACGAAACCTTAGATCCGGATTACCGAGAAGCGGTAGTCGCACAAGATTAATCATAACAAGACAGGTGCACAGGCATCTGTCTTTTTTGTATCAATGGGTAGGCGATTGCTTGCAAGATAGAGGGCAATCGTTTAATATTAAAATGCATGTCTGGCAATAACCGGGCATTTTTCACTGCAAAACTATTGGGGAGGAGCGCAACATATGCTCGATAAATTACAGAATCTTGATGAGAAATACGAAGAATTAGGTCACCTGCTGGCAGACCCGGAAATTTTGGGGAATCCTGAAGAACTTCGAAAGACTGCCAAAGCTCGTGCTGATTTGGAAGATGTTGTTATGGCCTATCGTGACTATAAGCAAGCATCCGAAGAATTGGACGATGCCAAGATGATGCTTGAGGATGACCTAGACAGCGACATGGAGCAGATGATTAAGGAAGAAATCAAAACCCTTACTGCTACTATCGAAGAGCTTGAAAATAAAATCAATATTCTTTTGTTGCCAAAGGACCCTAATGATGAACGCAATGTTATCGTAGAAGTGCGTGCTGGGACCGGTGGTGACGAAGCTGCTCTTTTTGCCGCAGATCTATACAAGATGTATGTGCGTTATGCTGAAAAGCAGGGCTGGAAGGTAGACGTTATGAACTCCAACGAAACCGATGGCGGTGGTTATAAGGAAGTAACCTTCATGATTATCGGGAAGGGCGCTTATAGCAAGCTTAAATTCGAAAGTGGCGTACACCGTGTGCAACGTGTGCCTGCAACAGAAGCCTCCGGCCGTATTCACACCTCCGCAGCAACGGTAGCGGTGCTTCCGGAAGCGGATGACGTAGAAGTACACATTGAAGCAAAGGATTTGCGCATTGATGTATTCTGTTCCAGCGGCCCGGGGGGACAATCTGTTAATACCACCAAATCTGCAGCACGTGTAACACATATTCCTACCGGCTTGGTTGTAAGCTGTCAGGATGAAAAATCTCAACAAATGAACAAAGAAAAGGCAATTAAAGTCTTAAAGAGTCGTCTTTATGAAAAAATGCAAGAAGAACAACACGGTGAAGAAGCGGCATTGCGTCGCTCCATGATTGGTAGTGGTGACCGTAGCGAACGTATCCGCACCTATAACTTCCCACAAGGGCGTATTACCGATCACCGTATTAACCTCACCACCCATCGCTTGGAACAAACCTTGATGGGAGACTTGGATGAGCTCATCGATGCACTTGTAAGTACTGACCAAGCGCGTAAGCTCAAGCAAGCTGCAGAAGAGGTTGAAGCATGACAATTCGCGAATGGATGCGTGGTGTGCAAAAGCATGTTCCACACATTGAGCGTTTCGAGCTGGAAGTGCTCTTAAGTGCGCGTCTCGACATGGGGCGCGCGTCTTTGCTTGCGCATTTAGACGATGCGATTCCGGATGCGCTCATGACACAGTTGGAACAAGATGAAGCGGCGCTTGCTCAGCATACACCGTTGCAATATGTGATGGGACAAGCCTATTTTAGAGATGCGGCGTTTTATGTAAATGAAAACGTGCTGATTCCACGATTTGACACTGAATATTTGGTAGAAGCGGTATTGGAACGGGTAAAAAAGCCACAAGCGGTGGCGCTTGATTTATGTACCGGTAGTGGTATTATTGCTATTTCATTGAAAAGGGCCCATCCGGACTGGCAGGTATCCGCATCCGACCTTTCAGACAAAGCGCTAGAAGTTGCAAAAATAAACGGTGCCCGCTTAGAGGCTGCGGTTGAATGGAAACAGGGTGATTTGTTTGCACCGTGGGCTGCATGTACATTTGATATCATTGCAAGCAATCCACCGTATATTAGCGAAAATGAGTATAAAGATTTAGCGCCGGAAGTTCACAAAGAACCGCTGATGGCCTTGGTGGGAGCTAACGAAGGCTTACAGTTTTATGAACGACTGACGACAGAAGCGGCGCATTATTTGAAGCCGGATGGCTGGCTTTGCGTGGAAATTGGCTGGCAACAGGGGCCGGCTGTTGTTGCAATGTTTAATGAAAACAATTTTAAGGAGGTGTCTTGTCTAACAGACGGTCAAGGTCATGACCGTGTGGTTGTTGGACAGCTTGCATGAGTAGCGAGACAAAACGAAAAAATTCAAAAAGTAATGATATGATGTTAATTTGGATGATTGTTATTGCATGTTTTATGGCGTTGTATAATTCTACCGCCATGAATGCAGGTCTTCCGATGTTTATAAAGATTTTTGACGCCTCTGTTACAGAGGTGCAATGGATTATGATAGGCTATACCGTCATTATGGGGGTAGCCAGTCCGCTTGCCAGCTGGTTTGTGCATCGCTTTACCTTGCGTAATTACTTTGTCTATAGCATGGCGATTTTTGCGGTGCTTTCTTTGGCGAGTGGATTAAGCACCAACGTGTATTTTTTGATTATCGCACGTGCTATTCAAGGGGTGGCAGGGGCTGCGTTAATTCCGGTTACAATGATTGCAATTTACCGCTTTGTAAATCGTGGGAAGCAACCGTTTTTCTTGACCATCCAAAATATGAGCCTTTCCTTGGGGCCTGCAATTGGTCCTGTTATTGCCGGGATTTTGCTTGTATACGTAAGTTGGCGATGGCTGTTTTGGATTAACGTGCCACTTTCCTTGATTGCAATTTATTTGGGGCTTCGTGTGCTTCCGAAGGAAGAGACAAGTCACGTGGAAAAGCTGGACAGCATTTCTTTGGTTACTATTGTTATTGGTTGCTTATTGGTGCTCTTGGCATTTAGTTTGGGAAGTGATTACGGCCTTCTTTCTCCAATTATTTTGGGGATGATTATTGTCGGGAGTGCGCTTTGTGGGTACTTTACTTATCGTCAAGGTCATTTAAAAGAACCGATTTTATCCTTCAAACCGCTTCGATATCGTGAATTTGCCATGAGCCTGGTTGTTAATACCTTGCTTTCTATGGCGTTGTGCTTGGCACCTTTTGTGTTGGCTATTTACTTGCAAACCGTTCGCGGCTATTCTGCCTTTGATTACGGCGTGCTCTTACTTATTCCGGCGGTTTTCTCCATTGGCGGGGCGCCACTGAGTCAACGTTTGTATGGACGTCTGGGCTCAAAAACATTAATTGGACTTGGCTTGCTCTTTTTGACTGTAGGGAGCTTTTTACTCGGGCTTAGCTCAAAAGAAACATCAGTGGTGCTGTTCATTACATTCCTGTGCTTGCGTTATCTTGGTATTGGCTTAATGGGGATGCCAGTTACCGACCATGGTATGCGTGCATTGCCAAAGGAACTGCAGGATGATGGTTCAACCCTCATTAACTGGCTCAAACTCATGGCAAGTAGCTTAAGCTTGAGCGTGTTTACCATGGTGTATACTATGGTTTCTACCAATGTGGCAGCTGCAGGCAATGAGATTGATGCCATGGTGCGTGGTGTTGATATGGTATTCTTTAGCTCTGGGACCATTTTGGCGTTTGGTTTAATTTTGACAGCCATGTTAAAGGTAGAAAAGAAATAAGCGATTTGTCAGAAAAAAGCAAAGTATTCTGTATAATAAAAAGAATTAGGATGATAGTCTGTGCAAAGTAGGCTATAATAGGAACTGCAAGATGTATAGAAGAAGGAGGATCTCAGATGAAAAGTCAGGCATGTATCTTTGATCTGGACGGAACGCTGTTAGATACCCTTCAAGATTTAGCAAACAGCGTCAATATTGCTTTGGAGGACTTTGGTCAGCCGGTGCGTACTGTAGAAGAGGTACGTGCTTTTGTGGGAAACGGTGTGCGCAAGCTTATGCAACGCGCAGTACCGGAAGGAACGGACGAGGATCTCGGGGAGCGTATTTATGAACGTTTTTTGGAAGTGTATGATCGCGAAAAAAATCATTACACCAAGCCGTATGAGGGTATCTTAGAACTGATTGCACTGTTAAAGGCACGGGGCATTGCTTGTGCGGTGCTATCAAACAAAAATGACGATGCAGTAGTGGCACTTTGCGAAGCACATTTTCCAAATTGCTTTGAATTTACGCAAGGCATGCGTCCGGGCGTGGCGCCAAAACCGGCGCCAGATGCGCTGTTTGCACTTTGTACACGTATGGGGATTAATCCTGAGGATGCAGTTTATATTGGGGATTCCGAGGTGGACGTTAAGACTGCTCAAGCGGCAGGAATGCGCCTCGTTGCTGTAACCTGGGGATTTAGAAGTCGCGAGATGCTTGCTAAAGCTGGTGCAAAGGAAATGATAGATGCACCAAGGGAACTGATAGAAAAACTCTAACGACTCGTAATTGATAATTTGATATAGAGGAGGTGTCGTCGTGGAAGCTGCTTTTTACAATAAGCTCGAAGACGGCGCAGTTGAATGCCAATTATGCTCACATCAGTGTTTGCTTCAACCCGGTGAAATGGGGATTTGCAAATGCCGTGTCAATGAAGATGGTGTACTAATTGCAAAAACTTATGGTGAAATCAGTGGCTTAGACACTGAAGCACTCAATGAAATGGGATTTCATTTTTATTCGGATAAAGATTTAAAGCTTTTGTCAATTTCAGCTTATGGCTGCAACATGAACTGTCCATATTGTGCCAATAAGCATATCTCACAAGGGCGTATTCATACCGAATCCTTGAGCTTGGAAGACCTGTCGGAACGTTTAGACAATCTTAAACGTTCTACCGGTGTACGCGGTGTGTGCTATACCTTTAATGAGCCACTTATTTGGTATGAGCATGTACGTGACTATTCTAAGATGGTTCACGAAAAAGGCATGCTTAATGCCATGGAAACCAATGGAATGATTAACCCGGATGCATTTCGTTCTCTTTTGAATGAAATGGATATGGTGAACATCGATTACAAAGGATTTAGCGAAGAATTCTATGCAGAGTATGTACAAGGCGATTTTAATAACGTATTGGAAAACATTGAAATTCTGGAGAAGAGCGGTGTTTACTATGAAGTGACCATCGTTCTTGTGGCAGGTGTTAACGATAATGATGCCGAATTTGAAGAAGGCATGAAGATTCTGCAAAAGATTGCACCAAATGCGCCACTGAATTTATTGGCAGTAGTTCCGCGCCCTCGCTTTGAAGAAGACGAAGCGCTTGTGCCAAGTGTTGAAAAAATGAGCGACTTGTTAAATATCGCTGAAAAATACTTCGAACAGGTAAAAATCGTTGAACGTGAAGTCCGTCCTCGTTGAGGTAGTGTGATGAGCGAATATAAAGAACGGTTACTGGCGCTTAATTTCGAATTGAGAGATTTAGAAAAAAAGGAAAAGACTCTCTTTTTTGAGGATTCCTTTTGGAAGAAAGTGGCAGTAAAATATACCGCAAATTGGCGTGATAACCTTGAAGGGAAAATCCCCGATAAGCTGGAAGAAACGTTGCGAAAAGCATTTGTCAGTGCATTTAAGGCTGTTTTTCGTGGTGGTAAAACGTTGATAGACAAGACCTACAACAGTGAAGCCCTTGAGGCTGAGCATCGTGCGATGCTTGATGAAATCGCCGAAAAGGGAGACCGTCCATTGCTTCAAAAACTGCGATATCCAGGCAAAAAACGTCATCTTAAAGCGATGGGAATGGCAACCACAGAAGGGGTTGGACTGGGACTTTTGGGTATAGGAATTCCTGATGTGCCGATTTTGATTGCAAATCTCATTCGTATTTGCTCCATGAGCGCCAAAAGTCACGGTATTGACGTAGATCAAGAAAGTGAACAGCTGTATATGCTGCTTTTGATTGAGTTGGTAGCGCAACCGACAATGGCGCGAGAGGCGGTCAATGAAAAATTAAATCATTTGGCTCAAGTCATTGAGCAAGGCGAAAATATTCAAATAAACCTGAACACACAAATGACACAAACAGCGGAAGCCCTGGCAACCGCAATGCTGTTTAGTCATTTTGTAATGGGACTGCCGATTGTTGGCGTTGCCGGTGGACTTTATAATACCGTTATAGTATCTCAGCTGCATCAGCTTGCTGAGATGAAATATCAAATGAGACTGTTGAATCGCTGCAAGGCAGATATTGTCAAAGCGTATCACAGTGTAAAAGGAGAGAACAACTGATTATGAAGAAACTTGTTGTATTAGAGCCGCTTAGCGTGCCAAATGACGTTTTGGAAGCAATGCTTCAAGAAAAATTAGGTGGTCAAGTTGAATGGACCCTCTATGATCAACGTGCTACTTCCGATGAAGAAATGATTGAACGTGCAAAGGATGCCGAATTGGTTGTTATCGCAAATCAACCAATGAGTGCAAATGTCATGGAACATCTTGAAAAAATCGAACTCTTAGCAGTTGCTTTCACCGGCTTTGACCACATTCCTATGGATGTGTGCAAACAAAAAGGCATTACTGTTTGCAATGCAAGCGGTTACTCCAATGAAGCGGTTGCCGACCTCGTATTTGGGATGACCATCAGCCTTTTGCGTAATATTCGCGAATGTGACAAAGTGGTTCGTGAAGGCGGCACTATGAAAGGCCTTGTTGGCCAAGAATTGTCTGCACTTAAGTTTGGCGTTGTTGGCGCAGGGACCATCGGTAAGCAAGTGCTCAAAGTGGCACAAGCATTTGGTTGCGATTGTTATGCTTATAATCGTTCTCCAAAAGAAATCGAAGGCGTGACCTTTGTAGACCTCGACACCTTGATGTCTACCTGTGACGTTATCAGCGTACATATGGCAATGAATAGCGAAACCCGCGGTTTTATTGGCAAAGAACAAATCGACCAAATGAAATCTAGCGCAATTTTGATTAACTGTGCACGTGGTCCTATCGTTGATATCGATGCTCTCGCAGCAGCACTCAATGAAGGACGTATCGGCGGTGCCGGTATTGACGTATTCTACACCGAACCACCACTTGAAGCAGGTCACCCGCTTTTCACCACCCCACATACCTTGCTCACCCCTCACGTAGCATTTGCAACTGATGAAGCTTTCGTGAAGCGTGCCCACATTGTAACCGACAATATTGCTGCTTTCTTAGCAGGTGAACCAACTAACGTTGTTGGTTAATGCAAACGCCTGAGCCATAAGCCACAGGCGATGTATCAATAAGAAATACTAATTAAAAGACTCTTCCATATGGGAGGGTCTTTTTTTACCCTTGTTTAGGGCTTTACAAAATACTTAAAGTATAAAAGCTCAAAATCGTGTTAATAAAGGGAAAACAAAGGGTAGAAATTGCAAGGAAAGTAGTGTAAAGTGGAGAGGAAAGGGGAAAAATGGGGCAATTGGGATGAAAGGAGTGTGCGTTGTATGTTTTTAGGAGAATATCGACACACTATTGACAATAAATGCAGACTCACGATTCCTGCGAAATTCCGCGAGCTACTTCAAAATCAATGCGTGATTGCGAAAGGCTTGGACGGATGTCTCACGGTATACCCAATGGAAGAATGGGCATTGGTTTGTGAAAAAATCGATGCAAAGCCATCCAGTGACCAAAAAGTGCGACGTTTCAAGCGTCAGTTTTATGCCAGCGCAAGTGTCGAAGTTTTGGATAAGCAGGGGCGTTTGTCTATTCCCAGTGCTTTAATGGAGCATGCTGCAATAGACAAGGAAGTTGTAATAGTTGGGGAATCCAATACGTTTGAGCTATGGAGCGCACAACGTTGGAACGAACAGCTTAGTGAAAATGAAGAGGAATCCTTTGAAGAACTTGCGGGATTTTTAGGCATATAAAGGTGGGACATCACGGATGGAATTTCAACATATCCCGGTACTTTATCAAGAAGTGCTGGATGGGCTAAATTTAAAAAAAGGTGGTACTTATGTAGATGGTACCGTTGGTGGAGGAGGCCACTCCTCCGGTATTTTAGCTGCTATTGGAAAAGATGGCAGACTTTTGGCAATCGACCAAGATGAGAACGCATTGAAAGCTGCCAAGGAACGCTTGGCGCCTTATGCGGATCAAGTGACCTTTTTTCACTCAAATTATATTGAGATGCCTGCGATTATTGATGCAAATGCGCCGGAAGGCGTGGATGGTATTCTAATCGATATCGGTGTTTCATCCCCTCAAATCGATGACTATCGTCGTGGATTTAGCTATATGCACGATGCTGCTTTGGATATGCGTATGAATCCACAAGCGGACTTTAGTGCATATGATGTCGTAAACACTTATGATGAGGATGCGCTTGAACGTATTTTGCGTGAATATGGCGAAGAAAAGTGGGCACGACGTATTGCAAAAATTATCGTGGAGCGGCGTGAGCTTGCGCCAATCGAAACTACCTTCCAGCTGGTAGATTGTATTGAACGTGCCATTCCAAGGGGTGCACGTGAAAAAGGCTCTCATGTGGCAAAACGTACCTTTCAAGCAATTCGTATTGAGGTCAATCATGAATTGGACGTGCTTGAAGGCGTTATTGATGAAGCTGTGGCACGCTTAAAAATCGGCGGTCGCATGGCGGTAATCACTTTCCACTCTTTGGAGGATCGCATTGTAAAGCAGCATTTCAAATATCTGGCGAGCGATTGTATTTGTCCGCCGGAGCTTCCAATTTGTCAATGTGACAAGGAAGCAACTGTGAAAATAGTGACACGAAAACCAATTGTTGCATCAAAAGAAGAATTGGCGGATAACTCTCGTGCAGGAAGCGCCAAACTACGCATTGTCGAAAAGATTCCTGCATATAAACGAAGAAAATACTAATATCTGGGGATGAATGCCATGGGGGCAGCAAAGAAACGACCGTTGTACGAGGAACCGGGCATGGTTGATTATTATAACAAAACAGCAAATAACAGGTTTGGTTCAAATTCAAAACGCGCCATAGCAAAAAAGCAAAATGAACGCGTTTTGCGAAGAAAATTTGAAAAGAGAAAACCACGCCTATCTACATTTCGTGCAATTTTGATTGCCTTTATCTTAGGAATTATGTGTGTTGGACAATATGGGATTATCCAGGACATGGGGTTAACAATTAACGAAAAACAAAGTAATCTAAAAGAAGTGATTGCAGCCAATGAAGCACTTCGTCAAGAAAGTGCGACACTGAGCAATAAAAGTGCGATCCAAAAGAAAGCCGAAGAAAAGCTCGGGATGCAAGAAGCAGAAAACGTTATTGTCTATACACCATCGACTCCGGTAGCCAAACAGGATATCAACGCACAATAAGGAGTTTGAAGTAAAATGGAGCAAAGAAAGGCTCGTATTTTATACATTCTCATTTTAGCAGGTGCGATGTCAGTGCTCATTTTTGGGAAACTGTTTTATGTTCAGGTGCTTGCAAGCGAAAAATATAGCGATGAGTCACTGAACAATCGTCTGCAAAATGTAGAAGTCACCCCAAATCGTGGGATTATTTACGATTGCAATAATGAGGCAATGGCGGTGAGCGTTGAAAAGGTATCTGTGTATATCACGCCATCGGTCATTCGTGAAGCTTCTGGACGTGATGAAATTGTAGCGGATATTATTAAATATTTGCATATGACCAAGTCTGAAGTGAATAAGATTATTGATGGAAGCAGCAATGACTTTGCTTGGTTAAAACGTCAGTGCGACAAAGAAGATGCGCAGAAGCTGCAAGAAAAAGATTATATTGGGATTGGCTTCACAACCGAATACAGCCGTGAATATCCTAATAATGAGGAATTAAGTCATGTACTTGGATTTTGTGGCTTAGACAATCAAGGGCTGGCCGGTGCTGAACTGCAATTTGATGACATTCTCTCCGGGACACCGGGCAAGCTTGTTGTCGAATACGATAAGCTTGGCAATGCCATCCCACAATCCATTCGTGAATCCATACCGGCTTCTGAAGGCAAGAACGTACACTTGACTGTAGATTCAACCATTCAATATTACGTGGAATCTGCTATGGCAGAGGCCCAAAAAGAACAAAATGCCAAGGCAATGACCTGTATTGTTATGGATGTAACAAATGGCAATGTCCTGGCAATGGCGAATATGCCAAATTTTGATCCGAATAACTATAGTGACTATGACGCTGAGGATTGGTCAAATTTGGCGATTTCAAAGCTTTATGAACCGGGCTCTCCGTTTAAGTCCTTGTCCACCTCGATGTATCTGGAAGAAGACATCGTAGAGCCGGATTCTCAGCTCTATTGTCCGGGGTTTGTGATGATTGACGGCCACCGCTTCCAAGACTGGGATTATCCCGAAGCGGATGGCTTACAAACCATGACCCATGCACTGGGGCAATCCTGTAACGTAGCGCAAGCGGAATGCGTAAGTAAGCTCGGTTTTGACCGTTTCTATGATTACTTGGATGGCTTTGGCATGACCAAGAAAACCGGAATTGATTTGCCTTCTGAATCCTCCCCACTTTTGATTGATCAAGAGGATGCTGTTGACATCGACTTGGCGGCATCTGCTATTGGTCAGGGGAATGCGTATACGGCCATGCAAATGATTACGGCTTTTTCTGCAGTTGTTAACGGTGGGTATTTGATGAAACCGCAAATTGTATCTCAAATTACCGACAGCAACGGCAAAGTGGTAAAAGAAACCAAACCGGAAGTGGTTCGTCAAGTAATCAGTTCTCAAACTTCAGATGAAATGCGAGAAATGCTTGTTAGCGTTGTAGAAGATGGGCTAGGTAAACCGGCAGCGGTAGAAGGGTATCGTGTTGGTGGTAAAACCGGGACAGCGGAAATTGCGCAAGGCGGGAGCTATGCTGAAAATAATTATATTTTGAGCTTTATGGGTTTTGCACCGGCAGACAATCCGAAGTATGCATGCTTGGTCATTGTTGACAGTCCTGCAAGCGGTGGGAACAGTGGTACCTTGGCCGGCGGGATTTTCTCTAAGATTATGAAAAACGTACTGAATTATTATCAAGTACCACAAACTGAAGCTTTGAGTGACGATAACGAAAACTACACCGAAGCAACCGAAGGTGAATATGTGACAGTACCTGAAATTGATTGTCCGATGAATACAGAGGAAGCGCGCAGCATTATGGCACAAGCCGGCTTGCAGGTAGAGGATGTAACATCAGGGACAACCTTAACGAGTTACTTACCGGTTGCCGGAACAAAGGTGGCAAAAGGCTCAACCATTGAGTTTTATAGCACCACAGAAGATGCTGATAGCATTGTTTTGCCGTCCTTCGAAGGGAAAACCATCAAGGATGTCGATATCATTCTTCAAGGGTTCGGTTTGAAATCAACATTGAAGGGGAGTGGCTTGGCCTACAGACAACAACCGGATGCCGGAACTGCGGTGAATATTGGCAGTCAGGTGAAGGTATGGTTTGCGGGCACGAGTCAACGCGCTGATATTGAAGAAGCGACAAAAGCACTCGAAGAAGAGGAGCAAAAAAAGGGTAACGCTTCTAACAAGGATACTGACTCATCGAAAACATCATCAGGTGAAGAGGATTCAAATGACACGGCTTCATAGAATCCTGCCCACACGGTGCGTGATGGGACAATCAGTGCGTGCAATAACTCATCATAATGAACAAGGAACCTCATAGCAAAAGAGAAGCCGGAGATTGCTTTAGCATTTTCCGGCTTGCTCGATTTAATGGAGGAAAGAAAATGTATAATGTTACAATCGATCAAATCGCCAAGGAGATGGGACTTGCCTATGAAGGCCCGGAGGGGATTGTGGCACGTCGTGTTGTATTCGACAGCCGCGAAGTGGGTCCCGGCGATTTATTTGTAGCGATTCGCGGTCAACGTGTAGACGGACATCGCTTTATCGAAAAAGCCATCGAAGCCGGTGCTGTGGCAGTAGCCTCAGAGGAATCTATTAACAATCAAGCTGTTGGCTGTGTGCGTATTCAAGATGGACAAGCTTTTATTCAGGACTTAGGTCGTTGGTGTCGTGCGCGTTTTACAGGACCGGTGATTGCTATTACCGGCAGTCAGGGTAAAACCAGTACCAAGGATTTGCTTGCACAGGTGTGTCAACAATCTCATCAAGTGGTGGTAACCAAGGAAAACCAAAACAACGAATTGGGGATGCCGCTGACATTAACCCGATTGGATGAAAACACTCAAATTCTCATTGTAGAAATGGGGATGACCGGGTTCAATGAAATTGATTTCCTTTGCCAAATTGCACAACCTACCCATGCAATTATTACTGGGATTGGGATGGTTCATGCTGAGTATTTGGGAAGTCAACAGGGGATTGCACGTGCAAAAACAGAACTTTTCAGATATTTACCAAAAGAAGGCACCGTGGCTTTGCGCATGAAGGACAAAGCGTTGGTTACACCATATTTGAACGAATGTGAAGCTGCTGTGGTCTGGTGCAGCGACGAAGGTCAAGGCGGCGACATGGTTAGCGTGGGTACTGAACTGGGGCGAGATGGCAGTCACTTCGATTGTGTTGCACAAGATTTTCAAGTGCATGTGGAGTTGCCATTCGCGGGTCGACACTATGTAGATAATGCGCTTTTAGTTACAGCGGTGGCGCGTGCTATTGACATTTCTAAAGCAGACATTCAAAATGGATTGGGGTCTGCTGTTGCACTTTCCTCCAGTCGCATGGAAATGCATGATTTGAGTCAAGGCAGATTATTGATTAATGACTGCTACAATGCAAATCCGGATTCGATGATTGCGACTCTGGATGTATTGAAAGGATATCAACCACGTCCGACTGTGGCTTGCTTAGGTAACATGTATGAGCTTGGGCAATATGAAGCAGAAGGACATGCACGTGTGGGGCGTCATTTGGCCGCAAATGGCATTGATTGGTTAATTTGTTTAGGGACATTGGCTGAAGGTATAGGCGCGAGTGCCATTGCCGAAGGCATGGAACCAAACAAGGTCTTTTTTGTTGATTCAACAAAGCAAATGGCTATGATTTTGGAGGAATATGCGCCACAGGATGCTGTTATTCTTGTAAAAGGCAGTAACAGCATGCGAATGACGGAAGTTTATAAATATATTGAGCGACATGAAGGTTTAGAGTAAACATGTTAATCATGGGAGGATACGTCAGTGAAAGAAATTCGTTTACAAGATATTGAAGGGTTTCGCATCGGAAGTGCAGAAAACAGTGAAGCCGGTACCGGCTGTACCGTTATTATCTGTGAACAAGGTGCGCCGTGCAGTGTTGACGTACGAGGTGGCGGTCCTGCCAGTCGTGAAAGTGAGCTTCTGAATCCGGTTGCGGCTTGCGATCGCGTACATGCTGTGCTTCTGAGTGGTGGAAGTGCTTACGGGCTGGATGCTGCCGGTGGGGTTATGCGCTATTTAGAAGAAAATGGTGTGGGCCTTCCTGTTGGGGATGTCATTGTACCGCTTGTAGTGCAGGCATGTATTTTTGATTTGACATGTGGCGATAATGTACGTCCGGATTTAGCAATGGGCTATGAAGCATGTGTGAATGCTGAAGGTAATCCGGAGGTTCTTGAAGGAAATCATGGTGTTGGCACCGGTGCGACTGTAGGGAAGCTTTTTGGTGAAGCAACCATGATGAAAGCCGGCCTGGGAACCTATGCGGTTCAATTGGGTGATTTGCAAGTCGGGGCAATAGTTGCTGTGAATGCTTTGGGTGATGTACTTAAAGAAGACGGTAGCGTGCTTGCAGGCATGCTGACACCGGAGGGAAACGGCTTGGCTGATACACGCAAAGTGATTTTAGAAAACTACGAAGCGATTGCGCCAATTTTGGCCGGCGCCGGTGCGGCAACCACCAATACCACCATCGGTGCAATTATTACCAATGCAAAATTCGATAAAACCCAACTCAAAAAATTGGCGCAGATGGCATCAAATGGATTGGTTCGTGCGATTTGTCCGGTAAACACCACGGCAGACGGGGATTCTGTTTTTGCGCTGAGCGTGGGAACAGTTGAAGCGGATATCAATCTTGCAGGAACGGCGGCGTCCTATGCGCTTGAACACGCGATTCGACGTGCCGTTTACGCAGCAGAATCTGCTTATGGCGCACCGGCGTTAAAATCACTCTAAAAGCAGTTACATCAATTGAAAATCAGACAACACTAGAAAAAAGTGAGGGGTTCATGTATGTGGGCGTTAGGATTTATTATTAGCTTGGGTATCGGTCTTGTAGTGGGGCATTTTATGATTCCGCTCTTGCACCGTTTGAAATTTGGCCAATCTATTCGTGAAGAAGGGCCGCAAAGTCACCAAAAGAAGCAAGGCACACCAACCATGGGTGGTATTCTGTTTATGGTAACGGTGGTACTTACCCTTGTCATCATGCAACAATTTAGCGGTGTGACTTGGTTTGTAGTTGGGAGTGCATTCATCTTTGGGGGCATTGGCCTTTTGGACGATGCCATCAAAATTGTGATGCGTCACAATGAAGGATTGACCCCGATTCAAAAACTCGTGCTTCAATTGCTGGGTGCGATTATCATTATCTTTTGGGCAAGCAAGCTCGATATGAACGTCACTGATTTTTGGGTACCGCTTTTTAACACCGTTTTGCCGGTTGGGATTTTCTATTGGCCGTTAATGATTTTCATTATTATGGGGACAACCAACAGTGCCAACCTTACCGATGGCTTGGACGGCCTTTTGACAACGGTTAGTATTATTATTTTCTTGGCGTTTTTCGCCATTGTTAAGCTCTATAATGAACCAAATTCTTTGGTTGTCATCGCAGTAATGATTGGGGCTTGTTTGGCGTTTTTGTTCTACAATCATCATCCGGCACGCGTATTTATGGGCGATACCGGGAGCTTCTTTATCGGTGGGATGGCGGTTGCACTGTCCATGGTAACCAAAACAGAATTGCTCATTCCACTCATTTGCTTTACCTATATGATTGAAGCTATTTCTGACATCATTCAAGTCATTGTGTACAAGAAAACCAAGCGTCGTGTATTTAGAATGGCACCGCTCCATCACCATTTTGAACTGGGCGGCCGTACAGAAAACCAAGTGGTACGCTTATTTAGCTTGATTACTTTGGTTACCTGCGCGCTTGGGGTTGCTATTTTCTGGATTGAATTATTGTAATAGCCGGGGAGGATTATACAGTGGAAAACGTTATTTTAATCATCGGCGCTGCGCGTAGTGGCATTGCCAGTGCGAAATACTTAATTTCTATCGGTAAAAATGTCGTGCTTAGCGATATGAACACCAAGGTTGCAGAAAAAGTTGAAGCGCAGCTTGGTCATACATCTATTGAATATGTTTGGGGCGAACAACCGGATGTGGAAGCGATTCGCCCGGCAATGCTTGTTATGAGTCCGGGCGTTCCACTTACAATCCCTCCGGTTGTAAAGGCACGTGAATTGAAAATTCCGGTAATCAGTGAACCGGAATTGGCTTTTCGCCATAGTGAGGTGCCGTTTGTGGCAATTACCGGGACCAATGGTAAAACAACCACCACGACGCTTACTGCGGTGCTTCTCGAAAAAGAAGGTCGCAAGGTTGTGGCCGGCGGCAATATTGGCTTACCGCTTATCAGCCAATGCCCACAAATGACCGCGCAAGATATTGTGGTTGCCGAAATGAGCAGCTTCCAATTGGAGAGCGTTGACGCATTCCGTCCAAAGGTAGCGGTAATTATGAATCTTACCCCTGACCATTTGGATCGTCACAAAACCATGGAAGCGTACGGTCAAGCCAAAGCCAACATCTTCAAAAATCAAACAGCTGAAGACTATGTGCTCTTAAATAAGGATGATGCCATTGTTTCGGCAATGGCAGAAAATGCACATAGCCATGTGTATTTCTTTTCTCAAAAGGAAATTCTCAAGGAAGGTATGTGGCTGGAAAATGGCAATGTGATGTATAGCTTGGATAGCAATGCGCAGCCACAAGTGCTGATTGCCGCAGATGATATTGGCATTGTAGGGAGCCATAATTTGCAAAATGCAATGGCTGCTTCTCTCAGTGCCTTGCTGATGGGACAATCCAAGGATGTGATTAAAGAACGTTTAATTGCCTTTAAGGGTGTTGCCCATCGCATGGAACCGGTTGCAACGATTAACGATGTACTTTATGTAAATGACTCTAAGGGTACCAATCCGGATTCCACCGAAAAAGCATTGGGGTCCTATGGTAACCGTCCGATTGTATTGATTGCCGGTGGCAAAAACAAAGGTAGCGACTTTGCGCCATTGGTTCCATTGATGCGTGAACATTGTCGCAAGGTTGTACTTGTTGGCGCTGCGACCGGTGATTTTATTGATGCCTTCAACCGCACAGAATATAAAGACTATGAATGTGCGGATTCCTTTGAAGATGCAGTAGCTAAAGCACATAACGCAGCGCAAGCTGGAGATGTAGTCTTACTCTCACCTGCATGTGCCAGCTGGGATATGTTCGATAACTTTGAACAGCGCGGCGATCTTTTCAAAAAACTGGTGAAGGATTATGCAGCAAAACAATAATAAAGGGCCAAAGCGCCCTTCGGTGGCGTCGTATGAGTCCAAACAGCGGCAGCCACAGCAAGTGAGGCGTATGCCTCAACAGAAACAAACCGTAGGGCAACGGCAAGCCATGAATCAATCGTCAAGACAAGCGATGTCAATGGCCAACCGCAGAGAGCCCACTATTCAAGAGCGTGCCGAGCAGCATCGTTTAGAAAACATGCAGCGCGAGCATGCAGACGAGGCAGTGCGTCGCCCCAAAAAGGCGACGCTGAAAGCGCCTAAAAAAAAGAATAAACAAAAAAAAGCAAAGGGAAAATCGCTATTTGCGCAATTCTTTGCGAAAATGAAGGCCACCCATGGCAGTCCTGATTTTTTGATTTTTGATATCGCTGTATTGTTGGTAGCAATTGGAGTTATCATGGTTTTTTCAGCCTCCAGTTACCGCTCCTTGCTGGAAAATGGCAATGCCTACAGTTATTTCATTCGTCAATTAGCCTACGGTGTTATGGGTGTTTTTGCCATGCTATTTATTATGAATATCTCGCCGGAATGGTTTAGACGCATTGCGCCGGCCGCATTATGCGTGGTGACGGTGCTGGTTATCTATACCATTTTTAACGGTGAAGAAAGCCTTGGGGCGACCCGTTGGGTGACTATAGCCGGGATTCGCTTTACGCCATCGGAATTTGCTAAGCCACTCATGGTTATCTGCACAGCGGATTTGATTAAGGATAGTGTGTATGACGTAAAAAAAGACCGTGGCAATATAATGATTTTTGCAGTGATGCTTATTGCCTTACTGGCCATTGCATCGGAAGACTTGGGCTCTGCACTTGCCATTTTTGGGGGCTGCTTCTCCATGTTTATTGTGGCGGGCTTGTCCAAAAAAGGGATGCTTGCTGTTGTTGGCGCCGGACTTCTCGGTGTAGTTGCGGCATGCATCCAAGAACCATATCGCTTACAGCGTATTTTAGGCTTTTTGAGCCAAACCGAAGCAGATGCGGCAAGCGGTTCTGCGTATCAATTGGTACAAAGCTTGTATGCATTTGGTTCTGGTGGCCTTTTTGGTGTCGGCCTTGGGAACAGTGGGCAAAAGCTTTTGTATTTACCGGGGATGCACACTGACTTTATTTATTCGGTTATCGGTGAAGAACTCGGGATTATCGGGGCATTATTGGTGCTCGGACTCTTTATGGCTTTTGCATGGCGTGGCTTTTGGATTGCGGCGCATATCGAAGACAGCTATAAATCCTATCTTGCCTTTGGCTGTACATCCATTATTATCGTGCAAGCGATGATTAATATGGGCGTTGCTGTAGGGGTGTTACCTGTAACCGGTATTACCTTGCCGTTTATCAGCTATGGTGGGACCTCCTTGGTCATTACATTGATTATTGTAGGTATCTTGCTGAATATGTCCCGCTTTGTAGCAAAGGATAAACCTAGAAATAATAAAAACCACAGTACACAACAGTGACTGAAATGATATGAAGAAAAATATTGGGGGAAAGAGTATGAGAGTGATTGTTTCCGGTGGCGGTACCGGCGGCCACATCTATCCTGCATTGGCAATTGCAGAACGCATTTTGGAAGATATTCCGGGGAGTGAAGTGCTCTATATTGGGTGTGATAATGGCCTTGAAAACAATATTGTGCCGACCACTAACATCCCATTCAAAACAATTTCAGCAAAGGGCTTGCCGCGTAAGCTGACACCGGCACTTGTAAAGAGTGTGTTGGTTAACGCCAAAGGTGTGCTCGAAGCAAAAAAATACATCAAGGCATTCAAGCCGGATTTGGTTATTGGCACCGGTGGCTTTGTATGTGGGCCAACTGTGCTCATGGCATGCATGAATCATATCCCTGCCATGATTCATGAACAAAATGCTTATCCTGGGATGACCAACCGGATGCTCTCTACTCGTGTGAACAAGGTGCTCATCAATTATCCGGAAGCAGCAAAATTTTTTGTAAAAGCAAAAGAAACTGTGCTTACCGGTTTGCCTGTTCGTGAAGACATTGGTAAAATTAGTAAAGAAGATGGCTGTGCAAAGTTCGGCTTAGATCCAAACAAAAAAACTATTTTGATAACAGGCGGAAGCCGTGGCGCACGTACCATTAACCGCGTGTGTGCATTGGCGCTTTCCGGACTTTTGGACAATCCGGACGTGCAAATTATCTTTATTACCGGGAAAGCCGGTTATGTGGAAACCAGCCTGCTTATAAAAGAAAGCAGCAGTGCGGTGCTTCGCAATGAACGCCTGTGCTTCCTAGAGTATAGTCATGACATGCCATATGCGTTGGCTGCAGCAGATGTCGTTATTGGTCGAGCCGGTGCAACCTTCCTTGCGGAAATTGCGATGTGCGGTCTTCCTGGAATTTTAATTCCATATCCATATGCGAGTGATAATCATCAACAGTTCAACGCGCAAGCGGTTGTGGATGCCGGCGCCGGTGAAATGATCCTCGATGATGACATGACGGTGCCAAAGCTAATGAGCACATTAGAGAAGTTCTTAAAAGATGACGCTTACTATAAGGAAAAGAAAAACAATATGCAAAATCTGGCAAGACCGGCAGCCATGGATGACATTATGATGCTGGTCAACACTTTTAGAAAATAATTAAAGAGGTGAGGATAGTGGACAATCAAGTAAAATATAAGCATGTTCACTTTATTGGTATCGGTGGGATAGGAATGAGTGCTATTGCAGAAGTTATGCTCGAGCGTGGCTTTAAGATTAGCGGTTCCGACCTTAACGAATCCGATCAAGTTCAAATGTTGCGCGGTCGCGGGGCAACCATCAATATTCCTCAAAAAGCGGAAAATATCACTGATGATATCGATTTAGTGGTACGGTCCACAGCGATTCGCGAAAATAATGTGGAATTTCAAGCTGCACGCGAAAAAGGAATTCCGGTGGTACACCGTTCCGAAATGCTTGGCTATTTGATGCAGGATCAAAAGGCAATTTGCGTAGCAGGCTCCCACGGAAAAACCACTACCTCCTCTATGATTGCCCTTTGCTTTGAAAAGAACGGCTTGGATCCAACCATCGTTGTCGGTGGTGTTATCAGCGATATCGGTAGTAACGCTAAAAACGGCAAAGGCGAATGGTTTGTGGCAGAGGCCGACGAAAGTGATGGCAGCTTTATCAATCTATTACCATGGTATACGGTAATCACCAACATAGAAGAAGATCACTTGGATCACTACAAAGATATTGATGAAATCCGTACCACCTTCAAGCAATTCTTGCACAAAACCAATCCTCAGGGCCGTTGCCTTTTGAATGCAGATTGTGAAGAATCTTTTTCTATTGCTGCACAATCTCCGGTACCGATGAAAACCTATGGTTTTCATGAACGCTCCCAATACCGCATTATGAATCATAAGCAGGTTGGCATGAAGAATGAAGCGGACATCTATAACGGTGATAACTTTATTGGCCACTTGGAATTAAACGTTCCCGGTAAACACAATATTTCCAATGCAACAGCTGCTATCGTTGTTGGCTTGGACGCCGGGCTGACCTTTGAACAAATTGCGGCTACCTTAAAGGCATATAAGGGCACTCGTCGTCGTTTCCAGCATCAAGGTACAGTAAACAATATCGCTGTTTACGATGATTACGCGCACCATCCAACAGAAATTGCTGCAACCTTGGAAGCGGCAAGAGCAGCTCATGATGGCCGCATCGTTGCTGTATTCCAGCCACATCGTTACTCTCGTACACAGTTCTTGGCAAAAGAATTTGCACGTTCTTTATCCCAAGCAGATGCTGTGGTATTGCTTGATGTATTCCCTGCCAGCGAAGCACCAATTGAAGGCGTATCCAGTCAATTGATTGCCGACTCCGTGGATGCTGAAAAACATGCACAAGTGGTTAACGATGAATATTTGACCAGTGGCTTTATCAATACCCTCCAAGAAGGGGATTTGGTTCTTGTTTTGGGCGCAGGCTCCGTATGGAAACAAGCACCGTTGATTGTAAAAGCCTTGGAAGAAAAGTACGAATAAGAGGACTGTGACTGTTAGCGGAAAAGGTGGATGCTAATTGAAACTTTTTAGAGATAAAAACAGAGGTCCAAAGATAAAAGAAGAAGACGTGATTATTCCTGAAGCGTATCTTGCTTATGAGCGCGAACAGGAAGAAAAGAAACGTCAAGAAAAACGTGCCGCAGAAGCGAAAGCGGAAGCGTCAATAACAGAATCCGAAGAGATGAAAAAAATTGATGCTGAAATCGATGACTTCAAGGCGCGATTGGATTTGATGCTGAATAATCGCCAAGCTGACGATGAAGAAAGCCTTGCAACGGAAAAGCCTGATGTTGATGTGGCAGAGCAGACTGATATGCTAGAGCAGCGATCGGCGCGTGCGCCAAAAAACAAAAAAACACCGTCACAGCAGACAAAACCGGACAAAAAAGCAAAAGCGAAGAAAACAAAGAAGCAGAAAAAGCAAAAGCAAGCAAGCGTCTATCCGCCACAGTTTATTGCCTTGCTTGTCGGTATTGTGGCAGTAGTCGCAGCTATTGTGGTGCTCTTGGGGCCGCTAATGAAAATCGATAAGGTGGACATCAATGAGCTTAAATATATGTCCGATGACAAAGTGCTTGAAATGACGAGTAATCCAATCGGACAAAATTTATTCCGCTTCAATATTTCAAAAGCAGAAAATGAGCTGCTAGCGTATCCTTATGTGGATGATGTCAGAATCAGTCGCCATTTCCCGCACCGCTTGGAAATCAGTATCACCGAACGCCAGCCGGCGGGGGTGCTGTTAAATAACAGCAACTATCTGCAATTTAGCAAAGACGGGATTTTACTCGATAATACAAAATCGCTGTCAAATTTGAGCTTACCGCTTATAACCGGCTTTAAAATGGAAGACGTACCGGCGCCGGGCGAAGCGTTCAAGGACAACGAACGCTTTGAAGATATCTTGCGTATTATCAATGCCTGTGATGATGACCTCTTACGAATGCTGCAGGAAATCAATATCAAAGACCGCAACAATATTCTTGCCTACACCAGCCAAGGGCTTGAGATTCGTATCGGTAGTGTAGACAATATTGAAACGCGCATGGCAACCTTGAACGACATCATCAATCAAGTTATTTTGAGTGACATCATTGAAGACCCAATCGAAGCAATTGATATTCGCTACGAAAAATCGCCTGTTGTGGTGCTTGAGGGCTACAGTAATCTTGACGTTTCCGATATTGTAAACCAGTCAAAAGATAGCACGTCTATTCAAGAGAAAAATGACCGTGCCAACAGTGATACAACGGAAAATACAAACACCGAAGGCACTGAAAATAATAATGAAAGTGGCATGACGGACCAAACCGAAACAACCTATAATGAACAAGGTGACAATACCGACACGGAAAACACCGACAACACATAAACTCCATCGGGCATAACATACCCGTGAAAGGATACAATGTGGTAAAGAATGGTGCTTTTGACGAAAAATAATTGCAACAGCATGTAATATAGTATATTATTAAAATAATAGTGCTAGAAATTTTGTGTGGAGGGATCCTGGATGTTCCAACTCGATGATAAAAATAATAATGTCGCCGTTATTAAAGTAATTGGCGTAGGCGGTGGCGGCGGTAACGCTGTTGAACGCATGATTGCAACCAGTGTTGACAACGTAGAATTTATCGTTGCAAACACCGATGCACAAGTATTGGCTCAATCCAATGCAGACACCAAGATTCAAATTGGTGTAAAACTCACCCGTGGTTTGGGTGCAGGCGGTAACCCTGAAATCGGTCAAAAGGCTGCTGAAGAAAGCCGCGAAGAAATCGCTGCAGCACTCGAAGGCGCTGACCTTGTATTCGTTACTGCCGGGATGGGTGGCGGTACCGGTACCGGTGCAGCTGCTGTTGTAGCAGAAATCGCAAAGAGCCAAGGTGCGCTCACTATCGGCGTTGTTACCAAACCATTCAAATTTGAAGGTCGCAAGCGTCAAAAGAACGCTGTTGAAGGGATCAATGAATTAATCGATAAGGTTGACTCCTTGGTTACCATTCCTAACGACCGCTTGTTGGAAATTGCCAGCAAGGAAATGACCATGAAAGAAGCTTTTGAATACGCTGACGATGTATTACGTCAAGGGGTTCAAGGGATTGCAGATACCATCACCAAGAATGCAATGATCAACCTCGACTTTGCTGACGTTCGTTCTACCATGCAAAATACCGGGACTGCGCTCATGGGCGTTGGTGTTGGTAAGGGTGAAGACCGTGCCGTTGCTGCTGCAAAGGCTGCAATTTCTTCTCCATTGCTTGAAACCTCTATCGAAGGGGCAAGCGCTCTTCTTATCAACATTTCCGGTAACAACCCTACCCTTATGGAAACTCAAGAAGCTGTTGACTACATCAACGATGCAACCGGTGGCGAACCGGATGTTATCTTTGGTGTTATTGATGACCCAGGTGCAAAGGATGATATCCGCGTGACCGTTATTGCTACCGGTTTTGCGCGTCGTCCTGACGAAGAACCTGAATATAGCAGACCAGTTGCACCAAAGACACCTCAAAGAGGCAACGTTGAAAAACAGGCACCACGTCGTGCAACCGGTGGGTATGAAGATGTTCATATTCCGGATTTCTTGAGAAACAGAAACCGCTAATTTGTTGCCAAAAACCCGGATTACAATAATCCGGGTTTTTTTATATGCAAAATCGGCTGAGATTTTGGGCAGGGCCGAGGGTGTTTAGAGAAAGGAGATTTGAAGTGGATAAACTCAATTTCAAAGGTATTGTGCTGGGGGCAATAAGCTTCCTCATTATCGGAACTTGGCATCCGATTGTTATTAAGGGAGAATATCATTATGGTGCTAAAACCTGCGCACCACTTTTTGCCGGCGTGGGTGTAGCGTGCATGGCGCTTTCTTTGCGTATCAAGAATGTGATTGCAAACACAGCGGTGGCACTTTTTGGCTTCTCTGCACTTTGGGGTGTTCTTGAAGTAAAGGAACAAGAAGAACGTGTCGCAAAAGGCTGGTTTCCGGCAAATCCAAAGCGTGTAAAAAAGTAAAATAGCAGACAAAGAGGTTCGACAGAATGTCGAACCTCTTTGTGTTAGGACAAGCATATCGCGCCATTAAGTTGTCAGATAATTTCATGTGTGTTATAGTATATCAAAAGAGAATTGACTAAAAACAATGAAAAGTGAAGATGGAGGGACTAAACATGAAAAAATCTTTGAAGTCGCTTGTTGCAACCGGCGTGCTGGCGACAATGTGTGCCATGCCAATGCAAGCCGCACCTATTAACGTGAATCTTGCGCTCAATGGGGTGTCGGTAAATGCGGACGCGTCAATGGGGGCGCCTTATGTGACGGATAACGGGCGTACAATGATTCCGCTGCGCCTAGTGGGTGAAATGGTAGATTGTGTAGTAGATTATAAGGACGGCACTGTAACAATCAGTAACGATAAATATAATTATTCTGCTGTTTTCAAAAAAGATGCTAAAACTTGTACCATCAATGGTGAAACTAAACCCCTTGACGCACCAATGGTATTTGTGAATGGTCGCTCCTATGTACCGATTCGTGCATTGGGTGAATCTTTTGGCTCTGTGGAATGGATTTCTGCAACCAAAACGGTAAATGTTGTAACCGATATGGTGTCATCACAGACAGAGGCTTTGAAAAAATGGAGCTATAAGCTTGCTGCCGGTTGTGAAAGAATCGTAGTGGAAGCACGTCATACAACATCCGGACAAACATGTACGCTGAGTGTTCCGGAAGATATCATTGGAAAATTATTTACCCCTGAAAATATGGGGAGTTATACCATTGGTACAAGTAAGGTAACGAACAATAAGGCGACCCTTACGATTGGTCATGTTGGCTTAATGGGCGGTACTGAACGCTTTGTATTTGTAGCGCCTAGTCTTGCTCAGGGAAAGGACGGTGCCCTTGAATTTATTGGCACTATCCCATACAAAACCGATTATGCTCTTGACGATGCACATATTTATTTTACCGATGGTTCCGATCAAGGCCCATGGAATGTGAATCCCAAGGTTGTCTATGTTGCACCATTAGGTGATACCAAAAATGCGAAAGCCTTTGATGTAGATTTTAATATCAATACTTGCAAACTGGATATTGTAGATGGAGCGCTTATTGCAACCGGTGCAGATGGTGTAGAACATAAAGTATCCTTTGAAAAATGAATAGTTTGAGCATTGCGAATGCACAAAAGCCCTTACCGAAAGTTCGGTAAGGGCTTTTTGCGTGCAAATTATAACATACAAAAAAGCAGACCCAAAGGCCTGCTTGTATAGTTGTAATCAGTCATAGATGAGCCAGTTGATAACAGTGGAAATGACGGTGAGTACCAACGCAGCGAAGGTGGTAACCCAGAAGCCGCCAACAGCCATCCCGGGAACGATAAGGGCAGAAATCTTGAGCATTGCCCCATTAATGACGAAGGTAAAGAGCCCGATGGTTATGAGATTGAGTGGCAAAGTGAGCACCATAAGCACCGGCTTTACAATGGCGTCAACAATAGAAAGAACCACAGCACCAAGGATAACAGCACCAATTGTGTCGAAGTACAAGCCTTGTACGAGCTGTGCAGTCAAATAAAGTGCCAAGGAATAAGATAACAAATGAACGAAAATGGATTTCATAGATAAACTCCTTTCTAGAGATTATTGTTTATGTTTTAGACGCGCTTGCAAATCCTGATGCGTCTTTAGATAAGTGTAAATGGTATCAGCAAGGTCCTGACTAATACCGGGTACTTCGGCCAGCTCATGAACCCCTGCACTTTGAATTTTACTAAATGAACCGAAGTGGGTCAAGAGATTCTCCTTACGTTTTTTGCCCACACCCGGGATATCATCAAGAATTGACGCTAATTGACGTTTGCCGCGTAGAGAACGGTGGTAGGTAATGGCAAAACGGTGGGATTCGTCACGAACACGCTGCACAAGATAAAGCGCATTGGATTGCCGTGGTAGGACCACAGGCTCATCTCTGCCTTCTTCAAAAAGAAGCTCATCTTCTTTTGCCAAGCCAAAGGTAGGAATATAATCATAGCCGGTTTCGCGCATGGCACGACGGGCATAACCAAGCTGCCCTTTACCACCGTCAATAATCACAAGATCGGGAAGCCATGCAAATTTTCCCATGCGTATACCACCGGCAATTTCTTCGCTGGCATGACGAAAACGACGGGTAATCACTTCATGCATGCTGGCAAAGTCGTTCGGTCCTTCTACCGTTTTGATTTTGAAATGGCGATATTGGCTCTTCATTGGCTTGCCGGCAACAAAAACAACCATAGAAGCCACAGAATCCGTTCCTTGGATGTTGGAGATATCATAGCATTCGATTCTGTTTGGAAGGCGTTCTAGGCCCAAATATTGCTGCAAATCTAAAAGTGCTCCTTCCGTGCGTGCACGAGCCACCTCGCCGCTGACCAATCGCTTGGCAAGGGCTTCCTCGGCATTGCGACGAACCATATCCATGAGCGCATGGATTTTGCCGGCTTGGGGCTTGTGAAAATGAACCTTGAAGCCGTGCTTTTCACTCAACAGCTTTTCGAGCAAGGCCGCATCCTCAAAATTGCGATCGATATAGATGGTACGCGGTACGGTTTCCTGTTCAAGATAGAACTGCTTAATAAAACTTGCAAAAATTTCATCATCATTGTCATCCTTGCTTGCATGAAGTGGATAGGATTCGCGACCGATGATTTTGCCGTTGCGTACAAAGAAAATCTGCACCATCGCGCCAAGGTCATTGCGTGCCATGGCAACAAGGTCATGATTGTCGCTGCGATTGGATGTAGCCTTTTGGCGATTGTTAATCGTATCAATGGCACGGATTTGGTCACGCTTGGCAGCAGCAGTTTCAAATTCGAGGGCTTCAGAAGCGGCGAGCATCTCCTCCTCGAGCTGCTTGCGGAGCACATCGGAATGACCACTAAAGAAATCCGCCACCCCGTTAATGAGCGCCAGATAATCCTCATGGGAAATATGCGCCACACACGGTCCCTTGCATAGCCCCAAATGCTCGTTCAGACAAGAAGCGTGCTTGTTGAATTGTATGTTGCTACAGTCCCTGTAAGGATAAATCTTGTGCATTAGCTCCAGTGTATCGCGCAGCTCAGTCACGTTGGTATAGGGCCCGAAATAGCGTGAACCGTCACGAACCACCTGACGAGTGATAAAAATGCGCGGATACTCTTCGTTGGTAATGCGCACATAAGGATAGGTTTTGCCGTCTTTCAAGCTGATATTGTACTTGGGACGGTATTTTTTAATGAGATTGCATTCAAGCACCAAAGCTTCGGTTTCATTATCGACAATGATATACTCTAAGTCTTCAATGTGCCGCACAAGCGCACGGGTTTTGACAGCTTCCTTGGGCTGGGTGCGAAAATAAGAACGCACACGGTTTTTGAGATTGATGGCCTTGCCAACGTAGATGACGTTGCCGTCCTTGTCTTTCATCAGATATACACCCGGATTGGTAGGAAGTGTGGCGAGTTTGTGTTGAATGATTTCGTTCATTGGCGCACCCCTTTCGACAATACAGTTATCATATCATATCTTACAGGAGGGCGAAAAGGTCAAAGCATAAAGCAAAAGGTCAAAGGTCAGAAAAGGTTAAAAAGTTGATTCCATGCGATTAAAGTTAATTAAAATTAAATAAACCGAAATATTGCTGATTATCGGTTTATTTTGACGTTAGTTTGACCTTTACTTATCTTTCACCGTGCGTATAATAATCATTGTAAGGTCAATAAAGGTCAAACGAAAGAGAGGTGAGAACGATGGGCAATCTTACACAAGACATTGAGCGATATCTCAAATCGCTTCTCGACCAAGCCGATGAAGGCGTGCTCGTTGTTCAGCGTAGTGTATTGTCAGAAAAGTTTTGTTGTGTTCCAAGCCAAATTAATTATGTCCTGCGAACACGCTTTACACCAACCAATGGCTACATTGTAGAAACCAGACGCGGCGGCGGTGGTTATGTCCGCATCAAATCCATTCCAATTAATAGTGCCCATGACTTCCGCCCTTTGATAGATGCTTCCAGACAAAGCTTGACCGAAAAGGATGCAGAAGGCATACTTGGTTATTTGGTGGAAGAAAAAGTGATTCCACCGGATGTCGGCACCTTGCTTCAATCCATTATGAAAGATCGGGTCTTGCAGCTGCCGCAACCGATGACCACCGGTGAATTACGTGCCCGCTTGATGATGCATCTGCTGGCACACATGAGCATCGGCAATCACGCCGATACCAACAAAACCAACAAACAAGAACGTTCCGAAAAGGACGCGACCTCCGAAAAGGCACATCCTCAAGAACAAAACGTATAAAATAAAGGAGTAATGTTAAGATGTTATGTGAAAAATGCAAACAACGTGAGGCCACTGTGCATAGACAAGCCATCGTAAACGGCGTGAGCCACAGCGAACATCTTTGCAGTGAGTGTGCCGCCAAAGAAGGCAAAGGCTGGATGAACGACTTTGACCCATTCTTTGATAATGATTTTTTCTCTGACCATAGCTTGAGCAACTGGTTCAAACCATTCTTTCAATCCATGGGCACTACCGCTCCAACCAAACAACTCAATCAAGTTGGTGCTTGCCCACATTGCGGCATGACCTGGGAAGACTTCCAAAAGAACGGCCTTCTCGGCTGCAGTGAATGCTACAACCATTTTGCAGACGTGTTGCCTCCAATGCTTCGCCGACTGCATGGTCAATCCGAACACATTGGCAAGAAACCATATACCACCGCGCCTGAGGTGAAACCAACCACCCCACCGCCTGCAACACAAGCAGAAAAGGCTCCACAAACCGAGCTTGAAAAATTGCAACAATCCATGCGTGAAGCCATCGACAGCGAAAACTTCGAAGAAGCAGCACGCTTGCGTGATGAAATCAAAGCGTTGAAAGCAAAGGAGGAATAAACGGTGAATATGCATGAACAATTAGTGGTTACACCAACCGCTTGGGCGCACGGCGCCGGCAATGACACCGATGTTGTTGTCAGTAGCCGTATTCGCTTAGCCCGCAACTTTGCCGCACAACGTTTTCCAAATAAACAGGATCGCGAAGAAGCCATGCAGGTGTGGAAACACCTGTCTGACTTTGCCGCTGAACATTCGGACTATCAGTTTTATCGCCTAGACGATGCGGATTCCCTCGATAAGGAAGCCCTCTTGGCAAAGCACCTCATCAGTCCGGCGCATGCCGCAAACGATGAACGATTGCGAGCCTTGGTGCTAAACAACGACCTCACACAAGCCATCATGGTAAACGAAGAAGACCATCTGCGCATGCAAACCTTCCGCCGTGGCTTTGACTTAGGCGATGCTTGGCAATCCGCTACCCTGCTCGATGACCAAATCGGCAAATACGGCGACTACGCCTTTACCGACAGACTGGGCTACCTCACAAGCTGTCCAACCAATATCGGCACAGGCTTGCGCGCATCAGTCATGCTGCACCTGCCGGCAATGACGGCAAGTCGCCAAACCGGGCTCTTGCAGCAAGTAACCAAAGCCGGCATGACCGTGCGTGGATTCTTTGGCGAAGGCACTGAAGCAACCGGTGATCTCTACCAGCTTTCGAACCAAGTAACCCTTGGTCGCAGCGAAGAAGACATCCTAGCCGGGCTTTCAGCCACTACCAAGCAAGTCATCGACATGGAACGCAAGCTCCGCGAAGGCTACCGCGAACAAGGCGAAGCCTTCACAGACCAATGCTATCGTGCCCTAGGCACACTTACCTATGCCCGCCGTATAAGCAGCAAAGAAGCCTATCAGCTTTTGAGCCTCATTCGACTCGGTGCAAGCCTAGGCATGCTAAGCGGGTGGACCCTTGACCAAGTAGATAAGCTATTCATCATGGCACATCCGGGCTATGTTCAATTCGCAAACGGCAAAGCATTGACTGACACCGAACGCGACCGTGCCCGTGCGGAACTCATCCGCAAAGAAATTCTGCCGGGCTAAAAGCAGAATAACCAATAAAAACAACAATTCTAAAGGAGTGAACCTATATGGCAACCTTTAATTTTACAGAAAATGCACAAATGGCACTGACCTATGCACAGGAAGAAGCCATTAATATGAAACACCGCATGATTGGGACCGAGCACCTCTTACTTGGGATTATGCGTGCCAACGGTATCGCATCCACAGTACTCCGTTCTCTCGGTGTAGATTACGACAAAACCAAAACTGACATTGTAAGCATGGTCGGCGAAGGTAAAGAAACCGTCGATCCAAACCGCTTGGAATACACCCCTCGTGTAAAGCACTGCTTTGAAATGGCATGGAACCTTGCCGTTCGACTCAAAATGAACAGCATCGCAACCGAACACCTCTTGCTCGCTATCATGCAAGCAAATGACGGTGTCGCATACCAAGCGCTTGCAGACCAAGGCATCGGCCTTGATGCCATCGTTCGCGAAATCAACGGCCACTACGGTGGTGGCGTCTTTGGCCAACAAAAGCCACAACAAGGCATGGGTGAAGACTATGCACCCGGCCAAGAAGGCGCAAACGGCAAAGGCAATGCCCTCGAAGAATACGGCCGTAACCTCAACCAAATGGCCAAAGAAGGCAAAATTGACCCGGTCATCGGCCGTAGCCAAGAAATTGAACGTGTCATCCAAATCCTCATTCGCCGTACCAAAAACAACCCTGTCCTCATCGGTGAACCTGGGGTAGGTAAAACCGCCATCGCCGAAGGCTTGGCGCAACGCATTGTAAGCGGTGACGTTCCAGAACTCTTGAAGGACAAAGAAATCTTCAACGTTGACATGGGCGGCCTTGTTGCCGGCAGTAAATACCGTGGTGATTTCGAAGAACGTGTAAAAAACATCATTGACGAAGTAAAGAAACGTAAAAACGTTATTCTCTTTATCGATGAAATGCACACCATCGTTGGCGCAGGCTCTGCCGAAGGCTCCCTCGATGCAGCCAACATCCTGAAACCGGAGCTCGCTCGTGGTGACTTGCAAGTCATCGGTGCAACCACCCTTGATGAATACCGCAAATACATCGAAAAAGACGCAGCATTGGAACGTCGTTTCCAACCGGTCACCGTTGACGAACCAAACGTTGATGACGCCATCGAAATCCTTCGTGGTATTAAAGACAAATACGAAGCTTATCACAAGGTTGCCATCGAAGATGACGCAGTCGTAAGCGCAGTAAAGCTTTCCGACCGATACATCAACGACCGTCAGCTCCCTGACAAAGCCATCGACCTCATCGATGAAGCATGCTCCCGTGTACGCTTAAGACACAACATGGCACCGGATTCTATCCAAAATCTGGAAAACAAAATTGAAACCCTTGCAAACGAAATGGAAGCCGCTATTCAAGCCCAAGAATTTGAAAAAGCAGCAAAGCTTCGTGACGAAAAGAAAACCCTCAAAGAACAACTCGATCAAGAACGTGATGCTTGGGAAAAACAAAACAAAACCACCCATCAAGTTGTAACCGCCGAAGACATTGCCGACATTGTCAGCAACTGGTCCGGTGTACCTGTTACCAAGCTCAAAGAAGAAGACAGCCAACGCTTGCTTAACATGGAAAACATCCTCCATCAACGTGTTATCGGCCAAGAAGAAGCCGTAACCGCCGTATCCAAGGCAGTACGTCGTGCCCACAGTGGCATCAAGGACGCAAAACGCCCAATCGGTAGCTTCCTCTTCCTCGGGCCTACCGGGGTCGGTAAAACCGAGCTCGCCAAAGCCTTGGCAGAAGCCCTCTTTGATGACGAAAACGCCATGGTACGTATCGACATGAGCGAATACATGGAAAAATTTGCCGTAAGCCGTCTTGTTGGGGCGCCTCCGGGATATGTTGGCTACGATGAAGGTGGGCAACTCACCGAAGCTGTACGCCGCAAACCATACAGCGTTATCCTCTTGGACGAAATCGAAAAAGCCCATCCGGATGTATTCAACATCCTCTTGCAAGTATTGGATGACGGTCGCTTGACAGACAGCCAAGGTCGTGTCGTAGACTTCAAAAACACCGTCATTATCATGACCTCCAACCTCGGTTCTCAAGCCATCATGAACAGCAAAAACCTTGGCTTTACCAGCGTTGAAGAAGATGACAACAAGGTAGAAGCAGACTACGAAACCATGAAGAGCAAGGTCATGGATAACCTCAAAAAGGCCTTCCGACCTGAATTCTTGAACCGTATTGATGACATTGTGGTCTTCCACCCACTTACCGCTGACGAACTCAAGCAAATTGTAGGCATCATGACCAACGACCTTCGCAAACGCCTCGCAGACCGCGACCTTTCTCTCGAATTTAGCGATGCTGCCTTGAGCGAACTTGCAAAAGACGGCTATGATCCGGAATACGGCGCACGCCCACTCCGCCGTGCCATCCAAAACAAAATCGAAGACCCACTCGCCGACGCCCTCTTGAGTGGTCAATACCAAGACGGTGACACCATCAAAGTGGACCTCGATGACAACAACCAATTTATCTTTACCAAGTAAAACATGGTAAAATAGTAAACTAAAAAAATCTCCCATTTGCCAAACGGCAGATGGGAGATTTTTTGCGTTGGGCGGTCAGTTATGCCGGAAAAATGACGGGTTATGACATATTTGTTTTTACACCATAGACGTAGCGTTATAATCTTAAAAAGATTAGTGGTAAACAAAATATGCTTAAAATAGAACAGGAGGAGATTAGTTTATTTACTATAGGTATAATAGGGATTTATTTCGCGCCCAAATATTTTGCCGGTAATTGCTCCAAAAACCAAAAAACTCAGGAAGTAAGAATAATATGCAGAAATCATTTAACCAACAGGAAGAATAAACGAGAAATTAAAGCAATCAGGCAAATCGTAAAAAAACTAAACGGACTGTGTAGTGCCCTTGTGCAAAGATTGGATTTAGTGTGAAGGAATTTTATTGTTGATGCGTTTTCAATAATTCGCTAGTAACTTTACTCTCATAAAACTGCTAATCAAACAATAAAATATAAGGCTGGTTTTAAGGAGTGATTTATCCTTACAGCTATATTCTATTGGATAATTATGATATAATAAAAATATGTCATATTTATCGAGGGGGAGAATAATTTTATGAATATTGCCTTATGTGATGATGAACCACTACATATGAGTGATATCGAGAATTATGTGCTGCAGCGGGATTCAAAGGTGCACATCGATGTTTATTTTTCCGGGGATGCATTGCTCAAGGCTTATAATGAGGGTATGCGTTATCAAGCGGTATTTTTAGATATGGAAATGGGTGGCAAAAACGGTTTGGAAACGGCAGATGCCTTGCGAGCAATGGATGACCATCTTGAAATCATCTTTGTCACCAGCTATACGCGCTACATGGAGGATAGCTTTAAATGCTCGCCATTTCGCTTCTTGGTGAAACCTATCAAACAGGATAAGTTGGAAGAAGCGGTGAATGCGTTGTATCAAAAATTGGCGAAGAAACCAACGTCGCTTGTGGTTAAGGAAAAAGGCAATGTATTTCGACTGTATAGCGATGAAATTGTTTATTGTGAAAGCGACGGGCATTTGATTTACATTCATACTAAAGAGTGTGTGTATACTGTGCGTATGACAATGTCAGCATTGTTGGAAAAAGTCGGTGAAAAGGATTTTGGACGACCACATCAATCATATTTGGTGAATTTTCGTTATGTAAGATCCATTACTCAAAATGAGGTTGTTTTATCTATAAAACAACAGATTTTACCATTGAGCCGTTCATATAAAAAGTTTTTTAAAGAGCAGTATATAAACTATATGGAAAGGAGTTTGTGTGTGTGACTGTTTTTGATATTGCAGATTACTCAACACCGTTTATTGAAGCGTCCGGTTTATTTTTACTGTTTGCTACATTTATGAAATCTAGAGTGAAATTATCTGTGTGGATGGTTGGCGTTGGTATTTTCAGTTTAGGCTCGCTAATTACAATCTGTAATTATTATTTCTTGTATCAATATCCAAATAATTTTTTTATGATTTTATTAGGGGCTATCTTTGGTTTTATCTTTTATGCAGGTTCTCCCATTATTGCATTTTTAATATCTGCAGCTGGAAATGCTATTTCATTGCTTTTAGAAGTTGTTATATTAAATAGCATTACGTTTGTATTTCGAGTAACCGTTGAAGAAGCTGTAGCAATTGATGAATATCGGCTGTTAGGAATTTCAATGTCAAAAATTGCATTGTTAGTGGTGTGCTATGCTATATATCAATATAAGAAACGAAAAAAATATGAAGTGACTAAAAACTATTGGTTGTTATTCTTATCGCTATTCTGTGTTATTTTAGTGACCGTTTTTGTGCTTTTTAAGTTATCTCATGAAGTCATTAATATAGATTATAATGGTATTACGTTGCTATGTACGATCGGATTGTTCGCAGTGATGTTTTTTTCTTTGTATCTTTATGATCGGCAAGCACAGCAGGCACATACGATTCATTTGCAAGAACAAGCGGAATTGCATATGCAAGAACAACTTAAGCATATGGATGAATTGGTAGCGCAACAAGATCAATTGTGTCGATTTCGTCATGATATTTCAAATCAATTAATTGTCTTACAGCAATATTTGATACGTGGCGTTTCTGAAAATGATTTGCGCCATGTAAATACAATAATGAATTCTTTTGAATTGACAGATTCTATAATTGATACTGGTAATCTCCCTTTAGATGCTATTATAAGTGCGAAGCAAATTTTAGCTCAAAAAAAGGGAATCGATTTTGAGTATCAATTGCAGATTCCGGAGAATTTACCAATGGCTCCGGAAGATATTTGTGGTATATTTGGCAATGCATTAGATAATGCCATTGAAGCATGTGAACGTATTAATCAAGGAGAAAAGCTTATTAGATGTGTTTTGATGGAGAATAACGAAAGTTTGTTTTGCAAAATTGCAAATACTGCGCCGACGCCGAAGGATAAGGTATGGACAACAAGTAAGAAAGATAAGAAGAATCATGGATATGGATTGTCTCAAATAAAGATTGCTTTGGAAAAATATGGTAGCGAACCTCAATTTATATGGGAAAATAATCAATTCATATTCAAATTTATGGTGTTTTATAATACGACAAATGATGAGAAGTAGATGACCAAATGCGAAGTAGCGAGTAAGTGCTACTTCGTTTTTTTTTGCAAGTTATGCCATATAAAAGGCATGTTGTGACAAAAATGAAAATAAAAGTAGTTTTTTGATAGTATTTAATATATAGGGAGGGCTGAATGTGTTGAGGCTTTTGAAACAATGGAAACTAATTTATGAAGAGTTTGATAGATTGAAAACAGAAAGTTATTATTACGGATTGGAACTTGCGGTTATAGCTTGCTTAATATGGGGATCTATTTTAGTACTTGCAATTATTGTTGGTAATTATTTTGAAACAATATTTTTCTTTATTGCGTTTTTAATAATAAGAAAAATAGTTGGTGGATATCATGCTTCAACTATCATGAGATGCTATATT
>ERZ1034901.253-NODE-253-length-43974-cov-135.574444_pt1 | contig 43974 bp, 64 predicted proteins | sample MGYA00520628_ERZ1034901 | MGnify/ENA primary metagenome ERZ1034901 (study PRJEB33766, sample SAMN09781783) | gut metagenome | biome: gut microbiome | host: Homo sapiens | place: Madagascar | study: EMG produced TPA metagenomics assembly of the PRJNA485056 data...
AGTATTTTGGCAACGCAGATGCCGTGCCGCAGCTGCCGGAGCGGTGCTTAAGCCGTCAGGCGGGAATTGTGCGGTGTTGCCTTAGGCATATAATTTGATATTACAAAAAGGTTGGTGCGTTCATGCGGAACATGCTGCGGTTTTTGAAAGGATACGAGAAAGAATCCATCCTTGCCCCGCTGTTCAAAATGCTGGAAGCCTGCTTTGAGCTGTTGGTTCCCCTTGTGGTAGCCAACATCATTGATGTGGGCATCAAAAACGGGGATTTGGCTTATATTGGCAAGCAGTGCGGCTTGATGGTGCTGCTTGCGGTTGTGGGTATGGCATCCAGCCTGACGGCGCAGTATTTTGCTGCCAAGGCCGCGCTGGGCTATGGCACGGCGCTGCGCGGGGCGCTGTTCCGCCACATTGATACCCTCTCTTACACGGAGCTGGACGGCATCGGCACGCCCACGCTGGTCACCCGCATGACCAGCGATGTGAACCAGCTGCAAAACGGCGTAAACATGACGCTGCGCCTTTTGCTGCGCTGCCCGTTTATTGTCATCGGCGCGCTGATTCTGGCGTTTGTCATCAGCCCCACCATGGGGTTCTGGTTCGTGCTGGTCACGCTGGCCATCTCGCTGGTGGTCTGGCTGATCATGCGGGTGACGGTGCCCCAGTACCGCGCCGCCCAGAATACGCTGGACAAAGTGACCCTGCTGACCCGCGAAAATTATGTGGGTGCCCGCGTGGTGCGCGCCTTTGCACGGCAGGATGACGAAATTTCGGATTTTACCGCCGTGAACGACAAACTGAAAACTTTCCAGCTGACCGCCGGGCGCATTTCCGCTTTGATGACCCCGCTGACCTATCTCATCGTCAACCTGGGCGTGATCGCCATCCTGATGCGCGGCGGGCTGCAGGTAAACAGCGGCGCGCTGACCCAGGGCGAGATCATTGCCCTAATCAACTATATGAACCAGATCCTTATCAACCTGCTGCGCATTGCCGATCTGGTGGTTTCTGTCACCCGCGCACTGGCCAGCGGCATCCGTGTTTCGGAGATTCTGAACACCAAATCCACAATGACCGACCCCTCCGCAGCCGCCCTTGCCCCGGCAGCGGGCGCCCCGGCCGTTGCATTTGACCATGTGGGCTTTACCTACCACGGCGCCGGTGCCCCCAGCCTGACGGACATCAGCTTTGCCGCCCAGAACGGCCAGACCATCGGCGTGATCGGCGGCACGGGCAGCGGCAAATCCACCCTGATCAACCTGATTCCCCGTTTTTATGACTGCACCAGCGGCAGCGTTGAACTGTTTGGTCATGCCGTGCAGCAGTACGGCTTTGCCCAGCTGCGCCAGATGATCGGCATTGTGCCGCAGCGCGCCGTGCTGTTTACCGGCACCATCCGGGACAACATGCAATGGGCCTGCCCCGATGCGACCGATGAGCAGATTTGGCAGGCCCTGGAGATTGCCCAGGCGGCGGACTTTGTGCGCGGCAAGCCCAAAGGGCTGGATGAACCGGTGGAGACCGCCGGGCGCAATTTCAGCGGCGGCCAGCGCCAGCGCCTGACCATTGCCCGCGCGCTGGTGCCCCACCCCCAGGTGCTGATTTTGGACGACAGTTCCTCCGCCCTGGATTTTGCCACGGATGCTGCTTTGCGCAAAGCGCTGAAAGAGCAGACCCATGGCATGACGGTGTTTATTGTTTCCCAGCGCGCTTCCGCTGTGCAGCGTGCGGACCGCATTCTGGTGCTGGATGACGGCAATCTGGTTGGCAGCGGCACCCATGCCAACCTGCTGAAAACCTGCGATGTTTACCGCGAGATCTGCCTGAGCCAGCTGAGCCGCGAGGAGGTGGAAAAGACCTTATGAGCAATGCAAAGAAGAAGCGTGTTTCCCTGCGGGGCAGCAAAGGCACCATTCAGCGCGTGTTAAAGCTGATCCAGCCGTACCGCGGTTTGGTGCTGTTCACCCTGCTGCTTGCCGCCGTTACCGTTCTTACCACGCTGTACGCCCCCATTCTTTCGGGCCGCGGCGTGGACCTGATTGTGGGCCAGGGCAATGTCAACTTCCCTGCCCTGGGCAAGATTGCCATCCAGTTTGGCATTACCGTGTGTGTCACCTCCATCTGCCAGTGGCTGATGAACATGGTGAACAACCGCATCACCTTCCAGGTGGTGCGCGACATCCGCGTGCAGGCGTTCCAGCACATGGAGATTTTACCCCTGAGCTATATGGATGCCCACAAGCCCGGCGACGCCATCAGCCGCATCAACACCGATGTGGAGCAGTTCAGTGACGGCCTGTTGATGGGCTTTACCCAGCTGTTCACCGGCATTCTGACCATTGTGGGCACTTTGGGCTTTATGCTTTCCATTGACTGGCGCATTACCCTGATCGTTGTGGTTCTCACCCCGCTTTCCATCTTTGTGGCAAAGTTCATTGCGGAGCATACCTATGATATGTTCCGCGTACAGAGCGAGACCCGCGCCGAGCTGACCGGTCTGGTGGACGAGCTGATCGGCAACGAGCATCTTGTCCGCGCCTTCGGTTACGAAAGCCGCGCCGAGGAGCGCTTTGACAAGATCAACGCCGATCTGCAGATCTGCGGCGTAAAGGCCACCTTCTTTTCCTCCATCACCAACCCTGCCACCCGCTTTGTCAACGCGCTGGTGTATGCGGCGGTCGGCGTGGTGGGCGCGCTGGTTGCCATTGGCGGCGGCATTACGGTCGGCGAGCTTTCGGTTCTGCTGAACTATGCCAACCAATACACCAAACCGTTCAATGATATTTCCGGCGTTATGACCGAGCTGCAGAACGCCCTGGCCTGTGCGCAGCGCGTGTTCGACTTTATTGACGAGGACCCCATCCTGCCCGATGCCCCCGATGCCGTTACCCTGCCCCACGGTGCAGGCAGTGTGGAGTTTGAGCATGTCAAGTTCCGCTATGTGCCGGATGTGCCCTTGATTGAAGACATGAACCTGCGCGTTCAGCCCGGCCAGCGCATTGCCCTGGTCGGCCCCACCGGCTGCGGCAAAACCACCCTGGTCAACTTGCTGATGCGCTTTTACGAGATCAACGGCGGCACCCTGAAGGTGGACGGCCACCCCATTGACACCGTAACGCGGGATTCGCTGCGCGGCAACCTGGGTATGGTCTTGCAGGAAACCTGGCTGAAAGCCGGTACTGTGGCAGATAACATTGCTTACGGCAAGCCGGACGCCACCCGCGAGGAGATCATCGACGCCGCCAAGCGTGCCCGCGCCCACAGCTTTATCTGCCGCCTGCCCCAGGGCTATGATACCGTAATTGCCGAGGACGGCGGCAACATCAGCCAGGGCCAGAAGCAGCTGCTTTGCATTGCCCGTGTTATGCTGCGCAAGCCGCCCATCCTGATTCTGGACGAAGCAACCTCCAGCATTGATACCCGTACCGAAGTGCTGGTTCAGGATGCCTTTGAGGAACTGATGAAAGGCCGCACCAGCTTTATTGTGGCGCACCGCCTTTCCACCATCAAAAACGCCGATCAGATCCTTGTGATGAAAGCCGGCAACATTATTGAGCGCGGTACCCACGAGGAGCTGCTGGCCAGGGGCGGCTTTTACGCCAACCTGTATGCAAGCCAGTTTGCCAAGGCGTAACGCCTGCCCCGCTGCATAACCCCAACTAAGGCAACACCGCATAATTCTAAGTGCCGATACGGCGAGCGAGGTGCGGCAGATGCTAAGCCAAAAGCGCAGATAATACTTTGTGTATTATCGAGTATTTTGGCAACGCAGATGCCGTGCCGCAGCTGCCGGAGCGGTGCTTAAGCCGCAAGGCGGGAATTGTGCGGTATTGCCCTAAATATCAAATGGCCCGGCTGCAAATGCAGTGCGGGCCGTTATTTTTCGTTTTGCTGTATATCCTGTACGTCATCGGCGAATTTTGTTTGACGCAGACGGACGCAGGGATTATAATAAATGCGGTGTAATTTGCCGGAATTTGTCACAGCCTGGCGTTCCGGCTCAAGGTGCAGTCATACGCTGCCCTGCAAGTAGAGAGGAAAAGAGGAATATTTATGTCCAAAACGTCCATTCCCAAAAACTATCATGATCTTTTGGGCCTGTACGATACCCAGCGGGCCATCGGCATCATCAAAACCATCTTTCAGGAAAAGCTGTGTGCCGCCCTGCACCTGAAGCGTGTTACCGCCCCGCTGTTTGTTTTGAACGGCAGCGGCCTGAACGATGATCTGAACGGCGTGGAGCGCCCCGTCAGCTTTGATGTACCCTGCCTGGATGAGCGCGCTGAAGTTGTGCACAGCCTGGCCAAATGGAAGCGCTATGCCCTTGCTGAGTATGGGTTCCGCCCCGGCCAGGGCCTTGTGACCGACATGAACGCCATCCGCCGCGACGAAGAGCTTGACAACCTGCACAGCATTTATGTAGACCAGTGGGACTGGGAGAAGGTCATCACCGCGAAGGACCGCACCCTGCCCTTTTTGCAGGAAACCGTGCGCGATATTGTGGATGCCGTTTGCTCCACTGCGGACGAGCTGCGCTGGAAGTTCCCGGAGCTGAAAGCCATCCGCCTGACCCGTGAGCCGACCTTTATCACCACCCAGGAGCTGGAAGACCTGTACCCCGACCTGACCCCCAAAGAGCGCGAAAACGCCTTTACCCGCGCCCATGGCACCGTCTGCATCATGCAGATCGGCGGCCAGCTGAAAAGCGGCATCCGCCACGATGGCCGTGCCCCTGACTATGATGACTGGACGCTGAACTGCGATATTCTGTTCTGGCACAAAGCGCTGGGCTGTGCACTGGAGCTTTCCAGCATGGGCATCCGTGTGGACCCGGCCGCCATGACCCGCCAGCTGGAAGCCGCAGGCTGCCCGGAGCGTGCGGAACTGCCGTTCCACAAAATGCTGCTGGAAGGCAAGCTGCCCCTGACGATGGGCGGCGGCATTGGCCAGAGCCGCCTGTGCATGTTGCTGCTGGGCAAGGCCCACATCGGCGAAGTGCAGGTCAGCCTGTGGGATGCCGAGACCAAAGCCGTGTGCGAGCGCGCTGGTGTGCAGCTGCTGTAATATTTGCAGTGGGCGACCTTCTTGATGCCCCGGACAAGCTGTTACGGCTTTGGGAGAATAGCCCAAAGTGCTTTGCAGGTCGGCCATCTCCGCCTGAGAGCTGTCCCTGCGGTCCGTTTTGCCTCAAAGGCATCCCCCTTCTCCAAACGAATCAGTCGCCCAAAATAAAAACGTAATCCCTCGGATTCTATACGATCCGGGGGATTTTAACATTTCTGCGGCAAGCCAGGCCCTCTATGGCCAGGAACAAGGGTCTGCCACAAAATCTTCAATTACATCCATCAAATGGATGGGTTCCAGCTGCCCCTGTGTGCACAGCTGCGCCAGGCGCTGTACCTGTTGGGCATTGGTGCAAATATCTGGGACAAATGCAATCTGCCGCCAGCCATCCGGTACCCGCTTTTGGGCCGCAATTCCAAAAGCAGTATAGCGGCCAAGTTCACAGCTGAACAGGGTTTGTTCCACCGCAAGATACTGGTAAATCGTTCTCGGCCCCCTTCCACAGCCCAAACAGTTTCCCCACCATACCGCAGTCATCCATTTTTTAACAGTTCTTACAATTCTTGACAAATTATAAAAGCCATACTAAAATAGTGGCATGTTTTGCGGCACATTTCGGGATGCTTCCTGCCGGGGGATCACGTTGCCCCTGGCAGCGGTGGGGTCTTTCCTGTTTCCCCATCGCCTTATGGAAACATTATGTGAATTGTAGCAGAGGCTGCCGGAATTGTAAACCATCAAATCTGAGAAACGCCCTTTTAGGCTTTCCCAGATTTGGGAAATGGAGGAGGTTCATGCAAGAATCTATTGTGGAAACGTTGAAAAATATGAAATCCGAACAAAACCTGACCCTGCAGCAAATCTCCCGTGCAAGCGGGGTGCCCCTCAGCACCGTAAACCGCATTTTGAGCGGCCAGACCGAGAATCCCAGCTTCCGTGATGTCGCCGCGATCGTTGCCGCCATGGATGGCTCGCTGGATGCGATCACCGGCCTACAAAAGTTGGAGAGCGAAAACGGCCAGTTGCTGGATTCCAACGTGATGCAGCTGCTGCTTTCCATGCAGAACTATTATGTCAAAACCCTGGACGCCACCCGTCAGCAGTACATGCGGGAGCTTGAGAACCAAGACAAGCAGTACCGGGATATCCTTACCGATAAAAACCGCTGGCTGCGCCGCATGTTTTTCTGCCTGATCGGCATGCTGGCTGTCATCTCGTTTTTGCTCATCGTTGATTTTATCAACCCCACCATTGGCGTTTTCCATACCTGAGCCATTCGGCGGCCTGCCTTTTGCAAGGCGGCGTTCTTCCCTGTCTATATCTCACTTATCCCTGTTTTATTTTTCGGCACCGGCGGTGTACCTGCTTTCACCGCCGGTGCCTTTTTTCATCCTTTTTTGCTCCGCGATGCCTTGACGAAAGCCCTGATTTTTTCGTATAATAAAAAGGTTGTCGCCCAATAAAAACCTTTGCGGCGGGCGGCGGCAATTCATTGTAATTCATTGGAGGGTATCACGTTTTGAGCTTGAACACTGAAACTTTGAACACGATCCTTGCCCCGTATATCCGCAGCCTGACCGATGGCGAAACCGCAGAAAATGGCGTTTGGGAAGCCATCAACTGCTTTGGCACAAACTGGGATATCGACGCGGTGGATTTTCCCGCCATGTTTGCCCAGGCCACACAGCAGGCCCGTGCCGTGATGGACACGCCCGCCCTGCAGCCCATTGGCGGCATGCAGGCCCTGATGATGCGCCCCACGGAAGTTGAGCTTGTGCGCGAGTGTTTTCGCTGGCTGTTCAATGATGATGACGGTGACCTGAAAAAACGCCAGGGCCGCGTGGAAATGTTTGCCGACCAGGTCAACGGCCGTTTCCGCCGTTGCCTGCCGCGCATGGCCAAGTTCACTCAGACAGCCGGCAGCGCCGCGCTGTACCTGAGCCTGCTGGAGCCGGAGGATAACTACTTCTTTGTTCCCGCCGAAGCCAAAGCCTGGGCCGCCTATTTCGGCTATGACGAAGACTTTGGCACCGGCGCGGCCTTTAACCTGACCCAATATTACGCCATGTGCGATGACCTGCTGAACGAGCTGCCCAAATACGATGAGCTGACCCGCCTGCACACCGAGCGGCTGAAAAACACCATGCACGGCATCAATGACCAGCTGCATCTGCTGGTGTATGATATCATGCACAGCGCCTATGTAAACGGCTATTACCCCAAGGGCTTTTCCCGCACGGCAACCGCCAAGGAACGCACCAAGGCCGTGAAACAGAAAGCCGAGCGCGCCGACCTGTGCATGCAGATCGCCGAAAAGGAGCAGAAATTGCAGGAGCTGCTGGCAAGCCCCACTGCCCTGCCCGACCTGACCGGTTGCGAAGTAACCCACAAGATGTTCGGCGTGGGCAAGGTACTGCCCTCTACGGATCAGTTCCTGGTGATCGACTTTAACGGCCAGCAGAAAAAGTTCAGCACCACCACCTCCATAACCAGCGGCTACCTGACTGCCAGCGACCCCGCCGTGATGGAGCAGATGCAGGACTACCAGGCATACACCAAAGAAAAAGACCAGTTGGAAAAAGAGCTGAAAACTATGAAGAGCAACTTGCTCAATATGGGCTAAGATCTGCTTCTCGTATTTGCCATTCAGTCCATCTCATTTTCCTGAATATACCGCCCCCGGCTCAGGGCTGACCCTGTGCCGGGGGTACTTTTTACCTTTTTGTGCTACAAAATATAGGATTGATACAAAAATATCCCGGCAGTTATAAAACTGCCGGGATATTTTGGAGCTGGCGACAGGAATCGAACCTGTTTGTTTTGACGAACAATCGCTGTATTTTTTGTTTTCACGACTTTTCTACGACCTTACTTTCAAAATAAGAATTTAAGACCTTTTCCGCTTCTTTTATCTGCCGCTCTTTAATGTGCGTGTATATTTTACGGGTTGTTGATATGTCGGCATGGCCTAAAATCTTTTGCGTTTCAAGCTCTCCTATACCAGCTTCATACATGGCGCTTGCCATTTCGTGCCGGAATTGATGGGCCGTCACTGCTGGCTTATACAGATGGGTTGTAGGAGGTTTGCGCTTACGCTCCGGGCCGTATGCCTTGTGATACTTACGCTCTCTCCCCTGCTCTGCTGCATAGTCTATTTCGACCATTCCAAGGTCTTTGCAATAATCAAGCCATAGCCGCCTGTATTCATACATTTTTAATGGCGCTTCGCCGCCAAGCAAATAATTATCTGCTTTCTGTTTTCTGGTCAAAAGCTCTTGCTTGAGTGGAGCTAATAGCGGGACAATTCGGATTGCATTTTTTGTTTTGGGGGTCTGTATCGTTGGCTGAGAATTAACCCAGGAGACTTCTTTTGTTATGCTTATTTCGTTTCTTTCAAAATCAATATCTTGCCATTGCAATGCCAGAATTTCCCCAAGGCGGCAGCCTGTGTACATAAACAGCCACGCACACAGTCCAAAGCCCTCCGGGTGAGCTTTTACAGCTGCCACCTGTTCTTCCGTTGGCGGCTTGCGTTCTTCTTTTTTTAATCCGCGCGGAAGATCAACAAAAGCGACCGGATTATAGGTGTTATCGCTCTGTATGCACCAGTATTTGAAAATGAGGTTAAGAACGCTATTTGCATTCCGGATTGTGCTTCCTGCCTTACCCTGCGCGGCCTGCTTCTGGTTCCACAGCACAATCATTGCCGGGGTGATTTCTGCCATTGCATACCCGCCGAAGAATTTAAGAATACTCACATATGCCCCATGATAAGCACGGGCATTCCCGGCTTTGATTCTTTTTAGATAATCTTTCCACCATTGTTCTGCAACAATGTCAAAAACTTCGCTCTCTTCCTTTGCCTTTGCCGCATTTTCTAGGGCTTCGTCAATCTTCCGCTGTACTTCGCGGGCAGTTTTGCCGTAAAAATGCACAACTTTTCCGTTTATTTTTCGCTTCTTTTCAATATATCCGTCTGCCCGCTTTTTTACCTGTCCCAAATCAAAAACCTCCCCCGACACTATAGGTATAGCTTGTAAAGCTACGGGTTTTGGCGCGTGGGGCCACAGCCGCGCAAGCGGGTGGGGAGCGCCAAACACAGGCCACGCGTGGCCTGTGACCGCACAAGGCGGTTTCGCCGCAGGCGAAATTACAAGCATAGCTTGTAAAGCCTGCCCGGAGGTGGTACAATACGATTGTCGGGTCGATTGTATCCACTTTTGTGGGCAAGCTGATCTATGGAAACGCTCTCGGTGCGCCAACACCGGGGGCGTTTTTTTATTTTGTTCTGGTCAAAATGTAGCCTGCGGAGCTTTACTATTTTAGTAGCATCTCTTACAAGGTGTATACCCAGCGGCTTCTGCCTGCTCTACCGTTACGGCGGTGGCATCGTCCATTCCGCTGCAATCGGGGGTACGGTGGTACTTTTTGCCGTTGCCGCTGCTTGCAATATAAACCATACCTGGCTGATAATCTGATGTGCCGGTTGCTGTGGTGCCGTTACTTGTCTGGCTGGTGTTACCTGTTTCTGGCACCGCTGTAGGGTCAGGTGTGGGGGCTTCCGTGGGTGCAGAGTTCGGGGCTTCTGTTGGGGTTACTGTGGGGGCCGGGGTTGCGGTAGCCACTTCTGTCGGCTGCGGCGTTTCTTCTGCTATCGTGGCGGTTGGAAGCGGTTGTTCTGCCTTCTGCTGGCTGCCTCCGCTGAACGTTCCGATACAAAACATTACGATCCAAAACGCCGTAATAATTGCCGCACGAATCTTTTTACTTGCCTGGAATTTATCGGTTTTCCATATCCAGTAGCTCAGAGCAAATGGCCAAAACATCAAGGCAAGCAAAATCATCAGGCAGCCGCCTTTATTCTTTTTACCGCCACCATTTCCTGATGAATGGGTTCCGCCGCTTTTTGTCCTCGAAGAGGACTTTCCCGTTGATTCTGTAACTGAATACGAAATGCCCGTTCCCGGCAGCCCCACCGTTGCTGTTTTGCGCCCAGTTGAGCTTACTGTGTAGTGCGCGCCCTTGCCGCCCAGCGAAATGCTGGCACTTTTTCGATTCAGATTCAGGCGGACACCCGGTGCAATTTTTACACTCTTACGAAAGCGAAATCCCATCAAGAACACATCCTTATCGATTAAAGTCTACTCCCCTGCACTGCGTCCAGTAGTGCAGGGCTTTTTTTATGTAGTCTTCGTCCAGGTCAAAATATTCTGCCAACTGCCACGGCTCTGTGTAGCCTTCCCGCATAGCTGTACGGATTTCTTCCGGCGGCAGACAGCGGCGAAACGCGTCCGCATCCGCGCGGTATTCGTTCTGCTCCACCAACTGGAACGGGCTGTTTACCTTATGCAGTGCGCCGGTACGCAGGTGGCCCGATTCATGCAGCATTGCGGTGCGCATCTGGCGCACGGTATGCAGACGCTTGAAATTCAGCACAACGGCATAATTCTGACCATCCCGCACGGTACAGGCCGCCCTCGGCAGCATTGCGAACGGCATAACATCCACATCATTTTGTTTGCAATATCCGTAAAAGTCGGACAACTGAAACACTGGATTTATTCCTCCTGCTTTTTCTTGGCCCGGCGATCTCGCATCACCCTGACCATATCGCGCAGCACCGCTTTGTCATCTTCGGAAAGCTCTTTGTATTCACCATAAAAAGCAATATCCACATCGTCCAGGATGTCGTGGGCAGACATTTCTGTCTCTGCTTCCTGGCTTTCAGCTGCCCCTTCCAGACGTTTGCGGTCAACGCCCAGCGCCTCTGCCAGCTTTATTAAGGTAGCTGGTTTGGGCGGATTATCGGTCGCTTTCCAGCGCGCGATATTCCCGCGGCTCATCCCGATCTGATCAAGCAGTGCTGACATTGCGATGCCTTTTTCATCGCAGAGTGCTTGCAGCGTATCAAAAAACACTAAAATGCACCTCCGGAATTTGTGCAAAACGCAGAAGTGCAGAAAAGTGCATTAAATCACTTGCAAAGTGCACTTAAATGCCCTATAATGCACTTATGACATGAGGGCACCGCGTTAAAACTGATGTTTAGCAACTTCATAGTACTACAAAAGTGCACTTACGTCAATATGAAATGGAAAGGGAGGTGCATTTTTTTGAACTTTTGGAACACTTTCACAAATTTATGCGTACAGCATGGTGAAAGTGCTACCACCGTTCTTAAAACGCTTGGCCTGAGTAAAGGCAATGCCCAGCGCTGGAAGAACGGCGGCGGCCCTACCCTGGCAACAGCAGCTAAGATTGCCGACCACTTCGGCGTCCGCATTGATGACCTTGTGGAGCATTCCTAGCAGCTACAACCATTCTACCACAACCCCTGTCCCATAGTCCGGACTTTGAGCCGGAAGAGCTGGAAATTTTGCAGACAATGAACATTTTCAAAGGAGGATATCCATGGCAAGAGAAAAAGACGGCTACCGGGACGCGCTGGAACGCATCCGCAGCCAGGCTTCCGGTGAGCTTGTTACCGTGAAAGAAGCCGCGCGGATTGTGTACGGCGATGACACCTACGCATCGGTGCGCTGCATCACTACCCTATCGGGCTGGATTACAAGCGGGCGCGGCAAGCGAATCCCCGCAACCGTTCTGGCCCGCCAGATTTGCTGAACCCTTGTAAACCGTTTTCTCAACCTCATGCCCTGTCTCATGCACAGGGGCATCACCTGTCTATCAGTGCTCAGTCTTTTGCAGGGTATAAGTCGTTTGTCACATCTGCGAAAAAATCAAACGCTGGCTTATGCAGCATCGCTAAAAGGAGGTATCCCCCATGAACACCGAAAAAACCACAACCCGCATGGGCAGCACAACCGTAACCCAGACCGCCGAAGGTTTTGAGCTCAAAAACGGTCCCGGCATCAAGATTCCGCCGGATGTCACATTCAAGGACGTGAAGAACGAAACAGTCCTTGGTGACCCGAACAACAGGCACATCACAACCGGGTGCATCCGCAGCAAGTCCGGCACCAGCACAATCTACAACCTTGACGAAAAGGAGGAATAAACTCATGCCCCAAACAAAAACAGCCGCCCCGGTGCTGCAACACCGTGACGGCCAGACGAAAAAATTCATCACCTGTATTTTACCCTACATCAGCCCCATTTGCAAGGCTTTCGCCAATTTCACGCTAACGGCCTGCGGGCTGGGCGCGCTGTGCGCCGTGGCCGCCCTGGCCCAGGGCGGCGGAGCGTCTGCCCTGGCCGGGCTGGCTGGCTGCCTGCTGGGTGGGTGGGCTGCGCTTAAAGTACATTACCTGGAGTAACCGATGGAAAAGTTTTTATTTTATTGCCTTTGCGGCGCGGCGTGGTACCTTTGCCTGTGGGCGATCCACCACGCGCTGCTGGCGCTGGTGGTTGGGGCTTGAACACCCCCACCCCGGCAGAAAGGACCCCTGAATGGAAAATGCCAAACCAAATATTTCCCCGCGGCGCGGCATGACGCCGTTAGAACGCGCCTGGGCCGCTGCCCTGTGCGCAAGCGGGGATGCCGTTGCCAACATGGGCACGGATGCCCTGCGCCTGGCAGCAGCCCAAAAGCCGCAGAACGTAACCAGCGCCGGCATTATGGAGAGCACTCACAAGCTGGCGCGCGCCTGCCGGATCATTGACGTCTCGACCGCCAGCACCCCGGCGGCCCAGAAAGCCGCCGACGCCTATGCGCTGGAAGCTGCCCTGTACGCCGTGGCATATGAAGCCGCGCGCCTTGTGCGGTCTGACATGTGGCCGCTTGTGGCCATGCGGCTGGACGCGGCGCAGGAAGTGGGCACAAGAACGTCTGACCTGCACATCCGTCAGCCGTTGGGCAAGCTGATTATGCGCCGCCACCCGCTGGCCGTGCGCGGATCGACCGCCCAGAACCTGGTGGAAGAGCTGCTGTACGCCGCGGCAAAGCGCGGCAAGCGGCGGCAGGACTGGGCCAACACACTGGAAGCCGCCGTGGCCTGCGGCTGCATGATGGACGCGGTATTAAGCTACCCGCCCAGATGGGAGGACACCAACCAATGGAAACAAGAGAACTGACCGACATGACTGCCGTGCTGCGGGCGATCAATGACGGAAATCCCAGCAATGCCGAACGCTGGGTAAACATGACACAGCGCGTTGTCCGCGCCGAAACCCGTGCCAATGCGGCTGAGCGCACTGCCGCCCGCAAGGATTGGGAAAAGCAGAACGCCGAATACGACAGCTGGCAGTCCAACTACCGCGCCGAGGTTGCCCAGCAGGAAGCCGCCAAAGCGCAGGACAAAGCCGCCCGCTGGGAAGTGCTTGCCCTGACCATGGCCGCGGCGCTGGTGCTGACTTTGAGCATTGCGGCGCACCAGGCGAATGAGGCCGCCCGCTGGCGGTACGAAGCCCAGGGAATGGGGCAAACGGAGATTGTTACCCCGCAAAATCAGGACACGGCGGTGCAGCCATGACCGTGCTGGAATGGCTGCAGGAACTGGGAGAGGAAGAGCGGATTATCAAGGTGGGCTGTGTGGACAACACCCTGCGGGGCCTGCGCCACTGCACCGCCAGAATGGCCGCCACCAGCTACCTGCACTGGGCCTGCCCGGAATACCTTGCGCCGCAGATCGGGCTTGCATTTGAGTGCAAAAGCCCGGCGGTCAACAACGAAAAGTTCTGCGAGCGCTGCGCGGCGGCGTTTTTGTCCGCGCAGATGCCGAACACGGGGAGGGTGAAAAAGCCATGGACGCACCAATGACGCCGCGGGAGGCCGTGGCCTGGCTGGTGGAAAACACCGCTGCCGCCCGCAAAGCCTACTGCATTATACTGCGCAGCACCAACGGCGTACACAACCCCGGCACGCGTGGCATGCTGATCTGCCAGGCGGCAGAGCTGGCAGGCCGCCTGCACGCTTACCGGGAAAGCCTGCACCACATGATGCGGGCCGGGATGATACCAGCCGATCTGCTGGACGATGTGAAGGAAGTGCTGAAATAATGATTTACCATCTTATTACTGCCGGGGTTGTAGCCATTGGGCTGCTGGCTACCTGGACCAGCGGCCGGGATGTGGGCTACCGCAATGCCATGCGGGACGCGGAACAGCTGCACGATGATGTTGTGTTCCGCCCCGGTAAAGGCGGCCGCCAATGACGGCGGAGGAACGCGCGGCTCTTATTGATAGATTAGCCCCACTGATTACAGAAGAGCGGCGCAAGGCCGCAGACAAGGACAAACGCACGCCCTGGTACATGGTAAACATTGCCCACCCTGTTATGGGCTGGCTGTATAACCAGTACCTGGCCAAGCTGGGGGAAGTCAGCCCACCCGGTGATGCCTGCCGCACACGGTTTGAACTATCCCTATTGCATTCGGCTGTGCTGAAAAAGCTGGCCGAACATTACAACATCCAATAGCCCCGCCCGGCGGGGTATATATGCCGCCAACGCCGCACGAGGCCGCGGCGGCCCCTGAATCCTCCCACAGTTGCTGCGTGGGCAAGTACGGCAACACCACTGTGCAGGTAATGCACAACGCCCGGCACCGGCCATTACTCCCGGCCTGTGCCCGGCGGCCGCCTGTTATCCCCGGATTTCCACCGGGTCCCCGGCCCCTGCGTACGGATTGCCAAGCGCCGCGGGTGCGCCTGGGCAGGCGGGTTTTATGGCGCGTGTGCAGCACCGGCATGGCCCAAGCAGCCCATGCCGCCCGGATCAACACCGGGACGCGCCACCAAAGAATGGGGGTTGAACCAATGAAACGAAATTGTCAGGACTGCACTGCCCGCCGCGTGGGCTGCCATGCCAACTGCGAGCGCTACAAGGACGACTGTGCCCAGGATGCCAAGCGCCGGGCTTATGAAAAGCAGTTTGCCTATATGGACAGCATGCCGCAAACCACCACCGCTTTAAAAAAGACCCTTGCGCCCCGGCGGGTGGGCGGCCAACAGTAAAACAGAAAGGATGGAATCAATGACAAGGAAAAAGTGCATCAAGCTGATCATGGGCACGATGGGGCTGCCGCAGCCGTGGGAGGCTGAAAAAGTTTTCCGAGTAACGCGGGAATAGTCATCTACCTCTTTCTATACCGGGAGGGGCCACGGCCCCTCCTCTCATGTACTCGGATAGCTCAATGGCAGAGCAAGCGCGCGATGTCGGTTCAACTCCGATTCCGGGGCAGTTTTATCAAGAGAGGTGTCCACTATGAAGCACAAAATTTTAGTTTTGATCCTCGCCACCTGCATGGCCGTTTCCGTGAGCGGCTGTTCATCCCTTGGTCGGGATATGAAATCACTCAGTAGCGATTTCGGCGGCGGGCTGAATCGCACAGTCACTGTCTACGATTATAACGGCAACGTCATCAAGTCCTACTCTGGCAAGTTTGATGCTTCCGAATCTGAAACTGAGGTCTATTTTGACCTTGACGGCAAGCGGATCATCATTCATGGCGGTATCGTCATCAACGAGGAAAGCTAAGCCTCTATCGTAAAAGGAAAGGAGATGCCCAAATGAGCTTTGCAACTTTGCGTAAAAACGTCTGTATCGATACTGACATCGGTACTGCTCTGAAAGAAATCATAGCAAATCCCCACATCGGTGACGCTCTGGCCTTTGAGCTGCTGGATGGCCGTCCTATTGAGTGCGTTGTCACTGACATTGACGATGAGGCCGTCCGTTTTGATTCTGTGGATTGCCTCTGGGATGAAATGTCATGTAGCGAGATCGAAAATTGGCTTGACCGCATCGACCATCTGCTGCCTGATGAACTGCAACGGGCCATCATTGACACTGAGCGAAAGCACATCATCAACGGCAAAAAGATGGACCGTCTTGAGCGCCTGTTCCTGCCTGCCGCGTCTGAACTGTTTAGCGGCGACAATGTTCTCGGTGACAGGGGGCTGTACAAGCAGATGGACTGGTACAAAGACCGCCGCCACCGCATAAAGATGGACGATCCTGACGGTGCACCTACTGATTATTGGATGTCTTCTCAGCACTCCGGCAACTCTACCTACTTCTGCAATGTGACCCTCGATGGCAATGCGACCTTCGACAACGCCTCCTACACGTGGCTGTCCGCGCCCGTCTGCTTCCGTATCCGTAAATCGTAATTATCCCCGCGCCCACAAGGGGCGCGATCTATGCGGATTCCCTTATAAATACAGAAGCGTGAACCAAAGCCGCAGCCCTTAAACCAGGGCGGCGGCTTTCGCAAAACCGGGCACAGCTTACTTACTATAATAGCGCGTGGCTGAGCTGCCGTAAAAGGCTGCCGCCAAACGGTCCGAGGGGGGCCGTTTGGCGGCTTGTATAGGGGTTATTTCAAGGTCCATTCTCCCCCAAAGAAAGAAAAGAAGTGAGCGGCATGAAAACTACCAGAAAGCAATACATCCGTGAGCAGAAAACAATCTGCGGTGATAGCTATGCCGAGGTAGATTTTTGCTGGATCACTGAGCGGGAACACCGGGCAGGCCCCCGCGGAAAAAAGCAATTTGCCAGCAGCCTCGCTCAGCAAAAGCGCAACCGGGAACGGTCGGCGCGGCTGCTGGTACAGCTGCTGAACACAAATTTCGACCAACGGGGCTTTGCCCTTACCCTGACCTACGAAGACATGTGGCTGCCGGATGACGATGAAGCCGCCTGGAAGGACGTATACAACTACCTGAAACGGGTGCGCCGATGGCTGACCCGGAAAAGCTGGCAGGATGCCACCCCCATCAAGTGGGTGTGCGTGACGGAAAACCAGGAAGCCGACCCGGCCAACGGCCTGAAAGAAGTGCGATACCATCACCACATGGTGCTGCAGGTGGACGGCCTGACCGCCGCCCACCGCGCCGCCCTGCGTGATGCGCTGGAAGATCTGTGGTGCACCGGCCGCAGCCGGGAACCGCTGGGCACCGTGAACGCTGACCGCCTGCAGCCGGAACACGATAGCCTGGAAGGGCTGGCAAAGTACATGCTGAAATACCCCCGCCGCCGCAAAAGCTGGCATGCAAGCCGCGGCCTAAAGCGGCCCACCTATCCCCGCCCCAATGATACCCACTGGACCCCGCGCAAGCTGGCCGATGCCTGCACCCTGCGCGTGGACGATGCCGATTATTGGGAGCGGCGCTACCCAGGTTACAGGTTTTTGGGGGCTGTGCCCAGTTATAACGAGGAGCGGGCCGAATGGCGGCTATACATCAAGCTGCGCCGGAAACGCAGGTAATACAACGTTATCCCCCGCCCCGGCGGGATAAAATAAAACGATAGGGAGTAAACGCAAATGGAAAACAAGCAAAAAGCGCTGGAAATGGTTGCAACCATGCAGCAAAAAGAGGAAAGCGGCAGCCTGCTGTGGTGCGTGGCCGAAGACCTGAAAAACACCATCAATGGCATGAACGAAGACGAGGCAAGGGTGGTTGTTACGGATTTTGAAGCCGGAACGCATGATCTGAAAACCTGCGAGAAAGCGATCCACGACTATGCCAACAAGCACAAAAGCGGCGGTTCTGCCTGCTGCCCCGGCCCGGCCGTGCCGGGGATCCTGCGTGCGCACTTCGGCCTGCCGGAAAGCGGACAAGCTGCGCCAAGCAGCCCGAGTACCGCACCCGCCCCGGCGGAGCGTCCCAAACGTCAGCGCCTGAACATTATGGATTTTATGTAAGGGGACGAGAGTATGAGAACGCTGGAAGAATACGTGGCCATGATTCCGGTCGCGCCGCCCGCTGACATTGACCGCTATCTGGATGCCCTGGGCAGAAAGCCGCTTGCTGTAACAAGTTACCGGTGCATATCACGGGATGATGCCGAATCCCGCCTGGATTGCGAAGACTTCCGGGCTGATCTGCGCCCCAGCGCTGCCATACGCCCTGCCGCCCTGTGGTGTAGCGAATGTGAAAGCTGGTATCTGGCGGAATACGTCCCGGCCTATGGCATGCCCTGCAGCCAAAACCTGACATACCAGAACAACAGCGGCGTGCAGGTCGTGAACGTTGAGCAAGACACCATTGACAAAAAGCGAAACGGCGAAACCATGGTATGCCCCCTGTGCGGTGCTCAAACGCAGCTGCGCAACGTGCAGGAGCTGCGGTACGGGCGGGCAGCCCAAGACTTTATCGTGGTGCCCACCGTTGCGGAAAACTGCCTAGTATTAACGCAGTGGTGCATTGAGCGCCACATGCACGAAGGTTACCGCCACACCGAGCGGAACGCTATTAACGCCTTTGTGGTTGATGGCCGGCGGATCATCAAGCTGGCGCACTACCAGTACAACGCTATGGCTGGCAGTTGGCGGAACCTGGGCACGTGGGCACAGCGCGCAAAACTGGTAGATGATATTGGCTGCCCGAAAATGTACGCCGCAAACCTGCCAGATTTGGGCGGCACCGGCGCAGAGAATGCCAAGCTGTGGGAGTACATGGAGCAATCAAACGCAGCAAAAACGTTTTACCCGGTGGCATACCTGCGGCTGTATTTTAAGCACCCCAATGTTGAGAACCTGGTAACCGCAGGGCTGGGAAACCTGGTGGGCGATGGAATCAACGGTGAAATGGGACATCGCTACTATACCGGACTTGCCCCGCAAACAGCGGCTCCAAAGCTGGAGTGGGTGGACTGGAAAGAAAAACGCCCTGCCCAAATGCTAGGTATGACAAAGCAAGAATTGAGAACTTGGAGAGAGTACGGTCTGGGAGTTGACTGTCTGAGAACGTGGCAAGAGCTGGATACGTTGCCATGCGGCGTAAGCTTCCACGACCTTTGCGCCGCGATGAAAGCCATCGGAGCATACGACACGCGCCGGATTTTGCGCGAAAAACTGCCGATGATGCGGACCCTAAATTACATAGAGCACCAAGAGCAGGATCTTACGCAGCTTGAGGATTATTGGCGCATGGCTGCCGTGGCCGGCTGTGACCTGAACCAGGACGCAGTGCGCTGGCCCAAAGACCTGCGCACCGCCCATGACCGGATGAGCGAAACAATACAGTACGAGCGGGTAAGTGGCAAATGCCAGCAAGCGTTCGCCGCCATGACGGCCCGCTGCGCCGGGTTGACATGGGAACATGATGGGATTTGCATTCGCCCGGCGGAAACGCCGCTTGAGCTGATCCGGGAGGGCAGCACCCTGCACCATTGCGTTGGCAGATACTCAGATGCCCATGCACGGGGCAGAATTATCCTGTTTGTGAGGCATACCCGACGGCCAGAACGCAGCTGGTACACCCTGAACATTGACGTAAACAGCAAGAGAGAAATCCAGCTGCATGGATACGGAAACGAATTTGCCCACGGCAAAAAGCTAAAAATACCCCGGCGGGTCCGGGAATTTGTGGATCTGTGGGAGCGCGAAGTGCTGGCTAAGTGGCAGCTGCCGCCAGAGCAGAAAGCCAAGAAAAAGAAAAACAAGGCCACCCAGGCAGTGGCATGATAGGAAGGTGAAAGCATGGACGAAATAGTGGTCCGCCTGAAATCAGGAGAAGAAATTATATACCCGCACCCCGCGACGGCAGAATGGAAGGCCATTCCCAATGCTGTAATAGTCATAACAAACGGCAGCCAGGCGGTTGATATATACAATGCCAACGAGGTTGTTTTTGTGATACATCGCGAAAAAGAGGTACCAAAAGTTGAGGAGGAACCGAAAAAATGAAATACGATAGCGAACAGATGACGTTTGTGGGTGCCGCCGCTACGGCGGAAGAATCTGCCGCTCTGCGCCTGCATTATGAGATCATGGCCGCAGCGCAGGCAGCGGCGGCCAGCCTGCTGGATCTGGCCCGCAAAATCAAACGAATGCGGGATACCGGTGGATACAAGGCCCTGGGCTTTGACACGCTGGAAGCCTACACACTGACCACCATGGGCATGAAGCAGCGCCAGGCGTATAACTACATTGCTATTGCCGAAAAACTGCCCGCGCAGCTGATAGAGCAGAACGCGGCCGCGGGCGTTACTAAGCTGGCCTTGCTGGCGCAATTGAGTGGGCAGGAGCAGCAACAGATTACAGCGGAAACCAACCTGACGGAAACGACAGTGGCCGAGCTGAAAGCGCAGATCAAAGAGCTGCAGGCCAAAAATGCCGGGTACGCCGAACAGCTCAGCCTGCTGCAGAATCAGCCGCCGGTGGCTGAGGTACAGGCCGAAGAAGTGGACATGGATGCCCTGCGTGCGGAGATTCGCGCCGAAATGAAGGCTGAAATGGAAAGCCAGCGCCGGGCCGACGCCAAAATGACCGAGCTGAACCAGAAAGAGCGCGATGAAGCCATAAAGGCCGCACAGAAAGCCAGGGCTGAACTGGAAGAGGCAAAACGTGCTGCTGCGGTGGCTGAACAGGCACGCGCTAAAGAACTGGATCAGGCGCGCCACCAGGCAGAAGAAACCGCTGCCCGGCTGAACATGGCCGCGGATGAATCCGCGGTGCGCTTCGGCTTGCTGTTTGACCAGTTGCAGGACACCGCCGGAAAAATATTTGACCTAGTTGATACTTTGCAGCAGGGTGGCCTGACCGAAAAGGCGGAAAAATTCCAGACAGCGCTCCATAAGGCGCTGCTTGCCTTGGCCGATGAAGCGGAGGATGTACAGAAATGATGGAAGCATTTGAGGCGGGCGTGCGGCTGAGCATTTTCATGCTGGGCGCTGGGGTCGGCCTGGTCGGCAGCCGCGGCGAAAGGTGGGGTGACTGATGGACATCCTGCTTTCGATCATCGGCAGCGCTGTTCTGGCCGTGCTGCTGGCCGCCGCCTATACCGCCGGGGTAGCCGCTGGGAAAGCTGCCGCGCATGTGGATGATGAAGAATCAAAAATTTGTATGCCGCACACACATGGCGGAGATCCTGACACCTGAACGCAGAGACAGCCATATTTCGGATTAAGGGAGGTATACACACGTGGGGAAAAACAAACGCTTGCCGAATGACATCGTATTGGCTGCACTGCAGCTGGTACGTGGTCAGGCCAGACGCAAGGCTGAGTATAAGCGCCAGGTTGACGAGATCATCCTGCGCAGCGGCACAAATTTTGTGGATACCACAACCAGCTGCGGCGCGCCCGTGCGTGTGTACCTGCCGCGCGCCGGCGGGAATTCCAACGACATCACCGCCGACAAGGCCGAGGCGATCCAGCAGCTTGAGACACAGCGGGATGTGCAGATCATGCGGGCCATCGATGCCGCCGCGGATGAGATCGGGGCGGACATCCAGAGCGCCACGGTACGGGCCGCGCTGCAAAAGGCTATTGCACTCAACTGCAAAGACTGCCGCACCTGGACATACGAGCGCCTGGAAGTGCCGGGAATTAGCAGGATAGAATTCTATCGCCGCCGCCGCAAATATCTGGAAAATGTTGCGCAACGCGTAGGAATTGGCTAAAAATTGATACTGTGCAAGATTTTTTAGTGCTAGAATTGATATCATAGAATATTGAGAGGACAGCCCACTGGCTGCCCTCTTTTGTTTTGGAGCGTAACATGGCAGACAAAAAGCCCTGCAAACAGCAAGAAAACCCCTGCGCCCACTGCATCTGGCGCATGTGCGGCAATGAACGGGTGATCTGTTCTCTGCCGCGCTGTGTCAACCAGTGGCAGTGCGAGCGGCCCAAACATAAAATCGGCCCCGGCGGATGCTGGACCTACCAGCGGCCGCTGAGAAAGGCCCCCCTATGACCAACCCCCGGTATGCCAACGGAGCCCTGCGCAGAAAGCACCGAGCCCGGCTGAAAGCCATGGGTGCGCCGTGCGGGATCTGCGGCGGGCGCCTTGGCCCGATCCATTACGATGAACCATCCGATGCGGCGCACCCGCTCAGCTTTGTGGTAGATGAGATACGCCCCGTTGCGCGCTGGCGCGAGTTCGGCTATCCGTCCCCGCGAGCCGCGGCGGAAGATTGGGACAATTTACAGGCTGCGCATTACTGGTGCAACGCGCAGAAAGGATGCAAGCTTTCCCTTGCCAAACCCGGCCCCGCACAGCTCACCGGCGCGCAAAAGCCCCCTGCGGACGGCAGCTGGTGAGGGGTGGGGAGGGGTCCCCTCCCCGGCCGGCGGGCGACCCCAAGCCGTCCAGCGCCGATTTACCCCCGCAAAAAACAATTTGATTGGGGGGTGGTATCAAAACAGGAAGGAGAAGCAAAAAGTGGCAGCAGATACTTCTAATCGCGCGCGCGCGGAGATCGCGAAAAGGTCTGCCGCAGAGCGCAGAAAACTGGCTAAATTTTTGGCCAAAAACGGATTGAATGACGAAAAAATCCAGTCGCTTGACCCGGTGATTTTGAATGTTTCGTGGATGAAATCCAAACTGGACGATGCCAGGGAAGCCATCGGTGAGGAAGGCATCACGGTGGAATATGACAACGGCGGTGGGCAGTCGGGCGTGAGAGAGAACCCGGCCTTCCGGGCTTATGAGGCATTGTGGAAAACGTACCTGTCTGGATTGGATATGCTGATTAAGCTCCTACCTGTGGAGGTGCCGCAAGAGCAAATATCCGACATTAAGCCGACAAGCGTACTCACTCTGGTGCAGAATCGGAGAAAACAGGACGCATGACCGGCGCACAGATTCCAAGATACCGCATCGAGCCGGAGCGCGTTACGACCGACGGTGCGGACGCCGCAGCGCTGATGGCCGCCTACGGCAATGCGCTGGATGAATGGCAGCAGCTGGTGCTGGACTGCTGGCTGGGCCGGGATGCATCCGGGCGGTACACCGTGACCTCTGCAGGGCTGGCCGTGCCCCGGCAGAACGGGAAAAACGTGTGTCTGGAGGGGCGGGAGTTTTTTGGAATGGTCATCAACGGTGAGAAGATCCTGCACACCGCCCATCAGGTGCGCACGGCAAAAAAGAGCTTTAACCGGCTGGTCCGGATGTTTACCGACAAGCGGCACCCGGAGGTGCTGGAACTGGTGAAAAACATCCGCTACACCAACGGCGAGGAGTGCATCGAGCTTCTGAACGGCGGGAGCATTGAGTTCTCGGCCCGATCCCGGCAGGCGGCCCGCGGCTTTGACGGCATCTCGCTGGTGGTCTATGACGAGGCACAGGAGCTGACGGACGACCAGGTGGAGGCAATCATGGCCACGCTGGCCGCATCGGCCACCGGCACCCGACAGCTGATCTATACCGGCACGCCGCCCTATCCGGGCTGTCCCGGCGACGTATTCCGCCGCCGCCGGACGGCCTGTCTTGGCGCACCGGGCGCGCACGATGCCTGGCACGAATGGTCAGTGGAGGGAGAGCAGGTTGACAAGATCGACCTAGAAGATCACGCGGTCTGGTATCAGACTAACCCGGCCATGGGCATTCGGCTCAGCGAGGAGTTTGCGGCGGAGGAGTGCCGGAGCATGAGCGCCGACGGCTTTGCCAGAGAACGCCTGGGCTGGTGGAGCCCCATCCTGACGGAGCAGAGCGACAAGGCGCTGGATGCCCGGGCCTGGGCGGCCTGCGCCAGCGAAGCCGAAAAGCCGGAGGGCAAGACCGCTTACGGTGTCAAGTTTGCCGCGGATGGTTCCACTGTCTGTCTGTGCGGCGCGGTGATCCCCAAGGACGGCCCGGCCCGCATCTCGCTGCTGGACTTGCAGCCCAGCGGCCGGGGTCTCAAGTGGCTTACGGACTGGCTCAACGAGCGCTATGGCCGGGCAAGCTGCGTGGTCATCGACGGGCGCAACGGCGTGGACGTGTTGGTGGAGCGCATCCGCCCCACCTGGAAGGCAAAGGGTGCTGTGCTGAGGCCGTCGGTCAAAGATGTCATTGCATCGGTGGGGCTGATTACTACCGCAATTAACGAACACTCCCTGACCTGGTACAAACCGCAGCAGGCCCTGAACGAGAGCGCCATTACCAGCACCAAGCGTCCCATCAGTGGCGGGTATGGCTTTGGCGGCGACAACAGCCTGCCGCTGGAAGCCTGCGCCCTGGCACTGTGGGGCGCGAAAACCTGCAAACGCGACCCAACCCGCAAAATGCGCATCGGATGAGAGGAGAACCATGACGAATACCCTGAATTTTGGCCATGTGGCCGGGCTGACCGCCGCGGAACAGCAGCAGCTTAGCGACCTGGCCGAAGCCTACAGCTACCACCAGAGCCGCAACGCCACCAAGGACAAGTATTACGAGGGGCACGTCACCTTGCAGGACGTAAACCTTGGCATCGCGCTGCCCAAGGGGCTGAACAAGCTGGAGGTCGGCTGCAACTGGGGACAGAAGGCAGTGGACGCGCTGGCATCCCGCAGTATGTTCGATGGCTTTGTGGGCAACGGCGGCGCACTGGATGGGCTGCAAAAGCTGGTGACCGACAACCGTCTGGTTGCTGCCTACGCCAAAGCCTGCCGGGATCAGCTGAAATACGGCTGCGTGTTCGCCACCCTGTCCGCAGATGCGGACATCGGCTGCCGCATTCGCTTCCACTCCCCTGCCACGGCCTCCGCGCTCTGGAGCGGCGAGAAGGGGCGCATCGACTGCGGGCTTGCCATCATCGACACAGTACAGGACGAGCATCAGAAAGACAGCTGGCGGCCTGCGCTGGTCAACTTCTACACCGACACCGCCGTCATCGTGCTGCACTCTGAAGGCAACAGATGGGCGGCGCAGCGGATGCCCCACCGGATGGGTCGTCCGCTGATGGAGCCGCTGATCTGGAACGCCACCAGCAACAAGCCCTTTGGCCGCAGCCGCCTGAAGCGCGCCATCCGTTCCCTCATCGACGACTATGTGCGCACCGTGGCTAACGCTACCATCGCGCTGGAGTTTGACACCACGCCCCAGAAGTACATCCTCGGCGTGACCGATGAGCAGTACGATGCCATTACCTCCGATAAATTCAAGCAGTATGTCGGTGCGCTCATCGCCGCCACCTCCAACCCGGAGACCGGCGAAAACCCGGTCTTTGGGCAGCTGGCGCAGGGCAGCTTGCAGCCTCATGTGGAAAAGATGCGGATGACCGCCACCCAGTTTGCGGCAGCCACCGGCCTGACCGTGACCGACGTAGGCGTGGTGAACGACGCCAACCCCACCAGCAGCGATGCCATCCTTGCCCAGAGCCAGACGCTGGTGCTGATGGCGCAGCAGCTGAACACCGGCAACGGCGATGCCCTGCACACCATCGCCTGTATGGCGCAGGCCATTGCCCGGAACGTATCTCTGACCGAGCTGACCGACGAGGAGCGCAATGTGATGGCGCATTTCAAAAACCCAGCCATGCCCAGCGTGGCGGTGACTGCGGATGCAGCCATCAAGATTGCAACTGCCCGGCAGGAGTTCGCCAGCACCGACACCTTTCTGGAGATGATTGGCTTTGACCAGGCCGACATCCGCCGCATTAAGGCGCAGGAACAGCGGGTGCGGGGCCAACAGGTGCTGATGGAGATGGAAGACGATGCAGATAACAGCCAACGCCTGGAATGAGTACATCACCCGGCTATCCCGCCTGAACCGGAAAGCCGGACAGCTCATGCGGGAATACATAGGCTCTCACGGCACCGAAAACACGGCCGACCTGATTGCCTACGCCTACGGCCTTGTGACGAAATACGGCGAGGGCAGCGCCGAGCTGGCCTGCCAGATGTATGATGCACTGGCCGAAGCGGCCAACGCCGGGGTGCCCGCCGCCGAGCCTGCCGTACCGGCAGACTACGGCGAGGTGGCCCGCATGGTGAACGCCACCAAGAGCCAAAACCCGGCCAACCTGCCAAACGGCGTCAGCCGCCTGGTCAAGCGTGCCGGGGCCGATACCACCCTGAAAAACGCTGTCCGGGACGGGGCAGAGTGGGCCTGGGTGCCGCACGGAGACACCTGCCCGTTCTGCATCACGCTGGCAAGCAACGGCTGGCAGAAAGCCAGCAGCAAGGTGCTGAAAGGCGGCCACGCAGAACACATCCACGCCAACTGCGATTGTGAGTTTGCCATCCGGTTTGACCACAGCACCACCGTGGCCGGGTATGACCCGGAAAAATACCTGAAACAGTACCGGGATGCAGGCGGCGACATCAACAAAATGCGCCGCATCGACTACGCTGCCCGGAAAGATGCCATCAACGCCCAGAAAAGGGCGGCGTATGCCGAAAGACAAAAGTATTTGATCAGTGCTGCTGAGAGAGGGAAAGGTCCCATTACGAAAATCACTGATTCCGTAATCAATGATTTCCCCGCTGTTAAGGTCGATTGGTTTACCGAAGATCAAAACAAGCAATTTAGATCGTTACATAAAGAACTGCTTCAAACTTCTCGCGACAAAAACAACTGCTTTGAAACAGCTTTTATTGTTTCAGGAGATTTAAGTCGAAAGACTATTGTATTTGGCGATGAAACCACAATCTCTATTCCACCGCTTTCAACTGGCTTAAATAGTTGGATTTTGCATAACCATCCAAGAAACAGCAGCTTTTCAATTGAAGATATCGCAGCTGTTACTATTCCTGGATATCAGGGAATCACTATCGCCAAAAACAATGGCGGCTTGGAAATATTGACGAAATCTCCAAATTGTGATAACATCAGATTGCAAAATGATGTGCGACGTTTTCTTATAAGAAAACCCAACAAAATATCTGATTCAGACGCACAAAAAATGATTTCAAAATGGGTTGAAAAGGGGTGGGCAAAGTGGCTGATAGTAGAAAAGCAGAAGTGAATTTTTCGGATTTTGAAGCGGTGGATTTTAGCGATTCCGGCCTTGTACTGGATGGCGATTCGGAAGCGTTTGCCAAGTGGTATTTGGAAAAAACAAAGTCACTTGCTCCGCTGGATGACATCAAAGAAGACACCTGAACCACGATGCACGCGCACCGTGGTTTTTTCATGCCCATTTTTAGGAGAACGCAATGAAGAAGCTGCTTGTTTTGATGCTGGCCGTGCTGATTGCAGTGACCAGCCCGGAACGGTTCAAGGTGAATTACATCTGCCCGCATCAGTACCGGCTGTGTTTTTACACGGACGTTTTACACGGCGTGGAGATTGTGCCGTAATGGCCGCGCCAACATTTGTTGAAAGCACGATGCAGAACCGCACCGTGCTTTTTTCATGCCCGTTTTGCCCGCATGAGGACGGAACGGACACCATCGCAGCGGGCAGTGCGTACCCTGCCCACAACCGGACGCAGACGGAGAACTGCGTCACCAAACCGAGGTTTTACCCACAGAAAGGAGTTTCCACCATGAAACGCGAAGACGTAAGGAACAAGATCCCCGGCATTACCGAGGAGCAGCTGAACTGGCTCATGCAGGAGAACGGCAGCGACATCACCCGGGAGAAAAACGCAGCCGCAGCCTTGCAGACCCAGCTGAACAGCGCACAGGCGCAGCTCAAGACCGCACAGGACGGCCTGAAGGCCTTTGACGGTGTGGACGTTGCCGGGCTTCAGGCGCAGGTGACCAAGCTGAAGGCGGATATGCAGGCGCAGGCCGATGGCTTTGCCTTTGACAGCGCCCTGAACACCGCCATCCTCGGCAAGAAGGGCCGCAGCGTGGATGCCGTGCGAGCTTTGCTGGATCTGGATGCCCTGAAGGGCTCCAAAGACCGCACCACAGACATCAACAAGGCGCTGGAGGATGCAGTCAAGGCGAACCCGTGGGCGTTCGGCGACACCCAGCCTGCCGGGTATCCCAATGTTAGAGATGGTGGTGCTCCGAACCATAACCCCAGCCAGCCGGATGGCGTTCTGGCTGCCTTCAGCAAACTGAACCCGAATCTGAAAATCTGACCCGTGCAGCCGCACGGAGAAAGCGAGGTATTTTTATGGCACATGCAAATCAGGAGCGTTGGGCATCCTATGTGGACGTAAAGCTGCGTAACACGCTGGTGACCCGCGACAATCTCATCTTCAACAGCCGCTACGAGGGCGACCCTACTTCCGGCAAGGTCAAGATCCCGGTGCGCGACACCGAGGTGGCCGTCAAGGAGTACGACAAGGCCAAAGGCGTTGATGCCGACGTGGGCACCACCACCTATCTGGATCTGAACATCGACCACGACGAGGCGGTCAACGAGCTGATCGACGGCTACGATGCCGATAGCGTGCCCGATGACATCGTGGCAGAGCGTCTGGACAGTGCCGGTTACTCTCTGGCGCTGTCCATCGACAAGAAGTCCATCGATGCGCTAGAAAGCGCTGCCGGTGCTACCATCAGCGCCACCAAGACCGCCGCCACCGAGGCCAACGCCTACAAGCTGGCACTGGAGGCCAAGCGTGTGCTGGGCCGCAAGGGCGTGCCCAATGAAGGCCGCTTCCTCATTGCATCCCCGGAGTATCTGGAGGTGCTGATGCAGGACGAGCACTTCATCAAGCAGGGCGACCTTTCTCAGGAGATGGTACAGCAGGGCGTTGTTGGCCGCATTGCGGGCTTCAACGTGTTCGAAAGCAACAACATGGACTACGAGTCCACCACCCGCGTCAGCAGCAAAAAGACCACCACCGAGTTCATTGCCGGCCACCCCAACTGGTGCCACCGCGTCATGGAGTGGCAGACCGCTGTGCACCTGCAGGATCTGTCCGGCTCCGGCAAGTACATCGGCGCATCCGCTGTGCAGGGCCGCAAGGTGTATGGTCTGAAGGTCTCCAAGCCCCAGACCCTGTACATCAAGCGCACCGAGACCGCCACCTGATGAGGTGCCGCCATGAGCTACGCAGAACTGCAGGACGTGGAGGCAGGCTTCCGCATCCTGTCGGATGAGGAGCGCAGCCGCTGCACCGCCCTGCTGAGCGAGGCGGCGATTATCATCGACACCTACAACGCCGATGCCGATCCTGACCGCAAGCTGCTGGTATCCTGCCGGATGGTGCGCCGCCAGTTGGGCGAGGACGGCAGCGGGGACGCTGTCACCTTCCCCATGGGCGCAACGCAGGGCACCGCCACGGCGCTGGGCTACAGCCAAAGCTGGACCATGAGCGGCGGCTCTACCGGCGAGCTGTACCTTTCCAAGCTGGAAAAGAAGCTGCTGGGCGTCGGAGACAAAATCGGTGCCCACAGCCCGCTGGAGGACTTATGCTGAAGGGTATCGACATCATCCTGTACGAAAAGACCAAGACCGGCGAGGACGCTTTCCACGCGCCGATCTACACTGAAACACCAGTCACTGTCCACAACGTGCTGGTGGGCGAACCGGCCACGGAGGATATCGTCAACGATCTGCAGCTTTACGGCAGGCGGCTGGCCTATACGCTGGCCCTGCCCAAGGGCGACGCACACGATTGGCACAACGTGACGGTGGAATTCTGGGGCCAGAAATTCCGCACCTACGGCGATGTGGTGCAGGGCATTGAGAACCTGATCCCGCTGTGCTGGAACAAGAAGGTGAAGGTGGAACGGTATGAGTAAAGTCAAGATCGTGCTGAACCGCGCCGGGGTGCGGGAACTGCTCCGTTCCCCCGAAATGGCCGCCATGCTCAAAGAGCGGGCGGATTCCATCAAGGACAGCCTGCCGGACGGCTATGTCTCCCGTATAATGCCCACCCGCGCTATTGCCATTGTGGAAACCGCCACGGAAGAAGCCTATGCCGATAACCTCCATCACAACACCCTGCTAAAGAAGGTGCACGAATGATTGAAACCGAGGTGCTGAATGTACTGACCGCCGCCCTTGCCCCGGTGCCGGTATCCATGGAGGTTCCCTCCCCCATGCCCGGCACCTTTGTTGTGTTGGAAAAAATCGGTACATCCCGCACGGACCAAATTACCACTTCCACCTTCGCCGTGCAGAGCTGGGCCCCCACCGTGCTGGATGCCGCTCGGCTCAATGAACAGGCCAAAGCCGCCATGGATGCCCTGCCCGCCCGGCAGGGCATTGGTTCGGCCCGCCTGGAAACCGACTATAACTTTACCGATACCGCCACGCACCGCTACCGCTTTCAGGCAGTGTACCGCGTTGTGCATGGCACAATTTGAAAGGAGAACCTCTATGCAGAATGCCGCCTTAGTCGGCGTGGCAAAGCCTGCAGCCGGTGGTGCCGTGTACCGTGCGCCGCTGGGCACTGCGCTGCCCACATCTACCGATGCAGAGCTGAACGAAGCGTTTAAGTCATTGGGCTACATCAGTGATGACGGCCTGACAAACTCCAACTCCCCCAAAACTGAACAGGTCAAAGCCTGGGGCGGAGATACCGTTAAAACCATCCAGAAAGAAAAGCCGGATACCTTCAAGTTTACCCTGATCGAAGCGCTGAACGAGGAAGTTCTCAAATCTTCCTATGGTTCGGACAATGTTTCTGGTACTGTCGCAGCCGGGCTGACCGTCAAAGTCAGCAGCCGTGAGATTCCCAACAGCGCATGGGTGGTGGATACCATCGTCAACAATGCCAACAAACGCATTGTCATCCCCGATGCCGGTATTTCCGAAATGGAAGATATCGTTTATTCGGACAGCAAGGCCCTGGGCTATGGCATTACCCTGGCCGCTGTTCCGGACACCAGCGGCAACACCCACTATGAATACATCAAGGAGGCCTGACCATGCTGAAAGGCACAACCCGATCCGGCTTTGCATTTGAAATTCCGGATGCCCGCTGCCGCAATATGGAGCTGGTAGATGCTCTGGCTGCCGTGGATCACGGCAACCTGAACGAGCTGCCCACCGCGTTGGATCTGCTGCTTGACAAGCCGCAGAAGAAAGCCCTGTACGACCACCTACGCGCCGCTGACGGCACGGTGCCGATTGAAGCCGTAATTGCCGAACTGAGCGATATTTTTAATACAAACCAAGAAGGAAAAAACTCCTCATCCTCGCCGGAATGATTGCAGACGGCGAGGATGAATTGATTTGTGACCTGGCCGAGACCTACCGGATCCTGCATTACCGTACCATTGCGCTGCCCCTGCTGGCCACCCTGGCAGCGGGCCTGCGTGAAGATTCCCGCATCTGCAAGAAACAGTCTGGCATAAAGACCGATACCGGCACCCTTCTACTGGGGGCTGCCGTTGACCGCCTAACTGCCCTGTGCAGCGGATTGGGGGCTGGCAGCCTGCCAACCCCGGTTATGGATGCCCTGACCGGCAGCACAGCGCCGCCAAACAAAGTACAATCCTTTGCCAGCGGCGCTGCGTTTGATGCCGCCTGGCGCAAAAACAACGGGGAGGTGAACTGATGGCAACCGAACTTGCAAAAGCCTATGTAGGGATCATCCCCTCTGCCGAAGGCATTACCGGCAACCTTGCAAAAGTGCTGGAACCGGAAGTCGAAAGCGCCGGTGAAAAATCCGGCGCATCTTTGGGCGGCCGCCTTGTCAGCACCCTGAAAGGTGTTCTGGCAACCGCTGCCCTGGGTAAGGCCCTGACCGATACCCTGACGGAAGGCGGCGCGCTGGAGCAGAGCCTGGGCGGTGTGGAAACCCTGTTCAAGGATAACGCCGACACCGTCAAGGCTTATGCGCAGAACGCATGGCAGACGGCGGGACTTTCGGCCAACGACTACATGGAAACCGTGACCGGGTTTTCGGCCAGCCTGCTGCAGGGCCTGGGCGGCGATACCGCAACAGCCGCCGAAGTGGCCAACATGGCCCTGACTGATATGTCGGACAACGCCAACAAGATGGGCACCAACATGCAGGATATCCAGAACGCCTATCAGGGCTTTGCCAAGCAGAATTATACGATGTTGGACAACCTCAAACTTGGTTACGGCGGCACCAAAACCGAGATGCAGCGATTGCTGGCGGATGCCCAAAAGATCACCGGCGTCAAGTACGACCTGGACAACCTGGCTGATGTGTACACCGCCATCCATGTGATTCAGGGCGGTGTGGACGAACTGAACGGTGGCCTGGGCGATGTAAACAAGGGTCTGGGCATTACCGGCACTACCGCGCTGGAAGCATCCACCACGCTGACCGGTTCCCTTGCAGCTATGCAGGCCAGTTTCAAAAACGTGCTGGGCGCACTGACCCTTGGGCAGGACCTGCAGCCGTCCCTGGACGCACTGGCCCAGTCGGTGGTCACATTCCTGACCGGGAACCTGCTGCCGGATATCTGGAACATTCTGTCCGCCCTGCCCGGTGCGCTGGTGACCTTTATCCAGGCTCTTGCCCAGACCCTGCTGGACGGGTTTGGCACCTCGTTCTCCGGCGGATTCCCTCAAATCATTGAAAACGGCGCTGCTCTTGTCAGCAATCTGGTGCAGGGCATTACCGCAAACGCCGGGCAGATGATGGAATCTGCGTCTGCATCTCTGAGCGCATTCCTTGCACAGGTCGTGGCAGATCTGCCGCAGATCATCACATCAGGCGGACAGATGCTGCTCAGCCTTGTGCAGGGCCTGCTTGCCATGCTGCCTTCCATCATCCGCAGTGCGGCCACCGTAATTGCCACCCTGCTGCAAGCCATTGTTACCCACCTGCCTGAAATCATCGCGGCAGGCTTCAACCTTGTGATCAATTTGGTACAGGGCATTGGGAACGCTGCCCCGGATATTATCCGCGCCGCTGGTGATGCCTGCCGCACCCTTTGGGAGGCCGTCAAAAATGTTGACTGGGTACAGCTGGGCAAAGACATTATCAACGGCTTAATCAACGGCATTGGTGCTATGGGCAGCGCGCTGAAAGATGCTGCCCGCAGCATTGCTTCCAGTGCGCTGGATACCATCAAGGACTTTTTCGGCATTGCATCCCCTTCCCGCGTGATGCGGGACGAAGTGGGCCGCTACATTCCGGCGGGCCTTGCCCTTGGCATCCGGCAGAACGCCGGGGATGTTGCACAGGCCATGGATGAGCTTTCGGATCTATCCACCGGCTCTTTACAGAGCAACGTTCGGCTTGCGTTGACAGCATCGGGCAGCGCGGCAAGCACCCCGTCTGGCCGGGAAATTGTCGATTTCACGCCCGTACTGGCCGTGCTGAACAACATCCTTGCTGAGCTGCATAACAGCAGCGGCGACATTGTCATTGGTGACGACGTGATCTATCGCAGCTTCAACCGCGCGCGGCAGTCACAATCCATCATGCTGGGGGGTGCCTACTGATGCTCAAGCGCACTTCCCTCTTGCAGATCGACAGCCATTCCCTACCGGTTCCCACCGGCTCCCCCACCATCAAGTTTTCGGACGTTGAGAGCAGTGACAGCGGGGCTGACGAGATGGGCGTCTACCACCGTGAGGTGCTGCGGTTCGGTGTACTGACCTGTACCCTGACCTACAGCTACCTTGATAACGCCGACTGTGCCTATCTGCTCGGCCTTTTGCAAAACAAAACCACATTCCAGTTTACCTGCCCGGCGGCCAGCGATTCCACAGATGTGACCCAGACCATCACCCGCACCTGCTACTGCTCCAACTACGGGGCGGCCCTGCAGCGGCTGAAAGCCGGTGTTTGGCGGGACATGGATCTGGAAATCAAAGAATGTTAAAGAGGTGCCTGAATGGTTAAGAACATCCTGGTGCTGGATGACGGCACTGAGATTGCCGCCGGCACCGTTGGTCAGAACGCTATCCGTTCCCTGACTTGCACCGAAACCGTATCAAAAACCACCGACCTATGTCCCGGCGCAGCCTGCTCCAATAAGCTGGAAATCACAATCTGGGTGGAGCCGGGAACCGATCTGCCGATTACATCCGGAACCCGGCTGACCCACTACCGGGAGACATCCGGCCATCGAACCCTGGCGGGCACCTACTGGGCAGTTAAACCTACCAGCCAGACCCGCAACACCTACAAAATCTACGCCTATGACGCAGTCTCCCTGCTTGATGGCGTACAGTCTACCTGGCTGCGATCCATTCAGGATCAGTTTCCGATGACACTGTGGGCATTTGCGGGACTTGTAGCACAGCGGTGCGGCGTAACCATTGCCAACAACTCCCTGCCCCGCAACGGAACCTATCTGGTACAGGCTTTTTATGCCGACAATCTGACCGGCCGCCAGCTGCTTGCCTGGGTAGCCGAAGCATCATGCACTTTCTTGCGGGCTACACCGGACGGGAAAATCGAATTTGCTTGGTATACAGATTACAACGCATCGCAGAGCATCGGGCCAACCGTATACATAAGGGACGGCCTGTCGCATGACAAGTTTCAGACCGCGCCGGTCGTCAAAGTACAGATCCGGCAGAGCGATGACGACGTGGGTGTGCTGTATCCATCCGATGAAAGTGGATCAAATGCCTTGGTTATCCAGGGCAACCTGCTGCTGACATCCGCCACTGCGGAAGCACTGAAGCCGGTCGCGCAGGCGATATTTGAAACGATGCAGGGCGTGACCTACACACCACTCAAAGTAACCGTCCCGGCGGATTTTCCCCTGCCCGCGCCTGGAAACATTGTATCTGTCACTGATGCCCGCGGAAACGTGCTGAGTTCCTATATCATGAACCGGACAATATCCGGTCAGCAGGTCACGCTGGAATCCACCGGCAACGCCACACGGGACGGAACCGCCGCCGTAAATGAGCAGAGCTACAAGAACCTGACCGGCAAAATGCTGGAGATCAAGACCAGCGTGGACGGCCTGGAAGTAAAGGCCAGCGACCTGACCGGCAAGTACACCGACCTGAAAGCAACGGTGGACGGGCTTTCGGCGGAGGTGAAAAAAGACACCAAAATCACCGGCGGCGGCAACCTGATCCTGGGCAGTGAGAGCTTCAAGAACGCCACCTATGACGGCAGTGAAAGCGGCGTGGCGTATGGCGATGACGGCAGTGCAACAATTACCAACGCGAACACAAGCCGCGGGTTCGAGTTCAACGCTGTTAGCGCTCATATCACTAAAGGCGTTACCCTATGTCTGTCCGTTATGTACAAACTCATTTCTGGCACCGATGCGCTGCGGCTGGGCATTGTGTTTACGAACGATGACGGACAACGTTACATTGCCTTCATAAAAACCGCTGACCAGCTCGAAATTAAGCAGACAAACGGCTGGGTGCTGCGGTATGGTACATGGACCCCCCGCGAAAACGGTGTTTTGAAAACTGTCAATTTCGACAGCAATGGCAACTGCACCAATAAGTTTGCGCTGCTTCACCCCATGCTGCAATACGGCAACGCGCCCACCGCCTGGAACGCCAGCAGCGGGGACTACATAACAGAGAAAAGCGCTAAAAGCCTCATCTCCCAATCGGCGGATGAGATCAAGACCGAAGTCACCAAGTCAGTGACTGAAACGGTAACGGCCAACGTAAAGGATACCGCCACCAGCGCCGCCAAAGATGCCGTTGACAGCAAGCTGAAGGACTACGCCACCACAGCAACGGTGAACAGCCTGAAAGAGGATGTCTCCAACATCAGCCAAAAGGCCGACAGCATCAGCACCAAAGTCAGCAGCCTGGAAAAAACCACCACGACCATTTCGGACGACCTGGACAGCACAAAGCGGGAATTCAAAACCGTTAAAGAATCAGTATCCGCGATTGACCAGAAAGCCGACAGCATTACCCAGACGGTAACGCAGCGGATCACCGGCGGCAACAATATTATTGTGGGCACCGACGACTGGAACAATGCGACCCTGGATGCAGGCGGCAATGACCTGAGCAAAAAAGGAACATACACGATCAGCGGTGAATCCGTCCGAGTAACCAATAGGGCGCGGAACACCCGCTTCCACTTTGCGGCGGACAAAACGCTGGTGATTGCCAAGGGCATGACCTATTGTGCATCCGTGCTGTACAAGCTCAATTCCGGCACGGACAGCTTGTTTTTGCAGTTCGAGACCAAGAGCAGCAGCGGCACAAAAAGCTATTACGGCTCCGCGTTCAAGCAGGCCCAGCAGGACATTGCGCTGGATAATGGCTGGAAGCTGCGCTGGGCAGCGTTCACGGCGACCGCTGACGGGTACGCAGACGGTCTGTTTGTGAGTACCGCGAACGATAACGCCACCGCTACCAATAATCTGACCATCATGCACCCCATGGTGCAGATGGGCAACGCACCCACCGCCTGGACGGCCAGCACCGGCGACTATATGACCACCAGCGAAACCAAGACCGAGATCAAACAGACGGTGAGCGAAATTAAGCTGACGGCCAGCACAAGCGGAACCAGCAGCACCATCAAGCTGACGGCGGGCGGAACAGAGATCACCAGCGCACAGATCAACCTATCCGGCGTGGTGACATTTTCGGATTTGAGTACCTGGAACCAGGATAAGACCATCATCAACGGCGGAAACATTACGACCGGGCAGCTGCATAACCTCAACTACACCACCGTGTACGACCTGGATAACGCCTGGATTCGCATGGGCACCGAGGCCGGTGAGCGCGTGTTTCTGGACAATCGGCACATTGCCTGGTATGCAACCATCAACACCGGCAGCATCGGCCTGACCGGCGTGCTGTACTCAGAGGCTGGCAGCTCCTACATTGGGGCGTGCAGCAAGTACGCCAAGTACGGCTGGGTTGACGGCCTCAACCCGACATCTTACGTTGGGATGCAGATCACCTACAACCGCAGCGATGACAGCGACGCCGATTTTAACACGACCCGGGTGGGTGTCTCCGGCAAGCTGAATGTACACAATCTGGATGTTTGGGGCAGCAAATCCCGCGTGGTGCCTACCAGCTTCGGCGCGCTGAAAATGGCCGCATTTGAGACGCCGCTGCCAACCTTTGCGGACTGGGGCAAGGGCCAGTGCGGCCCCGAAGGCTGGTGCCTGATTGCCCTTGACCCGCGCTATGCGGAGACCATCGCCCAGCACGGGCAGCCCGCCTGGCTGCTGACGGATTGCGATGGGACCGGCCACCTGTGGGCCGAAAACTGCGGCCAGTATGCCATTATACACGGCGCACCGAGGCAGCAATTTGCATGGCTCTGCATGGCCGCCCAGCGCGGCTATGAGGGCAGCTATGCCGACCGCAGTGACAGCAGCTACCCTGCCGGTGATCCGGCAGGCATTGAGCTGGCCGCCAGCGCTGCTGCCCGCGCCCAGGATGAAAGCACCACCGCCGCAGATGACCTGTTAGCTATGGACACCGGCGCAGATGAAACCGCAGACATTCTGTTAGATGAATCGGAGGGATTAACATGAAGAAACTATCTGGCGTGGCGGTCGTTACGACCGCCGAAGGCGAACGCGTAAGCTACACATACATGGAACTGGACGACAGCGGCAACATCACCAGCCAGAACAACCGGGGGTCTTTTGTGGCCCTGGACGAAGAGGTTCTGGCCGCCATTGCCACACTGAAAAACGCCGTAAACGCGCGGCTGTAAGGAGGATGCCCCATGACTGACAACAAACGCATTAAAGAGTGCAAACGCAAAGTTATTGCTGCAATTAACGAAGCAACGCTGCCGTTTGCCGTGACGGAGCTGATTTTGGAGAACGTTTTGAATGCCGTGCGCGAGAACATGGCAGCGGAAGAAGCAGCGGCGGCAAACATCGAAACTCCGAAAACAGAGGAAGAAAAAATGCCGAATTAAGGCGCTGAGGAGAAAAACGAATGAAACAGGGAACGCAATTTGTGCTGCCGGTGGAAATCGGGCTGGATTTGGACAGTGTAAGCCGGATAGAATTTGTGTTTAAGCAAAAGGATTTTAAGGGCTTTCCCGCCATCAAAACAAATACCTGGCCGGATGACTGCACCCGGCAGGAAGGACAGAACATCATCCTTATTCCCTGGACGCGGGCAGAAACTTATAAATTTCTCGGCGGCGAAGCATTGTACATGGACACCCGCATCACATTGCGGGACAGCACCGATCAGCCGCAGACTGAGATCCTGGCTCTCAAAATGAGCCCGACCTTATTTCAGGAGGCGGATGGATCATGATCCAGGTGCGAGTGGCCCAGCAGAGCGCCGTATCGGTGCGCATTGCCGGGGCGGCACCCGTGCGGGTAGACGTGACCGGCACCGCAGTGGTTAGTGCGCCGGAGTATAGCGGGCCGTATGATATCACACCGTTGTTTACGGCGCAGGTTTTGCCCACGGCGAAAAAACTGATGCAGAAAGACGTGACAATCCGCAAGATACCTCAGTACGAGGTGTCCAACGATTACGGTACAACATTGATTTTAGGAGATGAGTATTATGGCGAATAAATATATCAATAAAGTGATTGTCGGCAAAGAGACCAAGCTGGACTTGACAGCCGATACGGTAACACCTGACAAGCTGGCTGAAGGTATCACCGCTCATGATAAGTCCGGTGCCCCTATCGTCGGTACCAGCACCAAAGACGTGGATTCTAGTGATGCAACGGCCGCAGTTGCTGAGGTTCTGAAGGGTAAAACTTTCTATGCACGGGGCGCGAAGCTTACGGGTACGATGCCCAATAACGGGGCGGTATCCGGGAAAATCACTACTGTGGACGGCAAATATACGATTCCTATGGGTTTTCACGATGGTAGCGGTACCGCTGAAATTGATCCCACCGAACAGGCAAAACTCGTAGCGACAAATATTCGTGAGGGCATCACAGTTTTGGGCGTGAAAGGCTCTATGAGCGGCAGTGAGGGCATGAAGCCGCAGGCTAAGAGCGTTACGCCGTCTTTCGAGCAGCAGGTTGTGCTGCCGGACAGCAAATACAACTGCCTGTCCCAGGTTACGGTGGCGGCTATCCCGGCCACATACGTTGATAATGCGGCTGGCGGCCAGACGTTGACGATTGGAGGCTGAGCATGGCGGTCAACAAGGTTGTTATCAATGATGAAATTGTCCTCGACCTGACCGGTGATACGGTGCAGGCTGCCGACCTGCCGAAGGGGGTAATTGCCCACAGTGCCACAGGGGCCAAAGTCACCGGAACCACAAACTATGCCGGTTCCAGAAACGCAGGCGGCTCCGCAACGAGCGCCGAAAAACTAAATAACAGCCTGACCATCAAACTGAACGGAACCAGTCAGGGCGCATGGGACGGCAGCAGCGCAAAAACCATTGACATAACGGCAGCCAGCGTTGGCGCGACAAACGTTACGCTCAGAAGGTGGTGACAGTTGCATGGGTGTGTATTTAGGCAGCAATGCCGTTGACATGCAGGGCGGCTTTGTGACCGGTGGTGCAAGCGGCGCTGTTTTGCAGAGTAAGACGGTTAGCCCCAGTGAGAGCGCACAGACGATCAAAGCAGACAATGGCTATGACGGTTTGAGCCAGGTTACAGTAAATGCAGTATCGAGAACTTATGTGGGAAGCGGCGTGGCGAAAAAGAGTGCTGCGACTTATACGCCGGGAACGAGTGACCAGAGCATTGCATCAGGCCAGTATTTGAATGGAACCCAGACGATTAAGGGTGACAGCAATTTGACCGCCGGTAACATTAAGAGCGGCGTGAAGATTTTTAATGTGACAGGCAGCTATGCTGGGAGCAGCAGTGGCGGAAGCAGCCCCAAGCTACAGACAAAAACCGCGACGCCTAGTGAAAGTACCCAGACCATCAGCCCGGACAGCGGGTATGATGGTTTGAGTTCCGTAACGGTAAACGCTGTTTCCAAAACTTATGTTGGCAGTGGTGTAACCAAGAAGGCTGCGGCAACTTACACCCCAAAGACCAGTGACCAAAGTATTGCGGCAAGCCAGTATTTAAGTGGTGCTCAGACCATTAAAGGCGATGCAAACCTGGTGGCCGGGAACATTAAGAGCGGTGTGAGCATTTTTGGTGTGACAGGAACTTATGCCGGCGGCGGGAGTTCCGGCGGCAGTGGCAATAACAATGTGGAGGCTTATGCCATTACGGACACCAACCCCAGCGTGAATTTTAAGCGCACTGACGGGACAATCAAGATCTGGGGCTACGGCACCATGACCAGTTCTGGCGGCTGGGGTCAGCAGACTACGAGCCTGGTCGCGTTTGCGGGTGACAAGTACTACAAGAGCGCCCTGTACGGCGGCCCAAGCAGCACCAGTTTGAGTCTAAGCATCAGCAACGGCAAACTCTCCGGCCTGCCGAGTGGACTGACGGCAATCAGCGCGATTGTAACGAGAGGTATATGATTATGGCCACTGATACAAAGCTGGACAGTTTGGTAATTAACTACCTGACACAAAGCCAATATGATACGGCTAAGACAAATGGAAAACTGAACGCAAACCAGATTTATATGACGCCGGCGAGCAGTACGAGTTATACACTGCCGACAGGTAATGCTTCGACTTTGGGCGGCGTGAAGCTGAGCGATTCGACCAGTTCAACCAGTTCAACCAGCGGAGGAATTGCAGCAACACCAGCAGCGGTAAAAGCAGCCATCGCGGAAGCAAAACTTGCGGCCTGGCCGATTGGCAGCATTTACATGAGCGTAAACAGTACAAGCCCGGCAAATCTATTTGGTGGCACGTGGGAAAGAATATCTGATACTTTCCTGTTTGCTGCTTCCAGCAGTTATCCCGCAGGTAGCACTGGGGGCGAATTCACCCATAAGCTTACACAAAGCGAGCTACCGAATTATTCGCTGTCTGTGGCCAACGGAAGCAACGTAATACGCTCCAAAACCGGAAGCTCTGCGGATGCGTATGTCCAAACGCAATCAAGTGGCTGGGGTATTCCGAACTGGGAATCCAAAACCGTAACAGTCGCCTCCGGCGGTTCCGGGGCAGCCCACAACAACATGCCGCCTTATTTATCGGTATGGATATGGAAGAGGACAAAATAAGGAGGATAAAAATGCGGCTGAAGAATGAAGAAGCCCTGCTGCATTGGCCCCTGGCCCAGCACATCATCACCGCGGGCTGGCTCTACAATGACGGCAGCCTGCACCGGGCGCTGGATTTCCGCGCGGCGGTGGGCACGCCGGTATACGCCGCAGAGGGCGGCACAGTGGAGACGGCCTACCGCTGGAATGGCCGCCGCACCCAGGGGGATACCAACAGCTATGGCAATATGCTCAAGCTGCGCCATGCGGATTACCGCGGCGGCCGGCTGGAGACGCTGTACGCCCATTTGAGCAAACTCTGCGTGGCCCAGGGGGAGACGGTATACGAGGGTCAGCTGATCGGCTACAGCGGCGATACCGGCAACTGCTATGGAGCGCACCTGCATTTTGAGGTGCGCTGGAAAGGCAAGCGCACGAACCCGCTGAACTGCCTGGACAACGATTTTAACCCGGCCAGCAGTGCGGTCAAGCTGGGCAGTTACAGCAGCGTAGCGCACAATATGAAGGAAGTGAAGCGCATGTATTATGCAATCGACGTAAGTAAGCATCAGGGCAAATTTGATTGGCAGGCGGCGTATGACAAGGGCATCCGCCACGCCATGCTGCGCGCCGGGTATGGCCGCTACAGCAGCCAGAAAGACCCCCAGTTTGAGCGCAACGCGGCTGAGTGTGCCCGCCTGGGCATCCAGTACGGCGTGTACTGGTACAGCTACGCCACCACCCCGGCGGAAGCACGGCAGGAGGCCCGCTGCTGCCTGGCAGCGATTAAGGGCAAGCATCTGTGCCTGCCGGTGGCGTATGATATCGAGTACGAGCCGTGCATCCTGCGCCTGACCAACGCGCAGCGCACGGCACTTGTACAGGCCTTTTTGTCGGAGATTGAGGCCGCAGGGTATTACGGCATCCTGTATGCTAGCTGCAATTTTATTCGCAACCGCCTGGGCTACAAGGCGCTGTCCAAATACGATATCTGGGTTGCCCAGTATGGCAGCACATGCACCTGCCCCCTGCCGTATGGCATCTGGCAGTATTCCAGCCGCAACGCCCTGGGCATCCCCGGCTACGGCACCAGCCTGGACTGCAACCGGGTATATAAGGACTATGAGCAGCTGATGATCCAGGCGGGCCTGCAGGGCCACACCGCGCCCACACCGGAGGATACCACCCCAAACAAGCTGGACAAGCAGCAGATCACCATTGGCCGTATCTCCAGCGGCGACCGCGCAACCATTCGCGCCCTGTGCGAGGGGCTGGGGCTTATCTCCGCTGGCCTGTACCGCGAAACCTGTGCAGATGGCAACCAGTGGATGCTGGACGTTGGGCCGGTATCCAGCGGCGACGCCTGGTACATCATGCGCAAGTGTGCGGAGCTGGAGCTGATCGAGGCCGGGCTGTATAAGGCCGAGTATGTGGAGGGGTGATTTGGTGGATGCTATTGTTGTTGCGCTGATTACTGGCGGGTTGAGCCTTATCGGCGTTATTATTACCAATCTTGCCGGGCAGCGGCGCACAGAGCAGAGGATGGCCACCGCGCAAGCCGTGACCGATACCAAAATTGAAGAGCTGACCCGCGAAGTCCGCGCTCACAATAACTTTGCCCAGCGCGTGCCGGTACTGGAAGAACAAATCAAGGTTGCAAACCACCGCATCACCGATCTCGAGAACAAAACCGCTTGAACACGAATACATAGGAGGAAAAACTCATGGATTTTGCATCTTATGGCATCGCATCCGTTGCCTGCATCACCGTTATCTGCTACCTGGCGGCAACAGCGGTCAAACAAACGCCGCTTGCCAATAAATGGCTGCCGTCCATCTGCGGCGCCCTTGGCGGCCTGCTGGGCCTGGCCGCCATGTACATCAACGTGCCGGATTTTCCCGCCACTGATCCCCTGACCGCCCTGGCCGTGGGCATTGTTTCCGGCCTGGCTGCCACCGGCGCGGATCAGGTTATTAAGCAGATCGGCAAAGGCAACTGACTGGCAAGTTAAATAATCCATAATTAAAGCGGCGGGCTTTCCCTCTTTTCAGGGATTGCCCGCCGCTTATTTTTTATGTAAATCTATCTAACACGCTCAAATTCACACGACTTTTCTACGACCTTTTTGAACAAATACGACCTTTACACGACCCAGATTCCAGCATTTTTCAGCAGTTCCAAGCAGTTATCAGCACAATAAAAACCGCATCACATCGGCAATTTTAGCCTTATGATGCGGTTTTTTCTATGGAGCTGGCGACAGGAATCGAACCTGCAACCTGCTGATTACAAATCAGCTGCTCTGCCAATTGAGCTACGCCAGCACGGCTAAGAAATCCTTAGGTTGTATCTGAAAAGTCGAAAATATCGTCTATTTCTACAAACGTAGCCGGATTTTGCGTTAAAGAGCCTTAAATCCTGCTTGTGTTTGCAAAATATCCGTCATTTTCTTTGTTTTCAGATATACCTTAGGAATACCTAAGTATTCTAGCACATGTTGCGGCACCTTGTCAATGCCGAATTATGGGGCAGTAGCGCTCCGAACGGCGCTTATTCTGCCGCGGCCAGGGCGGCCTGCAGCGCGCAGTAATCTTCCAGCGTCAGCTGCTCCGGGCGCAGGCGGATATCCAACCCGGCGGCCTGCAATGCAGCGTTCACTTTAGCTTTGGAAATGCCCAGGCCGTTCGCCACGGCATTGGCCGCGGTCTTGCGCCGCTGAGAAAATGCTGCCCGGATCAGGCGGAACAGCCCGGCTTCGTCCCCGTTGGGCGGGGTAACAGGCGGTGTGGTGTGGACATCCAGCTGGATGACCGCGCTGGTCACTTTGGGGGCAGGGTAAAAGCTGCCCGGCTGCACAGTAAACAGCAGCTTGGGTTTGGCGTAATAAGCCACCGCATAGCTGATTGCCCCCGCCTCACGCGTGCCAGGGGCGGCACACAGGCGCTGTGCAGCCTCTTTCTGCACCATGACGGTAATGTTGCGGATGGGCAGTTTTTCTTCCAATAAGCGCATCAGAATGGGGCTGGTGATGTAATACGGCAGATTGGCGCAGACGGCAACGGGCTTATCACCAAATTCTTCCGCCAGTAGGGTGCGCAGGTCCACTTTCAGCACATCTTCCAGCACCAGCTTAAAGTTCTCGTACTCGGCCATTGTCTCGGCCAGGATCGGCGGCAGGCGCTTGTCCACTTCGATCGAAACTACCTTATCCGCGCGTTTGCACAGCTGTTCTGTCAGCACACCGATGCCGGGGCCGACTTCCAGCGCACCCCAGCCGGGGCCAATGCCGGCGGCTTCCGCAATGCGGGGGCAGATGCCGGGGTTGATGATAAAGTTTTGGCCGAACCCCTTGGAAAGTGCAAAGTCGTGCCGTGCGCACACATCACGAATGGTGGAAAGGTCCGTCAGGTTTGGCATGGGGCTGGCCTCCGTTTCTTCTTATACTGTGTTTAGGGCAATACCGCATAATTCTAAGTGCCGATACGGCGAGCGAGGTGCGGCA
>ERZ1034901.254-NODE-254-length-43970-cov-10.888011_pt1 | contig 43970 bp, 33 predicted proteins | sample MGYA00520628_ERZ1034901 | MGnify/ENA primary metagenome ERZ1034901 (study PRJEB33766, sample SAMN09781783) | gut metagenome | biome: gut microbiome | host: Homo sapiens | place: Madagascar | study: EMG produced TPA metagenomics assembly of the PRJNA485056 data...
TATTATTTATATAAAATAATAAGAAAAACGTATAAATTAGTGGTTATCGGTCGAGGGGCGTTGAAGCGATGCGGGAGCGCTTTGCGGGAGAGGTCAGGGCGGTGCGGAAGGATTCATTTGTTCCGGGAGGAACGCGCTTTTCAATCTGTATATAGTCCGACCAAAAATGACGCCGGCTGAATGAAAAAGGCTCTGCCGATCAAAACCGGACAGAGCCTTTTCATGCTTCTAAGCTTCCGATGAAGCTCAGGCCGCTGAAGATGAGAGCGGGCAGATGCTTAGTCGACCTGCGCCTCAACGCCCCCGAAGGCGGCTTCGAGCACATGGGTGCCGAAGGTCGGGAACTTTTCGCGCACGGCTGCCGTGAATTGAAGCGCCGTGTCGGCGTTCTTCGTCATGGCGATGAGGGTCGAGCCCGAGCCGCTGATGAAGAAGCACGCGGCCCCCGACCTGAGGGCGAGTTCGCGCACAGCGTCGTAGTCGGGAATGAGCTTTCTGCGGCAGGGTTCGTGAAGCCGGTCCTCGCAGGCGATGCGGATGAGGGACTCATCGCCGGACGCGAGCGCGGAAACAAGCGCCACGCAGTGCGAGGTCGTGAAGACGCTGTCCTTTACCGAAATTTCCTTCGGCATGGCCTTCCGGGCCTCAGACGTCTTCACCTCGTAGTCGGGGACCACGACGGCAAACTTCCAGTCGGGGTGAATCGCGAGGGGCACCGTATGAAAGCGCCCGTCGGCCGCAAAGGACGCCGTGAGACCTCCCAATACGCAGGGGGCGGCGTTGTCGGGGTGGCCCTCGAACTCCGCGCAGATTTCGAAAAGCTCATCCTTCGAGAAGCGCCCGCCGAGAAATGCGTTTGCGGCGGCGGCGCCCGCAGCGATGCAGGTGCTCGAGCTTCCGAGCCCGCGTGCTACGGGTACGTTCGCATTAATCGTGAGCCTAACGGTCGGGGCGGGTTCGCCGGCGGCCTTATAGACCGCGCGGAAGCCCTGCAGCACGAGATTGTCCTCGTTCTGAAATTCCTCGGGGCACCCCTCAACGATGAGTTCGCCCGAGGGTTCGAACGTGAAGACCGAATAAAGAGAAAGGGCGAGTCCGAGGCAGTCGAAGCCCGGGCCGAGGTTTGAAGTGGACGCAGGCGCGCGTACGGTGACGAACATGGAAATTGAACTCCCGGAAAAACGTGAACGATCAGAAGATGCGCCTGGCGGCATTGACGACGTACTGCGGGACGTCGGCAATTTCCGTGCAGTCGTCCCAGAGCACGGGCTTCGTGCGGAGTTCCGCAAGGGCCTTCGGGGGCTCGACTCCCGTGTTGTCGCAAAGGGCATCCATGTAGGCGAAGGCGTCCGCCCCCGGGATTTCGCCCCAGATGGCTTCATAGACGTCGCGGCAGAATTTGTAGGGACTTGCGGTCGAGAGCACCACCATCGGCACCTTCGGGTCATAGTGACTTTCCGCAGCCCGCCAGGCCACCGCCGTATGCGGGTCGATGAGCCGGCCTTCCTCTTCCCACGCGCGGCGGATCGCATCCTTCGTTTCCTGGTCGTTCGAGAAGCCCGCGAGGAACGTTTCCTGAAGCTTCGCGAGGAGTTCCGCATCGACGCGGTAGACGCCTTCGGTCTGAAGGGCCTTCATGCGCTCGAGGGTCCTTTCTGCATTCCCGCCGTCGATCCAGTAAAGCGCGCGCTCGAGGTTGCTCGAAACGAGAATGTCCATCGAGGGAGAAATCGTCTTCACGAGGTCGCGCCGGCGGTCGTAGACGCCCGTCGTGAGGAACTCCGTGAGGACGTTGTTCGCGTTGCTTGCGACAACGAGGTGCCTTACGGGGAGCCCCATGCGCTTTGCGCAGTAGCCGGCGAGCACGTCGCCGAAGTTGCCCGTCGGCACGGTAAAGTCGATGGGGTCGCCGGCCTTGAGAACTCCCGCTTCCATCAGCTGCTTATACGCATCGAAGTAGTAGACGATCTGGGGAACGAGGCGCCCGACGTTGATCGAATTGGCGCTCGAGAGCGAAACGCCAAGTTCCGCAAGCTCCGCCACTGCATCGGAAGAGAAGAGCTTCTTGACGGCGGTCTGCGCGTCGTCGAAATTCCCCTCCACGGCGCAGACGGCGACGTTCTTTCCTTCCTGGGTCGACATCTGGAGCTCCTGAATGGCCGAGACCCCGCCTTCGGGATAGAAGACCGAGATGCCGATTCCGGGAACGTCCTTAAAGCCCGCGAGCGCGGCTTTCCCGGTGTCGCCAGAGGTTGCCGTCGCGATCATGATTTTCTTTCCCGTGCCGGCCAGGGCCTTGCTCATGAGCTGCGGGAGCATCGAGAGCGCAACGTCCTTGAAGGCGGACGTGGGGCCGTGGTAGAGCTCAAGGAGGTGCATTTCTCCGAGCTTCGTCACGGGCGTCACTTCCGGGGCCGAGAACGTGTGCCCGTAGGCGGCATGGATGGCGCTCTCGAGCTCTTCCTCCGTGTAGTCGTCAAGAAGGAGCGAAAAAACGCGCTTCGCGGTATCCATGTAGGAGCCCTTGAGCGAAGCCGGATCAATCTGCGCGCGGTCTAGGTCGTCCGTCACGAAGAGGCCGCCGTCGCGGGCAAGTCCCTGAAGCACGGCCTCCCGGCTCGACATGACTTCATTCTTGTTGCGGGTGCTGTGGTAAAGCATGAGTGCGGTCTCCGGGGAAAGGAAATAGAAAAGAAGGTACCTAAATATAGTTGTCCGTGAACGCTTCGTCGGTGAGTGCAGGCAAGTCGCGAAAACTTTTTCGCTTCATCCCCGTTTGCTCAGTTCGACTAAGCGGTTGTCCCGACGGGCATCAGACAAAATTAAGCGCCCATCTCCTGTAGGATGAAGGGTAGTTCCTCCGGAAACACTGCGCCCTAGGGGCGGCGGAGGAATCAACCGAAGCGGCGCGCAGACTTCCTGCGCGCTCGAACCCAATCATCAATCAGACATCTTGAGGGAGTCAGGCTCATGCTGAAAATCGGCCTTCTCGGCTACGGCACCGTCGGGAGAAGCCTTGCAAAGCTTCTCGCCGAGCGCGACGCCGGAATTGAGCTCGTGCACATTCTGCGCCGCCCGGGGAAAGCGGGCGGTCCCCTCATGACAGACCGCATTGAGGACATCCTCGACGACCCGGCAATCGACGTCGTCGTGGACGTGCTTTCGGGGACGGAGCCTTCGGGCGAATACATGCGCCGGGCAATGGAAGCGGGAAAGGGCGTCGTCACGGCCAACAAGGCCGCGCTTGCGCTTCACTATGAGGAACTCACCGCGCTCGCCCGCGAAAGAAACGTTCCCTTCCTTTTCGAAGCCTCCGTCGGGGGCGGCATTCCCTGGATCGAGAATCTGAAGAAAGCCGTGCGCGTCGACCGGATCGAGCGCATGTCGGGAATTCTCAACGGGACCGGAAACTACATTATCGACCGCATGGAGCGCTTCGGGATGGAGTTTGATCAGGCGCTCGCGGAAGCCCAGGCAAAGGGCTACGCCGAAGCCGATCCGACCGCCGACATCGGCGGATACGACGTCGCCAACAAGGCGATCATTTCGGCGAGCGTCGCGATGGGGGCTCCCGTTCATGCCGCGTTCCCCGTTCTCGGGATCGGCAGGATTTCAAAGGCCTTTCTCGACGACCTTCGCCGCTCCGGGAAGACGCTCCGCCACATGATGCTCTTCAGGAGAAACGCGAAGCACTACGCCTTGGGCGTCGTGCCCGTGGTTCTCCCCTTAGGCTCCATCGAAGCCAACGTGCGCGACAACTTCAACTGCGCGACGCTCGCGGGCGACATCGTGGGCGAACTCAAATTCTACGGACAGGGCGCGGGCGGCAGGCCCACTGCGGATGCCGTGCTCCAGGACCTCACCTCCATCCGAACACGGATGGTCGAAGAGGTTCGCGAGTCGCTTCCCATCAGCTACGACGCCTCGCTCTTAAGAGGCAGAGGCGTCACGCCCGAAGGGGTCTTCCGCGACATGACGCTCGCGGAGCTTGCGGACCTCGCCCGGGAGAAGAACGTCTTCCTGGCGTTTGAACCCGAGGACTGAGACCCTGAATTCCCCGGCACCAGCCAAACCCATTTCTGAACAAAACCACTCCCCAAAAGAGAGGAGCGACCAACATGCTCAAAATTACGAAATTCGGCGGCAGCAGCTGCGCCTCGGCAGAACAGTTCCGCAAGGTAAAGGCCATTATTGAGGCGGATCCCTCGCGCCGCTTCGTCGTCATATCGGCGGCGGGCAGAAAGAACCCGAAGGACAACAAGATCACCGATCTTCTCTACCTCTGCCGCGCGCACGTCGACTATCACGTCGACTACCGCCCGATCTTCGAGATCATCCGCGGCAGGTTCCTTGAAATCAAGCACGAGCTCGGGCTCAATACGCCGATCGAGGATGAACTCGACGCCTTCGCCGAAAAGGTGCCTGATCTTTCGGTGGACGAACTCGTCTCCCGCGGCGAATACTTCACCTCGAAGCTCATGGCCGACTTCCTCGGCTTCCCCTTCGTCGACGCGGTCGACGTCGTCGCGATGGAATTCGACGGCACCTTCAATTTCGAGAAGACCACCGAAAACCTCAAGAAGGTTCTCGAAAAGAACGACCGCTTCGTGATGCCGGGCTTCTACGGCCGCACGCCCGACGGCGCCGTGAAGGTGATGACCCGCGGGGGCTCCGATATTTCCGGTTCGATCCTTGCGCGCTGCCTCAAAGCCGACCTCTACGAAAACTGGACCGACGTCTCGGGCTTCCTCATGGCGGATCCCCGCATCGTGAAGGATCCGAAGAACATCGAGCGAATTACGTATGCGGAACTGCGCGAGCTCTCCTACATGGGCGCGAGCGTTCTGCACGAAGACGCGATCTTCCCGATCCGCGAATACAACATTCCGATTCACGTCCTCAACACCAACCGTCCGCAGGATCCGGGCACGCTTGTTCTCGACAAGATCGACGACGAGGTGGACGGCCCCCTCATCACCGGCATTGCCGGCAAGAAAGGCTTCCTTTCGATCGAAGTCGTGAAGCGCAACATGTCGAACATGGTGGGCATCGTCTCGGGCGCACTCGACGTTCTCAGAAAGTACGAGGTCTCGATCGAGCATCTGCCCTCGGGCATCGACAGCTTCAACATCGTGCTCTCGAAGAAGGACGTTGAGCACAACCTCTACGAAATCCTCGCCGACATCAAGGAGCGCATCGCTCCGGATTCGATCCGCGTGACCGAGCCCCTCGCGCTCATCGCCATCGTGGGCCGCAACATGAACGCCCGCGCGGGGTCTTCGGGCAAGCTCTTCACGGCGCTCGGCAACGCCGGCGTCAACATCCGCATGATCTCCCAGGGCTCGAGCGAAATCGACATCATCGTGGGCGTTGCCAATGCGGACTTCGACAAGGCCGTGCGCGCGCTCTACCAGAGCTTTGCGCGCTGAAAGAGAAACGCAATTCAACCCGTCATTTTGAAGAATCGGAGACAAATCATGAAGGCTCTTAAGGTTGGCATACTCGGCGCCACGGGCGCTGTCGGCGAACAGATGCGCATCGTCCTCGCCGAACGGAAGTTCCCCATTGCGGAGCTCCGTCTTTTCGGGAGCTCCCGTTCTGCGGGCACCGAAGTCGAATTCGACGGAAAGATGGTGAAGGTTGAGGAGGCGACTCCGGAAGCCTTCGAAGGCCTCGACCTCCTTCTCGGCGCCGCCGACAACGACGTCGCGAAGAAGTTCCTTCCCGACGCCGCAAAGAAGGGCATCGTCGTCGTCGACAACTCGAGCGCCTTCCGCCTTGATCCGGAAGTGCCCCTCGTGATTCCGGAAGTGAACCCCGAGGACGTGAAGTGGTCGAAGGGCCTCATTGCGAACCCGAACTGCGCCACGATCATTGCGCTCACGGCCGTCGCTGCGCTTCACAGGAAGGCGCGTCTGCGCCGCATGGTCGCCTCGACCTATCAGGCCGTTTCGGGCGCGGGCAGGGGCGGCATGGAGGATCTCGAGGAAGAGGTGAAGACGGGCCGTCCGGTGCTTCGCACCTTCCCCTATCCGATTGCCTACAACCTCATTCCGCAGATCGGCGGCTTCAACGACCTCGGCTACACCTCCGAGGAGATGAAGCTTCAGAACGAAGGCAGGAAGATGCTTCACGACGACAACTTCCTCGTCTCCTGCACCTGCGTGCGCGTGCCGATCATGCGCTCCCACTCCGAAGCCCTCACGCTTGAATTCGAGAAGGAAATTTCGCCCGAGGAAGCCCGCGAAATCCTTCAGAACGCTCCGGGCGTGAAGCTCTGGGATGATCCGGCCGAGAAGCACTATCCGATGCCGATGCTCACGAGCGACCAGGATCTCGTCTACGTGGGCCGCATCCGCCGCGACCTTGCGGCGACGAAGGAGGCCTACAACCGTTCGCTCTCGCTCTTCTGCTGCGCCGACCAGATCCGCAAGGGCGCCGCCACGAACGCCATTCAGATTGCTGAGATCGTGTTCGGCATCAACGCCTGACTGATGCGCTTAAGGCTCTGACTTCAGAGTCCGTCCGCCTGAGAGAAGCTTATCCGCGCGCCCGCGCGATGATTTCTCTCAGGCGTTTTTGTTTTTGGGGCTTGAGGCGCCGCTGCAGAGCGCGTAAGACGTCGCGGCGGGCTTCTCATTCGTCCGGGTCGTCGGTCCTTTAGCCGGAGTGCCTCTTAAACCGCACGCCGATCTTCCTGTCGAGCCAGGCAAGTTCTGCATTGGCATCCTCCCATTCCTGACGGAAGGCCGGGTCCTTGAGGGATTCGTCCAGCATGTCGCGCCAGGTTGTCGGACTTTTCTGAGGAAATCGACGGGTTGATGGCGGTGTGCCGGGATTTCCTGCAATGCGCTCAAGCTCCCGGTCAGGCGTTTCCCTGATTTCAATGGTCTGCACAACTTTTGGCATTCTGCATCTCTCTTAAACACCCGGCGCGACTGTCTCTCTGCCGAAGGATTCCGTTTGTTGCATTTGAGCGATCAGCCGCTTCCGGAGAGCCTCACGCATTACTGCTCCCGCTCCGGCGCGGCGATGAGCCGCCGACTGGAAGCGCCTCCTGCGCGTTTGCAGTCTTTCGGGAAGGAGGAGAGGAATACACGTTTTCCCTCTACTCTACTAGAATGCCCATTTCCCAAGTTGTTTCCCCGGTCTCCCTTCTCGGGCGGCCAGACTCTAGAGAATGCCCGAAATAAAGTCCGTGCCTCAGGAGGAAGCCGATATTCGTCTCCCGGAAGGCATTGAAAAAATAGAACGCTTTGCCGTAGAAGTTCCGCAGCTGACGCTCCCTTCGGGCACAGCCGGAAAGGCGCCGCTCCCGGAAGGACTTTTTCCGATGAGCGTCGGGTGCGCGCTCGCTTTTTCGAGCGAACGCACGGACGGCACGCTTCTTTTTTACGGACTCACCGACCGCGGTCCCACGCTTCCCGCGCCTTCCGTGCGGGACGACGCCGGGAACGTGCGCCCGGGGCGCTACTTTCTCTCGCCCATGTTCCAGCCGCGCATCGTGCGCATTGAGGTGACGCCGGGAAAGGCCCGGTCGTTTTCGCCCGTTGCGCTCGCCAACGCTGAAGCGAAGCCCTTCTCTGGACTTCCCGCGCGGGACGAGGGCGCTGGGAAGCCCTTCGTCATCCTGTCGCTCGCGAACGAAGCGCTCTCCGGAGGCCTGAGGCCCATTGATCCGGAAGGCCTCGCGATCGATCCGGACGTCGCCTTCTGGGTGGTCGACCGCTACGGGCCCGCGCTCAGACAGTTTTCCCGCCAGGGAGTGGAACGCGAGGTGCTTTTCCCCGGAGCCGGCCTTCCCGGCTTTCTCGCAGGCCGCCCGGGGTCCCTGAGGTCGCTCGCTCGGCTCGCGGACGGGCGGCTCGTCACCTTCGACCGAAACGCCCTCGGACTCACGCGCTTTCTGACCGTGATTGCCGTGGACCCGAAGACCAAAACGTCCGCTGCCTACCTCTGGCCCGTTGAGCCCGGAGTCTGGAAGCGCGGCACGCGTCCCTTCATCGGCGACGCGGCGGCGCTCGGAGACGGGCGCTTCCTCGTGATCGAGCAGGGGACGGCAAGGGACGGCTCGCGCCGCATTCAGCTCGTCTTGGCGGACCTCGCGGGCGCTGCGGATGTTTCCGGCGCTCCGGTAGAGGAATTGCGGCGTGCAAAGAGAACGCGTCCCGGTGTCGTGAAGCGCCGCACGGTTCTCAATCTCGCAGACATCGGGTGGACGGCGAAGCTTGCCAAGGGGCTGGCGCTTCTTCCCGATGAGAAAACGCTCGCTATTTTGTCGGACAACCGCTACGGCGCGGAAATCCGGGTGGAGAATCCGGATGCGCCGCTTTCCGAGCCCGAAGACTACGTGCTCGAGAAGGACGGGGAACTCACGCTTGCGGGAACCCGCACGAACGCAAAATTCATTGTGAGCCGCCGCTCGCCTCAGGAAAGTCGGACGGATCTCTTCCTGGTCACGTTCGGGAAGCCCGTGTCAGATCTGTGACCTTTTTTCTTCGCGACACCGGCCGCCTTTAAGACCTGCAGAGCCCGAGCCGGAGGCGATGACGGCCACGGTTTCAATCTATTTTTTGAGGACCGGAGCTGCGCTGGACGGGGTCATGCCGCGCCCTGCAGTATTCCGCAGGAAGCAGAAACAAGAATTTGGCCTCACCATCGTGATGTAAATCTATATAAAATTGGAGCAACAGTTCCCGAAGGCCTCTGTTCGAGCAATCGAACATGCAAAAAAAGAGGGCCGCTTCGCCGGTAATGCTTGCGTTACCGGCTTTTCCTTATCTGGGTTCCGTGAAATACGAAAGTTAATCCTTTGGCGATTGAGGCAGGGCGTAAATAAGCCTTTTCTCCCATCCCGCACGGTGCTTAGGCAAGACGGCGGTGGGGAATCCGAGGAAAAGGCTTTAATTTTCCCTGTCACGCTTATAAGATGCTTCCCGAAATTATCGGGATTGCTTCTTTTCCTTTCGTCAGGTCTCAGGCCTCAGGCGCGCTATGGAATCCGTTCTCATCAAGGTTGCCGCATTTCTCGTCATCATCTTCGGCGGCTATGCATTAAAGCGCATCGGCTTCTTCCGGGCCGACGACTTCCGGCTGATTTCGACCGTGGTCCTCAAGATCACGCTGCCCTGCGCCGTCATTTCGAATTTCGGCCGCATCGAAGTGGAGGCGGCGCTTTATTCGCTCGTTCTCCTCGGCGTGATCCTCAACCTCGTCACGATCGGCGCGGGCTTTCTCGCGAGCCGCAGAAACGGCCCAGACGAGCAGGCCTTCAGCATGATCAACTATTCGGGGTACAACATCGGCTGCTTTACGCTCCCCTACATTCAGACCTTCCTCGGGCCAGTGGGCGTGGTGGCGACCTGCCTCTTCGACGCCGGGAACTCCCTCATGTGCACGGGCGCAACCTACTCGATGGCGGCGGCCGTCAAGGGGAAGGACGAAGGGGGCGGCGTCATGCTTTTCTTAAAGCGCATGTTCTCCTCGATCGCGATGGATACCTACATCCTGATGGTGGTGCTCTCCGTCATCGGCTTCTCGATGCCCAAAGCCGTTCTCACCTTCACCGACATTGTGGGCGCGGCCAATCCCTTCCTTGCGATGCTCATGATCGGGGTGGGGTTCGAGCTTCAGCTCGAGCGGAGGACCCTCGTCACGATCGGGCGCGTGCTTCTGAGCCGCTACCTCATTGCGGCGGTGCTCGCGTATCTTCTCTACACCTTTGCGCCCTTTGACGCCGAGGTGAGAAAGGTCCTCGCCGTCATCGCCTTTGCGCCGCTCTCCGCCGTCTGCGCGATCTTTACGGCGCAGTGCTTCGACGATCCTGCGCGCGTGGCGCTCTCCTGCACCATCAATTCGCTCTCGATCGTCTGCTCGATCGTCTTCATGACGGCGCTGATGCTCGCGCTCTGAGCGAAATCTGATTCCCTTCCGCCGGGAAGAAAACCTTTGCGGAGCCCGTTTTGAGAAGCGGGCTCCCGGCGCTTGTCCGCAATTCCTTTGCCGGATATTCCCTGGGCGCCCTAAAAACGCTCGCACGGCGCTAAATCCCAATACAATCTGCGCGGTCGTTTTCTTCTTTTTTTGAGAATTCCCGGGGCTTCTGAAAACGCCTCCGGGCAATGCACGCATTAGTACCTTTCTTGAGAAAGGTGCGTCCGACTGTTCATTTCATCAAGATTCAACTATGCCGGAACCCACTCAGACTGCCGATGCGCTCGCGAATCAACCGCTTGAAGCCGATGACTTCGGGACTTCAGGGGTTGCTTCCGCCGCCGACGCCATTGCCGATACCTCGCACTGGTTCGTGGATTTTTTTGAGCGCCTTTTTGCCCATCTCACCTGGGAAAATGTTTTAGCCCAGATCTTAGTAGTTATTCTCGCGTTCGTTCTCGGCAATTTTCTCTCGAAGCGCTTCCGCATCCTCGCAGAACGCTGGCGTCCGGGTCCGGAAGAAAAGGGGATCCTCGTCAATCTGAAGCACCTCGGGATCGGGCTCCTTGAAAACGTGGCCTTCGGCTTCATCGCGGGCTCGGTGATCGCGCTCTCTGCCTACATCATGGTGGCCGCTGCCGGCTATCCGCCCAATTCGCTCGTCGTCTGCCGGATCTTCTACAACCTCTTCTATGCGTATTCGCTCCTTTCGATCGTGATCTGCTTCCTGCAGGCAACGGTCGGAAAGCACATCATCACGCCGAGCCTCAGAAAGTCCGTTTCGACGATTTTCTGGTGCCTCGCGGTGCTGCAGTTCTTCGGCGTTCTGGGCGAGCTTGTGAATATCCTCGACGGGACCAAGATTCCGATCGGGAAGGGCGACATGACGCTCTGGAAGCTTCTGATCGCAGCCTTCTCGGTGCTCCTCACGCTCGGCGTTGCGAACTGGCTCTCTTCCATCGTCGCGCAGTTCATTGAGGGAGCCGAGAGCCTCTCGGCCAACCAGAAGGTGGTCCTCACCCGCGTCTTCAGCGTGCTCCTCATGGTTCTCGCGGTCATCATCGGTCTCGGAACCGTCGGCATCGACCTCACGATTCTCTCCGTCTTCGGCGGCGCTCTCGGCGTGGGCCTCGGCTTCGGACTTCAGAAAATCGCCTCCAACTACATCTCGGGGTTCATCATTCTCCTCGACAAGTCGATCAAGATCGGCGATCTCGTGCAGGTGGGCGCCTTCCGCGGCAAGGTGACGGAAATCAATACGCGCTTCACCGTCGTGAGGAGCGCCGACGGGATTGAAAACATCGTCCCGAACGAAACCTTCGTCACGACCGCGGTGCAGAACCTCTCCTATACGGACGGCGCCGTCATTCAGTACGTCGATATTTCCGTCGCCTACGGCGCCAATGTCGAAAGAGCGCTTCAGATCATGCTCGAGGAAGCTTCGAGAGAGCGTCCCCGCATTGTGAAGGGCAGAAAAGGCTGGGCTTATGTCGACAGCTACGCCGATTCCGGAATTAATCTCAAGCTCGGCTTCTGGCTCGCGGATCCGGTAAACGGATCAAGCGCAATTAAGACGGAAATCGGTCTCGCGGTTTACCGGCGATTCCAGGAAGAAAATATCGAGATTCCTTATAACCGTCTCGAAATTGTGCTTCGGGATGCGCTTGTTCCGATTCGGGTGGAGGAAACGGCTGCAGGCAAATCAGCCGTCAGCGCGGATCAGAAATAAAGCGGAATGATTTTTCAGTTTTCAACGGGCGCTCATGCGCCCGTTATGATGCTTATAAACGACAGAGCCGGAGGAGCGGGATCCAAAAGAAAGGATTCAAATGCTCGCAATCCAAAAGAAAAGAGCCATGATTCGAATATCTGAATCATGGCTCTTTGCCTGAGAAAGACCTGATTATCAGATCAGGAAGTCGTCCTTCTTCGCGCCCTGTTCAATGGCCTGGCTCATCCAGACCGGGGTGCGGCCGCGGCCGGACCAGGTTTCGCCCGTTTCCGGATTGCGGTACTTCGGGGCAACCGGGTTGACCGGACGGATCACGCCGCCCTTCTTCGCGGGCTGGTCGGGGAAGCGGAGCTCGGTCGACTTGATCTTCAGCTGATCAATCAGCGACTGAATGTTTTCAACGGCTTCATCGTGAAGACGGGCTTCACGATCGCGGATCTGCTGACGAAGACCGTCGAGGTCGCTGATTTCTTTTTCAAACTGGGCGAAATCCATGGGAAATTCTCTAAAAATAATTGATCATCAGATCTTCTGAAAAGATCGATGAAGAAGGGGTGATGACGGGTTCAGGCAATCATTTAATCACGCAAAGCTGATTATTTTCGCCGGCGGATGAATCCTGAATAACTTCATTATATGTTTTGAAATCTAATCTGTAAAGGATTCGATCTTTAATTATCTGATGATGCGGAGCTGTGGAAATAGAAATCGGGGGAGGAGAGGAAAATAAAAGATAAAAGACCGGGGGAGAAATTCAAACAAATTTTCAGGCCGAAGAGGAGTGGCTGCGGCTTTTTTCTCGGATGCCGTGATGTTTGGAGGCGTTATTTTGTCTTTCGAATCATTTGAAAAAATCGGTAAATCCGAAAAAAGAATGCGGATTTTGGGAGGTGCGCTTCTCCGGATTCAGGAAGCAAGCCGGGCAAAAGGAAGAACGAGCCGATCGCTTGAATATTGCCGGAGAGGCGCAGAACGCCTCGGGTTCGGGCGGTTGCGGGCCGCAGCGAATGCGGGCGCTGCCAGGCGGGTGACGCAGCCGTCGCGCGCGCTTTCGTCCGATGTGCCGGTCATGTGATTAGGGAAAAGTCGGAGAAAATCGCAAAAATCCCGGAAAAGCAAAGATGAAGCTTCGCATTAGGGAGGAACTTGATGATTCAATCGCCTGTTATCTAGGACTTTCTCCCTATACTTTCAAGATTCTTTCAAAGCATAATCTCAGTCACTACCCGCGCTTTCGTCAGGATCTTCAAGGCAGACCACAGGTCCTCCGGAGGCGTTTCCTTTTCTTTCAGATACAACAACTAAAACAGGACAATCAGAGACATGGACAACAACAGCACACGCTACATCGCCATCGGCTCGATGCTGTTTGCACTCTTTTTCGGCGCCGGCAACCTCATTTTCCCGGCAGCCATGGGGCAGACGGCAGGCGCAAATGTTTACTGGGCGCTTCTCGGCTTCTGCATTACGGGCGTGGGTCTTCCGCTTCTCGGCATTGTCGCTGTCGGCTATTCGGGCTGCCACGATCTGCGCGAAGTGGCGAGCCGCGTGCATCCGCTCTACGGGCTTTTCTACACGGTGATCTGCTACATGGCGATCGGCCCCTGCTTCGCCATTCCCCGTACGGGCACGGTCTCCTTTGAAATCGCCGTCCGCCCCTTCCTCGGGGCTGAACCCTCGTCCTTTGCGCTTCCCGTCTTCCTCGCGATCTTCCTCGGGATTGCCTTCTGGCTCTCGTCGTCGCCCTCGAAGCTCGTCGACCGCATCGGCAAGTTCCTGACGCCCGCGCTTCTCGTGACACTCGCCGTCCTCATCGTCATGTCCTTCGTTTCGCCGATGGGCGACTTCCAGGCGGCGACCGGCGCCTACAAGGATCCGCTTGGCGCGGCTGTTCAGGGCGTTCTTGACGGCTACAACACGCTCGACGCCATTGCGTCGCTCGTCTTCGCCACGCTCGTGATCGGCTCGGTTCGCGAAATCGGCTTCAAGGATCCGAAGGCCGTGAGCGCGCAGGTCTGCAAGTCGGGCCTTCTCGCCGGCATCCTGCTCGCGATCGTCTACATCTTCATCGCGAAGATCGGCGCGGAGAGCGTTTCCGCGATCGGCATGCAGGAAACGGGCGCTCCGGTGCTCGCTGAAAGCGCGAAGATCTTCTTCGGCAATGGCGGCGCCATGCTCCTCGCCGTGATCGTGCTCCTTGCCTGCCTCACGACGGCGGTGGGTCTGCTCACCTGCTGCGCGGCCTTCTTCCTTGAACTCACGGGCAAGCTCACCTACGTCACCTGGGTCGGCCTCTTCACGATCATCTCGTACCTCATCGGCCTCTTCGGACTCAAGACGATCATCGTCTCGACCATCCCGGTGCTGATGTTCATCTATCCGCCCTGCGTGGCGCTCATCGTCCTCATCTTCCTTCACAAGTTCTTCGGCGGCCGCCAGTGCGTCTACGCCTGGACGATGGGCTTCACCCTCGTGATGGCGTTCGTGAACGGCCTTGAAACCGCCGGCGTCAAGATGGATGCGCTCGAAGCAGTGCTCCGCGCCTGGGTTCCCTTCCACGCTCAGGGCCTCGGCTGGATTCCCTTCGCCGTCGTTGGCTTCGTGATCGGCCTCATCTGGAAGGCTGTCCGTCCCGTGAAGGCCTGATGCGGATAATCCGTCTCAATCCTTAATTCCCCAGGGCGCCACATCATCCTCAAACGTGATCCGGCGCCCTTATTTTCTCTAAACCTATCTCAAATACCACCCGTTTTCGTACGCTTATAAGGAGAAGAAAAAATGTCCTCAGCCGCCTCTCAAAGCCGCCTTCTGAAAACCCGTTCCCGCCTCGCGATTCTTTTTTCCGCGGCGCTTCTGGGCTTCGGCTTCAATGCGGGCTTTTCGGGCGCTGCTGAGGCCGCGGAAGCTCCCGTCAACATCGGCGTCGTGCAGATCGTCGACCATGAAGCGCTCAACGACACCGTGAAGGGCATCGTCGACGGCATGGCCGAACGCGGCTGGAAGGACGGAGAAAAAGCGCGCTTCGATCTTCAGAACGCGCACGGCGACCAGTCGACCCTGAAGAACATCGGCGACCGCTTCGTGTCTGAAGGTTCGTCCCTCATCTTTGCCGTGGCGACCCCCGCCGTGCAGAGCATGGCGAGAACGACCAAAAAGATCCCGATCGTGGGTGCGGCGGTGACGAGCTATTCGGCCGCGAAGGTCGTGAAGTCCGACGACCGTCCGGGCGGGAACGTCACGGGCGTCTCCAATATCGGACCGGTTGCCGCGCAGCTCGATCTCCTCCTCAAGCTCACGGGTGGAAAGAAGCGCGTGGGTTCGATCTACAACGCGGGCGAAATCAATTCCGTCGTGCAGATGGATCTCCTTCGCGCGGCTGCTAAGGAGCGCGGCGTGGAGCTGATTGAAGCGACCGTGTCGGGCGTGGTCGACATCCAGCAGGCCGTCCAGACGATGAAGAACAAGGTCGACGGCTTCGTCTTCCCGACCGACAACGTCGTGGTTTCCGGCATGGCCGTGATTCTGAAGACCACGGTTCCCGCGAAGCTTCCGACCGTTGCGGGGGACCTGGGGAGCGTCGCAGCGGGCTGCACCGCGGCCATGACCGTCGACTACTACAAGCTTGGACGCCAGGCGGCCGACATGGGCGCGGACATTCTTGAAGGAAAGAGAAAGCCCGCCGAAATGAGAATTGAAACTCAGGACGTGAAGCAGCCGACCATCAATCTCAGGGCTGCGAAGGCGATCGGACTTGCCGTGCCTGAAGACCTTCTTGCCGGTGCGATCCTTTACGAAGGCAAATAATCTTTTTCGAAAAGAGAAGAATTCAAAGCGGAGCTTCCTGAGAGATGACTCCGCTTTGTTTTTAGAATGGCCGGGCAAACTTCTTTCTTTGAGCGGAGGATATTGCTGGTGAGGAACGGCCTTGCGCTCGCGGCAATGGCGGCGACGCTTGCCGCAGGCGCCTTTTCGATCGACTGGATCATTTTTGACCGCGTCGACTACCTCGCCGACGTCCGGGTCGTTGATCCCGTTCGCTATTCGGGCGAGCTCATCGACGAAGGACGCTACGCCGACGCCGAGGAATACGCCGCCTTCTGGCTTTCGCTCCCGGGCGTCGCAGCGGACGACCGGCAAGCCCGGCAGGTGGAGGCGAATCGGCTCCTTGCCCACGAGAAGCGCTCCGAGCTTTCCTATCAGGCGGCCGAAGTTGCAAAAGGCTTCCTTCTGGGCGAAAGCGAGGAGGACTACGGCCGGGCGGCGGGCGTCGCTGCGGACTTCACGCTCTACGGCGACTTCCGGGATCTGGTCCGCGAGGCCTCGCACTGGCTCTCGAACGAAGAGGTCGACGTCCTCATTGCCGCGCTCGCGGGTGCCGGGATCGGAATCACGGCGCTTTCCTTCGGACCGCAGGCGGGGGCTTCCGGCACCGTCAAGGCGGGCCTCTCAGCACTGAAAGCCGCGAAGCGCTCGAAGCGGGTGCCCGTGAAGCTCTTCGAAGAAGCCGGCGCGGTGCTTGCGGACGCCGCAAAAAGCGCGTCGAGGGCAGGAAAGAAAGCCGGAACAAAAGCCGGTACGAAAGTCGGGACGAAGGAAGCGTCCGAGGCCGCGTTCAAAACGCTCGCCAGACTCGCGCCTCTCGTCGACCTTGCCCGCTTTGCCGAAAAAGAGGGCGCCCGGGCGGGTCTTGAGGTGCTTGCACGAAGCGAGCATCTCACGGACATTCCGCGGGTGATCAGGGCAGCGGAACCGTTCGGCGAAAACGCGGCGGCTGCCTTGAGAACGCTGGGGCCCGATTTCGTGCGGGTGTCGGAGAAGCGCGGAGCCGCGGAAGTGAAGGCGGTTGCGCGCTATGGGCCCGATGCGGTGACGAAGCTCGAGCGCGTGCCGGCGAAGACGTTCCTGAGGGACATGCGGCATCTGAAGGCCATCGCAACGGAGAGCATTTATCGGGTGATCCGGTTGTGTCTCAGAACCGTCGAAATTCTCTTTTCCGTCATCACGGGCCTCATTTCAGTCGCGGGCTTTCTCTCGAGCGCGGTTTCCTGGATCAGGCGTTTCGGGAAAAGAGGAGAGGCACAGAGCGCCTGAAGCTCAGGAGCCTGAGCGCTCATCTCTATATAGAGCAGCGCCGGCCTCTCCCGGGGGAAGAAGCCGGCGCATCGAAGAACTGCTGAAAAGAAATTACAGATCTTCAATTACGAGGTAGACGGCCTTTAGAGGGCCGTGGACGCCCACCACCTTGACGAGCTCAATGTCTGCCGTGGAGCTCGGACCCCCGACGAGGTTGATGCAGGAAGGCATGGGAATGCCCGCTCGAAAACGCTCATGGAGCTTCTTCGAGAGCAGCCCGAGGCGCGGGAGAATCGCGCTCTTCTTAACGACGAAGATCGTGTTCTGCGGAAGAAGACTCACGGAACGCCCGTTCTCAACGGAAGAGAAGAGCACCATCGTGCCCGATTCGGCGAGCGCATTCTCCGCCCACACAACGCCCGTGCGGGAGGTGGAGGCGCGCTCGGAATTCTTTCTCCCTTCGACGCTTCCCCATTCCCAGGCGTTGGGGCCGATCGCGTCTGTCGTGACGCCGAGGTCCTTCAAGTCCTTTTCGGCAGAAAGGAGCACTTCGCCGTCGCCGAGTTCAGCGGCAATGTCCTTCACGGCTTTGGCAAGCCCGGCCGCGGTCGTGAGGCGGCAGTCGGCAAGGTTCACCGAACCCGAGATCTCAAAGAACATCTTGAGGAGTGCATCGGGCGAAAGGTCGGCAAAGCGCGTGAGCGCGTAATCATTCACGGGCTTCGCAGCGGGGAGCGGCTCCGTTCTCACGGGGCGGCCGAGTTTGGCGGCAAGAGCGCCCAGGAAGGCTTCGCGGTTCTTGATCATTTGTTGTCTCCTTATTTCTGATTCTTCTTGTTTCCGAGGCTCTTTTCGTGTTCGGCGAACCAGGTGCGGAAGCTTTCGCCGTCGCCTTCCGGAAGGTCGCGCGCATTGGTCCAGGCCTTGATGACCTTGGGCTCAATCGGCGCGCGCCCGTTATGAATGCCGAGCTTCATCGCCGGAGCGCCCGCCTTCATCGTGAGGTTCCAGAGCCAGGGCGAGCCGTTGGCGACGCCGAAGCCCTTCATGGCGAGCTTTTCGCCGGTCGGCCGGATGCCCATTTCCACTTCCGCAATGCGGTGGCGGCGGATGAGGCCGGAGAGCGGGATCTTCACCGGGCAGACCGAGTCGCAGGCGGTGCAGAGCGTGCAGACCTGCGGGAGATCGCGGAACTTTTCATAGCCGCCGATGAGGGGCGTGAGAACGGCCCCGAGGGGACCCGGATAGATCGAGCCGTAGCCGTGACCGCCCACCTCGCGGTAGCAGGGGCAGGTATTCATGCAGGCGCCGCAGCGGATGCACTGGAGAATGGGACTGAACTGCGAGGCGAGAATGTCCGAGCGCCCGTTATCGATGATGACGAGGTGGAATTCCTCGGGGCCGTCCAATTCTCCGGAGCGCTTCGGGGGCGTGAGCCACGTGTTGTAGCCCGTGAGCCGCTGACCCACCGCGCTTCGCGCGAGCATGGTGATGAGGACGTCGACCTCGGCAAATGAGGGCGCGAGGCGCTCCATGCCCATCACGGCGATGTGGGTTTTGGGGAGCGTCGTGCAGAGGCGGGCGTTGCCTTCGTTCGAAACCAACGCCATGGAGCCCGATTCGGCAACGGCGAAGTTGCAGCCCGAGATGCCCACGTCGGCCGCAAAGAATTCGGGGCGAAGGGTCTTTCTCACGAAAAGCGTCATGTCTTCCGGCGTGTCGGAGCCCGTGTAGCCCATGGTCTTACGGAGCGTTTCCTGAATCTGACGGCGGTCGCGGTGAATGGCCGGAACCACGACGTGCGAGGGCGGGTCCTTCGCGAGCTGAAGGAGGAACTCGCCGAGGTCGGTTTCCAGAACCGAGACGCCGGCGCCCTCGAGGACGTGGTTGAGGCCGATTTCCTCGGTCACCATGGACTTCGACTTCACGACCTTCTTCGCGTTCTTCGACTTGATGACGGAGAGAATGTAGTCGGTCGCTTCTTCCTTCGTGCGCGCGAAGAAGACGTTTCCGCCCCTCTTGTCGATTTCTTCAGAGAGCTTGTAGAGGTAGGCGTCGAGGTTTTCGAGAACGTCCTGGCGGATCTGTTCCGCACGCGCTCTCCAGCCTTCCCAGTCGCCGAGGTCGTTGACCATCTTCTGGCGGTTCCTGCCGATCAGGTCCTGGGCCTTGGCGACGGCCGCGCGCATGATCTGGTCGTGCGTCTGGCGGTCGAGCCGTTCGTGAAGGGGGAGGCGGTTCGTGACGACGCAGTCGTCGGGGTTCGCAACGTTGACGACGAGGGGGCGCTTGTCAACTTCGTGGTGAGTTTCAGTGGAATTCATTTTGGGACTCATTTGGGGAAAGCAGGGGGATCAGCGGGACATGAGCACTTCAGCGATGTGCATGACGCGGATGGGGAGCTTCTCGCGCGCAATGCGGCCGCCGATGTTGAGGAGGCAGCTCGAATCCGCTCCGATCACGTAGTCCGGGTACTGGGTCTGCATGTGCTCGACCTTTTCCGAGACGAGTGCACCCGAGATCTCGGACATCTTGACGGCGAAGGTGCCGCCGAAGCCGCAGCAGATTTCCTGGCCGGGGAAGGGAAGAAGCTCGAGGTCCTTCACGTTCTTGAGGAGCTTCAGAGGCTCCTCGCGGATGCCGAGCTTTCTGAAGAGCGAGCAGGACGGGTGGTAGACGGCGCGCCCGGGGAGCCGGGCGCCGACATCGGTGATGCCGAGTTCATTCACGATGAAGCCCGTGAGGTCGTGAATGCGGGCGGCAACTTTTTCCGCGCGCTCGGCCCATTCGGGCTCCTCGGGGAGGAATTCGCGGAAATACTTGGCGTAGGTCTTCACCGTGTAGGTGCAGGAGCCGGCCGGAGAGACGATGGGGTAGTCGTTCTCTTCAAAGGTCACGATGTTGTTCTTCATGCCGGGGATCGCCTCGCGAATCCAGCCGCTGTTGATAGCGGGCTGGCCGCAGCAGCTCTGGCGCTTCGGGAAGACGATTTCGCAGCCGAGCTTCTCAAGAAGGAGAACCGAAGCGGCGGCAGCGCGGGACTTCACCGCGTCTCCGATGCAGGTGCAGAAGAAATTGACTTTCATTTTTGGGATCCTTGGGGAATTTGAATGGGGAAAGAAGGAATTCAGAAGGCAAAGAGACCGGTAATGGCGGCGAGAATCACTGCGCCTGCGACGGCATAGCGGAGCGTTCCGGAAAGCATCTTTGAGGAGCTCTGGGCAAGCACCGCCGAGGCGGATGCGGCAATCGCGATGCTCTGCGGCGCGACCATCTTTCCGACGGTGGCGCCCGCGGCATTGGCGGCGGCAAACCAGACAGAGCTCATGCCGGCTTCGTGCGCGGCGAGAAGCTGGAGCTTCCCGAAGAGGACGTTCGAATTGACGACGCTCCCCGTTACGAAGGTGCCGAGCATCCCGAAGAGGGGCGAAATCCAGGCGAAGCGGTCGCCGGCGGCTTTAATCAATGGCTCCGCGGTTTTCTCAATGAGGCCGCTCACGTCCATGACGGTTGCCATGGCGACGATTCCGCAGATGGCGACCCCGGCAGGCGCGAGCTGCTTCGCGGTGCGCGCGAACGCTTCACCCATGATGCCGGGACCCGCGCCCTGAATGAGGCCGCCCAGAATCGTGGAGATCAGGATGAGGACGCCCGGCGTCGCAATCCAGTCGATCTTCGCCGTGAGCACGCGCCCGTCATCGAGCACGAAGCGGATGGGCGTCGCGACGGCGGCAAGTTCGCCCGAAATCTTCGGGAAAAGCGGGCTCGCGGCGAGGATGAGGACGAACATCACAAGGTAGATGCTTCCTGCACGCAGGAACCCGAGCTCATGCGTCGCCTCCTTTTCCTTCCCGAACCGGCGGTGTTCGCCGGGGGTCTTGTGCTCGAAGATGCGGAGCCAGAGAAGAAGATAGACGAGGCTCGTGAGGCTCCCCGCGAAGGCGACGAGCTGCGGCCCGAGAAGGCGCGCCGTCAGGTACTGCGGGATGGTGGTCGTGATGCCGATGCCGATGAGGAGCGAGAGGATGCCCTTCACCGCGCCGAGGCCGCCTCCGACGATCGAGACCATCGCGACGGGAAGCAGGAAATTGAAGACCGCGAGCTGAAGAATCACCGTCGAGGAGAGGTCCGTGACGGAGAGGCTCGTGAGGTCCGCGAGCATGATCATCGGGATCCCGGCCGCGCCGAAGGCGGTCGTGACCGTGTCGGCGATGAGCGTCGCCACGGCCGCGCGCATGGGCTCGAACCCGAGCGCGAGGAGAATCCCCATGGGGATAGCAACAGAAACGCTGAAGCCCGCCGCGCCTTCGAGGAAGCCCCCGAAGCACCAGGAGATGAGAAGAATCTGGATGCGGCGGTCGTCGGTAACCGCCGAGAGGCTCTTCTCGATCACGCTGATGGCGCCGGTGCGCAGCATCACGTTGTAGGCGAAGATCGCCGCGAAGATGACGAGGACGATGGGCCAGAAGCCCTTGATGACGCCGTAGGAGACGCTTCTTTCAAGCGTTCCTGCGGGAGTGCCGAGGTACCACCCCGCGATCCCAAGAACGATCACGAGCGTGATCAGGATCGAAAGGTAGATGGGCACTTTGTACCTGAGGATCAGGAGGGTCATTACCGCGAGCGGAAAGAGACCCGCAAAAACCGGGAGTATCGACTCCATGATTTCTCCGAAAATGCTTTAAACGTTGCGGCGCATGCAGGATGCTTGCGCGTTTGATTTCCGGACAGTCTATGAAGTGCCGTTTACAGATTGAATCCGTCAATGGAATGGATTTTCAGAAGAATTGGTATTAACCCGTATTGTCATTATTACTACTTGTTTACTAGATAGATACGTAGTTCTTGAAGATCAAAATATCCTTTTATTCTTTAAATAGATTATTAATAATGCCCGGCGTTTAAATCTTTAGGTATGAAGCAGAATGCAGAATAGTGCGTGGAACGGCGCGCTTTTGCGTTTATTTGGGAGCGCGCCGCGCCGAATCAAAATTTTCCCCTGCGAGGATCCCGAACCGGCGCTTTCATCAGCAGACCGGTTCGTGCCGCCTCAAGGCTTGTCTTCTTCTGCGGCTTCCAGGGTCGGAGGTGAGGAAAGCGCCCTGAAGCGAGTCTTTTTGCTCGTTTATGAACGCGGCTTTGGCAGGAATAGTCGGAAACTACTCAACCTGCCAGCCACATAGTCGGCAGCTGGCAGGTAACCTGTTATTTTGCCCAAAAATACGCAGTTACCTGCCACCTACCTGCTATCTGTCTGGCAGGTACCTGGTACCCAAAGAATGTCCCGCAGCCATAACCGGCGACACATCACTCTTTTTCTGCGTCCGCGCTTGCCAGATCAGAGGTCGTCGGCAGGAACCTTCGCCGCTTTTGAGTCGGGTGTCCGACGCGGGTTGGAAGCGCACCACTCGTGATTCAGGATGTAGCAGGAGCCGCATCTTTATCTGCGAGTCATAATATTAAAGATATGAGTTTAAAATTTTAATAATTGAACAGCATTCAACACTATAATTAAAGAAATGAATCAAATTCTTTAAGTTGCGCCAGGCTTATTAAAATTTCTTAAAGGTTGAGTTACTGTGATCAGCAACAATCCGAGATCCGGATTTATTCGGCAGAACCTTGCCGGAGCCCAGAGTTACGGTTCGTTCGTGCCGGCTTCACTCCCGCCGAAGCCTTCCATAGAACCGGATGAAGAACTGAACGGACTGCTTCTTGAGGCGAAAACAAAACTCGCGTATCTCAAGGGAGCTGCGCGGCATATTCCTAATATGCAGATGTTCCTTGCCATGTACGTGCGCAAGGAGGCGCTCTTTTCTTCTCAGATCGAAGGCACGCAGGCTACGCTCGACGATATCCTCGACCCCATGGTTGACCATACCTGCAATCGCGACATTCTCGATGCCGTCGACAATGTGCAGGCCGTCCTCTTTGCCGTAAGGCAGCTTCAGGACGTCCATGGGCTTCCCTTAAGTCTCCGTCTGCTCCGGGAATCGCATAAGGTTCTTCTCGGGCATTCGAGAGGCAAGGACAAATCTCCCGGAGAATTCCGGCATTCCCAGAACTGGATCGGACCGACAGGATGTTCCCTGCGAGAGGCTTCCTATGTGCCTCCTAATCCGGAAGACATGATGGAGGCGCTCAATGCCCTCGAGTTGTACCTGCACGCCCCGGATGATTTGGATCCGCTCATTCGCGCCTCACTCATACATTATCAGTTTGAGACGATTCATCCTTTTCTCGACGGCAACGGCCGCGTCGGGCGCCTTCTTATCCTCCTCTTTCTCATGGATCAGCAGGTCATCGATGCACCTTACGTATACATTTCGTATTTCCTTAAAATACACCGCACTCAGTATTACGAGCACCTGACATCAGTTCGCGAGAATGGTACGTACGAGGCCTGGGTGAAATTTTTCCTTCGGGCAGCCGGAGAGGCGGCTCAGGATGCGATAGAAAGCATTGAGAAGCTCTCGGCACTCGCCGCGGCTTCCCGCGAACGAATCCTGTCGGGTGTCCGCGGAACCAGCGCACGCGCCAAGCTGGAAGCGTTCCTGAGCTACCTTGAGGGAGCTCCGATCATTGAGATCAAGCGAACCGCTTCGGATCTGGGCTGGAGCTTCCCGACAACCTCCAAATACGTAAAGCTCTTCTGCGAAGCCGGCATCCTGAAGGAAGTGTCAGGGCGGTCGAGAGGACGGGTGTTTGCCTTTGAAGACTATCTTGCTGTGCTGAGGAAGGACATGGAGCCGCTGTGAGGTAAGTGGCCAACCTTAAACCGATCGATTCGGATCGCTGGGAAATTGAGACCGGAGTTCAGCGCTTTCCTCAACGCGGGCGGCGCTTCCTGATCAGTTTCTACCGTAATCGGGCGAGCTGAGGATTCATCGATAATAAGATTGTCTGGAACGGGAAAGTTTTCCGATCCGGGTGCTTTTGTGTTTTCGTGGAAAACGAACATGACGCAGTAGAAACGATAAGATTGAGTTCAGAGCAAATTAGTCAGAAATCGCCAGGTCCGATATGAAGCAGTTGCCGTTAAGTGTTTCCGATTTTTCCTATCTTCGTAATCCGGCGAAGGACTACCTTTACGTGGACAAGACCGATCTGCTTCAGTCGATGATTGCGAGGTCGAAACTCGTCTTCCTTGCGCGTCCCCGGCGCTTCGGCAAATCGCTGCTGGTTTCGACGCTCTCGGAACTTTTTGCGAACGGCCTGGAGAAGTTTTCGGGACTCAAGATTGAGAAAACCTGGGACGACCGCACGTACAAGGTCATGAAGCTCGATTTTTCGCGCCTCATGGGCAATGACAGTATTGAAGGATTCCTTCAGGCTTTGGACGACCGTCTGGTGCTCAATATTGCTGAGGCGGGCTTTGATGTGCCTGAAACAGTGCGTCTGGATCCCGTGCTGCGCTGGGAGAAGTTTCTTGCTTCCCTCAAGGAGGATTCCCTTGTCCTGCTTGTTGATGAATACGATGCGCCGCTGACGGAAAAACTTCATCACCCGGATCTGTTTGAGAAAATACGGAATGTAATTTCGAATTTTTTCGGCGCTTTGAAAACGTACTCCGGACGCTTCCGTTTTGTCTTCATTACCGGGATCATGCGGTTCCAGCAGGCTGCTTTGTTCTCGAACTTCAATGACATTCGCGACATCTCTTTCATGGCGCTCTATGGCGGATTGCTGGGCTTCACCGAAGCAGAAATAAAAGGTTCATTCGGTCCCTGGATTGAACATGCCGCTGCCGTAAGAGGTGAAGCCTATGAAAGTGTTCTGAAGCGATTGAAGGTTCAATATGATGGCTTTTGCTTTGACTCAAGCGGTAAAACGCATGTCTATGCACCTTGGTCAGTGCTGAATTTCCTCTCATATCCGGAAGAGGGCTACGACAACTACTGGTTTCAATCCGGAAGCGGTACCTCGGCACTTCTGCGCAACTATTTCCGGACGCATCAGCTTTTTGATCCCGCTAAGTTCGATCGGCCGATCTATACCACGATTGCGTCATTGAGATCATCGAGTCATGTCGCGACTTTGGATGACACACAGATTCTGGCGCATACCGGCTACCTGACGATCAAGGATGCCTCGCCGGACGGGATGATAGCCCTGGGCTTCCCCAACGAAGAGGTGAGGCAGTCGCTCGGAATGCTCCTCAAGACGACGTTCTGGCCTTCCGACTTTGAACGTAATGAGTTGACCTCAGCTTTCTGCAGCGCGCTTGTCGAAAAAGATCCTCAAAAGGTTCTTTCGGTGCTTAATTCCATTGTGCATCATCTCGACTATCAGAACTTCACGCTTACAACGGAAAGCGCCGTACGGCAGCTGCTGCAGATTTTCTGTCTGGGCGGCGGTCTGAAGACCCGGATCGAAACGCACTCGCCGCGTGGGCGGAGCGATCTCGAGATCTCTCTTCGTCAGCTTGATGTAGTTTTCGAAGTCAAGCACGTCAGGAATGCCGCAGAGGGCGAAAAGGCGCTCGAGCGGGCTTTGACCCAGATTCAGGAGCGCGATTACGGCAATAACATTCCGGGCCGTGATTTGGTCCGTTTCGGCATCGTGTTTGCAGAAGATGCGCGGCGTTTCTGCAGGATCGGAATGGCTTGAGGAAGAGCGCGCAGAAAGCTTTGAAAAACTTCGTCCGGAGTAGGAACGCTTCCGCTCCGGACGCGTTTGGGCAGCCTCCTTACTCAAGCGGCAGCAGCTTCGTATAAATCTCGACTCCGCGCTCTAGCACGCGTTCGTCAAAGTTGAAACGGTCGGAATGAAGCGGAATTCCCGTGCCCGTGCCGAGGAGCATGAAGAGTCCCGGGAGCGTCTTCTGGTAGAAGGCGAAGTCTTCAGCAATGAGAAGGGGCTTGGGGAGCTTCTGGAGTTCCGGGATGCGCTTTTCGGCATCTTCGAAAAGATTTCGATCGTTGATGACGGGCGGATAGCCGTCGGATTTCGTGATGCGGATCCCGACGGAAAGATCCTTGCTGATGCGGTCGGCGATTTCGTGGAGATGGTCCCAGGCGTAATTGAAGGCTTCGCTGCTGAAGACGCGGAGCGACCCTTCGAGGTGCCCGGCTGCGGCAATGGCGTTTCTCACGGTGCCGGCAGTGACGCGGCCGAATTTGAGCGTGGACGCCGGGTCGACTTCGGATTTGAGGCGCGAGAGCATCTGGTCGGCTTCAACGACAAAGCGCGCCATGGCGAGAAGCGCATCCGCGCCGTCCTCGGACTTTGCAATGTGCGTGCTTTTCCCCGTAAAGTCGACCGTGATTTCGTTTGACTGCGCGAGAAGCGGACCGGGAAGGGACGCCACGACGCCCATCGGGAGATCGGGCCAGAGGTGGAACCCGTAGATCGCCGTCGCGTTCTTATCCTTAAAGACCCCCGATTCGCAGATGAGGCGCGCGCCGCCGGTGGTCTCTTCTGCCGGCTGGAAGACGATGAGAACGTTCTTCGTGAGCTTTGATTTGAGCCCTGCCACAACCTCGGCGAGCCCGAGCGCCATCGCCATGTGGCCGTCGTGGCCGCAGGCATGCATTTTCCCGGGATGCGTGGACTTGAAGTCCGAATCCACGGCTTCGCAGATGGGGAGCGCATCCATGTCGGAGCGGAAGGCCACGGTCTCGGGCTTCCCGCAGTCGAAATAGGCGCAGACCGCATGGCCTTCGGGCGAGAAGACCTCGCAGGGAAGGTTCGCGAGCACGCTGCGGATGTAGGCAGTCGTTTCGGGAAGATCGAGGTCGAGTTCGGGGATGCGGTGAAGATCGCGGCGGTAGCGGGTAAGACGCTCGAGCATGGCTGAAAAGGGCAGAGGGAGAGTAGGAGAATACGGATCCGGCCCGGGGAAAGCTTCTCCGGGCCGGAAATGACGGCATTCAATCGGGGGTGAATGCGTATCAGAGGGTGCGGAGTGCGTCTTCAAGCACGGTCTTCTGGGTCGTGCGCTCATCCTTCTTCGTCTTGATGATGCGCGCGGGAACGCCCGCGACAACGGCGCCCGCCGGAACGTCATTGATGACGACGGAACCGGCGGCGACGACCGCGCCTTCGCCCACGTGGATGCCTTCGATCACGACGGCGTTCGCGCCCACGAAGCAGTTGTCTTCAATAATGACGGGCTTAGCGGAAGCGGGCTCGACCACGCCCGCGAGCACGGCGCCAGCGCCGATGTGGCAGTGCTTGCCCACCGTCGCGCGGCCGCCCATGACGACGCCCATGTCGATCATGGTGCCTTCGCCGATCACGGCGCCGATATTGATGATGGCGCCCATCATGACGACCGCGCCGTCGCCGATCGTGACCTGGTCGCGGATCACCGCGCCCGGCTCGATGCGGGCGTTGATGTTCTTGAGGTCAAGAAGGGGAATGGCCGAATTGCGGCAGTCGTTTTCAATGACCATGTCGTCGATCTTGTCCTTGTTCGCTTCAAGGATGGGACCGAGAACCTTCCAGTCGCCGAAGACCACCTTGTCGCCCGCGCCGAAGACCTGGGCCGTGCCGTAGTCGATCGGAGCCTTTTCGCGGATCGTGATCTTCACGGGGGTCTTCTTCTCAGCCGTGGCGATGTAGTGAATGATTTCCTGGGCGTTCATCATTTGGGTAAATTTCCTCTTGGAATCGGGTTGCGTAAAAGTTTGATTTTGTCCTGGGACTGTGAGCGTTCGGTATTTCTCTCAGGAGAAAAGCAGGTCATCCATGGTGTACCAGCCGGGCGCCCGGTCCTTCAGCCGCTCGCCCGCCTTGATGGCGCCGAGCGCGAAGATGCGGCGGGATTCCGCACGGTGGGTGAGGGAGAGCTCCTCGTCGGGTCCGAAGAAGGAAACCGTATGGACGCCGGCAACGGTGCCGCCTCTTACGGCATGGACGCCGATTTCGTTCCCCTCGCGCTTCATCATGCCCTCGCGGCCGTAGACCGTGCGGCGCTTGCCTTCCGGGTCGATGGCCCGGAGGAGGAGCTTCGCCGTTCCGCTCGGGGCATCGGCCTTCATGCGGTGATGGGTTTCGACGATTTCGATGTCGAAGTCGTCCCCGAGGAGCTTCGCGGCTTCAGCCGAGAGGTGCTTGAGGACCGCTACGCCCACCGAATAGTTGGCTGAAAGAATCACGGGAGCGCACTCTGCGAGGGAGCGGATTTCGGCGGCCTCTTCAGCGCTGTAGCCGGTAGTGCCGCAGACGAGCGCTGCGCCCGTCCTGCGGATGTAGGCCGCGACCTGAGGGAGCGCCGCGGGGGAGGAGAAGTCAATGAGCGCGTCGACCCGGCCGAGGTTCGCGAGTTCATCAATATTCCCGGCGAGGTAGGCGCCTGCGACTTCAATACCGCGCTCTTCGGCGCAGGAGGCGATCATTTTTCCCATTCGGCCCATGCCGACGAGCGCGATTTTCATGGTGAATCCTTTTTCCTGGATGTGTGTGTCCAAATCTGAAGCTCAGATGAGGCCCGCAGCCGCCATCGAGCGGCGCAGCGTCTCGCGGTGGGCTTCCGTCATCGGGCAGAGGGGGAGGCGGTAGCCGCCGACGTGCTTGCCCATCAGATTGAGGGCTTCCTTCACGGGGATGGGGTTGACTTCGATGAAGAGGTCGTTCGTGACTTCGAGGAGCTTCAGCTGCAGGTCGCGCGATTCCTTCACGCGCCCTTCGAGGAAGTCCATCACCATGCGGTGGGTTTCTCTCGGAGCGACGTTCGCGAGCACCGAAATGACGCCCGAGGCGCCGAGCGCGAGCATCGGAACGATCATGTCGTCGTTGCCCGAATACATGACGAAGTCGTCGGAGAGGTAGCGGGCAATCTTCGCGGCATAGGAAATGTTGCCGCTCGCTTCCTTGATGCCGATGATGTTGGGGTGCTTCGAGAGGCGCGCCACGTTGGCTTCCGAAATCGAGCAGCCCGTGCGGCCCGGGACGTTGTAGAGAATGCAGGGAATCTTCACCGCATCGGCGACCGTCGCGAAGTGGCGGTAGATGCCTTCCTCGTTCGCCTTGTTGTAGTAGGGCGTGATGATGAGGAGGCCGTCGGCTCCGAGGCGCTCGAAGGCGAGCGACTTCTCAAGCATCGTGCGGGTGTCGTTAGAGCCCGAGCCGCAGATCACCGGAATGCGGCCCGCGACGCGCTTCACCGTGTACTCGCAGACGGCGTTGTCCTCTTCGTGCGACATGGTGGAGGATTCGCCGGTCGTGCCGAGGATGACGAGCGCATCGGTTTCGTTTTCGAGGTGAAAGTCGATGAGTTCGCCCAACTTTTCAAAGTTGACGGAACCGTCGTCATTGAAGGGTGTGACGAGAGCAACGAGGGAGCCGCGTACGGGGATTCTGGACATGATGGATTTCGCTCTGAAGGGTTGAGGGTCTGGTCCGGTACGACCGTGAGGGAGCTATTGTGCCTGAAAGGGCGGAAGCGACCCGGGGAGAGCGGCGCTGGGAATGAAAACTCGGGCTCCCCCGCGGCGCATAAAAGAAAAGCGCCAGCAAGGTTGCAAGAGCCTTTCTGGCGCAAAGCGGCAAAGCAGGCAGAGCGCTTAATGCCGCAGATTGACCGGAAAGATAGCGCAACTGCCGGGATGCTTCATTCGTCTCTTAATGAAGCCGATTCCCACCGATTGGCAGACAGTCCCGCAGGTATCTCCTGCGGACCCACCTGCGGTCCCTGCCGGGAAAAGCCGCAGATTCGGCGGTTTTGCCTCGCTTCGGGATCTCTGCCTGCCGGCTCCTCCGAAGCTTCTCGCAACCGCACCTCTATCGTTCGTATCTCTAACCTTATCAGATGAAGCCGCCCGGGATAGCGGCCTGAGAGTAAAGAGAAGTGCTTATATCGGTCGATCCGGATTAAGCGACTGCTTCCCCGGGCGTCGCCCGAAAGCGGCGCTCAACGCGAGAGAAGCGCTGCGGGCGGCTCTTTCCCGAACCACTTCTGATAGATCTTCGAGAATTCGCCCGACGCCTTGATGGCGCTGAGGCCCGAGTTGATGCGCTTCAGGAGCTCGGTATTGCCCTTTTTGACCGCAATGCCGAGATTCTCTTCTGTGAGCGCAACGGGGAGCGAGAGGACGCGGCCCTTCCCCGCAACGGCTGCGTAGTAGTCGTTCGTCGGGATGTCGTTGATGACGGCGTCGACGCCCTTGTTTCTCAATTCAAGGAAGCATTCGTTCAATTGGTTGAAGACCCGGACGCGGGCGTTCGGGATCTTTCTCGCGGCTTCTTCGCCCGTGGAGCCGATGGAGACGGCGAGGAGCTTTCCTTCAAGGTCCCTGGCCGTGCGGATCGTCGTGTTGTCGATGTTGACCACCACGCCCAGGCCCGCAATGTAGTAGCGGTCCGAGAAGTCGACGCTCTTCGCGCGCTCCGGCGTAATCGTGATGTCGTTGATCGCGATGTCGATGTTTCCGGTCTTCAAAGCCGGAATGAGGCCGTCAAACGCAATGTTGCGCACTTCGACATTGAAGCCTTCAGCTTTCCCGATCGCGCGGATCACGTCGACGTCGAAGCCCACATACTGGCCCGTCGCGGAATCGCGGGAGCCGAAGGGCGGATAGGCCGCATCCATGCCGGCAACGAGAAGAGGCTTTGAATCGGCCGCTGCCGTGAGCGGAGAGAAGGCGGCAAGGCCCGCGGCGGCGGAGCCAAGGGCGAAAAGCTTGAGGAGCGTGCGTTTCTGCATCGTAGAGGTCCGGAAGAATAGAAGTGTTCCTCGAAACATACCGCAGCCGGCATGCTCATGCGAACGCTTCCCGAGAGGTATTACGCTCCGGATCAAGAAAGCGTCCGGAAGCGGAGGCTTCGGCCCGTGAACTTCGTCCTTCTGGAAAAGAACTATTCGTCTTCACGGGCGAGATCCACCCACTCGTCGGGCGGCGCTGCCTTCTCGAGCTCTGGGAGCGTGAGGCGCACCACGGTCTCTGCCGTTCCGCCCGCGGGATAGAGTTCGGGGAGCGACCTGAGGGACTCGTCGAAATAGATCGGAACGCCCGTCTTTGCGCCGATCGGCGTCATGCTGCCCGGACCGTGTCCGGTCATTTCGAGGAGCTTTTCCGAAGGAATGAATTTCATGCTTTCCTGGAAGCGCATGCGGAATTTCCTGCCGTCAACCCGGGCGTTCCCCGCGAGCACGATGAGCGCCGGCCCGGTATGGAGCTTTACAGCCATGGTTTTGGCGATGAGCCTCGGCTCGCATCCGAGAAGCCGCGCGGCGTCGGCGACGGTCGGAGTGGCGTCCTTTTCAAAGAAGACGATCCGGTCGAGGAGCCCGATCGGTTCGAGCGCTTTCTGAACGGAGGCGAGCGTCATGATGATGGTCTTCAGAAATGATGGAGGACATCGGAAAAAGCCGGCGGTAAAAGCCGGAAGCGGCAGCAGCTTGTCTGTCGACCCAGCCAGGCTGCGTCAGGATACGAGCACATGGTATTCCTTCTGAAGCCGCTGATTCTGCTCGCCCTCGATCTGCCGGCGGCGTTCAATGTACCAGTCGACGAAGGTGCGCACGCGCTTCAAGCCCGCGGCTTCCGTCGTGGTGCCGATGTAGTTTTCAAGGTTCGGGACGTGCCAGCCGTCCAATACCGGCACCAGGTCGCCCTTCACGATGTCTGCAAAGCAGTGGTGCGCCGGGAGGTCGAGAATGATGCCTGCCCCTGCAATGGCGGCAGCCTTGGCCGAAAGGATGTTGTTGAAGCGGATTTCGGACTTGAAGCGGTAGGAGACCTCGTCGCGGCCGAGCTGGAGAATCGCCGGGTGTTCGCGGCAGTCGCCCGTGAAGAGGATGCCCGAGTGCGAGGAGAGGTCCGCGGGTTTTCTGGGGAAGCCCCGTTCGCTGAGATATTCGGGCGAGGCGCAGGCGACGAAGAGAGAGCGCGACACCCAGTGTTCTACAAGCCACTTCTTTCTCACGGGCCCGTAGTAGAGCATCACGTCGCAGTCGCCCTTCATGTAGCCCGCGGACGCGTCGTCCACGGTTACGTCGAAAGATACCTCGGGGCAGAACTTCTGAAAGTCGACGAGCATCGGGACGATCTCGTGCTGCATGAAGCCCGGCATGCAGCCGAGCCGGATGCTCCCCGAGAGCGAATCCTGATTGCGGGCCAATTTCCCTAGACGGTCCTCAAACTGCTTGAGAAGGGGCTCAAGCGACGCCTGGGCTTCAAGTGCAAACTGCGTGGGCGTGATGCGGCGGCCTGATCGAGAGAGAAGGGGCCTTCCGACTTCCTCCTCGAGCCCGGCAATGATGCGCGAGAGCTGCGCCCGGTCCATGCCGTTTCTGATCGCTACGCGGGAAATCGCGCCCTCGCGGAGCACTTCAAAGAGAAGCTTCCAGACTTCAAGATCAAACCGGTGCTGCGGCATTGGAACAATCCCTGATAGAGATGAATACGAACGAATATTCGTGAGCAATTCGTCACGGAAAAGAATGCCTGAATTGTAAAGGAAGAATGCCGCTTCCCACATGCATCAGGAAAAACCGAATGCCGCTGCGAGCGGGGCAGGAGTCTTTTCAAATCGTGATGATTTCATCATGCATGAGCGTGTTGAATTAGTTGCTCAATCAATGTCGGTTGGGGCATATAGTAGAGGTATGAAAAGAGATCCTCGCGCGATCTTTGAGCGGCGGATCGGTCAGGTTTACTTTGAATGCTCCCGATGCATGCAGAGCGCATCTTGATTCGGTTTTACGCCCTTCAGGCATCGCGCCGGGGTCCTCCATTTCCCAGACCCCGCTCAACGGCGTCAAATTAAAAGGAGCAAAAAGGATGTCCTGCCTTTGCAAGTATCACGACGAACTCATCAGCACCCGTCGTCACCTTCACACCATGCCTGAAGAGGGCTGGAGCGAATTCACGACGACGGCATACATCGTCGAGAAGCTGCGCAAGCTCGGCTATGAAGTTCTGATGGGCAAGAAGGTAATCAACCCCGACAACTGCCTCGGCCGCAGCCAGAAGGTGGTGGAAGCGGGCCTCGCCTACGCCCGCAAGAACGGCGTTTCCGAAGAGCTGCTGAAGGAAATGGACGGCCTCACGGGCTGCGTCGGCGTGATGGATACGGGCCGCCCCGGTCCCACGCTCGCGATCCGCTTCGACATCGACTGCGTGCCGGTGACCGAATCGACGGATGCCGACCATATCCCCGCGAAGGAAGGCTTCTGCTCGACCCGTCCGGGCCTCATGCATGCCTGCGGCCACGACGCCCATACCTCCACGGGCCTTGCCGTCGCGCACTGGTTTGCCGACCACAAGGACGAGATGAAGGGCAAGCTCAAGATTCTCTTCCAGCCGGCTGAAGAAGGCGTGCGCGGCGCTGCCGGCATGGCCGCCTCCGGCATCGTCGACGATGCGGACTATTTCCTGGGCGCTCACATCGCCATGATGTGCAAGACGGGCGAACTCTCCGTCAAGCCCTACGGCTTCCTCTGCACGACGAAGCTCGACGTCACCTACACGGGCCGTCCGGCTCACGCGGGCGTCGAACCCAATGCCGGCCGCAACGCCATGGCCGCCGCCTGCAACGCGTTCGTGCAGCTTCTCGGCATTGCCCGCCACGGCTCCGGCATGACCCGCATCAACGTGGGCCAGCTCATCGCCGGCGAAGGCCGCAACGTGATTCCGTCCCATGCCCTCATGAAGATGGAAGTCCGCGGCGAAACGGGCGACATCAATCAGTACATGTACGACGCGGCCGTTGCCATCATCAAGGGCTGCGCGATCAGCCAGGGCTGCGAATACAAGATTGAGAAGATGGGCGAAGCCGTCGACCTCACGAACGACGAAGAGCTCGTCGACGTCCTCACGAAGGCGGGCGAAGCCGTTGAAGGCATGACCGTCCGCAAGGACCCGATGAACTTCGGCGGTTCCGAAGACGCCACCATCCTCGCGCGCCGCGTTCAGGCGCACGGCGGCAAGGCTGCGCTCTTCGTGATCGGTGCGAACCGTCCGTCCGGCCACCACACCTCGAAGTTCGACATTGACGAAAAGGCGCTGGATCAGGGCCTCGCCGTCTGGACGAACGCTGTGAAGGAAATCCTCGGCTGATAGCACCCAGAGGGGAAGCTTCTCTCCTCCCGGGGAGAAGCTCCTCAAAAGGGAAAGCGGCGCGAAGCTCCGGCATCAACGGAGTTCCGCGCCGTTTTGCGTTCGGGGACTTGAGGTTCACCAAGCCTCAGGCGGACGGCAGCGCCTCCGCAAAGGGACCGGTCGAAAAGTCCTTGGCCATGCTTCTCGCCATTGCCACGAGCCGCATGAGGGCGGGCGAGGCCGTGGAGAGCGACGGGAGTGCAATGCCGAGCGTCACGCGCTCCTGGGGCGAGAAGGGCTTCAGAACCACATTGCCCTTGAGGTTGATGCTCTGGAGGCGGTTGTTGACTGAAACGCCGAGCCCCGCATTCACCATCGCGTAGGCGGAATAGGGGTCGTTGGTGATGAGGTGCGTTTTGGGAGCCGTTCTGTGACGCGTGAAGAAGTCGTCGATGTCGGTGTTGTGATGCACGCGCGGATAGATGAAGGGCTCTTTCGTGATGTCTTCGGCCGTCACCGTATCGCGGCTTGCAAGAGGATGTCCCGGCGGAAGCCAGGCGACGAATTCCGTTTCCATCAGCGGGAAGAAGTCCCCGTCATAGGAATGCTGCGAGAGAAAAGCGCAGTCGAGGGTGCCGTCCTTCAAGCGCGTGACAAGTTCCTGGTCGGTGCCTTCAACGGTGGAGAGCGTAATCGCCGGATAGGCGTCGGAGAAGTGCTTGAGAAGCGGCGGGAGCCACGTGGTCGAGATGCTGAAGTAGCTCCCGATCGTGAGTTCGCCCATGACGAGGCCCTTCACGGCAGCAATTTCCTCATGAACGCGCTTTTCTGCTAGAAGAAGCTCTCTCAGGCGCGCAATAACGGGCTCCGCTCCCTTGGCGGGGACGACGCCTCTGCGGCCGCGAAGAAGAAGCGTTGTTTTGAGCTCATCCTCTAACGACGTGATCTGGCGGTTGAGGCCCGACTGCGTCATGCCGAGCTTTTCTGCCGCAAGCGAAAAACTTCCTGCCTCTATGGCAGTGATGAGGTAGGAAACCTTTTCGAGACTCATGACAGACAAACTCCGCGGTAAATTTGCGCCGGAACAAAAAAGCACATCGATTGTACGCATTTCCAATTCGAATGGCGATGACCGTTTTCAAGCCGGGATCCCGCATAATTTCTAGGGAAGAGCAGATTTTTGCCAGTACTCAGAGAAGAGCCTCGGGAGGAGCGGAAATGTCGGCAGCGCCATCAGAAGAATTCCCTGCAGCGCCGAGAGATTGGTCGAGGACCGAAGTCAAGGACGGCGTCTGCACGATCATCCTCGTCCTCACGAAAGTCGAGCAGCTTTTTGATACCGATGTGCCGGTTCCGAGCGAATACGTGGCGCTCGACAGCGACGTGCTTGATTTCTTCACGAGCACGATCAAAAAGCACCAGAAAGCGTGCCGTGAATTCCGGCTCATCGTCCGGCTTCCCGAAGAGGCGCTCCGAGAAGTCGAGCCCTACATGCGTACGAGCGTTGATCTGACGCTCAAGGGCTATTTCCTCGCGCGGGAGAAAAGAATCGCGGAGCGCCTTCATGAGCATTTCCAGGATGCCTGGAAGATGTTCGGGTTCGGCTTTGCCTTCATGCTTGCCTGCACGCTGCTGAGAACCTATCTCGCGCCCGAAGAAGTTCATTCGCTCATGAGTTCCTTCCGTGAGGGCCTTCTCGTGATCGGCTGGGTGGCGCTCTGGAAGCCTGTTGAGGAGCTCCTCTTCAACTGGTGGCCCCTGAAGCGCGAACTTGTCTCCTGGCACAAGCTCTCAAAAATGGAGATGAAGGTCGAGACCTTCTGAACGACATAATCTGACGCTTCATTCTCTACGATAACCATAGAAGGAAGCCGGACGGTTTTCCCGCTGCGCATCGGCGCTTCGGAAGTTCGGCTTCGAAAAATGTTTTGAGAGAAGGACATGAAGGATCAGATCACTTCCAAGAGCTCTGTCTCTGAAATCACTTTCGGCGAGGCGCTCGCTGCGGCAGCAAAACATCTCCCGGGGAAGAGTAGCGTCGGAGAGCTCCTCACGCTGGATATCGCGCTCAGAGCGGCGGCAGATCTTGCTGAACACAATCACCCGGAAGACGATCAGCTTCTTTCGCTTCTCTGGCTCTTCCCCAACGAGATTGCGGGCTCCCGTACGCCCGGCAGCATGAAGGCGCTGATCTCCGGCGTCAGGAAAGTGTGGGCCGGGATCCTTTCGGCAATTCCCGGGACGCATCAGGCTCCAGAGCCGTTCAGCACCGGAGACGAGCCCTCCGTCGCGCGCGTCATCGCGGCGACCTATCTGCGGATGGTGATTCAATCCGGCAGGGCGGAAGCGCTCAGATTGTCGGTGAAGCCGGCTCCCGGCAAAGAAGTCTTCTACGAAAGACTGCTTGCGATCGCCGGAGCGTTGAAAGAGCATTCTCCGGATCTTTCGGGCGAGCTCCTGCTTGAGGCGGTGAAGCGCGCCATTCGGGATGAAGGGTTGAAGCAAAAGCTTCTCCCGGAGGAAGTCCGCGACGCGATCTGGACTTTTTCGCTCCGGCCTCAGGTTCCGAGAGCGGAGGGCGATGCGGCCGTCAGAAGTCTTCGTTGCTTTTTGAGCGGTTTCTGGCTCTCCACCGCAGTGTCCGCGACGGATGGCAGGGTTGAGGCGCTTTATCTCCTTGCAGAAGAAGGCAGGGGAGAAGCCGGGAAAGGCGCTGGGGAAGAGGGCGCGGCGATCGAGCGCCTCGCGGCTTCCATTGCCGTGCGCTTCTCAAAAGTCTTCAGCGTCGCCAAAACGCAAAAGAAGGAAGACGGGATCGAACTCAGTTTCCATCGTGCAGGCATCTCGGGCTGGCACATGGGGCTTCGCCTCAAAGGCCGTCATGACCAGCTGCTTCGAAGCCGGGAAGCGGATCCCTTGACCGAGTTTGTCCGCATGGAGCCGAGCTGCGACCTGAAGGCGCAGCTCGGGCAGATCGGAAGGCTCGCTTCTATTTGATCGGCGCATCTTAAGAGTAAACAAGAAATTCTGAATCTCCATTTCATGAAGATGTCAACCAGAGTCCGCGCAAACTAACTTTGCTCGATCTGCATGCCGGCATTCCCTGGAATAGGTATGACGGCTTGAGGGAGAAGCGGTAGGCTTAACCGGACCACAATCTTCTTCCATTGGAAGACTTTTTCGGATGGGTTCGGAACCATCCGGCAAAAAGGAGATGAAAATGCACTTCAAAAAGATGACGGCGCTTTTCGCCGCTGCAGCGGCTTTCACGATGGCAAGCGCCGCCTTTGCAGCCGACTACACGGTGAAGCCCCTTGTCACGGACCTCAAGGCAGCGCCCGAGCGCGTGCTCCTGGTCGGCAATTCCTTCATGTACTACAACTGCGGTGTTAACGGATACCTCTCCGGTTTTGCCAAAGCGAAGAACGCGAAGCTCTCAGCAACGATGGCGACGATCGGGGGAGCTGGTCTCGACTGGCATGACGTGAAGAGCTATCTGCGTCCCAATGGCTTGAGCAGCTATTCCACGCTTAACGACGGCAGCAACCGCCTGGTCTTCCATAAGTACAAGGACGGGAAAGTCTTTGATGCGGTGGTTCTTCAGGACAACAGCCAGGGCCCGGTGCATCCGGAACTCAAGAAGTTCTTCGAAAAGTATGCCGCCATCCATTCGAAGGACATCCGCGCGACCGGTGCTGAGCCGCTCTTCATGATGACCTGGGCCTACAAGGACAAGCCCGAAATGACGAAGGCGCTCGCCGACGCGACGACGAAGGTGGCCAATGCCAATCACGCCATGGTGGTCCCGGTGGGCCTCGCCTTTGCAAGAGCGCTTCGCGAACGCCCGGACCTCGGCATGACGGTCGCGGATAATCGCCATCCGACTGCTGCGGGGAGCTACCTTGAGGGCGCAGTGCTCTTTGCCACGCTCACAAAGTCCTCTCCCGAAGGCGCGAAATTCAATGGCGGGTGCGAGAAGCCGCTCTCCGACAAGGACGCCGCATTCCTGCAGCGCGTTGCCTGGGAGACCGTGACGGAATTCTTCGGCTGGAAGAAATAACGGGTTTTCTCTGTCAATTCTCTGAAGCTCCCCAAAGGCTTCGGAAGTGACGAGGGTCCGTTCGGAAAAAACAGGGCGGGAAGATCGTTTGCCGGTCTTCCCGCCCTGTTGCATGGACTTGAGGAACCGTAGGATCAATCGAAGCCGCAGCTCATGATCTCGACGAGGTTCCCGTCGGGATCGCGGACGTAGAAGCTTTCCATCGGGCCGTTTGCGCCTGTGCGTTCGCCGATGTCGCATTCAATCTCCTAGCCGGCACGGGCAATCTCATTTCTCGCAATCTCAAGAGCCATACTTGCCGGAAATTCGTTTTCTCTCAGCCTGAGACAGATGTCGAGCGATCCGGACGTCGGGACGCCGGCGGCAGGCAGGAATTCGCCCGGGCGGCAATGAATCTTGATGGCGGAGTCGCCGAGATGGATGGTCCAGCGGCCGTTACTCTCGGAGCACGGGATGCCGAGAAGGTCCCGGTAGAAAGCGAGACACTTGTCGAGATTTCGGGTCGTGAGGACGACGTGGTCGATGCATTGAAACTTCATGGGTGCTTATACCTTCGATTATGTCGAATAAACCATATTCTTCAGTAGAGATGCGGCATCTTAACCCGAGTCGTACCGATCTTCGCATTTGCCGATGCCGGAACTGAAGTTCGGCACATAAAAAATGGGGGCGTCCCGATTGGGAACACCCCCGAAGGTTCAGCTGATTTCGTCAGCTTTCTTTAGGCTCTGATCACATGATCAGAAGGCATAGCGAACGCTTGCCTTGAGCGCATGATTTCCGCGGTCTTCCGCACCGAAGCCGAAACGGTAGTCGAGGCCCAGGGACAAATTGCCGCTCACGGCGGAAACGCCGAACTGAGCGCGGCCGAGCGCATCGTCGATCATGTTCGAAGCGACATTCACGCCTGCAATGGTCGCATCAACTTCCTTGTCGCCGAGCTGCGGGACGACCGAGAGATCGAACCTCGGCGCAACAGTCCAGCCTTCAGCGCTGAAGTTCGTGCTGACGGCAAAGCCGACCGGCGATTCAACGAGATTCACGTCGTTCGTGTCGCGATCCTCAAGATCATCCGAGGAGATCCGCGAATAGCGAAGGCCGATGTAGGGGACTACCTGAATGCCGGCATCGTATGCGAGGTAATCCGCCCGAACGCCGAAGGTATAAGCAGAAGCATCAACCTTCTCATGAGCGTAAGCGCCCTTGAGATCATTCGTAGAGGCAAGATAGCCGGCATCCGCCTTGAGGCTCAGCTTCCCAAAATCATGGGCGGCGTAGGCGGCAAGGCCCCAGAAGTCGGCGTCATTCTTCTGCGAGAAGACCGAGTCCTCAGCTTCCGCATCCGCAGTTCCGACCGTAAGGGCCGCACCGAAACGGGTGCCGCTCGCGGCGGCATAATCGCCGCCGAGGACGCCCCCGTAGATGTCGGCGCTGTAACCGGAGCTGCCGTAGAGCGTGTCAGCCTTCGTGCGGGAAGCATAGACATCTGCCCAGACGCTGAAGCCCTCGCGCGGTGCTTTTTCAAGCATGCGGCGGGCAAGCGAATCCGTGAATTCCGCCTGCGCATCATAAAGAACGTTGTAGATGCCGGACGTGACGGCCGCATTCGCGAATTCCTGAACGGCATCCTCACCTGCAGCAGTCAGATGGTAGCCGTCGCCATCAACCGTGGAGAGGCGGTCATCTGAGCCGATCCGATCAAGGAAGCCCGCCGTAAAGGCGCTCATGCCCTGCTCATAGAGCCCCGAAATGATCCTGCTCCCGGTGCTCGCGGGATCCGCGAGCGCGAGGGCGTTCGCAGTAACCGTTCCCTTACCGGAGTCGACCGTGAAGGTCACGAACTTGTTCTTCGTGAAGAAGCTGTCGGCGTCCGCGGTGAGCTCGCCCGTGGCGATCTGATAGGACGCGCCGGTTTTCTGCACGTTCGTGAGGTAAACGAAGGCATTTTCGTCAACCGTTACGGCCGAGGCATCGAAAACGGCACTCTGACCGATCGCAGCGGTATCGATGATTGTGAGCGAATTGGCCGCAAGGGTGACGGTGCCTGCAGCGAGCTGGCTGAAGTCGAAGCCCTTTTGAGTCGTCTGAGCGCCGTCGACGGCAATGGCACCCGTTACCTTGACGGGGCTCGCAACATGAAGAACCGCAGTGATGCCGTCCTTGCCGTAGGCTTTGCCGGTTTCAGCCGCGTAGGCGACCGCCGCACTCTTCTCGGCTCCGATAACTGCCATGGAGTTCTGACCGACGAGGAGCTTTGCACCGAGCGTATTCTTCTCAAGATTTTTGACGACGAGCACTGATCCGGAGCCGTACTCCGCATCATCGAGCCATGCAGGGTCGAGGAAGATCGTGCCGCCCGTCATGCCGAGCGTCGCAACTTCAAGAAGGCCCGCAGCGCCGGCGACATCCGCGCCGACCCGCACATTGCCCGTGCCGACGAGTTCATCCGCTTCGAAGGTGGCTGCCGCCTGATCGGCAATCACAAGGTCGCCGTTGAGCGTGACCTTTTCTGCGCTGAGCGCCCCCTGGGCGACAGACGCAGTGCCTGACTTCTCAACACTGATGTCTCCGGCAGTGAAGCTGCCTTTCTGGAGAAGAAGTTCGCCGCCCGCTTCAACCGTAGTGTCGGCATTGAGGCGTCCGTGCGCATCGTCGGCGCTGCCGAGCGCAAGCGTGGCGTCCTTTTGAATCACAACGGACTTGATGTTCTCGCCCTCGATCAGATCGATGTCGGCTCCGGCAGCGGTATCGCCCGCAAACGTGAGCTTCACGCTGGTGCTTTCCGTGCCGTTGCCGGTGAGAACGACTTTTTCAGCTTCAGTGGAGATGCCCTTCACGATGGCATCCTTATCCGTCTTGCCCGACTGAATGATCGCCGTATTGGTGCCGGGGTTGTCCACCTTGGCTTCGACGATCTGGCCGGTAACCGCGAGGTTCCCGTCAACGACGTCGTCGATGTCAATCTTGTCGTCATTGTCGAGGACGAGTGTTGATCCGACGAGGGAGAGTTTTGTACTGAAGGTATCTGCGCCAGAATTCAGAACCTTCTGCCAGGCATTGAGCTGAGAGACCGTATAGGTTTCAAGTGACGGATCCGTAAGCTCGACCACGCCGCCCGCGAAGGTGAAGCCGCTCTTCAAAGCCGTCATGTCGGTCGTCGTGAAGATTGTTCCTGTCTGGGTGCGGAGCGTGCCGTTATCGAGTTTGAAATCGGATCCGGTGCCGACAACGGACACCGATTTGATGTCCGCCGTGCCGGAGATGGTGGCTTTGGTGCTGTTTGTGAGCGTCAGGGAGTCAATGCGGGCAAGTGCGCCCTTACTGACGACGAGAGATGCCTTCGTATCCTTGATGCCCTTGTGAAGAGCATCTGAAGCGCCATCCTTCGTCTGCGCGTCAAATGCGGCGGCAAGTGAAGTCAGGGTCAGGGAATCCGCGGCGAGCGTGCCTCCGGATACCGTGATGGCGTTGCCCGCAGTCCAGGCGGATGCCACCTGCATGGTGCCGGCGGTCACGGCCGTTGTGCCGAAATACTTGTTGAGCGAGGAGTTGATGAGAAGCGTGCCGTCTCCCGCTTTCGTGAGCGTGGAAACGCCGTCCTGGGTATTGAAGCTCGCAGTAGAGGGCAGGTCGCTCGCAATCGAGTCGGCATTCGCGTCGCTGCTGCCAGCGGCTCCGAGCGTGAGCGTCTTTCCGGCGCTCACATCAAATTCGGCCGTGGACCCGCGCTGCAGCATCAGGAAGCCGCCCGCAGCCATCGGGCTCACATAGCCGTAATTCTGGAAAAGCGGATCTTCCGCCTGAGCAGACTTGATGGTGTTTCCCGTGTAGGCCATGTCCTGTGTGGCGACAATCCTGACGGAAGCAGCCATTCCCTTCTTCTCGGCGGAGACAACCGAACCGGTGCTGTAGTCCGCCGCGATCGCGCCTCCGGTCGCTGCGGCCTTGCCGTTCGTGCCGGAGTAGTCCACGACGTTATTCGTGAAGAGAACGTCGGTAAATGTAGCCTCAACGCCCTTGACGGTGATGGCCGCGCCGCCAAGCGATTGCTGCGTCAGCTTGGAGAGATCGCCCGTAGCTACAACGCTGTTGCCTTCGTAAGCGCCGCCTGTCTGGGTGAAGGTCTTATTCAGTCCCCAGCCCTGGACGTAAACCGCGCCGCCGCCTTCAGCATAGCCGGCAGAAGTTTTGACGGAATTTCCGCGGAAAACTGTGTTCTCAATCACCGTGTCCGAGCCTCGGATGAAGAGCGCGCCGCCCGCATAGTCTGTCGTCGACTCTGCAGCGTTTTCGCTGAAGACGGAATCTCTGATGGTGACCGTCTCTTTATTGGAAAGCTCCCAATCTCGATTGTTGACTTCGATTGCGCCGCCGCGCTGGGTTGCCGTGTTCTTCTCAAACGTGGAATCAGTCACAACCAGCGAGCTGCCGTTCTGGCCGGCTCCGCCGTCAAGGAATACGCCCGCGCCTCGGACGCTCTTCTGATTGGAAATGCTGACGCCCTGAAGCTCAACCGTGCCGCCCTGAAGATTCGCAGTAGGGAAGGCAATCAGAGACTGATTTTCTGCCGTCTGAGTGTCGAAAGTTTGCCCGGAGAAAGTGACAAGCGCGTTGGAGGCGAGCGTGACCTTGCTGAGGTCGAAATCCTTGCCCGTGATCAGCACCTGTCCGCCGTTGCCGCCGAAAACAATGCTTCCGCTGTCATTAACAACGTCGTCGTTGCTTCCCCCCGCAGATCCGTCATATTGAGCCGCTTCCTTCACCGTCGTGAAGCTGAAGTTCTCAAGCGCGAGAACGCCGCCATCGACTGTTACCGTATTGGCAATGGCCCAGTCGGAAGTCACCTGGAAGGTGCCGGCGTTAACATTGACAGTGCCGAAATAGTCGCTCATGCGGCCGTGCATGAGGAGCGTGCCTGCGCCGACTTTGTTGATGACGTTGTTGGCGTGCCCGGCAGTTTTTAAGTAGACCGAACTCGCGATGCTGTCCATGTTCTTATCGGTCTTCCAGGCGTCGCGAGTACCGATGGTATAGGTCACGCCCTCAGCGATGTCAAAATTGGCCGTGACATCGCGGTCCATGAAAAGGAAGCCGCCGGCCGTGGGAATTTTGGTTGTGTAGCCGTCCGTGAAGGGATGGCTGAGGCCGCTTTTAACCGTATTGCCGCTGCTGACGAGCCCATTTTCTGTTGCAGAGAAAGTCAGCGTCGCTTTGTAGTTATAGGTGCTTCTAGTGGAGTCGACAAAGATTGCGCCGCCAGCCGCAGAACCGCCGCCGTACGCGGAAGAATTACTGGTGTTTTTGTCTGCGCTGGAAGCATGAGCCGTATTGCCGGTAAAAACGGTATTCCTAAATGTCGTTTCGCCGCCCTTGATCATCAAGGCTCCGCCGTATGCGCTGGCTCTGTCCGCTTGATTTGAGGTCGTCAATACGAGGTTATCGGCGAAGGTGACGCTAGTAAAGTTGTGGCGCGTGTTTTCATGTTCTGTCTTGCCGTTGGAAGAAAGATAAAACGCGCCGCCCTGTGCATCAAACTGATATTGATTTTCCGCGCGAAGCTGATTGCCGCTGAATATCTGGTTGGTTGAGTAGATATGTTTGTTTTCATAGAGGTAGTTGCCGCCGTAGAGGTTGCTTCCACCGGTTGCTACCTGAAGGACTACATTCTGATGCCCTTCAAGAACGACGGTTTCAAGATCGGCCGCCGCCGCTTGCGCTGCAGAGACGCCGCCGATCGTAGCGAGAACGGCGCCGGCGAGCACAACGTTCATTTTCGGTTCAGAGGCAGATTCAACCGTTTTACATCCACCGCCTTTTTGTATGGAACTGCTCAGTTCATTTACAACCATCAGCGCGTTTCGCGCTTTGCTGAAGATAACCCGGTAGGCGGAGTTCATCTTAGTTCATCTCCTCAAAATGAGAATGAATATCAAAGATGGTAATTTTATCATATTTCTTTAAAATCTAGGGGAGTGGGTTATCCCTAATATTTGGGTAAACGAAGATGGCGGGTACTGAAGTCCAATAGTTTATATATTTAAAAAATATGAAAAAATTAAATTATTTGTTTCATCATTTGTATTGAGTACATCAACAAATCCTGAGGAATGAGATTGCGTCGTTTTTAAACGTAAGGATCCCATCCGTACGAAAACGCAAAAAATTTGGGCGCTCGGTAGAGCGC
>ERZ1034901.260-NODE-260-length-43719-cov-22.797110_pt1 | contig 43719 bp, 60 predicted proteins | sample MGYA00520628_ERZ1034901 | MGnify/ENA primary metagenome ERZ1034901 (study PRJEB33766, sample SAMN09781783) | gut metagenome | biome: gut microbiome | host: Homo sapiens | place: Madagascar | study: EMG produced TPA metagenomics assembly of the PRJNA485056 data...
CAGTTCTCAAAGAGATAATTCAAACGAATATCACAAAAGAGCAAATTTCCCCGAAAACATCGAGTTTTCGGGGATTTCTTTATATTCCGATAAATCTATCAGACACCACAAAAACACACGAAATTTCAACGGTAACTAACACATAACTAACAGGTAACTAACACGGAAAACCTTGTCTTGTGTAAGACATTGCAAGTCTTGTGTAAGACAAGAATCTTCATAAAAAAAGGACGATTCAATCGCCCTTTTCGTTGCAGTATTCAATAATACACGACCGGACATCCTTTTTCGTCCGGCAGTGGCAGGAATGACCGTCCTTGAATATGATGTCATATCCGTCGTGCATATTTCCGGAGATGCCGGAAATCATTTCTCTGTTCTTTTCTGCAATCTGCATCGTGTCGAACAATCCGCATTGGTCTTTTCTCACAAGGTCTTGAATATATGCATTGACCGACATTCCCTTGTCAGATGCAAGAGCCTTGATGATGTCTTTCATGCCTTTAGGTACAACGAGATTGATTCGTTCGTAATGCTCACGCCCGAAATTGTTTTTGTATTCAGTTCTATTCATGGCATACCTCTATATTTTATTGATAGCGTCAATTAATTCCTCAATTTCAAAATGTGTATATACAACCTCTGTCACGCCCTGCCCTTTATGCCCGACAATTTTCTTGATGACCTTGTCTGACACTCCGGCAACCGTCAACATGGAAATGCATGTGTGACGGGTATCGTGCGGGCGGTGTTTCATTCCGAGGATGTCAATGAGTGGCATCCAGTAAGAATCATAATAATTCCTATACTTGAAATGCTCTCCGTCCGGAGTAGAGAGGAGATATTCACAATCATTGAGGTTGTACCAGTATTCAAAGAGCGGATAAATCTTTTCAGCAATCGGAGCGGTGCGGATTCCGGCAGCAGTTTTCGAGGCGATGATTTTGAAATATCTATCCTCAAGGTTCACATCCTCTTTTTTGAGGTCGAGGAGTTCACCGATTCGGCATCCGGTATATATCAGCATAAGAATGACAGTATAATATATATTTGAATCCTTGACATCCCATAATTTCGCAATCTCTGTTTTTGAGAACGGTTCACGGTTGTATGCGTTGGGATTGCCCGCCTTTTTAATGTCGAGGTATTCGACAAGGTTTCGTTCTTTTGGAATAATCTCATGAATCACAGCGTATTTGTACATCAGACCGAATAATATTTTTAATTTCCGGAGTGTAGGATAATTTTTGCCGGATTCATCAACGACCATTTGCAGGTGGTCGAGTTTTACATCAACAAAACGCATCCGTGCAAGTTTATCACATAACGCCCATGCTGCACGGTAGCCTTTGACGTTGGAATCACTGACAGTCGGAAAATGTTCATCAGACCATCGCTCATATACATCCTCGAATGTAACCTTTGCAGCATTCACATCATAAGGATTTGCATTGAACTCCGCAAGTGCGGTCAATGCCTCTTTACGGGTCGGGTAATATCCGACGACCGTATATAATTGTTTTGATTTACCTGTTTTCGGGTCGATTTCCCATCCTTTTGTCTTTTTGGCGACATAAGGATTCCGGCGATTTCCCGATAATTTGTAAACCGTTCCGAATCCGTTCGGTAGTTTCATAAAATCACCATCCTAAAAAAGAGTATAAAAAATAAAACCAATGCAAAAAGCACGGTTTTATGATAGAATGGTATTTGCAGGATTCATCTATCAAGTGCTTTTTGCAGGAGCATGAGACGGAGGATTCACAAAGGCGATTTCCATTGCAGCGGGGATCGCCTTATTTTTGTTCATGCAGAGATTTCAATGTCTTGCATATCGTTTCTATATCGTCATCCGATAGATTTTCAAAATCGTCAAGTTGTGTTTGCAGGGTCTTGATGATTTCGTTTTTGACGTTCTTTTTGGATGTACTTTCGTGTCGTTGATAAAACAACGCCGTGAGGGTGCTTGTAAGAGAACCAATCAACCCGATTCCCACAATCATGAGTATTGCAGCGATAACGCGTCCGGCAGGAGTTGCGGGAGAAATATCACCATATCCAACCGTTGTTGCGGTCACGAAACTCCACCATATACCATCAAAGAATGTCATTCCCTCTACAAAGTGAATTGCAATACCTCCGGCAACGATGCAGGAGAGACTTACGAATACCATGTACTTGAGACCGTTGATCTCAAAGAAGAATTTCACCCGTTTATAAAATCTTGCAAAGTACGCAGAGAGACGGGCGAGCTTCAAAAATTTCAAAGCCTTTAAAATCTTGAAAAGCTTGAAAACACGGAAAATTTTGAAAAGAGATGTGAAAGGAATGATTGCAATTAAGTCAAGGGCGTTATTTTTCACAAAGTCCTTTTTATCCTTGGACACCACCAACCGAACAATATAATCAATGATGAAAATAATTGTAATTGTGTTATCTACTCTGATTTGAAATTCAGTACATCCGGATGACAAGTCACACAATGAGAGATACACGGCGACAAGTGCGAGGATGCAAAACGCTATGTCGTACAATAGCATGAACCGTGATTTTTCCTCCGACGGTTCAGACAGCAAAAACACCTCCAATCTGTGACGGGTTTTCGTTCTGTACACTTTCCTTGAGAAAGGAGGTGAGCAGAATGAAAATCCTTGTTTGGGAAGTAAGAACCTCAAAAGGGTTCACATTGATGGAGTTATCGAAGAAATCCGGAATCGGAAAATCTACGATAAACAACATCGAAAACGGTAAGGTGTCACCGACATTGTTTCAGCTTGAAATGATAGCGATTGCATTAGGCGTGAACATCACCGACCTGTTTGAATCCGAATACAAATAATTGTATCACAATGCAGCAGGATTCCGGCAGCAGGAGGAACGATTTCCACAATTATGGAAATCAACCTCGATATTTCCACAATCATGGAAATATATGATACAATGCAATTCGGAAAGGGGGTGGTGTCTCCCTTGAATTACAAAGAGGCTATTGTTGAAATAGTCGGAAAGATACACAGCGAACGCATCCTCAAGCGGATTTATAAATTCGTGGCGTATCTGTACACCCATGAGACTGACGGTTGAAAGACTGTCAGTCTTTTTTATTTGAATTGTTGCGAGAAAACTCGATTGCTTTTTGCATCAAGCGGTCAAGAGCCTCGATGTCCTCGTCACTCAATTCAAGCATAAATTTGAAAAGATTCTTTCGTGCATCGTCCTCACCTGCCATGATACGGTCAATTCTCTCGATGAAATCGTCGTCAGTATCAACGAACATCTCACCGTCACCAGTGGTCAACCATATATAATCAACTCCGAACTCTCGACATATTGCTTTTACATTTGCGTCTGTTACAGAGTTTTTTCCGTTTTCAATAAGACTGACAGCACTCTTCTTCAGACCGATGCGTTCACCGAATTTTTCAAGAGTGAGACCGAGTGATTTTCTAACCTCTTTTATACGCTCATTTTGCGTCATACTGATTCACCTCCCTTGTTTTTCTAAAGCATAACACCCATTGAAACAAAAATCAATAAAAAAGTTTATTCAACAAACAAAAAAGTGTTGACAAAGTTTATTGAACAAAGTATGATGTTTACAGAACAAACAGCAAGCAGGAAAGAACGGGTGAAGCGATAGGGCGACTCACAAGTAACATGGCAGTTAGGCTGTTTTGGTGGCAGACAGAGTGAGTGCAGAATAAACAAGACCCGTCAAAGCAGTTGTAGAAAGCAGGAACTGTAGGACAAGAAAGCAAAGTGATTTGTACTATTTGAAGAAAACATTTCAGCACTAGCCGATAGTGACTTTACTCCTAGACCAAGAAGCAGTTAAGCGGAAGTAACAAACGAGCGAGAGGACACAGCACTGTTTGTTCTTAGTAAAGACAGGAGGCGAAAAAGTGGCAGAAATAAGAAATGAATACGGTGGATGCAGTATTGAAAGATGCATCAATTTTGAACGGCGTGAGGGGTACATGGAGAACATGAGAGTCGAAGTGAAAACAGATGCGATGTTATCTCCGGAAAAAACAAAAGAAATCACCTCGATTATTGAAAAGACAATCAAAGAGATTAGAAAAACAGTGGAGAAGTGGTGACACGCTCCTCCACAAAGAATTATTTCGTCTTTGCAGCAAGCCAAGCAGCACGGACAATCAGTTCTCCGGTTGGAGTATTGAGAATTTTCCGAAATTCCTCAATCTCTGATTCGGAATGACCTGCATCCTGCAAAGAACGCATGAGTTGAGTTTTGAAAAGTTCATAATTCACGGTTTTTCACCTCCTGTCATTTTGAAATGGTCGCACATTTATTATATGGCGGGAGGTGCAGCAGGGCAAGAAAGAAAAAGAACAGGAGGAATGGAAATGAAAGAAAAACGCAGAAAATACGCTGACATCATGGTGAGGGCGACAGTTTTAGGATTGATGAATAAGGAAGATGCAACAGACAGGATGATGGATATTGAAAGTGCAGATTTGAAATTCAACATGAGACTGGATGACTGGCTCAAAGCGGATGATTTCAATTTCGCTCATGATTTTTTAGGAATTAGAGACAACATTGTACGAAATAAATTTCCGTCAAAAGATTTCGGTTTTTTCGTTCCGAGATTTGCGGGTGCATATTAAAGCCGAAACGGGGCAGCAGTCGCCCCGTCAGTGTCCGGATGGCAACCGACACTCTGACGATGGCAAGCCGAAAGACATCGTGCAGCGATACCGTGGGAAACATGGCAGCGGTCGCACCTGCTACAAAGTGCGTGGATGGTCAACAGGTTTTTCTTGATTTTTTAAAGTGAAAAATCAAAACACGGTGTACATTGCCGGAAAAGAGGTGGACGGGATGAAAAGACCGAGAGAACCACCAACAGGAGGAAACAAGATGAATATAGGACGAATATTGCCGACAGAGGCAGCAGCAATCCTCAATGTGTCACCGCAATTCGTGAGGGTAGCAATGCAGCAGGGAAAACTCCCGATCGGAACGGCGGTGCAGATGTCCTCGATTTGGACGTATCACATTTCGGAAAAACTGCTTGCAGATTATTCCGGAAAGAACATAGAAGAAGAGATTGAGCGAATCAGAGGAGGTGTTGAAAAATGACGAGAAACGAGAAAAAGGCAGTGATTGAGAGCATGGCAGAAAAATTCATGAATATCGACGACCTTGAGGGAAAGTCAATGACCATTATGGTGATGTCTGCGTATGCCGAGGGTAAGGCAGCAGGAAAAGCAGAGGAGCGTCGCAGATGGGAACAGAAAGAGGCGGTTGCAGCCGTTTAATGAAAACGCCCCGTCATAACGGCGGGGCAATACATAGCAGGAGCATGAGAGCAAAGAAAAAGGACAACCATTGCAGTGGTCGTCCTTGTATCGACTGATTGTGTCAGTCGCTAACTGATAAAAATATTATAGCAAATCTGACACAAAAAAGCAAATTGAAAAGAGATCAAAAGGTCTATAAAATCAAAGGTTTTCGGAACTTTTATCGTCCTTGTAATAGATAATAACAAGTCTACGAAAACATAACAGGAGGCATGTGTCAGATGGCAAGAAAAAGAGGGATGCAATATATCCAGTATGACTATGAGGCAACATATAACAAAGCGATGGAGGACATGCATGAGTGGTTCATTGAGAACCTGTTCCAACATCGAAAGAAAGTTATATATGCACTGAAAGAGATAACAGCAGGAGACCAGTTTGAAATTGAGATATATCCGCAGTTCCGGAGCATGGATGAAGTACCTCCGGAGGGGAGGACAATCAAGAAAGACAACAACAAGGCTCAAAAGAATCTGAATGATAAGAATGCACGGAAATATGTTGAGAGACTAATCAATGAGAATTTCAGCGACCGTGATATTTGGATGACATTGACCTATGATGACGAGCATCTCCCACCGGACGGGGATGTAGATGTAGCAATCAAGAATGTGCAAAAGTACATCCGACGCATCAACTACCAGAGGAAAAAGAGAGGTCTACCGAATGCAAAATATGTCTATGTGACCGCATACAATCCGGATGCGGAAATCAGATGGCATCATCACATTGTCATGGATGGTGCGTTAGACATGGAGACGGTTGAATCCTGTTGGAAACAGTCAAGCAGGAATGAGGTTCGCCGATTACAGACAGACGAAAACGGTTTGTCCGGTATGGCAAATTACATCGTTGAGGAAAAGAACCGTGTTCCGTCGGAAAAGAGGTGGAACAGCTCACAGGGGTTGAAAGACCCACGAATCAAGGTCGTTCATTCCAAACGTCCGGCAGCAGGAGGCAGTTACAAAAAAATAGGTTCATTCGTTGACAAGATGGTCAAGGACAGGGATTCCATTCCGGAGATACTGAAAAAGTGGTATCCGGACATGGATTTTACGAATGCAAAAGTGTACTACAACGATTTTAATTGCATGTTTTACATACATGCACGAATGCGGAAAAGGAGGTCGACAGGTGAAAAGACGAATAAGACGGATAAGACGGGCATTGAAAAGGACGGGGGCATATAACGCATTTCGTATCACAGCGATTGTGGTATTGCTGACAGGATTTTGCGTGATATTGTTCAATGTCAAAGAACCGGAGCAACAGGAGAAAGAACCGGAGACAATGACACAGACAGCAGAAAACATCGAGGACAAATACAAGGTTTTTGATACCATGTCCGAGGATTGGGGGAGCGATGATCTCAAGGGATTCGCACTCTACGACCTGCCGGAGCAGTATGCAGACAAAGGCTATTTTCCGGAGAAAATGCAGATATACACAAGATGTCTATGCAAGCAATATGACGTTCCGTATGCCCTTGTATTGGCAATTATAGAGCAAGAATCCGGATATGAGTTTGACAAGACCGGAGACGGAGGGCAGTCAAAGGGGTATATGCAGATATATGAGAAATGGCACACCGACCGGATGCAGAAATTGAACTGCACAGACCTAATGAACCCATATCAAAACGTGAGGGTCGGGATCGATTTTCTTTCATACCTGTTCAAGAAATACGGCACGATTCAAGATACACTTGCAGCGTACAACTACGGCGAAAAAGGTGCGAGGGAACATTTGTGGAGCAACGGCGTGTATGTCTATTCGTACAATACGGCAATTATGCAGAGAATGAAAGAAATTGAGGAGGTGGTCGGGGAATGAAATTTGACTGGAAACCCGAATCAAAAGAGAGATATTTCAGAAAAGCAGAGGCAGCAGTCAAGGCAGCGGGATTCGATGACATCCTGCAAATAGACAAAGACCAGTTTTCTATCATCCAAGGAACGGTCAAGGTACATTTCAAGCCGATTTCAAGAGGTGGGAAAACACGCCGATGGTGGGAGGCAAAGAGAACGATTGAGAATATGCATGAAGTACCTCCGGCAAAAGACCAGTTTGGCAGGAAACACAAGAGCATATTCATACATGCTTTTATGATTTTAGAAATGGAGGAGCAGGACAAATGAACATGAAATATGCAATGAGAAGTGAGGACACAGAGCAAATCAATGTCGTGTCGTGGGCGAATTGGAATGCGAACCACTATCCGGAATTGAGGTGGCTGTTCCATGTACCGAACGGAGGCAGCAGAAACAAGCAGGAGGCAGTCAAATTCAAACAGATGGGTGTCAAGGCGGGCGTGTCTGATTTGTGCCTACCATATCCAAAAGGGATTTACTGCGGATTGTTTATCGAAATGAAATACGGCAACAACAGGCAGCAGGACACGCAAAAAGAGTTCCTTGCAGATATGGCAGAGGCAGGACATTTTGTTGCAACATGCTATTCAGCAGAGGAGGCGATTGACGTGATCGAAAAATATTTGAATTTAAAAAAATTTACGACATCGACGAGAGCATCAGAAAATGAAACATCAGTCATGATGACAGGTCAAACAATGAAAATTCCAAACAACAGCATCCTCAAGGATGGAAAAATCAAGGGAGGCAGGTCATGACGCTTGAGGAATTGATTGACACATTGGAAAGTGCGGACATGCTACGAATCATAAGAGATAGAGAGGATGTATTCACTGGTTATCTCGCGTCATTTGCACCGAGAGCCGGAAACAGTAAATGCGAAATATATGAGCAGTACAAGAATGATAGGGTCGTGAAATTCAGAGCGGTTCCGGAGATTACTCACAGGAAATGGAAAGAATTGAACCTCACGTCACCATTACGACCGGACGAAACGCCGGATTTCAAGTTTCAAGAATTGCAAGTGAAACTGTATTACACAATTTACATATAACAGGACAATGACAGGAGGAAAAAAGACATGAAAATAATTGCAGTAATGTCACCGAAAGGAGGAATCGGGAAAACAACAACATCCGATTCAATCGCCTATATGTTAGGCGAGGAACAGGGAAAGAGAGTGCTTATATTAGATGGAGACCCGCAGGGAGACACATCAAAGACGTTCGGAGTATACGAACCGGACGGAATCGGCATGAGTGAACTGCTTGAGAAACATGAGTGTGTCGGAGGTACATATAAAACAGGCGACTTGATTCGCCCGACAGAGTATTCACACGTTGACATCGTTCCGGCAAATGGCTATCTCATGCAGACGGACATGAATTTGCTGCTCAAGTCGGAGGATAATCAAGTCACACGATTGCGCGAGGCATTGCAGGAGGTGTCGGACGCATACGATTATTGCATTTGCGATTGTGGTCGATTGCTTGATATGGTGGTCATCAATATCCTCATATCGGCAGAACTAATCATCGCACCCGTAAAGGTCGGGGGATATGAAATCGAGGCATTGCAGAATCTTGAGGAGCAGATCGAGGATTTGAGAGACATCAATCCGGATTTAAGAATCAAGGCACTCATGACCATGCGACAGAAAAATAAGACCTCTCTTGAGGTTGAGGAGTGGTTGAAATCAGATTCTGGATTTGACATGTTTGTCACACCGATTCGCCGTTCTATCATTGCAGAGAAATCAACAACGGCGATGATTCCGCTCCCGAAATTTTCAAAGAGAGGAATTGTGTCTCAAGATTATAGATGCGTGGTGCATGAGTTACTCAAGGAAATGGAGGAATAGACATGGAAAACGACACAATACAAATCCTTGAGTTATTCGGAGGGATTGGGTCGCCTCGATGTGCCTTGAGAAATTTGAACATTCCGACAAAAGCGATTGATTATGTGGAAATCAATGAAAAAGCGGTACGGTCATACAATTCGATGTTCCGTGAGGAATTAGCATATAAAACACAGACGGTCGTCGGATGGAATTTGAAACCGGACATTCTGATTCATGGTTCACCTTGCCAAGATATGAGCATCGCAGGACATCAAGGGAAAGCGACCGGAGAGGGAAGAATCAACAGAGGAAAAGGTTCAGACGAGGGCAGCGGAACACGCTCCTCCCTTATGTGGGAGACAATACATATCATCGAGAACATGGGCGAATGGCGACCTCGATATGTGATATGGGAAAATGTGAAAAACGTGAAATCGAAATACATGAGACCGAATTTTGACAGATACATGGTTGAAATGGAGCGACTGGGATATACAAACAATTTTGAGGTATTGGATGCAAGAGAGTTCGGATTGCCACAGGCAAGAGAAAGAGTGTTCACGGTTTCTGTTCTGAATGGAGAAAAATTCGAGTTCGATGACCTTATAAGAACACCGATGCGGAACTTGCAGGAGTTCCTTGAGGATGACGTTCCGGACATTTACGATGTGACACAACCGTCCGTCCTTGCTTGTATCGGAGAAAAAGGCATCCGGAGGGCAACGGTCATCACAGATTGTGCATATACAATCACGACAAGACAAGACCGGACACCTGCACAAGTCATCGACCGAGGCGATGGACGTTATCGGTATTTAACAGAGCGGGAATGTTGGCGATTGATGGGATATACCGACGAGGATTTCGACAGAGCGAAAGCAGTTCAGCAGAGGAACGGGAAATATTACAAAGCACTATACGACCAAGCAGGAAACAGCATCGCCGTTCCGATATTCGAGAGCATATTCAGAAAAATTATTTTGCATGAGGTCGCATGAGACCGGAAAGAGAGGAAAGCACATGGGAAATATTGTGAAAACAGCAAAATGCAGATTCTGCGGTCAAATGACGCAGATTGAGGCAGACGAAAAACTGACAGCAACACAAGCAGAGGAACAGGCAACAATGACATGTAACTGCACCGAGGCGGTAGAGTATCAGAAAGAGAAACAGAGGAAAGAAAAGGCAATGATGAATGTGTCTGCCTTGTTTGGAGAGAACGCAGCACCGGACAAGAGATGCGGTGAGGGCATTGTCAACATCTTAAAGGCAGCAGTCGAGGAGATTTACACCGGAGGACTTGCAAAAGTCACATTGAACCTCCGAGGGGGGGGGTCAAAGCATCAATTTCACAGAATGCAAAGGGTGAAATCAACGTCGAGCGTACAGAGACAAAGAAACAGAAACTCACAGAGTAATAACAGGAGGTTGAACAGATGGCAGCAGGATTCAGCGTGAAAGACGCACTCAACAAGAACAGCAAAGCGGGGATTGATGAATCTCCGAGAGCGAGATTCCGGACAAAGGACATTTCAATTTTCAAGATGTACCGGAACGATATGAATTTTTACAGTGTAGAGCAGATCGAGGAACTGGCAGGAGACATCCTCATGTATGGGTTGAAACAGAACCTTGAACTTGTATATGCACCATGCGACAAGGGCGAATATAGAATCGTAGCAGGTGAAAGACGGTGGGAGGCTCTCAAGTACCTTGTGTCAAAGGGATATAAAGAATTTGAACTTGCAACCAGTAAATTGACAACGCCACAGGATAACGACGAGGAGCAGGTTGAAATCATAATTGCGAACGCATACCGCACAAAGACGACCTCCGACATGATTGAGGAGGAAACACGCCTCAAGGCATCTCTTGAACGCATGAAAGCAGCGGGAAAGAAAATCAAGGGATATGACCTGCAATCCGGACGATTGAGGGATGTGATTTCCTCAATGCTGCATGTGAGCAAAACAAAGATTGCACAAATTGAGGCAGTCAACAACAATCTGATTCCGGAATGGAAAGAGGAACTCAAGGGAGAACGCCTCACATTTTCCGCAGCTTATGAATTGAGCGGAATGACAGCAGACGAGCAACGGGAGGCACTGGGGAAATTCACGGAGACCGGAGAACTCACACACAAAGATGTGAAAGACATGAAAGCAGAAAAGGCAGCAGGGCAGCAGGTGTCAGAATCCGACACAGAGACAGAAATCGGCATGAACCCGCCGGAAGTGAGAGCGGGCGACGATTATGAGACACCGCATCCGGAGGGAATCACATCAATCTGTTATTCCTGCACCGAATATGAGACATGCAACGTCAAAACCGGAACATGCACCTCATGCGACCAGTACAAGAACCGTACAGAGGCATACAAGACCGACGAGCAGAGATATTCAGAGGAACAGGATGCAATCGACCGTGAGACAAAGAAAAAACTCCGTGAGATGGAGCAGGAGGAGAAGATGCAGAACCTCCCATCAGACACACAGGAGACCGGACAGAAAGCGCATCAGATACGCCTTGCAAAGTCTTATTTCGATGATGTGGCAAACGGAATCAAGACATTTGAACTCCGAAAGAATGACAGAGGATATAAAAAAGGAGACATCCTCGAAATGATGGAGTTTGCAGACGGAAAGAACACCGGACGCATGGTCAGAGTGCTTGTGACATATATCCTTGAGGACTACACAGGAATTGAGGACGGATATTGCATCATGGCAACAAAACTCATGAAAGACGGTGAGGAACATGAGTTATAAACAGAGACACCCGTATTTGATGCAGATTGTATATATCATCAAATACAGATTGAAGAATTGGAGGAAATAAGTGAAAACAGTATATGTCAGAACAAAGACAAAAGACGAGGCAAGAAAGAGAGCGGAGTGGCTCTATATGATATTAAGGGATTGCACTCCGGTTATTGCAGATTTGCACACATCAAAAGCACAGGTTGTGACTGAATCAATGGTTATCAAGTATGTTCCGGAAAACTACACAATGGACGGAATACGATGTGACATTGCAATCGGGTTCGGACAATTAGGAAAAATCATCGCAAGAGAGAACATCAGCGATGATTTGATAGATGAAAAGGAACTTGCAAAATATATCGTTGACAATGACACGATTTCAGAAAATGAAAATATTGAATGCAGGAGGTAAAAATCAATGAATGACATCAAAAGAGGCGAAATGTTCTATATCAGCAGAGGGAGGGCATCCTACAAAGGGAGCGAACAACACGCAGACCGTCCGGCGGTAGTGGTTAGCAACAACAAGAACAATGAGAACAGCAATGTTGTTGAGGTTGTATATATGACAACGCAGCCGAAAACAGACCTCCCGACACATGTAACAGTGAGGTCAACAGGCAGACCAAGCACCGTTTTATGCGAGCAGGTCTATTCGGTATCAACAGAACGCATCGGAACGTATATCGGGGGAGTGTTCAGACAAAGAGATGGAGAACATCGACATCGCTCTCATGATTTCCTTGCAGCTTGACGGTAACATGAAAACCTCAAAGAAATACAATGAGACAATCAAAGAACAGCAGGAGGAAATTGACCACCTCAAAACAGAAATCGAGGAAATGAAAAAAGACCGCAAAGAACTGATTGAACAGGTCAACCAGTATGCAGCAGCCAACACAGAGAAAAATGAGAAAATCGCAAAAATGGCATCATCAAAGGAGAAAATCAGATTGCAGACAGAAAGAGACACATACAAGACCATGTATGAACAGTTACTCAACAGATTAGTGAATGGAGGAGCAGCATGAACAAAAGTACATTAAAGGCAGAATTTATCAATGCGAAAATCAAGGATGCGAAATACATCGGAGTGAGCATCGAGACGGAGGGCAGCAGTCAGCCAGAAATCATTATCAATCCGAGAGAGAATTTCGATGCGAAATTTGATTATTACATGGAGGCATACGATGACGATTTGATCCTGATTACAGCAAAGGGCAAAAAGAACATCCGCATCGTGGCAGCAGGACACGGAAACCGATTCGAGGACATTGAAAACCAGTTAATCGGAGAAAAGGGCAAAGGTTGGAGAGGATTGATTGCAGAAGCAATCGACAAAGCCTATGACCGTTTGATTGCAAGCACACCTCCGCAGACAGAGGAGGAAAAGACCCATTGTGAAATGATAAAAGAGGCAGTCAAGGGAATGTTTATCAATGAGAGCAGGACGGCAGCAGAGGCAGAGTTCATCAAGACCCATATTGTTGATTATGAGAAAATATTCGATGTCTGCATGAATGGAGATGACATTGAGTTCAAAAAAGGACTTGTCAGATTGCAGAAAATGCAAAATGAATATGTGATGCAGAGAGAACGGGAGGAAACGGCAAATGAATAAAGTCATATTGATGGGGAGGCTCACAAGAGACCCGAATGTCAGATACACGCAACAGAACAGTTCACAAGAATCCATGTGTGTGGCACGTTATACACTGGCAGTCGACCGCAGAGGTTCAAGAGACGGGCAGCAGTCAGCGGATTTCATTTCCTGCGTTGCATTTGCAAAAAACGGCGAATTTGCAGAGAAGTATTTCAAACAGGGAACAAAAATTGCTATTACGGGCAGGATTCAGACAAGTTCATACACCAACAGAGACGGTCAAAAGATATATACGACCGATGTTGTGATTGAGGAACAGGAATTTGCAGAAAGTAAGAAAGCAGCGGGAGAACAGGAGCAAAATACGGGTTATACGGATGCAGGTGACGGGTTCATGAGTATTCCGGACGGCGTCGACGAACAACTCCCTTTTGCGTAAACGGAAAGGAGGAGCGTGATAATATGGGAATTATGAGCATCGTGAAAAACGTGATTGAGCATTTCAGAAAAGCCGGAAAGACAGAAAATGAGATTTCGGGAATGATTGAACAGGCAGCAGACAGGGCGACAGTCAACAAAGGCGTTACAGAAAAAAAGGAATATAAAAGACCGGAAATCAAGGTCGAAACATCGGCAGAACAGTTCGTCGAGGCAGTCATGCAAACGGGTGTCACAGCGGAGCAGGTAAAAACGGCAATTATGAAAATGTGCGATTCGCAAAGATGCACAAATCGCCAAAACACGAATAACTGGCGTAAAATGCACGGTCTGCCTATGAGAAGAAAGCAGAAAGCGAGGAAAAAGCATGAAAGAGGAAAAAGAGCAGACAGTCATTGACAAAACCCTGCTATATCTTGAAAACTATCGTGAAATGGAGCGGTACATCAAAGAGGCGGTATCAGAGACCTCTCAAGTGCCGGATATAGACAAATACAACATATCAGCAGAAAGAGCGTTCCTGCAATCGGTCAGAGAGTGCCGTGCAGAGACGGTCATTCTGTTCGAGCATCTCAAACAGGCTCTTGCATCGCTCAAAGAAGATGCAGAGGCAGCAGGTGAGGGGTACAAGTACGATGCACTTGAGGCAGTCTATATCAAGGGCAAGACATACGAGGATATAGTGAGGGAGACAGGATGCGGACGCAACTCACCGAAAAAGTGGTGCAAGGTCATGATTCAACGCCTGTCAATCAAACTATTCGGTGCAAAAGCGATTGAAAATGATAAAAATGAAGTGAAAACAGGGTGAAACGAGGGTGAAAACGAGGGTAAAAAGTGGGTGAACAAAAGGCAAAATAAACGTGATAATATGTTAGCGTGAACAGTTGAGACGAGCGATTGCAGATATGCAGTCGCTTTTTTTCTTGCCTGTTTGCCCTCCTGTTATATGCGGGTAAGTGTACACAGTAATGTGCATAACTGCCCGCCTCTTGTGGATAACAGGACAGGAGAACCAAGAAAGAGAGGAGAACACAGATGCTTTTGAAATCATGCAGGTGTGGCAAGTTGATTCCGCAGTCGGTAAAGATGTGCGAGGAATGTGAGCAACGGCAGCAGTCGAGGCACATGATATACAACAACACACAGCGAGACAAGAGAGCAGCCGAGTTCTATCTGTCAAAGGAATGGCGGGATTTGAGACCTGTCATCATGAGTGTGTATGAGTATGTGGATATATATGCTCTGTATGTTGAACATCAGTTGATAACACTGAAAGATTCAGACCCAATCCACCACATCATAGAACTTGAGGACGACTGGGAGCAGAGGTTGAACCCATTGAACTTGATACCCTTGAGTCATCGGACACACAACACAATTACGGCTCTGTATAAGCAGAGTAAAGAAAGCATGAGAGCAACACAGAAACAGTTGAGGTCACTGATTGAGTACCACTTTCGAGAGGCAGGGGGATATAAAAAAGTTTTGTGCGATTCATTTCTAGTCGCACCCCCTCTTTTGTTTGGAGAAAACTCCCCACGGGAATTTCAGTAGACAGGTGCATCCGAAAGGGGTGTCAGAATGTGACACAAAATCACTGAAATGTTGACGGAAAGGGGGTTGTTGCTACATGGCAGGACAGAGACAACCCACGGATTTGGTTGTTATGAACGGGCGAAAACACCTCACAAAAGCAGAAATTGAGGCACGAAAAAACGCCGAGGTTGTAGCACCGAACGACAAAGTGAAACCTCCGTCATATTTGACACCGGAGCAAAAGAAAAAGTTCCGGAAGATTGCAAAAGAATTACTTGAAATCAAACTGATTGCGAATGTTGACTGCGATGCACTGGCGAGATTACTCATTGCACAAGACCAGTACATCGAAATCACGCAGCAAATCAGAACAACTCCATTGATGGAGGATGTTCCGGTATATGAGACAAAGACGAATCCGGACACGGGAGAAAAAGAACGTGTGCAGGTCGGTACAAGGCAGGTCGTGAACGGTGAACGTGAGCGTCTCATGATTATTCAAGATCGCTGCATGAAACAGTGCAGACAGGGAGCATCGGATTTTGGATTGACAGTCTCCTCACGCTGCCGTTTGGTCGTACCGAAACCACAGCAGCAAAAGCCGGAGAATAAATTTGCGAAATATGCAAATTAAGGAATGGCGAAAGCAGGAGAAACACAAGACCGCTGCACACAATACGCCCTTGATGTTGTTTCGGGCAAGATAACAGCCGGAGAATATGTCCGACTTGCATGCCAAAGACACCTCGACGACATTGAGAAATCGAAAGCAGCACCGTACAAATACTATTTCGACGTTGAAAAGTCAGAGGAAATCATCAATTTCGCAGAGGAATTAACCATTGCAGAGGGCGAAGAAAACGAGCATGTGACCGCATATCCGTTCCAGTGCTTTATTTTAGGGTCGATCAACGGGTGGAGAACAAAAGAAAAATCATACAGACGGTTCAGAACGTCCTATGTGCAATTAGGCAGACAGAACGGAAAATCGTTCATCAACGGTATTTTGGCATGTTATTACGGGAATTTTGACGGGTACAAGTACGGAAAAATCTTTTGTACGGCTACAAAGCAAGACCAAGCGAACATTGTTTTTGACGAGGTCGCAAAATTCATCAATTCGGACGAGGATTTGTCGGAATGGTTCAAAGTGCATGACCACAACCATACGATTGATTGTCTGTTGACACATTCAGAAATCAAAGCGTTGTCCGGTGATACAAAGTCACTTGACGGACACCGTGCATATTTAGGAATTGTCGACGAGTATCACGCACACAAGACGAATCAGATGTACAAGCTGCTTGAGGGAGGTATCAAGAAACTCAAGTCGGCGTTGATTTCGGTCATCACGACAGCAGGGTTCGACCTCAAATCACCATGTTATAAATTGTATGAATATTGCTGCAATCTATTAAAGGGCGTTTTTGAAAACGACAGTCAGTTCGTATATATCGCACAGATGGACGAACATGACGACAGATATGTTCCGGAAAACTGGATAAAAGCAAACCCAATTCTTGAATTTGACAGGGATGCTCTTGAAAACCTCATACCGATTGCACATACCGCCCGTGATATGGGCGGGGAGGATTTACGAGATTTCCTCGTAAAGCAGTTGAATATGTGGATGCAGTGGTCAAATTCACTGTATATCAAGGACATCGCAAAATGGAAAGCATGTGCCGTTCTAAAATCGCTTAAGGATTTCAGAGGGTCAAAATGCTACGTCGGGGTTGACCTGTCATCCGGAGGCGACTTGACATCAATCGCAATTGTGATTCCGTTTATGGTTGACGGAGTAAAGAAATATTTTGTACACACACATTCGTTCATTCCGTCCTCAAGGGTGGATGAACACATCAAGACCGATAAAGTACCTTATGACGTATGGATTGAAAAGGGTCTTGTGACAGTGACCGAGACACTGGGAGGAATAAAGACAGATTACAAATACATCATCAAATATCTTGAGGATTTGGTGAAAGAATACGACCTCAAACCGCAGTTGATATGCTATGACCCGCACAACGCATCGGCATTCCTGTCAGACCTTGAGGCGATGGGATTCGATTCGATCTCTGTCACACAGACGGCGAAAGAGTTGAACGATGCGACGGTTGATTTCAGACTTGAGATTTTGGCGGGTAACGTGGAAATCGAGGGAATAGAAGTCGGAAAAGAGGGAAACAAGATTGTTGTTCCTGCCGATGGCTTGCTTGTGTGGTCTATCGCAAACGCAAAGACCATCTCAAACAACTACGGCGAAATAAAAATTGACAAAGACATCACGACAGAGAGAATCGACCCGATTGACGCTATCATCGACGCGTGGAAACACGCAATGAAAGAGGAATACCGTCCGGATGTGAATGAAACTGTCAATGAATGGCTTGAGCAATTTGAAAAATACATGAAGAAAGGCGGTGAGAAATAAATGAATCCGTTCCAGAGATTAGGAGTGAAAATTTCAAATTGGTGGAGAGGAGAACCACAGGACAGCGGAGGCGTTGTGACACTGAACTCACCGTCATTCCTTGAGAAGATAGGACTGAAAAGAAAAGGGAAACCGACATCAGAGGTCACATATTTCACATGTCTCAAGATGCTGTCGGAGACCCTTGCGAAAATGCCTATCAAATATTATCAGAAAACGGACAAGGGAATCATTGAGGCAGAGGCGACGGACGCATCAAAGCTGCTCTCAAAAAGACCGAATCCGTTCATGACACCGACGACATTTTGGAACACGGTTGAAATCAACCGCAACCATTACGGAAACGCCTATGTGTACATAAGAAAGAAGTTTGACCGTAAGAAATACGGCGGTGAAATCAAAATCGTTGATTTGTGGGTCATGCAGTCAAATTGTGTGCAGATAGTCGTTGACGATGCGGGAATATTCGCAGGAGTGGGGCGTTTGTGGTACGTCTACACAGACCCGACATCCGGTCGTCAATATGTGTTCAGCACAGACGAGGTCATGCATTTCAAAACATCATTCAGTTTTGACGGAATCACAGGACTACCAGTGCAGCAGATATTGAGAGACACGGTTGCAGGCGCATCCGAATCACAGGCGTTCATGAACAACTTATATGAGAGTGGTCTGACAGCAAAGGCAACTCTTGAATATACCGGAGAACTGAACGAAAAAGCGAAAGAAGCACTCGTCAAGTCGTTTGAGGAGTTCGGCAGCGGGGCAAAGAATACAGGAAAAATCCTGCCCGTTCCGTTAGGAATGAAACTCACACCTCTCGACATCAAACTGACAGATTCACAGTTCTTTGAACTGAAAAAATATAACGCCCTGCAAATCGCCGGAGCGTTCGGAGTAAAACCGAATCAAATCAACGACTATTCAAAGTCGTCATACAGTAACAGCGAGATGCAGCAGTTATCATTTTACGTCGACACAGAACTGTTCATCATCAAGCAGTATGAGGAGGAAATCAATTTCAAGATGCTGCCGGATGAAGATACAGACGACGGGTATTATTACAAATTCAACGAAAAGGTATTGTTCCGCACAGATTCAAAAACACAGATGGAATATTTGAGAGACGGTGTCAATGGAATGATTATAAAACCGAATGAGGCAAGACGTAAACTCGACATGGAAGATGCGGAGGGAGGCGATGTCCTGCTTGCAAATGGCAACATCGTTCCGTTGACTATGGCGGGAGCAGCATATTTGAAAGGTGAATCTGAACAGGACGAAACCGAAGAACCGGAGCAGCCGGAAGAAAAGACAGAGCCGGACGAAACCGACGAGGCAGAGGACGAGGATGAACAGGAGGGAGGTGAATAATCATGCCAAAGAGACGTTTTGATTTCACAAAGAAGAATAAACGCAGCGGAAAGGTCGAAAATGTCGGCTATTTGGACTTAGAGCAGGACGAGGAACAGAGCAGATGTTCTTTGTATTTCTACGGTGACATTGTATCGGCAACATGGGAATCCATGTGGTACGAGGAGGACAGATGCCCGCAGGACATCGCAGATTTTCTCAACCAGTTAGATGGCTATGAGGATATTGATATTTATTTCAATTCCGGAGGTGGAGACGTATTTGCAGGACTGGCAATCTATAACCAGTTAAAACGATACGACGGACACAAAGTCGGCTATATCGACGGAATGGCTGCATCTATCGCATCAGTTATCATGTTCGCTTGCGACGAACTGCATTTTGCAACAGGGGCACAAGCAATGATTCACAAACCGTTGTGCATGGCATACGGCAACGCAGACGATTTCAAGGCAGTAATAAAACAGTTGAATCTCTGCGAGGATTCAATCCTTGACGTTTACATGGAACATGTGCAGGAGGGTGTCACAAGAGACAAGATTCAGAGCCTCATGAGCAATGAGACATGGTTCGACAGTAAGAAGATGCAGCAGTATTTCAATGTCGAAATCGAAGAAAAGGCAGCAGTCGCAGCGTGTGCATCCGACTATTTTGAGAAATACAACAATATTCCGGAGGCACTCAAGGGAACTGAAAAAGAAAACATTGTCGATGCGGTGCTTGCAGAACTGGAAAAGAGAAACAGTGCAGCAACACAGGCAGAGGAACAGAGAATCGAGGCAGAAAAGCGGGAGATTCTCGATGATTTATACCTTTACGGTATGTAAGAAATGGAGGACAGAAAGTCATGAATAAGGAATTACAGAAGTTATTGAAACAGATTAACGACAAGAAAAATGAAGTCAAGAGCCTTGTGAACGACGGAAAACTCGACAAGGCAAAGGCAGCAAAGGAAGAACTCAAGGAGTTACAGAACAGATTCGACCTCCTCTATGATTTGGACGAGGACGAGCAGAGCGGTATTGAGGATAAGGTCAACAAAGGCACTGCAAAACAGGTCGGTGGTGAGAAAAAGGTTGATAAAAAGAACATTGTGAAAGCGTTTGTCAATATCGTAAAAGCGGGATTCCTGCACAGAGAGGCAGACGAGGCAGATGTCGAGGTGTACAAGAACGCACTCACATCCGACACAACCGCAGGAAGTGAGGGAGAGGTCGGAATCGGCGTGACTATTCCGGAGGACATCCGAACAGACATCATCGAACTGCGTCGTTCATCCGACAACCTTGAGCAGTATGTCAATGTTGAGGGGGTTGTGACAAAGACCGGAACACGAAACATTGAGGTCGATGCAGAATCAACACCGTTCGACAACGTGGACGAGGCTGCGGATTTTCCGGAGATGGACGAGCCGAAATTTTTACCGATTGAGTACAAGGTCAAGAAAAAAGGTGGAATCCTCAAGATGACCGCCGAACTGCTTGAGGACACAGCAACCAACATCATGGCGTACATCAACAAATGGATTGCGAAAAAGACAAAGGCAACCCGTAACGCAATGATTCTCAAGGCACTCAACGAAATGACAAAGGGAAAAGAGGTCACAGTGGAGAACCTCGACAGCCTCAAGGACATTTTCAATGAGCAGTTAGACCCTGCGATTGCAGAATCCTCAATCGTCATCACAAATCAGAGCGGTTTCAACTACCTCGACAAGTTAAAGGATAAGGACGGAAACTATATTTTACAGAAAGACCCGACACAGCAGACAAAGGGAAAGATGCTTTTCGGAGAATACAGAATCGTGAAACTGTCAAAGAAAACACTCAAGTCCACACCGATTATGAACAGCGATGGTCACACAATCGACGGGTACAAGCACCCTGTTTTCTGCGGTGACTTGAAAGAGGCTATCACACTTTTCGACAGAAATGTTCTGACAATCGACCTCAATGACAAAGGTGCGGGGTTATGGGATAAGGACATGACAGGTCTCAAGGTTCGTGACCGTTTCGATGTGCAGGCAGTTGACAAGGATGCAGTCATCAAGGGTGAAATCACAGAGGTTGTCAAAGGGTAACAAGGCAGCAGGGCGGTGAATCTGTCCTGCTATTGAAAGCAGGTGAGAAACATGACGGATGAAGAAAAAGAGAAATATAGAGACGGTCTGATTGCCACATGCAAGGTATATTGTCACATCGACTATGATGACGACATGGAAATCCTTGAATTGATGTTTGATGCGACCATGCAGGAAATGACGGAACTGATTCCGAATTTCGACCAGTACAGCCTCACAAGCCGTCAAAAGCTGCTTGCATTTATATCCGTGAAAGAACTCTACGACAACCGTGACAAATACCGGAGCGACACGAAACTGCTTGCCTCTGCCGTTTCCTCCATGCTATTGAAAGAGATATACGGAGGTGTAGCAGAATGACAGGCAGAATCAAGATAATTCGCAAGACAACAAATGTTGTTGACGGTAGACGGCAGCAGGAGGAAAAGGAGTTTTTCTCATGTTGGTGCAATGTCAAGAGTTTGGGAACAAATGAAAAATACAATGCGTTGCAGATAGGTCTTGAGAACACAATCATGTTTGAAACGAGAGCCTGCGACAAGATGGAGGAAATCAGATTGAATCTGAAAGAGTTCTACGCAGTATATAAAGGCGTTGAGTTCAAGATATATGATGCGTGTCCGATGTTCACAGACGACAGGAAATATCAGTTGAAATGCAGAGCAGGAGCATAGTGTCATAATCTGACACCGGAGGTGATGCAGTGAAAATCGAAATGGAATTTCAAGGCTTGAAAGAACTCGTGAAAGCATTTGAGGACGCAGCAAGTGACGAGGACATAAAAGAGGTCAATCAAAAGATTGTAAAACAAAGCGAACCAGTCGTGAAAAACATCATGTCCGGCAAGATTCCGAAATCGGCAGACATCAAATTATCCGGTAGAGGTTTCGGTTCAAAGTCATCCGTGACATCACATGCAGCGGACAGCATACCGATGGGAGCAGTCAAAATGAAAGACGCAGGAGCAACAGCAGATGTCGGATGGGAAAAGTCGGACAATAGCGAACACTTTTATGTGAAATTCATAAACTGGGGAACTATCTATCGACCGCCTCAAGAATTTATTTACGCAACAGGGCGTGAGGCAGATGCGGAACTGCAAAAAATCGCAGAACAGGAATATCAATCCTATTTAGACAACACATTGAAATGAGGTGAGAGCATGAGCAGCAGTCCGGACATCATCAAAGATGCATCCGACGCATTGAGACCTATATCAGACAGAGGAATCACTGTGATGCAAGGGTGGTATGACAAAGACATCCATGACAGACATGTGACATTGTGGGATTTGGGAGAAAATGACGAGAATTTTTCGGACGACGATGCAGAGGGAGTGACGCTGTCAGTGCAGGTCACTATATTTTCAGAAAGTGACGAGGTTGAACTGGCGAGGGAAATCAAGTCAATCATGAAAGAAAATGATTTTTCGTTTGAGGGCAGGAACGGAGACGATTCCAAGCCGGAGGACGGAATCTATATGAAAGCACAGAGGTTTTCAAAATTTTATGAAATGGAGGAATAGACATGAGCGAGGCAGAAAAACAGATTGTGAGAAGTAGAACATGCGGTTGCAGAGATTTCTATGTCGCAAAACTCACACAGAACGATGCGAAAGCATACGTTGCAGGTACTCCGGTCAAACTGGCAAGAGCAATCAAAGCAAAGATTGATGAAAAATGGAGTTCTGAAAAGATTTACTCTGACGATGGAACAGAGGAGGTTATCAATTCCTACGAGGGAACAGAAATCGAACTTGAGGTCAATGCACTTGCACCACAGGACAGACAGACAGTATTCGGTCAGTTATACGAGAACGGATTCCTTGTAAAGACCGCGGATGACAAAGCACCGGAGGTCGCTGTCGGATGGAGAGAAAGAAAACTCAACGGAAAGTATGAATTCAAGTGGTTATATGCCGGAAAATTTGCAGAGGGAATCAGCGAGGAGGCAAGCACAAAAGAGGGAAAATTGTCTCCGACAACAAAGAGCATCAAGGGTTCATTCTACGAGAGAAGCCTTGACAATGCATATGAGATTTCAGTCGATGAATCAAACCTTGTGGCAGGAGACACAAAGGCAGCAGAGGCAATCAAGAATTGGTTCAGTAAAGTGCAGGAGAAAAACGGCGGTTTAGGCTAACAAGAGAATATATAACAGGAGGATAAACCATGAATAGAAAAATCATCATCAGCAATAAAGAGTTCACAATGCCGAAAATGTCGATTGATACATACACGGAGTACCTCGATATTGCAGAGCAGACGGACGCACATACGAGATACACAAGACAGGACATCGAGGTAATGGCACTGTTTATCTGCAAAGCATACGGAGATCAGTTCACAGTCGAAGAATTAAAGAATCCGGAGACCGGACTTGATGCAGCAGGATTGATTCTAGAGTTCCAGTTCATCGATACGGGAATCGCCGACGAACTTACCAAAAGAATGGAGAACATCGAGAAAAATTTTCAGAGTGGCAAGTGATACCGGAAATCGAAATCACTTGCAAAGGGAAAAGACTTTTCATCAATTCCGTAACAGTAGAACAGTATAAAAAATATATCAATCTCATGGAGAAAAATGACACGGAGATATTTTCCAGAGTGATGTTTTTCAACAAAAAGATAATGCAGGAGATGTTCGGGAACGAACAGTCGCTTGCAGCAGTTGGGGAGATTGATGCAGTTGAATTTCTGACGGCAATCAAGACGGTTCATTTTATCATGCAGAACATCATTGGAGAGAAGATGCTGAACATTGTTGAGGTTGAGCAGATAGAGAAAGAGGCATCCGCATTCGACGAATATGATCGTGAAAACGGATATGAGGAAGAGGAGCAACCGGAGGAAAATCAATGGAAAGTCTGTGGGGAAATTGTTGACCGTGTTGTAAAAATTGCGATTCGGCTATTGAAAAACTCATACAGTCAATGCATGAAAGAAAACATTGTCACGTTATTGGACTATTTAAAATTTGAATTAGACACAATAAACGAAAATCAGTAAGAGAGGAGGCGACCGAATGGCTTATACAAGCGTCAAAATATCGGCAGATTCGAGCAGTTATCAATCACAAATGAAATCGGCAGCATCGCAGATGAAAGTCTTGTCTGCGGAATATACGACAGCAGCGACAAAAGCAAAGTTGTTCGGTTCAGAAACAGACAGCCTCAAGGCAAAAGCCGAATCGCTCACTCAAAAGATAACAGTGCAAAAGAACATTGTGCAGTTAAACAGTGAGCAGCAGGAGAAATTAACAAAGAAACTGTCAGACCAAAAGACAAAGCAGGAGGAACTCAAAACAAAGATTGATGCTGCGAAAGAGGCTTATGAGAAATCAACAGCAGAGACCGGAAAGAACTCCGAGCAGTCAAAGGCACTCAAAGAGGAACTTGACAAGTTAGAGAAAGAGTTCACCGCAAATGAAACGGCAATCGGGAAAACGGAGACGGCTCTTGCAAATCAGACAGTAAAAACAGAAAAGTCAAAGACTGCCCTCATGAATATGGAGGCAGAACTGAAAAATGTTAATGAACAGTTAAAAGACAATAAACTTGAAAAATTTGCGACTGCTTGCGACACGGCAGGAACAAAGATAGAGAGTTTCGGAAAGAAAATGTCGGTTGTCTCTGCCGGAATTGCGGGCATCGGTGCAGCATCAATCAAAGCATTCACGGAACTCGACGAGGGTTATGACACCATAGTGACAAAGACCGGAGCAACGGGAGAGGCACTTGAGGGATTGACAAAGTCTGCGGATAATGTTTTCGGAACAATGCCGGAGGATATGTCAACGGTAGGTGAGGCGATCGGAGAGGTCAACACAAGATTCCATACAACAGGAACGGAACTTGAAAAGACCTCTAAACAGTTCATACAGTTTGCAACAATCAACGGAACAAACGTCACACAGTCAGTTGACCAAGTTGACAAAATCATGAAAGCGTGGAACGTCGATGCATCACAGACGGGAAACTTGTTAGGATTACTCACGGCAAAGGCACAGGAAACCGGAATCTCTGTTGATACATTAGAGGGATATGTCCTCGACAATAACGCACAATTCAAAGAAATGGGATTGTCACTGCCTCAAGCAATCAATTTGATGGCTCAATTCGACGCAAACGGTGTTGATTCCACTCAAGCGATGGCAGGTCTTAAAAAGGCATTACAGAACGCCACATCAGAGGGAAAATCAATGGACGAGGCGTTGACAGAGACAATAGGCAGCATCAAGAACGCAAAGACAGAGACCGAGGCGATGCAGATTGCAACGGAACTATTCGGGAAAAAAGGTGCTGCGGAAATGACAAAGGCAATTCGTGAGAACAGAATTGACCTCACAAGTCTTTCGTCATCAATGGAGGAATACGGTTCAACAGTCGAGGACACCTACAACGGAACACTCGACCCGATTGATAATGCAAAGGTTGCAATGAATAATGCAAAACTGGCGTTGTCGACACTGGCATCCACAGCACAGACATCCGCAGCACCTATGATTGAAAAATTGACCGGAAAGATTCAAGAGCTGACACAATGGTTCACGTCGCTCTCTCCGGCACAACAAGAAACAATTCTCAAAGTCGGTCTTGTGGTCGCTGCTATTGGTCCGTTGTCAATCGGATTTGGAAAAGTGGCAAAGGGAATCTCTGACACAGTAACGACCGGACAGAAATTTGTGTCCGGAGCTACAAAGATAATTGCAAAGATTACGGCAAAGACAGCAGCCACGGCAGCAGGAACGGCAGCAGATACCGCAGCAACCGCAGCAACAACTGCAAGCACTACGGCGACAACCGCAGCAACGGTTGCAACGACGGCTTTTGGAACAGCATTGAAAGTTTTAACGACTGTCGGAGTTTTGGCATTTATAACAGCATTAGTCGCAGGAGGGATTTGGCTTGTAAAAAACTGGGATACTGTCAAAGAAAAAGCAACTGAATTGAAAAATCACGTCAAAGAAAAATTTGACGGAATCAAGGATGATGTGACCGGAGCATTTAAGAATGCGAAAGAAGCAGCATCAACCAAAGTAAAAGAAATTGAAGAGACTGTAAAAAACAGCACTGTCGGACAAATTATGTCAGCAACCTTGACAGCAGCTCATGAAACGGCGAAAGAGAAGCTTGACAATATAAAACGAGCTTACGAAGAAAATGGCGGTGGAGTAAAAGGAATAGTTGCAGCCGGATGGGAGGCGATCAAAGGCTATCACACAGCCGGATTCACATTCGTTGACAAATTGTCCGGAGGAAAACTCACAGATTTAAAGAGTAAATTTTCACAAAAAACATCAGAAATCGGTACGGATGTAACTCAAGGATGGGAAAGCATGAAAACAGCAGCCGATACAAAAATGGCTGAATGGAATGCAAAAGCATCTAATAAATTAGATGAACTCAAGACGGGATACAAAACAAAAGTATCGGAAATAAAAAATAAATGGACGGAAGATTATACCAACATAAAGGATAAAGCAACGTCTATTATGGAGACCGCAAGACAAAATGTCTCTACAAAACTTGAAAATATCAAATCTGCCTACAATGAAAAAGGCGGTGGCATGAAAGGAATTGTAAATGCGACTTTTGTAGCAATAAAGGACAATATGAATTCTCAAATGTCACTCGCAAATTCATTGACGGGAGGAAAACTTGATAATATCAGATCAGCGTTTCAGTCAAAACTATCAAGTGCAAAATCGACAGCATCATCAGCACTTGAGGGAATCAGATCATCGTTTTCGTCAAAGATGGAAAGTGCGCACTCGGTGGTGACAAGCGCTCTGAGCAGAATCAGAAATGCTTTCAATTTCCATTGGTCGTTACCGCATTTGAATTTACCGCATATCAGTGTAAGCGGAGGAGTTGCACCGTTCGGAATAGGAGGAAAAGGCTCACTGCCACGATTTTCAATTCAATGGTACAAATCCGGTGGTATTATGACAAACCCAACAGTGTTCGGAATAAACGGGAATAGTTTGATGGTCGGAGGAGAGGCAGGAGCAGAGGCAATCTTGCCACTTTCGGAGTTTTACGAGAAACTGAACAATATTCTTGATAGAAAGATGGATGTGATACAAAAATCACAGGCGGTATATGTAACAAATTACACATACATAGGAGACGAAGAGATCGCAAATAAAACAGCGACAAAAGTGGATGCAGAGTTGGTGAAAAGCCATAGGAAAGAAAGGTGATGAATTGTGAAGATAAACGGGATAGATGTAAAAAAATATAACGCAAAGCAGTTGACAGTAGCAATTCATCCGGCATCCGATGCGGTCGAATATGAGTGGATAACGGGGGCTGTACTGCCGATAGAATTTAATACAGACATCAAAATGGGAAGTGCGGACGTAAGTGTGTACTTTAAAGGTAAAAACAGGGACGACATAAACAGAAGAATGTCGGAAATGATGGCTCTTTTCACAAAGTCGTGCATACTAGAACTTGATGGATACAAGGGAAAGTTTATGGCTTATAGGACATCAGATGATTTCGAGAATACGATAAGCAAAGAGCGGAGCAAATTAAATCTAAAATTCGACGGCTTTTTCTTTGACGAGCAGTTGGCGATGACATTTGACGGAGTTACCATTGGAAAAATAAAGGTGATAGGGAGCAGAAAGACCCCGTGCATAGTTGAAGTGACTGCAAAAAAAGCACTAAAAAATTATGTAATAAAAGGAATTGGAACAGAGGACATTGTAATCGAAACATTGGATACTGGGAAAACAATCGAGATAAATGGAGAAACGGGAAGAGTTATATCATCCGGAGAAAATGCATTTGACAAAACAGATATATGGGAGTTTCCCAAACTGGAGACCGGGCAAAAAGAAATTTCTTTTTCGTCCAGAGATGCAACCGTGAAAATAAAATACAAACCAATGTGGATTTAAAAAAGGAGAGCAGATGCAGATTTTTGATGATAGCAAAAAAAGAATCGCCCTGCTGACCGGATATAAAGAGAGGGAAATCACCAAAACGCTAAGTTCCGGAGATAAAGAGATGGTATTCCAGTATCCGGCAAATGGAAAAGACACGGAGGCGTTGAAAGAAGAGTATTATATACGGACAAAAACGGATGAATATGTCATCAAAGCAGTTGAAAAGGGCGAGACATACAACAAATACACCGCAGTGCTAAACGTGGAAGAACTTGAGGGAGAGGCGTTTGCGTATGGTTTTGCATCGCAAGAGCAGACTATAAGAGCATGCCTTGAATTTGCTTTCGAGGATACGGGATGGACTGTAGGAACATGTGAAATAACGAAAAAGAGAACGATAAACATCGAAGAGTCAACAACTGCATGGAAAGTGTTGCAGTCATGCCTAAAAACCTATAGATGCGAATGCAATATAGATACTCTGAATAAGAGGGTAAATATATATGAACATATAGGGCGAGACAGAGGATGCTACTTTGTAGAGGGAATGAATCTGCGAAAACTGACAATAAATTCTGATACATACGATTTCTATACGAGAATATTGCCGTTGGGAAAAGACGGGATATCAATAGAGTTCCTGCACGGAAAAGAATATCTTGAAAATTATCAATACAGCACAAAAGTAAAGACGTATGTATGGAAAGATGAAAGATATACGAACACGACGAGTCTCATGGAAGATGCAGAGGCAAAACTTGAGGAAATGTCAAAACCGTATAAAGTATTTGCAGCAGATGTGATCGACCTTGCAAAGCAGAATCCGGACTATAAAGATATTCTTGATTACGGAATCGGAGACACAGTGAGAATGGTGTCGAAAAAGACGCATACACGGGAAAAACAAAGAATCGTAAAAATCACAGAATATCCGGAAAATCCAAAAAAGAACAAGGTTGAATTATCAAACACGACAAAGACATTTGCGGAGGTTCAAAAGACAGAGGCAGAGTTGTCAAAGAATGAAACGATTGACATTGCCAACAAATCCACACAAAAAGTGCTAGAGGACAAATATTGGACAAAGAAAGAAGTAGAGTCTCATATTACAGCGTCAAAAGAAGAGGTGAGTTTAGGTGTATCAAAAATATATGAGACGAAAGACGCTGTTGAGGAAAAAATAAAACTCTCGGATGGTAGGACAGATGAAAAACTGACAAAATACTACACAAAAGAAGAGACGAAATCAGCACTCGACATGACGGCAGAAAGCATCAATCTTAAAGTATCAAAGACCTACGCAACGCAGACGACCGTAACAGAAAAATATAACAGTGCAGTAAAAGCAGGACAGACGGCAGCGAATACAGCAGAAGAGAATGCAAAAAATGCAATGTATGAGAAACTGACGGAGTATTCCACGACAGAGGAAATGAAGTCAGCTATTGACTTGACAGCAGAAAATATCAACTTGTCGGTATCAAAGACCTATGCGACGCAGACGACCGTAACAGAAAAATATAACAGTGCGGTAAAAGCAGGACAGACGGCAGCGGATACAGCTGAAACAAACGCAAAGAATGCAATGTATGAAAAATTGACAGAGTATTCCACGACGGAGGAAATGAACTCTGCGATTGATCTCAAGATGGATGCGATCACATTATCGGTATCCAAAACCTACGCAACAAATACATCGGTAACAGAGAAATATAACAGTGCAATAACGGCAGGACAGAATGCAGCTAATGCAGCGGAAAAGAATGCGACAGCAGCAGGACAAACAGCAGCGGACGCAGCAGAAAAGAATGCAAAAGATGCGTTGTATGAAAAACTGACAGAGTATTCCACGACCGAACAGATGAACTCTGCAATAGATTTGAAACTGGATGAAATCAGTCTGTCGGTATCTAAGACATATGCGACACAATCATCGGTTACAGAAAAATATAACAAAGCAAAAACGTATGCAATGAATGTTGCGGATGCAGCAGAAGAGAACGCAATTGCAGACACGGTAAAGAAGTTGAAAAGTTATTCCACGACCGAAGAGATGAACTCTGCAATAGATTTGAAACTGGACGAAATCAATTTGTCGGTATCAAAGACCTATGCAACGCAAACGACCGTAACGGAGAAATATAACAGTGCGGTAAAAGCAGGACAGACGGCAGCAAATACAGCAGAAAAGAATGCGAATGCAGCAACAGACAGGAAGTTGCAGGAGTATTCAACAACGGAGGAAATGAACTCTGCAATCAAACTCAAAGCAGACAGCATAACGACAGAGGTTAACAAGAAAGTGGATAGTTCCGAATTTGGAACGAAGATTACACAAAATGCGTACAGCGTGAGAGTGGCATGGAACAACAATAGCAATTATATCCAGCTAGAATCCGGGAAAATTGCCATATATAACGGAGAGGTAACAACAAATCAAAAAAGAGCCGTATTTGACCAAAACGGAAATCATTTTTACCGTGATGGATATTATGTGGGGAAAATAGGAACAAACTACTGGTCTGATAACGAGACACACAAAGGACTTGTATTTGATTTGGATGTACAAGGAAAATATATGGCATTTGCACAGAAAGCGAGTTCGTCATCTACCGGATACAATACAATGTTGTGCTTTTCAAGAGCGAACAGCCTATATGGTACATACGGTGTACACATGGGGTGCGATTTGGACATGCACAACTACAAGTTGAAAAATGTATCGTGGGAAAAGGGTGGAATAACAGGAACATTGAATTTCGTGAAAGTCGTGTCAATGGACAGCGATGGAACTGTGAACACATGGACAAATGGCTGTAAATTACAGTTTGAGAATGGGATTCTGATAGCCGGAACATGGTAGGAGGTTGCAATTTGGAAGAAATAAAGTTGATTGTCGAAGAGGCAGAACCAGAAGTGAAAGAAAATGAAACTGCGGAGAATGTACAAAAAAAGACGACAGAAACGCAACTCAATGAAATAAACAGTAAGTTAGATATATTGCTTGCGAGAGTAGGCGGAACGGAGGAATAAGATGCAGACAACAATACAGGAAAGAATAGCATGTGCAAGAGGCGAATTACTAAATGCCATGCAGAAAATAGAAACGGAACAAGAATTACCATCATGTATCATGGATGGAATATTGTCCGGAATATTAGCTGATCTGCGTGAAACGGATAAGATGGAACTACTCAATGTCAATATTGCATTGAAGCAGGAACACGATGAAGAGATTAAAAAATTATCATCAGAACTCGAAGAGGCGAAAAAAGCTGCAAAAAAGGTTCTACCGGAAGCGGAAGAAACAGAACAGGAAAATGACACAGGAAAGCAGGAAACCACTCCGAAAAAGAACAAATAAGGAGGCGGTAAAATGGCACTTGAAAAGATATACACAAGAATAGATGTTGAGATGACGGGAGGGACACAGTATTATGCTGTGTCTGCAAAACAGGGGGATAAGGCGACGAGATATGTGATCGTTAATCTTCTCAACGATGGAATAAAATATACAATTCCTACGGGAGTAAAAGTGACGGCAAATATCACAAAACCGGACAAAACATGTGTATATAATGAATGCACTTATTCGGGTTCGGAGGTAACGGTTGAATTAAAGGGGCAGTCTCTTGCAGCAGCAGGGACAGCACTTTGCGACATAGAAGTTCGAACAAGCGATGAATCACAGGTTATTTCGTCGGCAACATTTGCGATTGAGGTTGAAAGGAGTCAGAGGAACGATAATGCGATTGAGTCATCCAATGAATTCGGAGCATTGCAAGAGGCGACGAAAGCTGCAACGAAAGCAACACAGGACGCAAATACGGCAGCAGCGAAAGCGTTAGAAGCAGAAAAGAAGACGACGGATGCGATCGCTGATGCAAAGAGTGCAACAGAACAAGCGAAGACAGCAGCAAAGGCATGTGAAAACATTGCTGACGGGATGAATACCATGATTGACACGGTAACAAAAAAGGTGTGCAAGATGTCGATTGAGGATGGAATCATTGTACTGCGGGAAGTGTAGAGAATTCCAAGATAATGGAAAGAAATTCCAAAAAGAACACGGAGCAGAAAAAATGTGATATAAAGTTGGAGGTATTAGCATGGGTTATAAAAAAGTAACATCACAGCATAAAGGAACGTTAAGAATTCGGAGCGAACCGGACAAAAATGCAAGGATTTGCGGGTCGTTATCATATGGCGAGAGCATCACGGTTGATGCCGTAAAGGTACAGTCAAAAACCGGAACAGAATACTATAGAGTGTTAGGTTACGGTTATGTAGAGGCTGTGTATATGAAAGATGGAGAATCCGGAGTAGAAATCAACAATGATGAAATTAACAAAGTTGTGAAAATGGCAGAAACGGCAGCGAAAAAGGCAGAGTCAGCAGCAAAGACATGTGAGGGACTGGCAGCAGGAATTAACACAATGACGGATTCGGTAACTGGCAAGGTCTGCGAATTAGGGATGGCAGACGGAATTATGACGGTAAAGGAGGCATAAAATGTCGAGCGGTGATGTAATAGTAAAGGTTGCAGATAAAGAGACTCTCGACCGCACCTATGCGAATACAAACGCAATACTGGCAGCAGTCGGGGAGGATGTAAGAGTAAAGGGAGTAAAGCGTTATGGACTGAAAATCAATAAAAATGACAGCAATCCGGCGACACGCTGCACATACCTTTTCGATGCAGTAGGAATGACACCTGCTGCGATGAACTATTCAACCGGAGCATTTGATTTCGGAGACTGGGGAGATGTCTTTTTTGTAAAGAACAACTATCCGGCAATGGTCAAATATGACGGTACAGAAGATTATAAACTTGACCCGAACGACCACACAAAGAAAGCAGACGGAACAACGGCATCCGATGTCGCAAACACGGCATACGGAGGAAATGCAATGAGTGTTTTCGATGGCAGCGGTGACAAGGGCAAAATTTGGCTCTCGCAGTTTGAAATTGGAAACTATGAATACATGATCGTATCAAATGTTCAGTATGATGAATCATACAATGATGACGCATATGTAAGAGAGGACGGGTCACATGCGGACAAACTGTATTATCCGATGTTTGGTGGTTCGTATGATGGAACAAGACTCAGATCGCTTGCAGGACAGGCGCTCATGTATAACACAAATACGCAGACAGAAATCAATAGGGCAAAGGCGAACGGTGCAGGATGGAACATCGGTTCATGGAGTAAAAGGAATTTGCTAAATTGCTTACTTAAGATTATGTCAAAGACCGATAATTCAAAAGCTGCATTCGGAAAAGGGCAGACAACCGGATATGTGAATGACCCATCACAGAATTACGGTCATCTTGCAACCGGAACATTGACCAATAAAGGACAGTTTTTCGGGTACAGTGATTCAACTCATGAGGTAAAAGTATTCTTTATTGAAAAATGGTGGGGTAACAGATGGGACAGGATACTCGGATTGATTATGAAAAATGGAGAAATCCTTGCGAAAATGACACCACCGTACAATCTGACTGGAACAGGATATGAAAAAGTAGGAATCACATTCAGCGCAACGGGCAGTGGATGGCAGAAGAATACGAAATCATGCAGATTAGGGAGAATTGTATCATCAGTCGGGGGAAGTGGTTCAACTTATCCGTGTGTATATTTTTGGTGGAACGCAACAATAATTGCGGTCGCCCTTGTCGGCGGTGGCTGTGGCAATGGCGAGGCTTGCGGTGCGGGTTGCTTGTCTTTGCACAATTCTGCGGGCTCTGCGTACTGGACCATCGGTGCGTCCGTTTTCTTAGAACAGCCTATCGCTGCGTAAGCAGCAGGGGGAGGAACGGAGGGGGAACGCCTCCGCTATTCCCGCCGTGAGGCGGTGTGGTCGTTTTTAGAAAAAATGAATATAGGGATATAGGGTGCGGTGTCGGGCGGTGTTCCTGCTCCCTGCGGTCGCCCTTGTCGGCGGTAACTGTAACAATGGCGAGAACTGCGGTGCGGATTACTTGAATTTGAACAATTCTGCGGGCAATGCGAACTGGAACATCGGTGCGTCCAATTTCTTCTCATATCGGAGCGTTTAATCAAATGCAGCCTATATCCCACGCCACAAGGCGAAAATCATTCCGGATATAGGGTCGGTTGAGTAAGCATCAGCACAAAAACCGATAGGAGATAAGAAAATATTATATGAGAAGTTACAACAACCTATATGAACCAATGTTGCAAGACGACTACATAAAACAGTGTTTTATAAATGCATCCAAAAAGAAAAAGAACAGGAATGATGTGCGGGAGGTATTAGAGAATCTCGATGAACACACAGAACTCTTGAAAAAGATGTTGACAGAGGAGCTGTTCATTCCGGACTATCACAAACCGAGTATCATCAACGAGAGCAGCAACAAGAAAACACGCCGTATATTGAAACCGCATTACAAATATGAGCAGGTTATTCATCATTGTGCAATAGGTCAGTTCAAACCGATTGTGATGAATGGATTGTATGAATTTTCATGCGGGAGCATTCCGGACAGGGGTGTTCATTACGGAAAGAAGTACATGAGAAAATGGCTTGATTCCTACGACGGAAAGAAATTCTTTGTTCTCAAGATGGATGTTCACCATTTCTTTGAATCCATAAACCGGAGAATCCTCAAAAGGAAACTCAAAGAGGTAATTCGAGACAAACGGTTTTATAGATTACTCTGCATACTGATTGAACATGACAAAATAGCACTCGTTGCAAAGATTTTGACGGATGCAGGTGTTGAGATAGATGCAGAACAGACGAAAACGCTTGTCGGATGCATAGCATTCGACGACATCTCCGGAGTGTTGGAGATATTGCAGGAAATCGGCATCACAGGAGCGATGTTCGATGAACTGAAAGAAATTATTGAGGAGATGCGAAAAGGCGTTCCGTTGGGATATTTCACATCACAATGGTTCGGCAATTTTTACTTGAAAGCACTCGACCACTACATCAAAGAGGAACTCCGTGCAGAACATTACATGCGATACATGGACGACATGGTGATACTGGGAAAGAGCAAAAAGAAACTACACAAAATACATGCAGCAATCGAAACATATCTGAATGACAACCTTGACCTTGAAATAAAAGGCGATTGGCAGGTGTTTAGATTTGAATATCCGGTATTTGATAAAGGCGGGAATCCGGTACTTGATAAAGACGGAAAGCAGGTCACAAAGGGTCGTATGCTTGATTTTATGGGATTTCAATTTCACCATGACCGGACAACCATCCGGAAATCAAACATTGAGGCTGCGAGACGCAAGGCAAACCATATCTCAAAGCAGAATAAAATCTCATGGTACAACGCATCGGTGATGTTGTCATATATGGGATTGTTCAAACACACGGACACATACAACTATTACATTGATTACATCAAACCAAAAATCAACGTCAAGAAACTCAAGAGGATAGTTTCAAAGCATAGCAGAAAGGAGAACGAACATGACAGACTGGAAAAAGGTGACAGGAACACAGCCGGACAAGCCGGAGGAGGTCGACAGGACATCGTCGCCGTCAACGGTTTACCTGCGTAAGAACATCGAACAGGTGACAAGAGAGGTTGAGGGCAGCGACGGAAAGATGCAGACAGTGACCGAATGGCAGTACGACGAGAAAGAAATGACAGTCAAGGAATATGAGAACATGGCACTCATGAAGTCAGTCGTTGAGGAGAACACATCCGGAATCGTCGAATCAGTGACGAAGTTTCAGAAAGATGCGGTCATTGACGAATACACACAGCAGTTGATTGAGGAGGGGTTGATTTAGTATGAAAATACTTGTTGAAAGTCTCAAAAGAATGTACAAAAAAGGCACTCTCACAAAGGAACAGATTTCCGAGCGTGTCGCAAAGGGCAGTATTTCAGCGGATGAATATGAATATATCACAGGAGAAAAATTCTCCGGCGGTGATACAGAATGAGTCCGCTTGAAATAATATCACGATTGTGCGATGTGACGGAAAATCTATTGGCAATCGTGAAAAAACAGCAAACAATCATTGAACAGTCGAAAATCGAGGAGACGGTCAGAGCGGAACTCCGGCAGGAGGTAGAAGAGACAGACAGGGAGATGGATGTTCTCGAATATCACATGCGGAAATACTGCGACACCGACGACATCGAGGCGACAGAGTTCGGAAAGGAGAACGCCGTTGACGATTGAGGTTTCCTTGCTAATCTCCGGAGTGTCGGTTGCATTCGCAATCTTTTTCGGAATCTGCTCAAAGCAGAGGAACGACAAAAAAGACACACAGGAAGAAACGGAGAGACGAGCAGAAAATGACACAATGGTGGTTGTGAAACTTGAGAACATCGCAGACGACATCAAGGACATCAAACGGGAATCAAGAGAGAACCGTGAGGAGATGAAACAGTTGAGAGAGCGTGTTGTCATTGTGGAACAGTCACTCAAGAGCTATCACAAGAGACTGGACGGAGAACAGCATTCCGACCGATAACAGGAGGGCAGGAAACGGGCAAGAATCAACCTCACAGAAAAGAGGCAATACATGAGAATGACAGAACAGGAACGACGCATCAGAATCCGGCATCTGAAAAGAATGCATCGGATAAGAGAGCGAAAAGAGAGACATGACAAAAAGGTGTCCGGTCTGTTCATGAAACGTGTTGTATTCACTTTGATTCTTGCAGCATTTATCTTTACAGTCGTGATGATATTTGTGTTTTTGCGGATGGGTTCAGAACCGTCGACACTGATTGAGAATGTATTCAGATTTCTTTCGGTTGAGGGCGGTGCAATGGCACTCATTAAGTCCGTGAAAACGGTCAAGGGAACAAAGTCAAACGGAGAAATACAACACAATGACGAACCGGAACAGGATGACGAGGAGGTACAAGGATGAAATACATCGTCGAGAATTGGTTTGTGATTGTGGGTCTGATTGCGGTATGTGCAGCGGGAGGATATGCAGTATATGTTTTCGTGAAAATGCCGTCAGACAAACAGTTGAATAAAGTGAGAGAATGGCTGTTATATGCAGTCACAAAGGCAGAAAAGGAATTGGGAGGCGGTACAGGTCAAATCAAACTGCGATATGTATATGATATGTTCGTCGCACGGTTCACATGGCTTGCGAGAGCAATTTCTTTCGAGGCTTTTTCGATGATGGTCGACGAGGCACTTGAGAGAATGAGAAAGATGCTTGAGAGTAACAAGGCGATGCAGATGTTTGTGAGCGGTGAGGCAGGTGATACAGTTGAAAAGGATATGTGATTTCGCAACCGGAAACGCACACACAATCGTGCTGATATATGCAATCATAGCTGTCGCCGTATGGGTGGCGGTAAACTTGTATTTTTGGAAAATTTCTTTTGATTTAGAAAGAGAAATTCGGGAAGAAATGAGAGAATACGGGGATTGCTATTCTTATACGGATGAGGCAAAATTCGGGAAACACATAACAAGGTTGACCGGATTCATTATTTCGATTCTTGCTGCGGTGATGTGGTGGTGTACACCTCTAATTGTGGCGGGGTTGATGATATATGACAAGATACAAGAAAAGAATCCGGAATTGTGCGGATTCAAAGCAGATGATTTTGACGAGGAGGAAAACAAATGATTTCAAATTGTGGACATGATGAAAACGGAAGATATTCCGGAGGCAAGGCAGGAGACCAAACAGGTACAGAGTGGCAGGTTATAAATTGGTACAATAGACCATGGAAATGCGTTCTCCGTCACCCGAATGCAAAAGTGAGAGCAATGATCGCAAGCATGGCAAAGGCAGCAGCAGTCAATAATAAAATCGGATATTGCCAGTCTCATAGGGGTACATTTTGGACGAATCTTGCAGATTCAAATTACGACCCTGCACAAATTACAGTAGCATGTGAGGCAGACTGTTCATCCGGTGTCGCTGCAATCGTAAAGGGTGCAGGTTACAGACTGGGGATTGATGCACTGAAAAAGGTGAGTACGGCATGTTATACCGGAAATCTGCGAGTAGCACTCAAGGCAGCAGGATTCGAGGTACTGACAGAAAGTAAATATCTGACATCGGATGCATATTTGCTTGCGGGAGACATTCTGTTGAATGATGGCGCTCACACAGCAACAAACCTCACGGACGGAGCAAAGTCATCCGGAGCGGGAGCATCCAACACAACAACGGTCAAGAGTAATGCAAAGGTTGATGTTGCACACGGATTCAACAAGAGCCTTGCAGGAACATACAAGGTGACTGCATCCGGATTGAATCTCCGTGCGGGAGCAGGAACAGGAAAGTCAATCCTTGCGGTAATGAAAAACGGCGAGAAAGTCCAGTGCTATGGATATTATAACGACTGCAATGGTGTGAAATGGTTGTATGTGGTTTACAAGAACATTGTCGGATATGCATCAAGCAAGTATTTGAGCAAATAGGAGGGATAATCATGTTATACTATTTAGGCAAAGGGACAGAGTTCAAGAAAGAGAGCTGCAAAGAGTACAAGACCATCGAGAGAGCAATGAAAGCAGCTGCAAAGGACGAGAGTTTTGTTGTGTGGGATGAAAACGGAAACTTCATCGGCTCACTCACGGACAATGTTCCAGATGGAGCATTGCAGACAAATCCGGACGGCAGCGTCAACGCATACGATGCGGACGGAAACAAGGTCGGAACAGTCGATGCAGAAACCGTTGAGAAAATGACAACATTCGAGAGTGACGAGGATGCAGCAGGGCAGCAGGAGGACGAGGAAACAGAGGACGAGCAGGAGGACAGGGTCATCATCCCGCAGGGCAAAATGAGAGTGACTGTCGTTTGCGATGGTTCACTCAACATCAGACGTTCAGCAGCGTGGGGCAATGATAACATCTGCGGTCGTGCTATCAGAGGACAGTCATATTATGTAAAAGAGATTCATGTTGTGAACGGAAAGAAGATGGTCAGAACAATCGGCGACCTTTACCTCTCCGGAGAATCGGAGCATGTACAATTCGAGCAGTTATGATATAATAAAACAACGGGAAACAAGACGGGGTTTTATGTGTAAAACACAGGTAACGAACAAATGCTTGAAAAATGCCCGAAAATAGGCGTTCGGAGTTATCAAAGAGATAATCTTCGGAACTCGGATTTACGTTCAAATCCTTATTTTACAAGGGTTTGCGAAGTTGTCAGATGTGGTGGAAAGCGGTGGAATTTATTCAGTTCGCAACGCATTTGCAACACGTTTGCAACAAGAATATCTAAAAAATATAGGACACTTTTCGGTGATAGACACTGGAGAGTGTCCTTTTTATTATGCGGATTTTGTATCGGCAGTTATACTGTCCTCATTTTCTAAGGTTTTGTTGATTGCGTCTACAAGAACCTGCATATCTAAGTGAGTATAAACTTTTTCTGTCAGAGTCATAGCACCGGAGTGCCCCACAATTTTCTTGATGGTTGTATCCTGAACACCAGCTTCCGATAACATGGAAATACAGGTATGTCGGGTACAATGTGGTGTACGGTCAATTCCAATCTGTTCCACAAGAGGAGTCCAATAGCTGTCATAGTAATTGCGATAAAGAAATCTTTTGCCATCCTCTGTATGAAGAAGATATTCGCAATCAGGACAAGAATTATACCAGTCTTTATAGTAAGGCAGGAGCTTATCAGCAATCGGAACTTTTCGGATTCCGTTTTCTGTTTTGCTGTCAATTACATCAAAATACTGTTCTTCCAAATGCACATTTTCTTTCTTCAAATCAAGAAATTCAGAGATACGTGTGCCATTATAGAGCAGCATGAGGATAATCTGATAATATTTATCTTCTTTCATTGTCCAGACTTTTGCAACTTCTTCTTTTGTGAATTTTGTACGTGTATGCTTGTTTGGATTGCGGTCTTTGTACTGGGCGATCTCAACAAAAGTAGAATAATCTTTGTTGCAGATGTCATTCTTTAATGCAAATTCATATAACTGGTTAAACAGGATTTTGATTTTCTTCAATGTGGGAAAATTCTTTCCGCAGGTGTCAATAACCTGTTGTAAGTCTGCCAGTTTTAAATCCTTAAAAACTCGATTGTAAAGAATGCCACATGTTTTGTAAGATGCCTTGTATCCTTTGATATTGCTTTCGGATACCGTAGGAAATTTTTTCTTAGACCATTCCTCATACACTTCCTCAAAAGTCATTTTGGCTGCCTTCGTATCATAAGGATTCCGGTTATAATCAGCCAGCATTTGTAACCCCTCAGTTTTTGTGGCGGCATATCCAATAATGATATATTCATTTACTTTCTTTTCTTTGACTGGATCAATGCGATAGCCTGTGGTTTTACGAACCATCCAAGGTTTTCTTCTTTTTCCAGATAGTTTTACTACACTTCCGTAGCCGTTCGGTAATTTCATATTCTAAAAATCCTCCTTAAAAATTAGGACTCTTTCTTACCGTACCGCTCGTTCATAATTTTTTGAAATCTTTGGATTCATTCTTTGTTTGAGATTTCTTCTGTTTCTTTTTTGGTCAGTTTTGCATTTGCGTAATAAGCAAGTGTTTTATCCTGCCACTTCTGATAAGATTCAAGACTTGTCTGATAGTCCTTGACTTCATTTCTTTTATCCTTAAATTCTTCCAAGAATAGACAGAGATCCTGATTTAACTCCGTAGAAACATCTTTGCCATTAAAAGTAATAGCACATTCCCATCCATCATAATGTGGTGGGCGTTTGACTTCGATATTGAAGCCAAGCTCCTTTATCTTATCTAACTGAAATAAGAAATTCATAATATCAGAAAGATTTTCTAAAGGTTTTCTCTCGGTATCATACCCTATAAGATATGTGGATTCGCAGTCTAAAACTTTTGCGATTTCATTGAGCATAGCAATGGAAACTTCGATTTCTCCGCTTTCATATTTTTGGATTGTGCGGAGCGATTTTCCTAATAAATTTGCAAGCTCTGTCTGGTTGATACCTTTTTCTTTTCGAGCAGTACGGATTCTAAGTCCGATTTGATTGTTATGTAACTTCTCATTACTCATCATTATTCACCTCACGCTTATCATATCATAAAGAAATATGAATTACAAGTGCATATTTGCGCGAAAAGATATTGACATATGCAAAATAAGTACATATAATAAAAATACGTATTAAAAGTACATATTGAAAAAGAAGGGAGAAAGAAAATGAAAATAAACGTATTGAAAATGCAGATTTTGATGGGAGAAAGAGGTTTGACAATTAAGAAATTGGCTGAGTTAAGTGGAGTATCAAGGCAGACGATTTCCTGCATTATATCAGGAAAGAGCTGTACACCGCAGGTAGCATATAAAATTGCCATGGCTTTAGAACAGGAACTCAGTCAGATTGTAAAGGAGGATGTGGAAAATGGATAAAAGATTATATGTAGAATTGCCGCCATTTACGGGCAGGAATGTGCCAATTACAGAAATTGCAAAAGCAATCGGAAAAGATGCTCATTACGTTCGTATTGGAATACAGCAGGGAATTTTGAAATTTGGAGTGGCAATGAAGATGGGCGATTCCAATGAATTCAGTTATTACTGTTCTGATCGTAAAGTATGGGAGGAAACTGGATATTTCAATGGAGAGGCAAAAAAACAGGGAAAAGAAAAAGCCCTTGCGTAACACAAGGACAACTTCTCAGAGCTTTTGATAACTCTATCTCGCAAATTCAGTATATCAAAGGCTCTGAGAGAATACAACGAAAATTTTAAAGGAGTCGAATTGAATATTTTTCAAGTAGTAAAAGAAAACGTAACTGCAAGGCAGGCTGCCGAACAGTACGGATTAAAAGTAAATAAAAATGGGATGGTCTGTTGCCCCTTTCACGATGACAGGCATCCCAGTATGAAAGTAGACAAAGGCTTTTGCTGCTTTGCCTGTGGTGCGAAAGGGGATGTAATCACGTTTGTGGCAGATTTCTTTCATCTTGCACCATTGGAAGCAGTAAAGAAACTGGCAGAAGATTTTCAGATACCTGTTTTTACAGATAACGCAAAGAAAAGGAATGCCAGTAAGAAAAAAGAAAAACCGAAAAGAACATTGTACCAGACCGAAAAGAAATTTGAAGAATGGGAACGGGAAAGTATCCGCATTTTATCGGATTATCTTCATTTGCTGGAAGAATGGAAAATAAGATATGCACCAAAAACACCAGAGGAAGAATGGAAAGCAGAATTTATAGAAGCCTGTCAGCAGACAGAAAAGATAAATTACGATCTGGATTTACTGGTGTTTGGAGAGTTACAGGACAGAATTGAATTTTTATTGGATAGTGGAAAGGATGTGAAAAGAATTGAAGAACGAATGGAAGAATATAGACGAAACAACAAGGAACAGACTGGAAGAAGCATTGGATCAGAGGGAACTGAACTCTAAGCCGTACTCTCAGGAATGGTTTGAGGATGGGCAGATTGATGAAGTATCATTTTGTGAAAATTTCCTGCAAAGAATGCCATTGAAGTGTATCAACGGTATCTTTTTCAGCTATGACGGAATGTTGCCAGACGGCGAAGTGGAAAAAGAAATTTACAGAATGGTAAAGCCAGTTCTTACGAAAGGGATTTCCAAGAAAGTAAAACAGCTTTCGGAGGTTCTAAAACTGGAAGCCTATTCGGAGGAACTTCCAGTGCAGATGGATCGCATCCATGTGAATAATGGAACTTGTTTTTTGAATGGAGATTTCACAGAGAAGAAAGAGTTTTGCCTGAACCGATTACCTGTAAATTATGAAAGGAAAGAAACAAAGCCAGAACGGTGGTTAAAATTTCTTTCGGAACTGTTAGAGGAAGATGATATTCCTACCTTACAGGAATATATGGGATATTGCTTAATCCCATCCAACAAGGCACAGAAGTTATTGATTATCTTAGGAAAAGGCGGGGAGGGAAAATCACGTATCGGTCTGGTGATGAGAAAAATTCTCGGAACGAATATGAATGTAAGCAGTATTCAAAAGGTAGAGCATAACCGTTTTGCAAGGGCAGATTTGGAATATCGGCTTTTGATGGTGGATGATGATATGAAACTGGAAGCATTGAAAGACACCAACTACATTAAAACCATAGTCACTCTGGAGGATAAGATGGATTTGGAACGGAAGTCAAAGCAGAGTGTGCAGGGAAATTTATATGTCAGGTTTCTCTGCTTTGGAAACGGAAGTCTCAGTGCCTTACATGACCGGTCCTATGGATTTTATCGAAGGCAGATGATACTGACAGTCAAAGATGTGGCGCCAGACAGAGTTGATGATCCTTATTTGATTGAGAAACTACAAAGAGAAACGGATGATATTTTTCTCTGGTGTCTGGAGGGATTGAAACGATTATTGAAAAACGATTACCGATTTACCATCAGCGAACGTGCAAAGAAAAATCTACACGAAGCTATGGAATCTGGAAATAATATTATCGCTTTTATGCAGTCATCTGGGTATATCCGTTTGGAAGAAAATACAACAGCAACTTCTAAAAATTTATATCAGGCATACTGCCGCTGGTGTGAAGACAATACAGAAAAACCTATGAGTGCAAAAAGTTTTTCGGGGTACTTAAA
>ERZ1034901.261-NODE-261-length-43612-cov-40.346144_pt1 | contig 43612 bp, 39 predicted proteins | sample MGYA00520628_ERZ1034901 | MGnify/ENA primary metagenome ERZ1034901 (study PRJEB33766, sample SAMN09781783) | gut metagenome | biome: gut microbiome | host: Homo sapiens | place: Madagascar | study: EMG produced TPA metagenomics assembly of the PRJNA485056 data...
TGTCAGATCAGCCATTTACGCTGTCCGTGATCCACTGAAGAAAACGGTCTTTGGGCACGACCATCCGCTTACCGATGTGGAGCGTGGGAAAGCTGTCCGAACGGAGCAGGATGTAAGCATTGGCGCGGGAGATGCCCAGCGCAGCAGCAACATGATCGGCTGTCAGCGTGATGGGAAGCTGGTCGTACGAAGTGAACTGAGAGTGCATAGAATACCTCTTTTCTCTGAATGTTGCACGAACTGAATGGGCAAAATTATATATTGTAGTCTTAATATGTAACAAGGGGCATCTGCGGTTTGCGGATGCCCCTTGTGTATATGGGAGGTATGCCTGTGAATATCAGAATTTCATCGGCAGTGCGTCTTTTCTGTGCTTGACGTGTTACATCTCATTTCTTCCTTGATCCTCCAAAGGTACGTTTCTGCTTCTTTCAGGATCTCAGCAACCTGCTGCTTACGCTTTTGAACGGTGAGCAGGCTGGGGTTAAACGTGAAGTTGTATTCCAGCCGCTGGATCATTGCGTGTACCGCAGCTTCCAGTTCGGTGTACAGCATCATGTCCTCAACGCTCCCAGCGTCCTCAAAGGACGATTTGATGGGTGTGTAGGGATAGATGGGCGGCTTGCCGTCAATCACCTCAGGCGGCGCGTAAGCCGCCGTGGAACGGATGATAGGTGGAAGCCGCTGAATGCTCCCAAACGGATTCAGAGCAAGGCTGGCACGGACAGCATCATCTACCCGGCTTATTTCTTCCGGGGTGAGGTGTCCGAGATATTTCAAAACCCTGCTCTTGTCTACGGTAAAGATCTGCTCTGCCTGAACGATGGACGGAACGGAAAGAAATTTGTTCACCAGCAGGCAGTGGGTCGGCTGGGTATACTTTTTTGCCGCCTTGCTTGTTAATGTGGCCACGATCAGCGTGGGCGAGTAAAAATTTCCCACATCGTTCTGAAGAATGACTGCCGGACGATTTCCGCTTTGCTCTGAACCGATGGCGTTGTCGAAACGGGTGAAGAAAATGTCTCCACGCTGGAATTTCCAGTTTTGCTGCAAAATTGTACCTCCGTGTTAGTAAAAGTGAATAGTGGATAAATATGTAAAAGAACAAGCGTGGACGAAGACCGAAAACAGCATTCGGCCACGCCTGATTTAATAAGTTAAGGTCTCGCATATTCGCCCTCGGCTCCCTGCGAGTGGGGCATAAACATCTGGCAGCGGACTTGTACCGCTTCATTGGCATTTCAGCCACCCCGTCTGCTTTGTGACCGGGCCGCGAATTACGGAAGTATCATTATCGGAGTACCAGATGACGGAACTATTCAACTTTCAAGGTGCGTAAGGGTAGACGTTTTGCCCTGCGGCAGGTGCCGCTTGGGAAATTGTCCCTTCACTAGGTAGCCGACGAAAATGGCCAAATTATAACCAAAAATCAAAACTTCTTCAGAAATATAGCAATTTTCATGATTCTCTTATGAATTGCAGGCTGTGAGACATTAAAAACTTTAGAAATTCCGCTCTCGTTGTAACCTTCATAGACGTAGAGCGTCAAAAGTTTGAGGTCATCTTCCGATAAATTTTCAAGAGCAGACAGCAACCGCTCGTTCTCAATTTCGCCAATCCATGCAAAGCCGCTTTTGGTTTCATGGTAAGTATCAGTTACTGTGGTCACTTCCCGATACCGCTTCATCAACGGAGAGTTTTCATCCTCACTGCACTCAAACGTGTCAGTCGAAAGGTCTTGCGTCCGCTCCTGATAGGCGCGTTCGGCGTTGAACTGCTGACGGTCATAGTCGTACATCTTCTGGATGGCATCTTCCGTCATTCCTGTAGCTGCGTACTCGATGCGCAGTTTTTCCCAGCGTGCTTCAAACTTCTTCAACTCATAGCCCTTATTAAAAGACATTGCAAGCCTCCAAATTTTCGATAAAGCGTGAAAAATTGAAAATTTGGAAGGCTACGGATATTTCGCCGCTTGGGGCATCCACGAAAAATGGACAAACATAAAGCCTGCTCCTTTTTACGGGAGCAGGCTACCTGAAGGCTAAAAAAATAGCCGGACAACCAACTAACAGAGCGGTTCTAAAAGCAGAATCACTCTATCAGCTGTTGCCCGGCTATTTGGTGCGCGTTTCATACATTGTCTTGCGGCAATGGCCCGTTGCTCGGTGACGAACAGTCCATATTCAGGGTGCAATGCACCCGATTTTTAAAATTGTGTTTTGTTTATAAAACGATCAGCGCCTGCGGTAGGCTAAATCAACTGTCGCTACATTGCCGCACTTGAGGCACTTTATGCGGATAGTGCCTGAACAAAGCTCAGCTTTTTGGTAGAGCTTGTGTCCGCAAACAGGACAAAACCTCCAGCCGATGCTGAATTGCGCCTGCTGTATATTGCTCAGCGGTTTATTTTTAAAAGAACGATTGTTTGCAAAAGAGCGATTGTTTGACTGAATCATATTTATTCTCCAAAACGGATGATGTCCAATGGGTGGCAGTGAACGGGGATGCCTCTTATGACCTGTATCTTGCCACAGGAGAAAAGCAGACGTCCACTTCAACGTATTTCTCACGGTGGAACCTGTAGTCATTATGCATTGGAATACCTCCTTCACTTTTTAGACGGTTTCGTGGTAGTTTGATTTGAAATGTTTAACACCGAAAAGATGTTTGTGATTTGATTGTACTGCATTTGGTTTTGATTGTCAATTACGCAGTTGTCGCATTTTATTCGGATTCTTGTTGATTTTGCCTGCTAAGCTGGCTATAACCTCAAAAACGAAAAAAGGCACCTGAGCTTTCTACATTTCCAAAGGATAGGAAAGGCTCCGGTGCCTTTTTTATTATGCTAAAAAGAAGATGATCTGGTGGATCTCCTGCTCCAATTCATCAAACAGGGCGCAGGAAAAGAACCCTGCCAGCGTGATAGCAAGGCTACAGAAGTTCGTGCTGTTCAACATACGCAGCTGCGTTATTGAGAGAGAATATTTATCGACAAAACAAAAAAGTATCCTCCACATGGAAAATGGAGGATACCAATTTTTCGACATCATTGTTTGATTCTCCCTATTATTTTATCATGGTTATATCTGGGAATCAATAGAAAACCATACAAATGTATCCCACCTGACCTTAGAAAAAACCTCGCAGGAGCCAAAACTTTTTTGCACATTGCCCAGTTTCGCATGAAAAATCCAGCAAAAAACGAAGATGGACAGAATAAGTGGTCAGGTGGGTGTCCAAGCCGCAGGAGGAAACAGAAATGGCACGACGGGGAGAAAACATTCACAAACGCAAGGATGGTCGATGGGAAGGCCGCTACATCAAAGCACGCACACAGGAAGGCAAAGTCCAGTGGGGCTACGTCTACGGAATGGTCTATGCCGAGGTCAAGCAGGTGCTCATTCAGAAGAAAGCAGAGGCGGGCTTCTACAACCTGAAAAGAACCGACCTGACCTTTGAAACACTGGCTGAAGTATGGCTGCACTCCCTGCAGAACAGTATAAAAGAATCCACCTATGCGCATTACTCGTACACGCTGCACAAATATCTTCTTCCGGTTTTGAGCAAAGTGCCTGTTGCGTCCCTCGAGGAAAGCTTTCTGGAACAGGCCATGCAGCAAATCATCGCGCCCACAGATGCCACGCACAAGCCGCTGGGAAATTCCTCTGCCCGGGAATGTCTCTCCATGCTGCGCCGTATCTGTAAGTATGCTGCACATTTACGGCTGATCCGACCGATGGAGCTGGAAGTAGCGTTGCCCAAAGCTGTCGACAAAATTTCTGTGCCTCTCTCCCCGGCGGAGCAGCAGCGGCTTTATCAGTATGTACAGGAGAACTCCACGCCCCGCAAGATTGGCTTATTATTAGGGTTTGAATTAGGTCTGCGTATTGGCGAGATCTGCGGCTTGCAATGGGGCGATTTTGACCTGAAACTTGGAACACTGAAGATCAATCGGACGGTTTGTCGAATTTCCTGTGGAAACGGGCATACAAAGGTGGTCATCCAAACGCCTAAAACCCGTACCTCCCGCCGGGAAATTCCAATCCCGAAACAGCTGCTTATTATGCTGAAAAGGCTGCGCGGAAACGCCAGTAATTCTACATGGTTTCTGCCTGGAAATGAGTCGAAGCCCACCGAACCCCGCTGCTATCGGAAAAGTATCAGGGCGTATCTGAAGCAGGCGACTGTCCGGCAAGTACGTCCGCACGCGCTGCGTCATACCTTTGCTACCACCTGTTTGCAGGCGGGGTGCGATGTAAAGACCCTCAGCGAATTGTTAGGTCACGCCAATGCCAACATTACCTTGCAGCGCTATGTGCACTCTGATCTGACCCGAAAGCGCCGGGAGATGAACCGGATATTCTCCCATCAGGCGTCCATGAGGGGCAGAAAAGCGTTAAATCTACTGGAATAACGCCAGATTTCGCCCATGGTCCTCCATTTTCCATGTGGAGGATACCCCTTTATTGCGGAAAGGGGTGAACAGGGTGGCATTGCATCTGTTTGAGCACAACGAGAAAGCATATCATGCGGCGATTCGGATGATGGATCAGTATGGCAAAGCTGCCATTGTTCATCCGACCGGCACCGGAAAAAGCTACATTGCGTTCAAGCTGATTGAGGACAACCCGGAAAAGGTCGTAATCTGGCTTTCGCCCAGTGAATATATCTTCAAGACCCAGCTGGAAAGCCTGAAAAGGAACGATCCGGATTTTCCGTTGGTAAACGTTCACTTTTATACCTACGCCAAATTGATGTGCTGTACGCAGGCACAGCTGGACGAAATAGCAGCGCAGAAGCCTGCCTATATTATACTCGATGAATTCCACCGTGCCGGTGCTGAATGTTGGGGCGAAAGCACGGTGGCTTTATTAAAGTTATGCCCGGATGCAAAGCTTCTGGGGCTGACGGCAACAAACATCCGATATCTGGATAATAACCGCGATATGGCCGAAGAACTTTTCGATAGCCGTGTTGCGAGCAACATGACCCTTGGTGAAGCAGTCGTCAGGGGTATTTTGCCTGCCCCGAAATATGTGACCACGGTTTATCAGTACCAGAAAACGCTTGCAAAGTATCAGGCACGGGTGGACAACCTGCGGACACCGGGCATTCAGGATGTGAACCAAAAGTATCTGGACGCCCTGCGCCGCGCACTGGAGCAGGCGGACGGCCTGGATAAAGTATTTGCCCATCATATCACAAACAAGTCCGGTAAGTACATCGTGTTCTGCGCAAATAAGGAGCACATGGACGAGATGGTGTCCCATGTGCCGGAATGGTTTGCAGGGGTCAACCCGGACGTGGTGGTGTACGAAGCCTACTCGGATGATCCGAACACCGACAAGGCTTTTGCAGACTTCAAAACGGACACCAGTGACCGGCTGAAGCTGTTGTTCTGCATCGATATGCTCAACGAGGGCGTCCATGTGGAGGGGATTTCCGGTGTCATCCTGTTCCGACCTACCATTTCGCCCATCATCTACAAGCAGCAGATCGGACGTGCCCTGACCGCCGGGGACACCGCAGCCCCGTTGATTCTCGATGTGGTCAACAATTTTGAGGGACTGACCAGCATTTCCGGTCTGCAAAGTGAGATGCAGGAGGCGGTTCATCGGCTCTATGCCAACGGTGAGGGCGACAAGATCGTGACCGAGCGGTTCGAGGTCATCGAGCAGGTGCACGACTGCCGGGTGCTGTTCGAGCAGCTGCAGGCAAGCCTTTCTTCCGGCTGGGAGCACTATTTCTCCGAGGCGAGCATCTACTACGCAGAACACGGCAACCTGAACGTCCCGAAACTGTATACGACGCCCGGTGGTCTGAGCCTTGGTGTGTGGCTGGTGACCCAGCGCCGTGTGCGCGAGGGACAGATCCAAGGCAACCTGACTGAGCAGCAGATCGCACGGCTGGACAGCATCGGCATGGTCTGGGGCAACCGGAAGGAAATCGCGTGGCAGCATAGATTTGAGGTCGCAAAGAAATACCACGACACCTACGGAAATCTGATGGTGCCCGGAAAATATGTAGACCCGGACGGCTACCCACTGGGGCAGTGGATCATCAAGACCCGACAGCAAAAGCTGAATGGCCGCTTGAAAGAAGAACGCATCGCACAGCTTGATGAACTCGGCATGGTGTGGAACATTTTCGATGCCAAGTGGGAAAAGGCTTATGCGCTGGCAGCAGCCTACTACGAGGAAAACGGAAACCTGAATATCCCGCGTTCCTATGTGACAGCGGCTGGTGAACGGCTGGGACAGTGGGTCGCAAGCCAGCAATGGGCGTACCCGAAAGGAAAACTGACGGACGAGCAGGTCGAACGGCTCAACAGAATAGGGATGTACTGGGGCAACCGTAATGACCGTCAGTGGAACGAAGGGTATCAGGAGGCAAAGCGCTACTTTGATGCCCACGGCAATCTGAACGTCCCGGCAGAATATGTGTCGCCGAGCGGATATAACCTCGGAAATTGGGTCAAACGGCAGCGGTATACCCGCCAGAATCCTGAAAAAAGCTGTGCTGTTCTGACAGAGGAACGGATTGCAAAGCTGGATGAGATCGGGATGCGATGGGAGAAAGCGGATTCGAGGCCGCGCCGGTTAGAACTGGAACAAGAGTCCAAGAGAAAAAGTGAAAACCTGAATGCTTCGGCTAACCACAAAACGGGGGAAGATATCGGTTTGTGTAGTTGATAGCGCGATCCAAAGCACTTGCTGCAATTTGGGTCGGAGAAGTTACGTGAGTCGTAAAAAGAAAATCTAAAGGAGTTATTGGAGAGGATTATGTCAAAGTTTCAGCATGATGTGATGTTGAGGGTCGTGAAGATCCTGAATGTTCTGATGATCGAGCTACCGTTTGCGGCCTGCTGGTTCCTGTACTACTCGCACCAGACCTATGCAAATCTGGCATGGGAGGGTCATCTGGCGATTTTAGGCCTGTTTTTTATCCTATACATTGCACTGGGTAAAATCTACGATGCGTTCTGGATGTCCATGCAGCGGGTCTCAGAACTGGTGTACGGCCAGATTCTTGGCGCTATGGCAACCGATGGTATTTTGTACATCGTGATCTGCCTGATGTCGGCAAAGCTCTGCAACCTGTTGCCGGGTATCGCAGCAATTGTGGGACAGCTGGTGATGGCTGCGATCTGGGCGTCTTGTGCACATAAATGGTACTATACGACCTTCCCGCCGCAGAAGACCGCAGTCGTCTACGATGTACGACACGGCATGGAAAAGCTCATCAACGAGTACGGCCTGAGCCAGAAATACGACGTGCAGGTCACCCTGAGCGTGTCGGAGTGCTTGGCAGACCTGAGCATTCTGGACGGCATGGAGACTGTTTTTGTCAGTGGTGTTCACAGCCATGAGCGAAACATTATCCTGAAGCACTGCGTAGGGAAGGGCATCAATATGTTCGTCATTCCCCGCGTTGGCGACGTTATTATGAGTGGCGCTTGGCCGATGCATATGTTCCATCTGCCGATGCTGCGTGTCGGTCGTTACATGGCAAGCCCGGAGTTCTTGTTCATCAAGCGCGCGATGGACATTGTGATCTCACTACTGGCACTGATCATCTTGAGCCCGCTGTTCCTGATCACAGCCATTGCGGTCAAATCCGATGGTGGTCCCGCCTTCTATAAGCAGGTGCGTCTGACCAAGGACGGCAAGCAGTTCGAAATTCTGAAGTTCCGCTCCATGCGCGTGGATGCAGAAAAGGATGGCGTAGCACGTCTTTCCACCGGCGACAAGGATGACCGTATTACAAAGGTCGGTCACATTATCCGCGCCTGCCGTTTGGACGAGCTGCCGCAGTTACTGAACATTCTGAAGGGTGATTTGTCTGTTGTGGGCCCTCGTCCGGAGCGCCCGGAGATCGCCGCACAGTACTGCGAGGAGATGCCGGAGTTTGCGCTGCGTCTGCAGGCAAAGGCGGGTCTGACCGGCTATGCACAGGTGTATGGTAAGTATAACACCACCCCCTACGATAAGCTGCAGATGGATTTGATGTATATTGCGCATCCCAGTCTGATCGAGGACTTGAAAATCATGCTGGCAACCGTGAAAATTTTGTTCATGCCGGAGAGCACTGAAGGGGTGGCAGAAGGTGCGACTACGGCGATGGGGCAGGAGTAAGCAAAACGTTTTAATGTCGATTAAAGAAGATGTTTTAACTGATATTTGCGATAACTGTTTGTCGAAATACTGAGTTTTGGCAAAGCGAAGAGCTCAGATTTTTCAAGATAAGTCTGGGCGGTAATTTTTAATATGCGGAGAGGGACGAAAGAGTGTTAGTGACAATCCTAACCGTTGCGTTTAATGCAGAGAAAACTATAGCGAAAACGATGGAGTCTGTGCTGAATCAGTCCTATAGTAACATTGAGTACATTGTCATTGATGGAGCATCAAAAGATAAAACCGTTGAAGTTGTGAAAAAATATCAGAAGGCATTTGATACCGTTCCCGGCCGTAGTCTCACCATCATAAGTGAACCGGACGAAGGAATGTATGATGGATTGAACAAGGGCGCACGAATGGCACACGGGGAACTTGTTGGACAAATTAATGCTGATGACTGGTATGAACTAGATGCAGTAGAGACGATGGTCGAACTATATAACAGGGAAAAGTATGATGCTGCATGGGGTAGTATCAACATGTGTTCACCTGACAAAAAAACATGGGTAAAGAAGGCGCACATTGGTTGGTTGTGGACAACAAGCGGATGGTGCCATCCGGCGATGTTCTCAAAGCATGAAACATTGCTTGATTTTCCATACCCACTTGAATCCATGTATGATGACTTCGATTACATCACAGCGGTTTACATGGAAGGGAAAAAAATTGTGACAACGGAAAAGGTTGTGAGCAATTTCAGCTTTATTGGTGGGCAGAGTACAAAAACAAGTTTGAAAGAGGTCAAGAGAAGAGTTGACCTGACCTACGGTATTTACAAAAAATACGGGATGAGTAAGTGCTACTGGTTTTATAGATGGTTATATGAAATGATTAAATATGTGGTGGGACGATTACAAACAGGGCAGAGAGGATAGATGCGAATTGACTGAGGTATAGTGAGAGACGAACAAACGAAGATGGATTAAGTTTTGATTATGAAATGGGCAAGACGCTCGAAAGGAGAACATATGTATTACATGGATTCTAAGATTGAAAACCTTTGTCGTGTTTTTGACCAAAATGAAAGAAAAGACTATCTAAGGTTGGACCTTAACGAAAACCCAGGAGGATTGCCTAAAGATTTTATTAAAGGCGTTTTATCTGAAATCACCCCGCAGTTTTTGGCTCAGTATCCGGAAACAAAGCATTTCACAGAGGTACTTGCCAAATACCTTGGAACTGATATTAGTCATATTTGCCTTGTAAATGGGTCCGCTGAAGGCATTAGGTATATTATCCAAGCATTCACGAGTCCAAATGGACGTATTGTCGGAGTTGTTCCATCCTACTTCATGTTTCAGGTTTACTCTGAGATGTACGGTCGAAATTTGATCAAAGTTCCGTATGATGATAATTTGTCAATGAATGTGGATTGTATTATTGATGCTCTGACCGATGATACCCAGCTTTTGATTCTACTCAATCCAAACAATCCAATGGGTAACGTGTACAGCGACGAAGAATTTGAAAGAATTATGAAGGTTGCGAACGAAAAACAAATCAGCATTCTTGTGGATGAGGCGTACTATTACTTCTATCCAAAGACATTTGTTCAGTATGCGTTGGAAGGCAAGCACATTTTTGTTACCCGTACTTTTTCAAAACTGTTTTCTATGGCGGGATGCAGATTAGGATACGTTGTCGGCTGGCCAGAAGGCGTAAAGATGATTCAAAAGATGTGTACGCCGCATAATACGAATGCTTTTGCTATGAGATTTGCAGAGGCTGCACTAACCGAGCCGGGAATGGTGGAAATGTTGATTGAAAATTTTCAGACGGGCAGAAATTATTTGGTAAACTGGCTCGATGGTCATGATTATTTGCACAAAGGCGAAGCGGGAAACTTTATTTTCATTAAACCAAAAACAGAAGCTCATAAAATTGTGGAGCGAATGAAGACAGAGAAAAAAATATTGATTAAAGCATATGATGGCGTTGGAAAATTCGGGGATTGTTTGAGAGTAACAATAGGCGAAAAAAAATATATGGAGCAGTTTACTGCTGCACTTGAACAACTGGATAGGTAGGAAAAGAATCAAATCACTGGGGAGATGCTGCAATGGTAAAGGTAATTACATACGGTACATACGACCTGCTTCACTATGGTCATATCAAACTATTAGAACATGCAAAATCTCTTGGCGATTATTTAATTGTTGGCGTTACGGCGGACGATTTCGATAAAACACGAGGAAAAATCAATGTGCAGCAGTCGCTGATGGAGCGCATCGAGGCGGTTCGTGCTACGGGACTTGCGGATAAGATTATCGTAGAGGAGTATGAGGGCCAAAAAATCGACGATATACGTAGATATGATGTTGATATCTTTACAGTTGGATCTGACTGGGTTGGAAAATTTGACTATCTAAATGAATACTGCAAGGTAGTCTATTTGCCAAGAACGGAGGGTGTATCAAGTACAGAGATACGTGCCCATACTAATTTGCTTAAACTTGGAATAGTAGGCGAGAATGCTATGGCACAAAAGTATCTGTCAGAATCACGATATGTGAATAGTGTTCAAATCTCAGCAGTATATAGTAAAGATGAGACTACACAGCGAAAATTTAAGGACTCTGCGGTGAAAATCTGCGACACTTTTGAGGAACTTTTGGAAGAGTGTAATGCGGTATATATAGATAGTGTTCCTCAAAAACATGAGCGACAAATACGAACAGCACTTAAAAGCGGAAAGCATGTGCTTTGTGAGTCACCGATAACGTTGGATCCAACTACTACGAAAGAATTATTTGACTTAGCAAGAAGCAGGAATCTTGTGTTGATGGAGGCTATTAAAACGGCATTTACAACAGCGTATAACCGTCTGCTTCTGCTGATTAAGGGGGGGAGAATCGGTAAGGTTGTATCTGTGGATTCGGTTTGCACTAGCCTCATGGAAAAGAATCCGTTGCATGAGCAAAGGGAGCAACTGTGGAGCGGGTTTGAGGCGTGGGCACCCACAGCGTTACTGCCGATATATCAGATACTTGGTACAGAAAAGTGTTCAGAAAGTTTTGTCGCTAGTTTTTACAACGAAGAAAAGCATTTTGATAGATATACCCAAGTTAACATTGTATATCCAGATGCGGTAGCTATGGCGAGAGTAGGTATGGGCATAAAATCTGAAGGGCAATTAATTGTTTCGGGAACACGTGGCTATATTTATGTTCCAGCACCATGGTGGAAAACAGATTATTTTGAAATTAGATATGAAGATCAAACAAACAATAGACGATATTTTTATCAGTTGGATGGTGAAGGCATTCGATGCGGGCTTGTATCTTTCGCACGTGCAGTTAGGGAGATGAAACATATGGGCTATATAGACGAAGATGTTACTATTAAAATTGCAGATGTATTCAAAAAATATGAAAATCGAGAGCAATTGATTGAGATAAATTGAGAAAGTTTAAAAAATGACGATTTAAATATACTTATGAACAGAAAAAGCGGAGAAGGCAGTTATGGAAGATTTAAGAGAACTTCATAAAGTTTTATTGGATGTACTTCTTGAGTTTGATAGGTTATGCAGAGCAAATAACATCAAGTACTCGTTGGCATATGGAAGCATGCTTGGCGCGATTAGACACAAGGGATTTATTCCTTGGGATGATGATGTGGATGTGATTATGGATCGAGAAAATTTTGATAGATTCTGCAAGGTGTGTCCTAAGGAAGTGGGAGAAAGCTACTTTTTTCAAAGCAAAGAAACAGAAAAACTTTATCCGTACAATATCTGTCGGATGAGAAAAAATAGCACGGCGATGATATATAAAGAATGGGAAAATGCAGGAATACATCTTGGGATTTACATAGATATTTATCCAGTTGATCACAAGCCGGATAGTAGCTTTGCGTGGAAGGTGCAGGCTGCTTTTATTGTCCTGCTAACACCAATAAGAATAGCGCGTAATAGGACTATCTATATGAATGGTGGTGCTAAGCGTTTAAGCAAAACGGTATTTATTTTAAAAAATATCTTGTATGGTATATGTAAAATAATGCCAAAAAGATTATGTGATCGTATAGAACATTACTGGATCACAAAATATGACAAGATTCCATGCAAGGAGTCTAGAGTTCTGTGCGAGGGTGCATGTATAGTAAACCCAGATTACGGAAATAAACCATTTGCGACAAGTTACCTTGATGAATACCAAGATGTGGACTTTGAGGGACACAAACTGATGTGCGTAAAAGAGGCTGAGGGATTGCTTAAGCACTGGTATGGTGATTATATGAAGCTTCCTCCTGTTGAGGAACAAGTGATGTTTCATCATCCGGATATTTTCAGTACAACGGAAAGTTATGAAAAGTTTGTTTGATCGGTAGTGGAGATATATTGGATGAAGAAGAAATTACTATATATAAGCAACTTTGAGGCGCCTTATCGGGTACCGTTCTTCAACCTACTTGGAGATTATTATGATATGACGCTTGCACTTTCACAGAATCCGGAGGATAGAAAAGAGCGTAACAAGGCGTGGTTTCAAAATGAAAAACGTACGTATAGAGTTGTTTATCTAAAGACGACAAAGCTGTTTGGTGTAAAGGTTGGATTTGGTATCAAAAAAATGTTGGGCAACTATGATTTGGTTTTTATGGATATGTATTCTAATCCAACCAATATGTACGCAATCTGGTGTATGAACCGAATGGGAAAGCAGTTTGTGATGTCAGTGGACGGAATGTTGCCTAGAGATCACCAAAACCTACTGGTTCACAAAATGAAGTCATATTTCCTGAATAGCCCAACGGTAATGCTCTCGCCAGGAAAAAGCACGGATATGTGCTTGGAAGAATACGGTGTGTCTAAAAGCAAGATTGTTCGATACCCTTTTACGTCATTACTGAAGAACGACATCTTGTCAACTGTCCCGACAAGGACTGAAAAATTCGAACTTCGCAAGAAGCTTGGAATGCCTTGTGAAGGAGAAGACAGGGTAATCCTTACCGTAGGTAGATTTAGCTATGCTAGAGGGTATGGAAAAGGCTATGATATCCTCTTTAAGGTAATGAGGAGATTGCCGAAAACATTTCATTTATATATAGTTGGTGATGAGCCGACGCAGGAATTTATTGATATGAAACGAGAAGGCAGACTTGATAATGTTCACTTTGTTGGTTTTATGAACAAGAAAAGTCTTAGCGAATATTATAAAGCGGCTGACTTGTTTTGCTTACAGACACGAAAGGATATATGGGGCCTTGTCGTGAATGAAGCAATGTCAAATGGTCTGCCGGTTATCACCAGCAACACATGTGTTGCTGGCCTGACCTTGGTAGAAGACGGAGTAAACGGCTACATAGCATGTGCAGAAGATGATGTAACATTAGAGGAAAACATCTCTGCAATTTTGAATGATGAATATCTGAGAAAAAACATGAGCGAAGCTTCGCTCCGAATTATTCGAGAGTGGACGATTGAAAATATGGCGAACTGCCATATCGAATCTTTTGAAAAAATACTTTATACGAGTTGAATGAGTAATTTTGAAACGCAACTATAATCAGCGAATATTTATCACATGAAAAAAGGCTCCGGTGTGCTGATGAAAAAAGTTGCGCATGGCGTCCGAATGAAAACTACTTATATAATTGGTGCTGAGGTAGCAGAAGTGTATTCGGTGACTGGGCAACAGAGAAGATGGTTGAAAAAACAAAAAAGATATTTGGCCGTTTTACGGATAATAGGGAAGTAGTTTATGCAGAACAAAAGGGATTTATTGGTAAATTTAGGAATAGTTATGGCGTTTTCCGGGGTGAGTTGTATGGCAATGGTGAAGGGACTTATTGGACAAAATCAGCAGGCTCTGTCCATAATTTCCGTAATTGCCGCTGTTGCTTTTATGTGTAGAGGTGTGAATGTTAGACGTTTAAAGATACCAACAAGAGAAGTGACACTCATTTTTATATATAGTGCAATTACCTTATTCTTGGCATTTGCGTCGGATATTAACTTTATGCAGAGCGGATATGGATTTATATATCAAGCAGCTTACTTTATAGAAATAATTCTTATATGGAATTGTAATAGTGATGTAGATATGAGTAAGTTCGTATCTATTGGATTTTGGGTGTGCGGATTTGCATGTTGCATTGCTTGCTATCTTTTGATGAAGGATAGAAGCGGATCGTTGTTTTATAACAACTATTTATCCTCGAAAGGCGATTACCTCTTCGATCGTGAGGCAACGGGAACGATTTCTTTCATGGCATATGCGATGGCGTTGGCTTATAAAGCGCGTTCAAGTACTCAGAAAATTTTAAAAACTATTTTTATTGCGATTTCGTTACTTGTCGTTGCAATTTCCTCGAGAAGGAGCGTATATGTTGCGGTAGCTATTTCGCTACTTTTGTATCTAAGAAATACAAGGCACACAGAAAGAAAAAATATTGGACAGATTAAAATGAGTGTTCTAAGCACAAAACGGGTAGGAATAGCCATAGCTTTGTTCTTTTTGTTTTTGATGCTTTGCAGAATTAACACACAAGTTGGTGATACAGTGGCGCAAGTATGGATGCGATTGTGGAACGGTATACGTACGTTGCTTGGAGTCGAAACCTCAGATCAGTCTGTTGCAATGAGAACTTCAGCTGTGAGCGTAGCATTGAAAAAATGGTGGTCTGGTTCGTCGATAATACATTTTGTTTTCGGCAACGGATATATGGACTCGTGGATTGATATACCATTGCTTCAAGCTATCATTGATTTGGGGATTTTGGGAGGGAGCATATATTTTTTGTGTGCATTCATTATCCCAATTTCCCATCTTATGAGTGGAACTGATTCGCGTGCTATTCAAGCGGCACAGTATTTGGTTGCGCTGTCTGTAACTGAGAGCGTTGCCAATAGTTTTCCCTATGGACATTTTTTCACGATTATTCTTTTACTCAGATTAGAGCAAGCCGGTAAGAAAAAATTGGAATCTAACAGTTAATATCGATGAAAGGGGTAAAGTGTAAATATGAAAATTGTGTTCATTGATACTAGCATAGTTGGCCATCATTTTCCATATATTAGCGCATTAGCTGGAATGGAATTGGATGCTGTAGCTATATTGCCGACAATAGTGCCGGAGCTTCCGATAACGCAGCACGAGCTTAAATTCCCTGACGGACCCAGAAGAAAGCTATCAGACTTTCTCAAGTGGGAACAATCTGCAAAAAAAATAATTGATAAAGAAAAACCAGATATTGTCCATTTTCTCATGGGAGATGATTTTTACCGTTTTTTTGGAACTGGATTACGACAGTTTTCGAAGTATAAAACAGTTATAACCCTCCATTGGATGCGTAGCGGTATAGCAGGGAAAACAAGCACAAAATGCATAGCACGAGCTACGGATATGGTTGTTGTTCATTCGGAATATATTAAGGAGAAGATTTCTTCTTACGGCATCAGAAATGTTGAACATATAGAGTATCCGCAATTCGGCACAACATTTTATAGCAGTGACTATGCAAAGAAGTATTGGAAACTCAAACAAGGGGTGCCAGTGATTGTATGCATTGGAAACACCAGACAAGATAAAGGGCTTGACATTTTATTGGAGGCTTTGAACGATGTAAAAAAACCTTTTCAACTCTTTGTAGCAGGTAAGGAAGCACATTTTACGGAATCATTCATCAAAGAAAAAACTTCGCGATATAAAAAAGAAGTGATGCTTTATCTGAACTATCTTACGGATGACGAGGTGGCATTGGCTGTGTCGGCAGCTGATATTGTAGCGCTTCCATATCGTAAGAAGTTCGATGGCGCTAGTGGACCGCTTGGTGATGGGGTTGTCCACGGTAAAATGATAGTGGGATCAAATCACGGAAATTTGGGGGATACCATCGAAAAGAATCATTTGGGATATACATTTGAGACAGAAAATACAAATTCCCTGAGTAAGGTATTAGACTGTGCACTTGGTGAAGTCATGGTGGGATGGAATCCAGATCAGGTATACTTGAAGTATCAAAAAGGGCTCTCTTTAGAGGAATTTAAAATGCATTATAGATGTCTGTATGATAAAATCATGCAGAAGTGAGAATTTCTTCAACTGAAAAAGCGATGCCGCCAATATGGAATGCTATGTTTTGGGAAGAGCGAAGAGCCGCTTGAAAACCAATAAGACGATACTCAGGAAAACGTCTGTCTGCAAAGATGCTGAACAGAGGAATTAAATCAGGAAATCTGAGTCGGTTAGTTGCGTTAGAATATCAATTTGAGGTATGACCTAGTATTGGAAAAGCAGCGGCATCCATTTGTGGATAGGCAGAACGAAGGAATTAGGATCTCCGCTTGCTGGAAAATTCTGCTGAATATGAAAGGCTCGACGTCACAAAAAGTTGGGAAAACAATGTCTACATCGTAAGACGTGTCCACTGATGTACCCGGTTTTCTGAAAACTGCGCGGATGCGTTGCATCTAATGCTGATTTTTCCACATTCTCAGAATATCCCGATTGCTCATCCTCAAAAAACAATGATTCGTTCTCTTTTGCGATTATATACAAAAAACATAGAGAGGTTGTTCCTGTATAATGGGTAAAAAAGAAAAAGCTGTTATAAAGAATTCGTCCATAGGCCTTATTAGCCAAGCTGTGACAATGCTGTTTACATTTGTTACAAGAAGTCTATTTATCAAGTACATTGGAGTTGAGCTGTTAGGACTCAATAGTACCTTTTCTTCAGTGCTTACAGCGTTGTCTCTTGCGGAGTTGGGTTTTCAGTCGGCAATTGTCTATAATCTATATAAACCTCTTCATGATAATAACATCGAAGAAGTTAATTCGATTATGAATATTTTGAAATTAATATACCGAGGTGTTGGATTTTTCTTTATTGTTGCAGTTTTTTTACTGACATTTTTTTTGAAGTTTATTATTACAGGCATAAAGATTACAACAACAGTATATGTGTATTTTTGGCTACAGGCCTTAGCATCAGTATGTACATATTTCCTTGCATATAAGCGTGCAATTCTATACGCTGATCAAAAGGAGTATATTTCAAAAATAATAGATTTGTTTTTTTCAATTATTCTTAACATTTTTCAATGTGCAGTTCTAATTGAGTTCAAATCGTATACTGGATATTTGGTGCTGAAAGTAGTGCAAACATATGTGTCAAATCTGGCAATACATTTCTACTGCACAAAGCACTATAGCTACTTGCGTAAAGCTGCTTTAGATAAATCAAGACTTGTGAAAATATTATATGATGTGCGTGATATTTTTGCAAGCAAAATAGCGAGCTTTATATATGGTTCTACTGACAACCTCGTTATATCAGCATTTGTTTCAACAATTAGTGTTGGATTGTTTGTTAATTACACAACAATTACAACAAGCCTAAAGACATTAACAAATAGCGCGCTATCGCCGGTCGTTCCGATTCTAGGAAATCATCTTTTAGATGAGAGAGATATTAATAAAAGAGAGAAGGTCTTTTTGTTAGATACCTATGTTCGCTATTTTATAGCACTAATGATTGTTATTCCAACAGGTGTTTTGATTGATGATTTTATTGTGTGGTGGGTTGGAAAAGAAATGGTACTAAGCAATTCAATTGTGATTTTGCTTTGTATGGATCTTTATATTCATCTTGTGCATAGTGCATCGGTTGATTTTATTAACAGTGCAGGGCTTTTTAAAACAGATAAATATATAGAAGTTTTAGGGGCTGCTTGCAATATAGTTCTATCATTGATGTTTGTACAGTATTTCGGGATAGAGGGCGTTCTTATTGGTACGGTGGTCAGCCAAGTTGTTTTTTGGATTGGTAGAAGTCTAATTGTATATAAAGAGTGTTTGCACTTGGGGATTCGTAGCTATTTGGGATATTGGCTAAAAAATATGTACTATATTATCGTAACAATAGTAGTTGCTGTAATTGTTGTGAATATATATAAAAAAATAAGGATAACAAGTGTGTTGATTCGTTTTGCTGCAGGCGGAATTGTTTCAGAAGTGGCTGTTGCTGCGATGGCTACTGTTATTTTTTGGCGAAGCGAAGAGATGAAGGGACTAAGACGGATATTATTCAAAAGATGACGTTAGATATAAAAACGACATTTTTAATAGACAGAAAAGAATTCTGCTGGTATATGTTTCTTGTATAAAGCTGATTCAATGGTTTGCAGAAAAGAACATGATCAAAACACAGACGTTGCTTGAAAAGAATACTCTGAAAGTTTGTTAATCCGAAAAGTAAAACTGTATGGAGTGGACAAGGAAGGAGGACGAGAAGATGGACGAACTATTCAATCCACGGTCATCCTCTGTCCAGTCTTCCCGTATCCTTTATACGCCCTCATCATTTGCCCGCACATCTCTTCTACATCTGCAAGAAGTAGGTTCGCTGCGGGCTACACACCCACATACCTCGACTCGAACAGACCTTGTGTCATTTCTATGCTTTGTGGTCTTATCTGGAAAAGGCAGTCTGAAATACGAAGGTGCGGACTATGAACTGGAAGCAGGCGACTGTGTGTTCATCGATTGTCGAAAGGCTTACAGCCATTCCACATCCAATGATCTCTGGTCGCTCCAATGGTGCCACCTCTATGCACCGTCCCTTCCAGCTGTATATGAGAAATACAAAGAGCGTGGAGGTCGGCCTGTGTTCCATCCGGCGGATATAAAACCATTCACTACGCTCCTTACGGACATCTACGATTTGGCATCATCTTCCGATTACATACGAGATATGCGGATCAATGAAAAGCTGGGAACGTTACTCACCTTACTGATGGAGCAATCTTGGCATCCAGAGAGTATGACCGTGAGCCGGAAACGACTGGAACTTGCATCCGTAAAGGAGTATCTGGACGAGCATTACACGGAAAAAATCGCACTGGATGATCTGTCTGAACACTTCTTTATCAATAAGTTCTACTTGTCCAAAATCTTTAGAGAAACATATGGAACGACGGTCAATAACTATCTGATCTCAAAGCGGATCACCAGAGCCAAGCAGCTGCTTCGCTTCACAGATATGACTGTGGATGAAGTTGGTGCTGCGGTCGGTATGGGAGATGCGAACTACTTCAGCCGGATGTTCCGCAAGGTGGAAGGAATCAGCCCAAGGGAGTACAGAAAGCAATGGTAAAGCCAGTAATAATTGAAACACCTCGTTTTGAGGACTTCCGAGGCTGGCTTTCTGTGCCGGTGGACAAGTCAATCGACTTCCATGTGGTTCAGATCAATCAAGGCTTCAGCAAGAAAGCCGGAACGCTGCGTGGACTACACTTCCAAGAGGGTGAACACGCGCAGGCAAAGCTGGTATCCTGTCTGCATGGTTCAATCTTCAATGTTGCCGTGGATATCAGACCGGGAGATACCTTTGGATATGCTTACAGCGAGATCCTCTCTTTTGAAAATCAAAAGCAGATGCTGATTCCGCGTGGCTTTGCACATGGCTATCTGACACTGGAAGATAACATTCTGATGCAGTGGTGCGTGGATAATGACTTCTGCGGTGAAGCGGCAAGAGCGGTGCGCTATGATTCTGATTTTATCTGGCAGACCGAGCCTTGGCCTGTGCGGGAATATATCCTCTCCGAAAAAGACAAAAATGCAATAAAACTTTCTGAGCTGCGCAAGTTTTGAGCCTGCGCGGCTCTTTTTATTGCACTTGAATCGAAGAAGCCAAGATAATGCTAATATCGGACTACTTATGCACTTCTGAAAGGACAAATATCCTTTTAAAATATGAATGTACGACAAAATCAACCCAACATAAGCTTTAAACTTCACGTTTTAAATGAGGATCGAAATTATGAAAAAAGCACTGATTACCGGTATCACTGGTCAGGATGGTTCCTATCTGGCAGAGTTCCTTCTGGAGAAGGGCTATGAGGTCCACGGCATCGTCCGCCGCGCTTCCATCTCCAACACCGCTCGTATCGACCACCTGATCGAGAAGAACGCTATCACCCTGCACGACGGCGACCTATCCGATTCCTCCGGCCTGATCCGTCTGGTGGGCGAGATCAAGCCCGACGAAATTTACAATCTGGCTGCACAGAGCCATGTTCAGGTCTCCTTCGATGCACCCGAATACTCCGGCGATGTGGACGCACTGGGTGTTCTGCGCGTACTGGAGGCCGTCCGCGTCTGCGGTCTGACCAAGACCTGCAAGGTGTATCAGGCTTCTACCTCTGAGCTGTACGGCAAGGTCGAGGAAGTCCCCCAGCGCGAGACCACTCCGTTCCACCCCTACTCTCCGTATGCTGTCGCAAAGCAGTACGGCTTCTGGATGGTCAAGGAGTACCGCGATGCTTACGGTATGTTCGCTGTCAACGGCATCCTGTTCAACCATGAGTCTGAGCGCCGTGGCGAGAACTTCGTCACCCGTAAGATCACGCTGGCTGCAGGTCGTATCGCCGAGGGTCTGCAGGATCATCTGGAACTGGGCAACATGGATTCTCTGCGCGACTGGGGTTACGCTAAGGATTATGTCGAGTGCATGTGGCTGATTATGCAGCAGGATAAGCCCGAGGACTTCGTCATCGCTACCGGCGTGCAGCACACTGTCCGCGACTTCACCGAGAAGGCTTTCGCAGCCAACGGCATCACCATCCGCTGGGAGGGCACCGGCATCAATGAAAAGGGCTATGATGCAGCTACCGGCAAGATGCTGGTCTGCGTGAATCCTCAGTGGTTCCGTCCCACCGATGTGGACAACCTGTGGGGCGACCCCACCAAGGCTAAGACCGTTCTGGGTTGGAACCCGCAGTCCACTACTTACGAGCAGCTGGTGGAGATTATGGCAAAGCACGATCGTGAGCGTGCAAAGCGTGAAAAGGCTCTGAAGAACGTCTGATGCAGGCAAAGAATCTCTGCTTTTATCTGTCAGATCACGGTTTCGGGCACATCGCCCGGAATATTCCGCTGATTGCAGAAGCAGTGCGCAGGATCGATGGGTACGTTTATGTGGTGTGCGGGGAACGGCATCTGGAATTTGCAAAGGCCAATCTGCTGGAGCTCCTTACGCCGGAGCAGTCTTCCCGTATCCGGTATCGCGCAGAACATACCGACATTGGGTTGATCCTTCAACAAGGTACGCTGCTGGTCGATACGGTTGCACTGACCGATGCCTGTGCGCAGTATCTGGCCGAACTGCCGGAACGAGCAAAACGGGAAGCTGACTGGTTACGTCAACACGATGTTGCCGCTGCTCTTTGCGATATGCCCCTTTGGTCGATTTTAGCCTGTGAGCAGGCCGGTGTGCCGCTGCTCTATGTGGGCAACTTCACATGGACAGAGCTGTACCGGGAATTTTTACCGGAACATATCTGGAAAGCCTATGCCGCAGAGTACCGGAAGATACGGCACGGGATGCTCTATGCGCTGCATAACCCGGAAATGCTGGAGTTTCTGCCTCGGGCAGAGTTGAGCGAAACCTCGCTGGTGGCGCGCCCCTTCCACCCGGATGAAATTCGGGCGATTCGTGCGCGTCATACCTGCCCGATCGTGTTTGTGGCCTTGGGAATGTCGGCACAGTTCACACAGCCTGTCTCGGTAGAAGGTGTGAAAGCTCATTTCTACGTCACAGAGGGTGTTCCGCTGACGGGAAGCAATGTGACGGTGATTCCGTATTCTACGCTGCACACGCAGGACTATGTGGCAGCAGCAGATTACGTTGTTACCAAGGCGGGCTGGGGCACGGTGGCCGAATGCCTGCTGGCGCAAAAGCCAATGGCTCTGTTTGCGCGCGACAGCGTGCTGGAAGACCGCACGACCATCCGCAAGCTGGAACAGAAAAAGCTGGGGATAAAAGTTACCTACGAGCAGCTGACGGAAATGTCAGACCTACTCGAACAAATGAAACAGATCACCTATCCGGCAGTGCCGGAATATCACAACGCAGCGGCCGAAATTGTTTCAAAGCTGCTGACGCTGACTGAATAAAGGAGCGTCTTATTATGATGGAAAAGAATGCTAAGATTTATGTCGCAGGTCATCGCGGCATGGTGGGCTCTGCAATCGTTCGTGAATTGCAGCGTCAGGGCTATACCAATATCATCACCCGCACCCACAAGGAACTGGATCTGACCCGTCAGGATGCTGTGGAAGAGTTCTTCGCACAGGAGAAGCCGGAGTATGTGTTCCTTGCTGCTGCTAAGGTCGGCGGCATCGTGGCCAATCAGGAAGCACTGGCTGATTTCATGTATGACAACATGACGCTGGAGATGAACGCCATCCACTCTGCATGGAAGAACGGCTGCAAGAAGCTGGAATTCCTCGGCTCCTCCTGCATCTACCCCCGCATGGCTCCTCAGCCCATGAAGGAAAACTGCCTGTTGACCAGTGAGCTGGAAAAGACCAACGAGGCCTATGCACTGGCTAAGATCTCCGGTCTGAAGTACTGCGAGTTTCTGAACCGTCAGTACGGCACCGACTACATCAGCGTCATGCCCACCAACCTCTATGGCCCTAACGACAACTATCACCCCACCCACAGCCATGTGGTTCCGGCGCTGATCCGTCGTTTCCATGAGGCCAAGGAGCAGAATCTGCCCAGTGTTACCTGCTGGGGCGATGGTTCTCCGCTGCGTGAGTTCCTGTATGTGGATGATTTGGCAAACCTGTGCGTTTTCCTGATGAACAACTACTCCGGCAATGAGACCGTCAACGCCGGTACCGGCAAGGAGCTGACCATCAAGGAGTTGACCGAGCTGGTTGCCAAGGTCGTGGGCTACACCGGTGAGATCAAGTGGGATACCACCAAGCCCAACGGCACTCCTCGCAAGCTGTTGGACGTGTCTAAGGCTACCAATCTGGGCTGGACCTATAAGACTGAGCTGGAAGATGGCCTGCGCCTGTCCTACGAGGACTTCCTGAACAACCCGATGCGTGCAGAACGCTAAAATAAACGATTTGAAAAGGTCGTGTGTCCGTGCAGGGCCACGGCCTTTTTTGCTAAATGATAGGAGAAGTATTATGAATCTGGTATTATTGTCCGGTGGTTCCGGCCAGCGTCTGTGGCCGCTTTCCAATGATATCCGTTCCAAGCAGTTCATCAAGATCTTCCATCGCGAAGACGGCGAGCTGGAATCCATGGTGCAGCGCGTCTACCGTCAGATCAAGGCGGTCGATACCGATGCAACCGTCACCATTGCTACCTCCAAGTCTCAGGTCTCGGCTATCCACAATCAGCTGGGCGAGGAAGTGGGCATCAGCGTGGAGCCTTGCCGCCGTGATACTTTTCCGGCTATCGCTCTGGCAGCGGCTTACCTGAAGGACGTGCAGAGCGTCGGTGAGGAAGAATCCGTTGTCGTCTGCCCGGTAGACCCCTATGTGGAGAATGACTACTTTGAGGCGTTGAAAGTACTGGGCGACCGTGCCGCCGTCAGCAGCGCAAATCTGGTTCTGATGGGCATTGAGCCGACCTACCCCAGCGAGAAATACGGTTATATCATCCCCATCGGCAAAGAGCAGGTCAGCAAGGTGTCCATGTTCAAGGAAAAGCCCACGCAGGAAGTGGCCAAGGACTACATTGCAAAGGGGGCACTCTGGAACGGCGGCGTGTTCGCCTTCAAGCTGGGCTATGTGCTGAACCGCGCCCATGAACTCATTGATTTTGCGGACTACGATGACCTGTTCAATAAATACGATACCCTGAACAAGATCAGCTTCGACTATGCTGTGGTAGAGCACGAGCCGGAGATTGAGGTCATGCGCTTCGCAGGCACTTGGAAAGACCTCGGCACTTGGAACACCCTGACCGAGGCGATGGACAGCCACGCGGTGGGCGAGGCACTGTTTAACGAGAAGTGCGAGAATGTCCATGTGGTCAACGAGCTGGATGTGCCCATCCTCTGCATGGGTCTGAAGGATGTGGTGGTCTCTGCCAGCCCGGAGGGCATTCTGGTTTCGGATAAGGAGCAGTCCAGCTACATCAAGCCCTATGTCAACACGCTCGACCATCGGGTCATGTTTGCCGAAAAATCGTGGGGCAGCTTTAAGGTCATCGATATCGACAAAGCGTCCATGGCTATCAAGGTGACCCTGAATGCAGGCCATCAGATGAACTACCACAGCCATCAGCACCGCGATGAGGTCTGGACGGTCATTGCAGGCAAGGGCAAGACCATTGTGGACGGTATGGAGCAGAACGTGAAGGCCGGCGATGTGATCACCATGTCCGCAGGCTGCCGCCATACGGTTATTGCCGAGACCGAGCTGAAACTGATCGAAGTGCAGCTGGGTGAAGCCATCGATGTCCACGACAAGCAGAAATTTGAACTGGAATATTGAGCCACCACAGGAGGCAGCTATGCAAAACAAGAATAAGCCTCTTTTGCTCCGCCCGTCCGGCAAGGATTATCTTTGGGGCGGCAGTCGTTTAAATGATGAGTTTGAAAAAAATATCGACCTGACCCCGCTGGCAGAGACATGGGAGTGCTCCACGCACCCCGATGGTCCCAGCTATGTGGTGGGTGGTGCCTTCGATGGACAGAAACTGGCAGAGGTGCTGAGAGCACACCCGGAGTATCTGGGCGAGCGCCACAAGGGCGAAAACGCACTGCCGATCCTTATCAAATTCATCGATGCCAAGAAAGATCTGTCGGTGCAGGTACACCCCACCGATGCCTATGCGCAGGAGCATGAAAACGGGCAGCTGGGCAAGACCGAGATGTGGTATGTGCTGGACGCCAGCAAGGACGCAAAGCTCGTGTATGGTCTGAAACGGGAACGCACCGAACAGCAGATGCGGGACGCTATCGCCAAAGGAACCCTGATGAAGGATCTGCAGTGGGTTCCGGTCAAGAAGGATGATCTGTTTTTTATTGAAGCAGGTACCATCCATGCTATCGGAGCCGGTGCGCTGGTGGCCGAGATTCAGGAAAACTCCAACCTGACCTACCGCCTGTACGATTATGACCGTGTAGGCAAGGACGGCAAAAAGCGGGAACTGCATATCGACAAGGCACTGGATGTAGCGAATTTGAAGGGCAGTGCAGAACCGAAGCAGCCGCTCCGGGTGCTGAAATACCGGCAGGGCATTGCCTCTGAGCTGCTGACCCGCTGCAAGTATTTTGAAGTGTACCGTATGATCGTCAACACCGAGCGCCGTCAGAAGGTGCATTACCGCGCAGATGAAATTGCCTTCCGGGTGCTGCTCTGCGTCAATGGCTGCGGCACGATCTCCTATGAGGGCGGCGCGATCCCGTTTTATAAGGGAGACTGCATCTTCGTCCCGGCGGATTCCGAGGTGCTGACCATCCATGGGCAGGCACAATTTCTGGATGTAAGAGGGTAAATAGTATGGATATCAAAAAAGAATATGAGCGCTGGCTGGCAAATGCCACCGCAGATGCCGATGTTGTGGCAGAACTGAAAACGCTGGACGATGCCAAAAACGAGGACGCGTTCTATCGTGACCTTGCCTTTGGTACAGGCGGTCTGCGCGGCGTCATCGGCGCAGGCACCAACAGGATGAACGTCTACACGGTGGCAAAGGCCTCTCAGGGTCTGGCGGATTATCTGAAAAAGAATTTTGCCGAGCCGTCTGTGGCCATTGGTTACGACAGCCGCATCAAGAGCGATGTATTTGCAAAGGTGGCTGCGGGTGTGTTTGCCGCGAATGGCGTTAAGGTCAATATTTGGCCTGTCCTAATGCCGGTTCCTACCGTGTCCTTTGCGACCCGCTATTTGCACACCTCTGCCGGTGTTATGGTGACGGCTTCCCACAATCCCAGCAAGTACAACGGCTATAAGGTCTACGGCGCAGATGGCTGTCAGATCACCACCGAGGCCGCAGCGGAGATTTTGGCCGAGATCGAGAAGCTGGACATCTTTGCCGACGTCAAGACCGGTGATTTTGAAGCAGGTGTGGAAAACGGCAGTATCCAGTACATCCCGGACGAGGTCTATACCGCATTCGTGGAGCAGGTCAAGAGCCAGTCTGTTCTGTTTGGCGAAGAAGTCAATAAGAATGTGGCCATCGTGTACAGCCCGCTGAATGGCACCGGTCTGAAGCCTGTGACCCGCACCCTGAAGGAGATGGGCTACACCAACATCACCGTGGTTAAGGAGCAGGAGCAGCCGGACGGAAACTTCCCGACCTGCCCATATCCCAACCCGGAGATCAAGGAAGCCATGGCGCTGGGCATGGAGTATGCCAAGAAGTGCAACGCTGACCTGCTGCTGGCGACCGACCCCGACTGTGACCGTGTGGGTATCGCTGTCAAAAACAAGGCAGGAGAGTATGAGCTGCTGACCGGCAACCAGACCGGTATGCTGCTGCTCGACTACATTTGCAGCCAGCGCGTAAAGCACGGCAAGATGCCTGCAGACCCGGTCATGGTCAAGACAATCGTCACCATGGACATGGGCGAGCAGATCGCTACCCATTACGGCCTGCGCACCATCAATGTGCTGACTGGCTTCAAGTTCATCGGCGAGCAGATTGGCAAGCTGGAAAAGCATGGCAAGGCAGATAGCTATGTGTTCGGCTTTGAGGAAAGCTATGGCTACCTGACCGGCTCTTACGTCCGCGATAAGGATGGTGTGGACGGAGCCTACATGATCTGCGAGATGTTCAGTTACTATGCGACCAAGGGCATCAGCCTGCTGGACAAGCTGGACGAACTGTACAAGACCTATGGCTACTGCCTGAACACCCTGCACAGCTACGAGTTCGATGGCAGCGCCGGTTTTGCCAAGATGCAGAGCATTATGCAGGCATTCCGGGGCGACATCAAGGAGTTCGGTGGCAAAAAGATCGTGAAGCTGCTGGACTACGCTCCGGGTCTGGATGGTCTGCCCAAGTCCGACGTGCTCAAGTTCCTGCTGGAAGATAACTGCTCCATCGTGGTGCGCCCCTCTGGTACTGAACCGAAGCTGAAGACCTATATTTCTGTCAGTGCGGAGAATAAGGCAGCTGCCGAGAAGGTAGAAGCAGAAATCTGCAAGAGTGCAGAAGAGTACCTGAAGTAACGCAATTAGATAATATTTTTCATCACAATGATGATTTTAAAATAAACTTGTGATATACTGGAGCTATGGGAGACTGTAGCTCCCTACGCCGCTCGGAACTTGGCACACCTCTACGCGGTGGGCGGCAGGCAACACAGCATGGATGCTGTGGCTAAGATGCAAGGATCAATGTGTGACAAGTAGGAGCAGTAAAATGAGCAATACGATGTTTGCCGCCACACACGATGCTGGGAAAGCCATTACCAGAACATTTGATATGGTGTGGCCACTTGTTGCAGGTCTGTGGAATATAAGGCAGGCATCAAAAGATTTTTTTGTGCAGAATCCAAATGCAAGTAATAAAGACGCAAAACGAGCGATTATAAGCGGGCTGAATGTTCGTGGATTGGATTTCCGTGGAATATTTGAAAACTATACGTGGGAAGATGAAGAAGAATATATTTCTGAAATTCTTCTAATAAATGCAATAGCTATATTCGATACATGGGTTGATTCATTTGTGGATGTCACATTGCCATCGGCATCGGCCACAAAGAAGAAAAATCTAAAAGAAGCTATGAAAAAAGGGGACTTTGCCGACTATGAGGCAACGCTGGCGTTAGAACCCAATTCAGTGCTAAAGGCGCACTTTAGAGCAAGTAAACAAAGAAAAGACGCACAGATTGGGAATCTGTTAATTGTCTACAAGTACTACAAAGCATGCAGAAACTGCATTGCCCATGGGAATAGAATTTATACAGATAAAGCAGAGAATTGTTACAATTCGATGGCAGTATTGACAGCTCAGGATTGTGGGATAAAGGAGCTTCCCAAACCTGATGTTACAGTCCAAGGACAACCACTCAAATTGGTCTTTAGAGGAGTAGTTGGACTGTATGATGTTCTTCTGTGTATTGTCTATCATTATGATATAGTAGCATCAGATAAAACTTGTATTGAGCTGGAGATCGCGAATAGATGGAGACAATTACAGGGTATCTCGCTTTGCAGGAATGTGAAAAAACGCAATAATTCGATTCGCAATTATTTCAAGAGTATTGATATGTGCCCGCCACTTCAGGCGATGACAGATGATGTATATGACTTTTTGAAAACGAACAATTTAGTAACACAAGGGCTCTGACTGTTGCTATCCCATTCCTACAGTGCTATACTAACATCAAATCTTACATAATCTTATCGGAGGTATCATCCTATGCCCAGAACCAAAGGCAGCAAGAACCGTGTTACCGCATCTACCGACTTTGATGCTCAGATCGCAAAGTTGCGGAAAGACAAGGTGATGCTCGAAGAAGGTCTTTCCAAGACTGTTGCCCAGATCGAAGAGCTAAAGGCCGACATCAAGTCTCTGCGTGAAAGTCTAAAGCCACAGAAGGCGGAGATCAAGCAGACCGAAAAAGAAATCGCAAAGCTGGAGGCTAAGAAGGCTGCCGCTGAGGAGAAGGCCGCCGAAGCTGCTAAGAAGGTCGAGGCTGAGGCTGTGCTGAAAAAGCTGCTGGCCAGCGGCGTGAGTGCAGACGAGATACTCGAAAAACTAAAATAATCTTTTTAAACCTCAGACCGTGTGGGTGTGGTTAAAAAATCTCATCCACGCGGTTTTATAATAAAAAGATTGTTTCATACCGAACAAATATACTCGCTTCTCACTCTATCCCTCAAAATTACTTCCGGTGAAATTTCAGCAGATGAACAGCAGGGGAGGGCAGAAGCAAAGCAAAGGAACATCACAGACAAGAAGCTATCAAGGCAATCAGCACATCAAAAACAGCTTCAATCGCTTCAAAAGTATTCTTCAAAAATCAGGACAACCCATCGCCAAAGCCAGTCCGTCAATACACCAATCGACCCATTATCCAATCTCCTTATCATCCACCCACCCTGAGGAGCGCATCTGGGCAGGGCGAACGCCCCCGGCGGCAGCCCCGGGTCCCGGACGCTCCGAGGAATGCACGCGATATCACATGAAAAGTGTATACGCATAAAACGCACAACGATGCAAAAACATCCAAAAACACAAAATTGCGAAAAACCTTGAAAATAACGCCTAAACGTGGTATAATTTTGGTACGAACAAGCCGGTTTTGGTACGACAACGGTATGCTGTGGTACTGTAACTGTTGTTTCGAAATTATGAACGATCACAAAAAAATCGTGAAAATTTAGCGTAGCTACGACGACACCTATCAGGTTCAGGTCGTGTCTTGGTACGACAACGAGAACTCCTACACCTCTCAGATGGTCCGTACCATTAAGTACTTCGCTGAGAACTGCTAATCGCGTTTTTGTGCTCAAAAGTGCTTGAGGTGGCGTGCTGAATGACAGCGAGTGCCGACTTTGCCGGTACGAATATGCAGTGATCGGCACGACAACAGGATATTCCGTTCTACACCCTTTCTTTTGCGGGATTCCGTGAGAGGAAGGGTGCTTTTGTGTGTTGGAAAGATATGATAAGAGGGGCGGCTGCAAGATAAGATGCAACCGCCCCGTATGGCATTTATTCTTTGTTAGTTTAGAGAATCAATCTTCTTTGATTTCCGTGTTGTCCAGACCGAACTCAATCCGGCGACTAAAGGAAGAAAATGAATTTCTAGCGGAAGCCAGCGCTTTTTTCGCCGCCAGCCGTCGGAAGTCAGCAAAGGACAGCGAATGAAATTCATCGCCCTAAAAACAGAAGACGGCGAGAGGATAGGAAAAATTGCATTTTGCTGTAAAATGCTGAGTGTAAGCCGGCAAGGGTTCTATCGATATCTGGCCAACAGAAATCGACCATGGAAATACCAGCGGCTTGCCGAAATCATGCAGGAAATCTGCAATGAAGATCCGTGTAACGATACATATGGACGTATGCGAATGTATCAGGCGTTACAGCTGAAGAAGCCGGACGGCGTAAAGATCCAGGGAGAAAAGACGGTATATCGTATCATGAAAAAGATCGGACTGACTCATCATCCAAAACGCAAGCCCAATGGAATCACAAAGACTGACCGAGAGGCAATGAAATCAGATGACCTGCTGAAAAGAGACTTTCGTTCCGATGAGCCTCTTAAAAAATGCATTACGGATATTACAGAGATTAAAGCAAAAGATGGAAAGCTCTACACTTCCGTCATATTTGACTGCTTCGATCTGAGTGTTTTGGGTATTGCTATGAGTACAAACATGAAGGCGGAGTTGTGCGTTCAGACATTGGACAACGCAATGGCTTCTTATCCGACTTTGCGTGGTACTATCCTTCATTCCGACCGCGGTGCTCAATATACAAGCGATCTATACCGCAAAGCAATCATTCGGTATGGTATCTGCCAGAGTATGAATAGTGCAGGCGGGCGCTGCCATGACAACGCCCGCTGCGAAAGTATGTGGGCAAGGATGAAAACAGAATTATTATATGACCGCTACGACCCGAAACAGTTAACCGTGGAGCAGCTGAAATCGCTGGTCTGGAGATACTTTATGAGTTATTGGAATAACCGCCGCATTTTCTCTGCCAATGGCGACTTACCACCCATGGTGAAACGCAATAGATTCTATGCTACTCAGACAATGGCTGCATGATGTGGCTACTCTTTGAGTTTTATCTGTCAACTGATATTGACAATATCACAATACACTTCGCAAGCATATTTCAACCTGACTAAAGAATACGGCATTACTCCGTCCATGTCAAGACGTGGAAATTGCTATGACAATGCCTTGACTGAAAATTTCTTTGGAATCCTCAAAGCAGAGTGTATCTACCGACACAAGCCGGAAACTTTTGAGGAAGCCAACAAGATGATTGACGATTACATCTACTTCTATAACCACGAATGCATCCAACTAAAAACAGGACGCCTCCCGGAAGTTGGATTCAATGTTGTTCGGGTCTGCCAGCAGGGCCTCGAAGGTAAAATGGCTGGTGTTATAGAACTGGTAACCGGAAGCTTTCTGCAAAAAGCCGTCGATGACCTGCAGCTTTTTCACCTTTTCGTAGGTGTCCAGCACTGCCTGATGGGTGGGCAGCAGGCAGTGTGGAACCGCTTCACCACGATCATGGGCAGAATGACCAGACCGTACTCGTGGGGCGTGAACGGCCCCCGCAGCATATCGGCTACGTTCCAGATCATGGCGGCTTTTTCGGCAATGTTGGCACCTACGGCGGTGATCTTGCCGTTTGGCATACGTTGCTTCTTGTTTTTGTGATAGGTGGACATCCTGATTTTACAACAATGGGTGTACCATAAATTGGACGGTAGGATGCTTTCCCTGAAAAAATGATTCTTGCATCTATTGTACCACGATAAAAGTGGAAACACCATATTCCGGCAAAAGAAAATGCCCGCCTGAAAATCAGACGGGCGGTGGAGAATCAATATGGAGAATTCTTAATCTTCGCACAGAAGGTCGTTGCTGTGCATGAATTCAACAAAGTTGAAGATGATTTTGGCATTTCTTTCCACAATATCAGATTCAGTGAAATCTGTAGCCGTTGCAGCAAGAACAGTTAATTCTTCGATCTTTGTTCCTTCCTTTCTCTGCTTTCTGTTGTTTTCAAAACCTGTGTAGTACTTTACTTTATCGCTAAAGCGATAGTCAGAGGCACGAATATTGATTCGTTTTTCTAACAACACCTTATTTCCGAGGCTTTCGATATTTCTCGGATTGGAAAGTGAATGCTCTTTTTCCTGGCGGCTGCGTGCATAGATGTGCTCAATTTCCAATACGCTTTCAAGCGACAAAAGTTTCTGATGTGAATTCTGAAATGCCCACCAGGTCAACATTGCTTTTGTAATAGCTCGATTATTGCTGAACACATAGTTGTTGAAGGCATTCTGCAATTGCTGGGTATGGAACAGGTAATCCGTAAATTGAACCGACTGTCTATTCACAAGATTGATCATCTCTGCAAAAATTGGTGTGCGAAGTGCGTTGACACCTGGATTGGTAACAGCGTATGCCCAGATGAAGGCTGTGATTTTATTCAAAAATCCGTAAAAACAATCATCATCAAGGAACCCGTTGGAATCCCGGTTGGCCATATAATACACAGAAACGAAATATGTCCACATACCGTTGGGCGCATAGTTCAATACAAAAAGCCGCCGAAGAACTTTATCGGAGAAACGTTCAACGTTTTGATTCTGCACATCGTTCCAGAAATTGGCCAGATCGATCAGGTTTTCAAAGGTCTGATCATTCTTTAATAAGCTATATGCATTCCGTTCGTAGAATTTGCGCAATGCCTCTGTTGTCGAGGATTTGATTCCCTGCTTTGCACGCTCGTAATACATATACCGGGTGAAAAGCTCATCCATCGGGGTGCCGGTAAGAGGGTGAAAAATAGAGTCGCACAATACCTCAAGATCTTTCCATTTCTGGATAAAAACTTCACGTTCACCCTTGGCAGAGTAGTATTTATAAAACTGCGCCTTGAAGATATCTGCGTCTGATAACGGCTTTCCTCTATCGTTCAGCGTCGAGAAGATCCGCAATGCAGTATCCTGGGATTCTGCTTCGATTGGGAGGAGAATGCAATTATTCATGATCCGGATTGGGAAGAAGGAAAACCAATCAGGATAGGTGTTCAAAAAATCCACGATTTTCTGCTGAAAGAAGCGGTAATTGTTAGCATAGCTGCTTTTTTCGTTTTCAGAGACTTTTCCTGTTTTCAGGATGCTTAAAAATTCCCCTTTTTCTTTGTCGGTAGCAACTTCTGAGTCGATTTTCAAAGCTGATTTATCAGGGTCACCGAATTCATCAGTCTTCCAGATACACTGCTCAATGAATTTGCTAGTTTTAACAGCCTTGTCGTTCTTCATGCTTCCATACTTTTCATAGAACGCTCGAAGCAACAACATCAATGTTGTTAGGCGTTGTTGACCATCAATGATTTCCAATTTTCCATCATCGTTTTTGAATGTGACGATCGGCCCTAGAAAGTATTCATCACTATCGCTTTTGAATTTGTCGCAATCGTTATCAGGAAATGCAAATAGGAACAAATCGTCCCAGAGTGTCTGACATTCCTTCTCGCCCCAGGCATAAGGCCGCTGATAGTCCGGAATAAGAAAGTCGGCTTTCTTTTCGCTAAAGAGTGCTTTAACACTTTTCTGATCAATATTTAATTTTGACATCCAGTGCCTCCTATATGAAAGACATAGACTTCTCTATGAAATTTGAGCAGGTTACATACGATCCGTCAAATCATCTGAAAATGCCGCAGAGCCTCCACAATTGCATCCTTTTTCTCCTTCGGACACTGAGGTTGCTTTGTATTTTCGGACTTCGCCTTATGGTGGTTCTCTCGTACCTCCAGACCGCATTTCTGCTTAACCTGCGAGATATACAGGGAAGATACCCTCAGTCCAGTCTGTTCCAACACACGGGCCTTGATTTCAGGATAGGTCGCACCTTTCTGCAATCCAGATGTATCCAGACCCTCCAAGGAGAACTCTACACGGACTTTTTTGGAGTCGCAATCTCACCCTTGGAAAGTGCAATGACACATTCCACATGGCTTGAGGGTTGCGTTTGTTACATCGTTTTGATATAACAACTCACAACCTCGCAATGGCTTGAGGGTTGCGTTTGTTACATCGTTTTGGTATAACAACTCACAACCTCGACATGCTTCGTCCTCGGGAACAGATCCACCGGCTGCACCTTTTCTGCGTGATACCCGTTCTGCTCCAGCCATGCGGCGTCTCGGGCGGCGGTGGCGGGATTGCAGCTGACATACACCACCCGGCGGGGTGCCATGCGCACCACTGCGGAGAGGGTGGCCTCATCGCAGCCCTTGCGGGGCGGGTCCAGCATTACGATGTCCGGGTGCAGACCCTGGGCGGCCAGCTGGGTGGCAGCCTGTCCGGCGTCGGCACAGAAAAAGCGGCTCTTGGCGGTTACGGCCTCGCCCATGCGGGCAGCGTTGGCCTTGGCGCTCTCGATGGCCTCCGGCACGATCTCTACGCCGATCAGCTCCCGGCATTGGTCGGACATGGAAAGCCCGATGGTGCCCATGCCGCAGTAGAGATCCAGCAGTGTGTCATCCGGGGTCAGCTGCGCATATTGGGCAGCAACGCCGTACAGCCGCTCGGCGGCAAGCGTGTTGACCTGATAGAAGGACAGCGGCCCCAACCGCACAGGCACGCCGCAAAGCGTGTCCTCAATATAGCCCGGGCCGTACAGGATATGGTTCTCGCTGCCCAGAATGACGTTGGTGTTTTTGGCATTGACGTTGAGCAAAATGGTGCTGATGGCAGGGAACTGCTCCCGCAGCGCGGTGCAAAGCTGCTCCGCGTGGGGCAGTTTTGCACGGGTGCATACCAGACACACCATGATCTGCCCGCTGTGCGCACCGCGCCGCAGGAAGATGTGCCGTACCAGCCCCTTGCCGCTCTGCTCGTCGTAGGGGCGGATGCCCTGCTGCGCAAAAAAGGCGCACAGCGCATTGCCGATCTCGTTCAGCACGCCGGGCTGCAGCTTACAGTCCGGGCAGGGAACGATGCGGTGGGTGCGCCCGGCGTAAAAGCCGATGCAGGGCACGCCGTTCTTGTCCACGCCCACAGGAAACTGCACCTTGTTGCGGTAGCGGTCTACCTCCGGGGAGGGTAGGATGTCCAGCACTGGCACCTCCAGCCCGCCGATGCGGCGAAAGGCGTCCAGCACACTTTCCTGCTTGGCGCGTAGCTCAGCGGTATAGTCCAGATGCCGCAGGCTGCACCCGCCGCAGGGACCTGCCACCGGACAGTCCACCGGAATGCGGTCCGGCGAAGGGGTGAGCAGTTCGTCCAGAATGCCAAAGGCATACCGGCCGCAGTCCTTCACGATGCGCACCCGGGCTTCGTCCCCCGGAGCAGTGCCGGGGACAAACACGGCCTCGCCATCGGCACTATGGGCAACGCCGCTACCGTCGTTGGAAAGGCGCTCGATGTGCAGGGTCAGGATCTGGTTTTTCTGTAAAGGCATGGTTTCTCCTTGTGTGATGGGCTCAGGTTACAGTTGGGCAGGGCTTGCCGGGTCGGCGTCCTGCTGGGCGGCAAAATACTTGCTGGGCGGCACGCCCTTGGCGCGCTTGAACACCCGCGAGAAATAGAACTGGTCGAAGAAGCCTACTGACACCGCCACCTCTGCAATGGAAAGGTTGCCTGCGCGCAGCAGCTTGCAGGCCTCGTTGATGCGGTACTCGGTCAGGTAGTCGATGGGGCTTTTGCCCACGTTCAGCATGAACACCCGGTACAGGTGGCTGCGGGAGACTCCCACGCTCTTGGCTACATCGTCAATGGAGATGTCGTGGGAGTAGTTGAACTGGATGTACTTGATGGCGTTCAGCACATACTGGCTGGAGGAGGAGGCAGTGTGGGGCTTGCCTGCGCTGGTCTCCCGCATCAAAGCAGCGATAAACAGGTACAGATACCCCACCATGGCGGCCTCGTCCTGCGGTTGCAGCCCGCGAGAGGAGTAGATGTTGGTCAGAGCTGCCCGCATCCCGTCCGGGTCGCTGGTATGGTGCACGGGGGCATCGTCCGTAAAGGGCAGCTGCGCAGCAAGCTTGTGGGCACAGGCACCGTTAAAGCCCACCCAGCTGTACTCCCACGGCTGCTGCTCGTCGGCGGTGTAGCGGATCAGCTGGCTGGGGCGGGCGAAGAACAGATCGCCCTCGCTTACCTCCCAAGTGCGGCCGCCTACCTCAAAGATGCCCTTGCCGGATACCACCAGATGGATCAGGTAGTGGTCGCGGATACCGGGACCCCATGTCTGCCCCGGAGCGCAGCGCTCCAGGCCGCAATTGAAGATGGACAATTCAATGTTGTTGGTATAGTTCTGCTTAAAGGATTGCTTATAAACGTCTGGCATGGCAGCTTTACCTCCGTCCTGTCACATTCTGCACCCAGTATACCATAGAACGCCCTGCAAATTCAACAAAAGTACATCTTATTCTTTGCAACTGACGCCGAAATTTGGATTTTTAGGTCAAATAAATTGAAAAAAAGCCCGAAATGCTTTACAATAGGCAAAAAGAGCAGAATCGTTTATTCTGGAGGGAGGAACTGTCATGGCCACCAGTGCACAACTCAGAAAACAGATCCTGCAGGGCAGCTGGGACGCCGCACTTGCTGCACTTTACGGAGCAGACACGGCGGTGCTGCAGCGGCAGCGCGGGCGCTATGCGGCCGCGCTGGAGCAGTTCGAGCTGTACTTCGGCCCCGGGCGGCAGGTGCAGGTGTACTCCGCACCCGGGCGTGCAGAGCTGGGCGGCAACCATACGGATCATCAGGGCGGCTACGGTCTTGCGGCGGCGGTCACACTGGATCTGGTGGCGGTGGCAGCCCGCAATACGGATGGCTATGTGCGGGTCAAGTCCCGGGGGTTCAACAAGCTGGATGTCATTGATCTGGCCACCGCAGAGCCACAGGCAGGGGAGAGCACCCACTCGGCCAGCTTGATCCGCGGCATTGCCGAGGGCTTCCGCGCGGGAGGCAAGCAGATCGGCGGCTTTGACGCCTATACCGCCAGCGACGTGCTGCGCGGCTCCGGGCTGTCCAGCTCGGCAGCCTTTGAGATGGGCATGGCCTCCATCTGGAACGAGGAATACAGCACCGGGCTGACCCCAGCAGAGCTGGCAGGCATCTGCCAGTATGCGGAAAATGCCTATTTCGGCAAGCCTAGCGGCCTTTTGGATCAGCTGACCAGCGCAGTGGGCGGCATTATCTTTGCGGATTTTGCCGATCCGCGCACCCCAAAAATCGAAAAGCTCCATGCAGACGGCCTGCTGCCGGAGGGGATGTTCCTCTGCGTTACCGATACCCGGGGCAGCCACAGCGAGTTGACCGGCGAGTTTGTAGCCATCCGGCAGGAGATGGAGCAGGTGGCCGCCTGTTTCGGCAAGCCGCTGCTGGGTCAGGTGGAGGAAAACGCGTTCTGGGCGGCACTGCCTGCCCTGCGCAGCCGCTGCGGAGACCGTGCGGTTCTGCGGGCGATCCATTATTTTGAAGAGAACGCCCGCACACTGGCGCAGCGGGATGCGCTTTATGCAAAGCAGTTCCCGGTGTTTGCAGGTCTGGTGAAACAGAGCGGACAGGCTTCCTTTGCGCTGTGCCAGAACGTGTACTGCACAACGGATGTGCGGCATCAGGGGCTGTCGGTGGCGCTGGCCTTGAGCCAGAGCATTCTGGAAGGTACCGAGGGCGCGTGGAGGATGCAGGGCGGCGGCTTTGCAGGCACTATTCAGGCCTATGTGCCCGGACGGCTGTTCGAGCGGTATCATACAGCCATCGAGCAGGTGTTCGGGCAGGGCAGCTGCTATGTGCTGCGCCTGCGGGAGCAGGGCGCAGTCCGAGTGATCTGAGCAAAACAAAAAGCCGTGCATAACCGGAATGTTCCGGGATGCACGGCTTTTTATAACTTGTTACTGGAGAGAAAAGGGCTGGGGGAGAGAATTGGCTACTGGCTGGTCGTCTCTCTGCTGCACGCTGTCTATATACAGGGCGGTAGCAGATACAGCCTCGTTTGTAATACCAAGGAAACGAGAGATTTGCTGATAAAACTTGATCCCGGTCTGTACACCTGCTTTGACCATGCGGAAAAGCAGCATGGGCACAAAGGTAAAGGAGAACGAGATCAGTCCACCCTCCCAGAAGAAATCACCGAGGTGCAGATTGTCAAAAAAGCTGCTGACGGCATCGCCGAATTCGCCGCCGCCAAAGGCAGTACGCTGCTCCTCGGGGGAGAGGACTGCATAAGAAGAAGGCAGCTGAAGCTTTTTCATAAATAGAGACACTCCTTTCCGGGTCGATCAGGCACTTAGCACAAGGCTACCAACGTGGGCAGGCCGTTCTGCTGTTCAGCAGCCTCCTGCTCAGCCTTTTTATTGGCCCGATATTGGTCGATGGAATTTTTAAATGCGAGCACAAGGTTCTTGATAGAGAGGTAAGCGTTGCGCGCCTGAAGGTAGCCGTAGTAGCCGCCCAGACCGGCCAGACCGATAGAAGCTACCTTGCTCCAGGTGTTCAGCTTGCTCCAATAGTGCCCAATGGCATCGCCAACGGTCAAGCCATCGCACAGGGCATTCTGCATACCGGTGATTGCACTTTGGAACGCATAGCGGCCCATCACGCTCAGCAGATTTACCGTAAAATTCATGCCAAAGGCCATGACCTGCTCCGGAGTGATGTTGATAGAAAGGGCACCGCCCTCGGTGTAGGTCATCTCCTCGGCAGAGAGCACAGAGCAGCCGGCAGGCAACTGAAGCGGGCGCTGATATGTATGATCCATGATGGAAAACTCCTTTCGTACACAGAACTCCCCAAGGGGCAGTTCATCTAGTAACTGAATTGTAGCATATCTGCACAAAAATGACAAGAGAGCGCGGGTTTAAAATCATGATACATTTGTGAATATATTGTGACGGATAACCGCGAAAATCACATAAATGCGATGTAAATATGCGGAATGCCGGTTTTTTCACGGCGAAAAAATGTTGTAAAACAAAACCGGCCGACAGTCTGTAAAAAAGGATACAGCAAAGGCATCTGCCCATACCCGCTGTGCTGCGCAGGATGCAGCAGCGGGCAAAGCAGATGCCTTGTGGTTTTACTGGATCAAAACAAAAGGGAAGAGTGGCTCACAGCTTTTCCGGCACGCGCTCATACAGCGTGGTCAGCGCGGCAATGTGCCCGGCCAATGCAGCGGGCAGGGACTGCGTCAGCCGCCAGTGCCAGTTTGCACCCTGTGTGCTGGGGGTGTTGATGCGGGCCTCGCTGCCCAGATGCAGCCAGTCTGCCAGCGGGATGATGGCGGTGTCCGAAACACTGGCAAGGCATGCGCAGATCATGCCCTCAGTCAGGTTGTCCGGTGTGCAGCGCAGATACCGGCAGGCGTAGGCCACATCCTCGGCGCTGGCGTTGCTGCGCCAGCCCTCGGTGGTCACGTTGTCGTGGGTGCCGGTGTACACCACGCTGTTGCGGGGGTAGGTGTGGGGCAGGTAGTTGCCCGACTCCCGGCTGTCAAAGGCGAACTGCATGATCTTCATGCCCGGGTAGCCGCTTTCGGCCAGCATCGCCTTCACCTCCGGGGTCAAGTAGCCCAGATCCTCGGCGATGATATTGCCGCCGCCCAGCGCCTGCTGCATGGCGTGGATAAAGTCCCGGTCGGGGCCTTTTTCCCAGTGACCGCCCGCAGCTGTTGTGTTTTCGGCAGGGATGGAGTAGTAGCTCTCGAAGCCGCGGAAGTGGTCGATGCGCACCACATCGTAGATGGAGGTGGCGTGCTTCATGCGCCGCTTCCACCAGTCAAAGCCGGTGGCCTTGTGGGCGGGCCAGTCGTACAGCGGATTGCCCCACAGCTGACCGTCTGCCGCAAAGGCATCCGGCGGGCAGCCGGCTACATGGGTCAGGTGCATCTGCCCATCGGTCTGGAACAGCTCCGGATGGGTCCACAGGTCGCTGGAATCTGGGCTGACGTAGATGGGGATATCGCCCACCAGCAGGACACCCTTGCGGTTGGCATAGGCCTTCAGTGCGTTCCACTGGGTGTAGAAGAAGAACTGCACCGCCTTGTGGTAGCAGATCTGATCTGCCAGCCGTGCCTTTGCGGCGGCAATGGTCTCCGGCTCCCGGCAGCGCAGAGTGTCCGGCCAGTCGGCAAGACCGGCCTGTCCCTGCTCGGCCTTTACCGCCATGAACAGGGCGTAGTCCTCCAGCCAGAAGCTCTGTGCCGCGCAGAAATCTTCGTAAGCAGGGGAGGGGGCTGCCAGCAGCCGGTCAGCGGCCTTTTTCAGCAGCACCGGGCGCTGGTTGTACAGCGCACCGTAGTCAACGGTGCTCACCGGCTGCGCGGCGGGGATCTCTTCGGCGGTCAGATAGCCATCTGCCGCCAGCAGACGGAAATCAATAAAGTAGGGGTTTCCGGCAAAGGCAGAAAAGCTCTGGTATGGACTGTCGCCATAGCCGGTAGGGCCGATGGGCAGGATCTGCCAATAAGTCTGCTTTGCCTCGGCCAGAAAATCAACAAAGGCGGTCGCTTCACTGCCCAGCGTACCGATGCCAAAAGGCCCCGGCAGGCTGAACACCGGCATCAGAATGCCGCTTGCACGCATACCGTGCACCTCCTTAGCCCTTTACAGCACCGGCCACGACACCCTCGATGATGTACTTCTGGCAGGTCATGTAGAGGATAATAATGGGGATGATCGCAATGATGATGCAGGCCATCATGGGAGCCAGCTCCACACGGCCGTAGCCGCCGCGGAAATACTGGATGGCCATGGGGATGGTGCGGTACTTCTTGATATCCAGCACCAGCGTGGGCAGCAGGTAGTCGTTCCACACCCACATGGTCTCCAGAATAGCAGTGGAGATCATGGTAGGCTTCAGGATGGGGAACACGATCTTGAAGAAGATCTGGATGGGGTTGCAGCCGTCGATCATGGCTGCTTCCTCGATCTCCATGGGCACGCTCTTCATAAAGCCGGTAAACATGAACACGGCCAGACCGGCGCCGAAGCCCAGATAGATGATGCAGATGTTCCAAGGGTTGTTCAGCTTCAGTCGGTCAGCAGTTTTGGACAGGGTGAACATGACCATCTGGAAGGGGACGACCATGGAGAACACGATCAGCAGATTCATGAACTTGCTCAGCTTGTTGTTCACGCGGGTCAGATACCAACCAGTCATGGAGCAGCACAGCAGGATCAGCACCACGCTGGTGATAGTAATCAGAAGGCTGTAACCCATGCTGGAGAGAAAGTCCATCTTGGTCACGCCGTAAACGTAGTTGCGCAGTCCGGCAAAGGTTTCGGCGGTGGGCAGACGGAACACCGTAGAGGTGGTAAAGCTGCCCTCGGTTTTCAAGCTGTTCAGTAGGATCAGCACGATGGGGTAGATCCACAGCAGGCAGAGAAGCACCATTACAACAACAAGGATGACATCCCAGGTTCTTTTCTGTTTCGACATTACTGCTGCACCTCCTTAGAGCGGGTAAAGTGGAGCTGGATCAGCGAGATGACCACAACGATCAGGAAGAACACAACAGCCTTTGCCTGACCAATGCCCTTCCACTGTGCACCGGAGCGGCCATAGAAGGTATTGTAGATGTTCAGGGCCAGCATTTCACTAGCGTTGGCGGGCTCGCCTGCGGTCAGGGCCACGTTCTGGTCGAACAGCTTGAAGCTGTTGGTCAGGGTCAGGAAGGTGCAGATAGTCACGCTGGGCATGACCATGGGGATCTTGATCTTGAACAGGATCTCGCGATCGTTGGCACCGTCGATCTTAGCAGCTTCGATCAGGTCGCCGGGCACGCTCTGCAGGCCGGCCACATAGATGATCATCATGTAGCCAATCTGCTGCCAGCACATCAGGATGACCAGACCGACAAAACCGGCCTTGGCATCCAGTGCCAGCAGGGGCTTCTGCAGGTTTGCCAGCACGCCGTTGAGCAGGATCTGCCAGATGTAGCCCAGCAGGATGCCGCCGATCAGGTTGGGCATAAAGAACACGGTACGGAAAATGTTGGTGCCCTTGATGCCGCGGGTCAGCACCAGCGCAATGGCAAAGGCGCACACGTTGATGAGCACGGTGCTCACCACGGTAAAGGCTGCCGTAAAGCCAAAGGCGTGCAGAAAGGTGGAATCCTGAAATACTGCAATGTAGTTCTGGATGCCCACAAAGGTGGTCTTGGAAACGGTAGTGAACCGCTGGAAGGACAGATAAACGCCCCAGATAAAGGGCCAGATGAAGCCGATGATAAAGGCGACCAGAGTAGGAAGCACAAATATCGGCCAGTATTTACTAATGGCTTTTTGCATGATATACCTCCTGAGGGAGCTGTCTGATAAAAAAGGAAAGGAGGCGGGCGAACTTTTCGCCCGCCTCCCTTTTTAATTTCTAGGGAGATCTCCAGTCAAAGGCTTAGCCGTTGGCCAGCTTGTACTCCTTGGCCCAGCCATCCACAAATGCGGTGACAACGTCGTCCCACTTGCCGGTGCCTGCTGCGTATGCAGTCAGAGCGCTGCCCACGCCGTTCTTCCACTCCTCGGAAGGCATGGTGGAGAAGCACCAGTCAACACTGGTCTTGCCGTCGGCCACATACTGGTTTGCAATGGTGATCAGGGGGTTGGTGGAGTCCTTGGCCTTCTTGAAGGGGATGACGAAGCCCATCTTGTCAGCCATCGCGCTGGTGCCGGCCTCAGAGGTGACACACCAGTACAGGAAGTCCAGAGTAGCCTGAATGTCAGCCTCGGAAGCGGTGTTGTTGACACACCAGAAGTTCTCGGAACCGGTGCACAGACCCTGATTTTCCTCGCCGTCCACGCCGATGTAAATGGGCAGCATACCCAGATTGTCGTCGCCCAGATCCTTCACATCATTGTAAGCCCAAGTGCCGTTCTGGTAGAACACAGCCTTCTTGCCCACAAACTCAGCCACAGCGTCGTTGCCGGTCTTGGAAGCCAGCAGCTTGGGGTCGCAGGTGGAATCGGTGATGTACAGGTCCCAGATCTGCTTGTAGTTGTCCAGATAGGTGCCCTTGATGGCGTCGGTGGAGCCAATGCCGTCTGCCTTGTACTCGTAGTAGATGGGCAGGTTTGCCAGATGGGTCTTGAAGCGCCAGTCAGAAGAACCGTCCATGCCGGCAGAGGTGAAAGCACCGTCCACGCCCAGCTCAGCCTTGCGGGCCTGAATGTCGTCAGCAACCTTCTTCAGGTCGGCAAAGCCCTTGATGTCCTCCTGCTTGTAACCGGCGGCGGTCAGCAGTTCTTTGTTGTAGATGATGCCGTAGGTCTCAATGACGTATGCAATGCTGGTAACAGCGTCGCCGTCCTTCAGTGCGAAGGAGTCACTGGTCAGCTCGCCGTAGACCTGACTGCCGGACAGATCGTAGCAGTAATCCTTCCAGTTTGCCAGACCCACAGGGCCGTTCACCTGGAACAGGGTGGGAGCTTCGCTCTTCTCCATCTCGCTCATCAGGGTGGTCTCGTACTGGCCGGAAGCGGCGGTCACAACGGTCACGGGCACGCCGGTCTCCTTGGTGTACTCAGCGGCCAGATCCTGCCAATCCTGATCCTGCTCGGGCTTGAAGTTCAGGTAGTAGACCTTGCCGTCTGCCTTTGCAGCGGTGCTGGAAGCAGCGGTAGAACTGGCAGCAGAGGAAGCGGTGCTGCTGGAGGAGCCGCCGCAGGCAGCCAGACCCAGAGCAGCGGCAGAAACGCCAGCGGCCTTCAGGAAGTTACGACGAGTGATCATCTTTTTCATAATAAGTTCTCCTTCTTATTAAAATTACAGATCAACTATATACTCTCCGTCCTTCGACGGAGGGAAAACAACATTTAAACCGCCCTTACGCTTTCGCCCTGCTGCAATTCCGGCTGCAGGGTCACGGTCTGGGCAGGGGAGCCATGCTCGATCTGCCGCACCAGCAGCTCGATACTTTGCAGTGCGATCTGCTCGCTGGGCTGGACGATGGTGGTCATTACCGGCACGCAGTAGCGGGACATCGTGATGCCGTCAAAGCCGATCACCGAAACAT